>ERZ795053.1149-NODE-1149-length-33769-cov-6.323456_pt1 | contig 33769 bp, 22 predicted proteins | sample MGYA00375137_ERZ795053 | MGnify/ENA primary metagenome ERZ795053 (study PRJEB30182, sample SAMN05720284) | activated sludge metagenome | isolation source: Anaerobic digester | place: Hong Kong | collected 2014-12-17 ...
ATTCCGAAACCAGATCGTAACATCTGGCGAGGAGACAGCCTTTCATCGAATTAACTGGGATCGGCAGCACAGGGCAATTCACGCCTGCGCGGATTCCTTTGATCGCACGTTTCGATCGCTCTTGAATACGATGGATGAGTCAGAACTGGAGGAAGACTCATTTTGATCGTCGTCCTGGGCTCAGCCAAGTCCGATTGACCGCGGATTCTCGCATTCTTCGTGTTGTTCCCGGCCAGTCACGTCGCACGTCGTCGTCGCGCCCCATGGTCTACCATTGGCAACTCCGGCATACCTCGCAGACTTCCGTCGACGCGATCCCGGATTGGCACATTCCGCGTTTCTGAGGGCGCCCGGAGAATGAACTCAGCACTGTGGCGTATCCAAGACAGAGCCCCTCGCGACACTGCGAGGGGCTCTGTGGTCCGTATTGAGAGGCGGAACAGCGACTGTCACGCCGACTGCACTTCCACACGTCGTGGCTTGGCCGCTTCGGCCTTGGGCAGGTGGAGCGTGAGTTTTCCGTCGCGGATCTCGGCGGAGATCGCTTCCGTGTTCACGCCGTCGCCGATGTTGAAGGTGCGGCTGAACGTTGTGGCGCCATGCTCGCGGAGCAGGTAGGTCGGCTCGCTGTCATGCCGTTTCTCGACGCTCGCTTCGATCGAGAGAACACCGTTCTCGATCTGCACATTGACGCCGTTCGCCGTGACGCCGGGGACGTCGGCGACAATCAGGATCTCATCCTTCGTTTCGAGAACGTCGACCGGCGGCGTCCACACGCGACGCGCGTCTGTCTTCACCTGTGTGCAGCACGAATCACTCTTTGTCTGAATGGCTTGATCGACCATGGGATGAACCTCGCTTTCTTTCACGGCGCGCCGTTATTGAATTCGAAGCGCGCGGTCTGTCGTTTGCATTGCTACTGCGTTCGTCCTGAATGGGCGACCGGCCGCAGGTCCGTATGGCGCGGCCGGGCGCCCTGATGTTCCTGACGCAGCGATCTTTACTCGTGGGCCCTGACCTCGATGCGCCGGACCTTCGCGGTTTCCGCCTTCGGCAGGCGAATCGTCAGGACGCCGTTCTTCAGGTCGGCGGACACGGCTTCGGCGTTGATCTCTGTCGGCAGCGTGAGCGTTCGCTGGAAGGCGCCAGCGCCGCGCTCGCGTCGATGGATCGTCGTGATTTCCGTCGCGGCGCTCCGGCGCTCGCCGGCGATCGTCAGCTCGGCGCCGAGGACGTCCACGCTGAGCTGCTCCAGCGTCAGTCCCGGGACTTCGGCCTCAACGACGAAGGCGTCACCGTCCTCCCAGACGTTGAGGGCCGGGAATCCGGCGGGGCGGCTGCAGGGGGCGCGGCTGACGCGGAAGACCTCGTCGAACAGACGATCCATGTCTCGTGTCAGGCGGCCCAGGGAATTCGTCTGCGTCAATCGGTTCAGCAACATGGTGTTGACCTCCATTTTGCAATCTGTCTATATTGGGCCCGTCCGTCCTGCCGGCGGGCCGACGAAGGAAGGAATTACAAAATCCGTGCCAAAAACCGCGTCCGGCGTCGCCTAACCGAGAAATCCAGATTTTACAAGGGTTTACAATAGTCCCGCCAAATTGACATGGCGGCGATCACTGCCACAATGGCTCTGCCGGGACCGCCAGATTGGCATCTGACGGACGTCCGGGAAGGATGAGAAAGCAGGCGGTTTCAGGCGCACTCCATGGCAAATGTCGGCGGTCCCAGTCCCAATGTCGCACGCGCCTCGAGCAGGGGCGCGTCCATCTTCCACTTCATGCGCGTGCTTCAGTTTTCGAAGCCGTACATGCGGTATCTCTATCCGGCGATCGCCTGCATCTTTCTCGTTGCGCTGACGTACTCCCTCAATATCGCGGCCATCCTGCCGGTCATCAAAGTCGTTGCGGGTGAACAGGGCATTCCCGACTGGATCCATCAGTGTGTGATCGAAGATCGTCTGAAGGTCGAGTTCCGCGAACCGCAGGCGGATGACCGGCGACTGATGCTTGTCAGGGTCCGGGACTCGTCGCCACTGCGTGACATGATCTCGGCGGGCGACACGCTTGTCGGGACGGGGCTCACGGAATCGGGTGATCGAAGAGAGGTGCTTTCGGCGATCGCGCACGCGCCCTCGGATTCCCCCGTCACGCTGCGCTTTGCGGACAAATCAGACGCCCAGGTGAAACTGCGCGACGCGTCGTGGTATCTGAATCTCGGCATGCGCGCCAGCGTTTATTTTCCGCGCGGCGAAACGAAGAGCGACAAGATGTGGACGCTCGGCATCGTCGTTGTCGGCACGTTTCTCATCGGACTCGTCGGCGCCGTCTGCCGGTTCTTCGGCGAGTACCTGATCGCGATTGCCGCCGGCAGAACGGTTGTGGCGATGCGCCGCCGCATGTACGAACACGTGCTGCAGATGCCGATGTCTCAGTTTGCGTCGCACGGTGTCAGCGATCTGATATCCCGGTTTGTTCAGGACAGCCAGGACGTCTATCGCGGGCTCGTCTTCGTGTTCGCCAAGACGCTGCGCGAGCCGCTGAAGGCGATCTTCGCCGTTGGCCTGGCGATTGTGCTCGACTATCGCATCACGCTGATCACGCTCGCGATCGCGCCATTCGCCGGCTACGTGATTCGCAAGTTCGGCAAGATCATTCGCAAGAACAACAAGCGGCTGTACGCCGCCTACGGTCGCATGCTTGCCTCCCTCGACGGTTCGCTGAAGGGAATTCGCGTCGTCAAGGGCTACTCGATGGAGAACTACGAGCGGCGTCATCTCTACGATGTCGACCAGAAGATGCTCAGGCTCATGCTGAAGATCGAGAAGGCCGAGGCCCTCAGCAGCCCGATCTTCGAGATGATCGGCCGGCTTGCCGCGACTTTTGCGATCATGTATTTCGCGAGCCTGATGTTCGACGGCACGATGACGTTCTCACGTTTCGCAACGCTGGCGGCGTGCATGGCGGCCACGTTCGATCCGATTCGAAAGATGTCGTCGTTCTACAACCGCATTCAGCGGGCCAACGCCGCCCTGGACCGCGTCTTCGAAGTCTTCGCCATGCCGATCCACGAGCCGCACGATCGCGGCAAGCCGGCGCTGCCCGTCATCCAGGAAGAAATCAAGTTTGACAATATCACGTTCCGCTATCCCGGCGCCGAATCGCCGGCGGTCGATGGCGTCAGTCTCGTCGTCCGGCGCGGCGAGCGGGTCGCCTTCGTCGGTCCGAACGGCTCCGGCAAGACGACGCTCCTGTCGCTGCTCATGCGGTTTTTTGATCCCGACAGCGGACGCATTCTCTTCGATGGGCGTGACGCCAGGGAGCACACGCTCGCGTCATTGCGGCGGCAGATGAGCCTGATCACACAGGATACCGTCATCTTTGCGGACACGATTGCGAACAACATCGCCTATGGTGATGAGAAGCTCATCCGGCGCATCGTGCTTCAGACGCGTCATCCCGATCGCAACTACCATCTCGACGACGAAGACGCCCGAATCGAGGCGGCGGCGAAGGCGGCCCACGCGCACGAGTTCATCATCGAAAAGCCGGAGAAGTACGGGACGTTTGTCGGCGAACAGGGCGCGACGCTGTCCGGCGGTCAGAAGCAGCGCATCGCCATCGCGCGGGCCATTCTGCGGAACGCGCCGATCTTCATCTTCGACGAGGCCACGAGCCAGGTCGACGCCGAGAGCGAGCACAAGATCCACGAGGCGGTCGAACGCTTCCTGGAGGGACGCACGGCGTTCATCATTGCCCATCGATTCTCGACGATTCTCCAGGCGGATCGCATCGTCGTGATGGAACGCGGCCGCATCGTGGATTCGGGTCGGCATGACGAGCTCATCAGGAGATGCGAACTCTATCAGGCGCTTTACGGCAGCCAGATCCTCAAGGACGAGTCCGTTGCGTCGTAGTCGACGCCTCGAACCACAGGCAAATCAAAGATCGGCGCAAGGATAACAAAGCCCCTTCGGCTATGGCTGGCGGCCGCTGCGCGTGACAATTCGCTTTGTCACATCGCTTGAAAGGTCTTCGCCATGTTCCGTCACACGCCGCCGATCGCGCTGCTGTTGGTCCTGTTGTTGTGTCCGCTCACATCGTCGGTCCCGTCCGCGGAAGGCCCAAAGGCCACGGCGCCAACGCGGTCGCGGATTCTCTTCCTTCACCACAGTACGGGCGAGTGCGTCTGGAACGGCGGCGTCCCCGCGTGGTTCGATCGCTACAACGCGGAGCACGGGACGGCGTATCAGATTGTCGAGCGGGCCTTTCCCGCGGAATCGCCCTATGGCTGGAACAACTATCCCTACGACTACTGGAATATCTGGGTGCGTCACGCCGGCGACAAGCCATACCAGGGCGAGCCGACGCTCGAGATGCTGACGAAGGACTACGACGTCATTGTTTTCAAACACTGCTTCCCTGTTTCAACTGTCGAGCCGGATACGGGGACGCCGAGCGTCAGCAGTGATGAGAAACGCGTCGAAAACTATCGACTCCAGTACGACGCGCTGCGAACGAAGCTCAGGTCATTTCCGAAGACGAAGTTCATCGTCTGGACGGGCGCGGCGCTGGTTGAGAGCGAAACGGACCTGGAGACGGCAAGGCGGGCCGACAACTTCTTCGCCTGGGTGCGCGGTGAGTGGGATGAGCCGGGCGACAACATCTTCCTGTGGGATTTCCGGAGGCTGGAAACCGGCGGCGGTCTGTTCATGCGGCGTGACTACGCGTCGGGCGACTCGCATCCCAACGAGACGCTTTCGAGGAAGGTTGCGCCCATGTTCAGTTCGCGCGTCGTCGACGTGATTGCGGGTCGGGGCGATTCATCTCCGAGGATCGGGCGTCAGGCGGATGTCGCCTCGCACGAGTCGGCGAGGTCGAAGTCGGAGAAACAACCGTCGACCGGCGGTCAGGAGACGACCACAACGGCGCCCGTCAAAACCCCCGCGCCGGCAATCGTCACCTGTATCTTCGACGACGCCGAGCGACCGGAGCGGAGAGACAGGCTATGGAGTGGCGCCGTCCGTTATGTCAGAGAGGGGGGCGGGACGGCTCTCAGGCTCGAATTTTCGAAGGCCGCTGAGGAGGACTGGGGCGAGTACGGCAGGCAGCGTGTGATCGAATCGAAACGGCCCGCGAAAAACCAGGACGTTCGCTCCCTGAATCAGCTGCGGTTTCGCGTTCGGAGTGATCGCCGAATGGAACTGGTGGTCATGCTGATGACCTGGTGCGAGGACCTGCCGCGCGACGAACCATCGCACTTCGGTTTCAGCGCCTATGTGGATGTCGAACCCGGCGAATGGCGGAGCGTCACGCTCGACCTGGCGGCGCTGGAACTCGGCATGGAGGGCGACAAGGCCTACGAGAAGGCCGGCAAGCCGACGCGGATTCAGGAACTCAGCGGGATTCGATTCGTGACAAACGCCAGGAACGAGGGGGCGATCGTCGTTGTGGACGACATTGTCTTTGTTCGCACCGGTTCGAAGCCGACGAAATAATAGGTCCGGATCCGTCAGGCCGCCGGCCGCCTACATGCTCTCTCGCCGCAGTAGGACCACGGACACATCGTCCGGCTGTTTGCCGCCGTCGATGTACTCCTCCAGATCGGCGGCGAAATCACGCAGGACGTGGGCGGGCGTGTCGCCGAGACCATCACAGACTTCGTCTTCGATGCCGCCGATACCGAGCGGTTCGCCATCGCGATTCGTCGCCTTCTTGGCGCCATCCGTGCAGATCAGAAGGGACTGGCCCGGTTCGAGGATCAGCCTGTTGAGTTCGAATTGCGCCGCCCGTTCGGCGCCGACGGCCGGGTGTCCGGCGAGGGGGATCAGCTGGCCGTCCCCATCGGCCGTGATGCGCCCCGTATGAACGCGTCGGCCGGTGATGCAGTGGTCGACCTGACCGGTTCGGGGATCGATGTGGGCGACGATCATGTGGATCCGATGGCCCTGCGGATTGAGGAGCAGCCAGTTCAGCGCGCGGGCGAAGGTATGTGGCGCCTCATTGTAGAGGGCCGAGTATCGAAAGGCGGCGCGAAGCTCGGCGAAGAGCCGCGGCGTGTTGAGAAGATCCGCCTCGATGACGGCGACAACGACGGCGAGCTTCCTGTCGCGCGTCGTCAGGATGTCGTAGTAATCCGTGACTGTCTCGCGCCCCATACGCCGATAGGCCGCGATCTGAAGGCCCTCGAGAGTCGGCAGGGCGTTGATCGTGACGGCGTCCTGCGTCGCGCGGAGGATGGCCTTTTCCGCCGAGATCGTCTCCGCGCGATGCGCGGCGGCGCGATGCATCAGCGCGTCGATCGGCATGGCGGCGCAACGGCCGATGGTGGAGAGGGCCATCAGTTCCGCTTCGCCGAAGGGCGTGTCGGGCATATCCGTTTCGACATAGAGCATGCCGAGGACGCCGCGCTCGCCCAGCAGGGGTGTCGCCATGGCGGACACGACATTGGGCGCCGGCACATCGGGCACGCACAGGTACTGCGAGCCGGCGATGCATCGGGGCTCCAGGAGTGTCGAGTAGGAAGGCCGGACACAGGGCTTTCCGGCGGTCGACAGGCCAAGCGTCCAGTCGAACTCGCGGCTGTCCGGTCTTCGGATTCCGATCCAGGCCTTTCCGGCGTCGAACATGCGCAGCACGAAACGCAGGACGGGTTCGAGCGTGTCGCCGATCGAGCCGATGGGGCTGAGCCGCATGAGCAGCAGGGACGTCTGTTCGAGCGTCTCTGGTGTCACGTGCAGTTCGGGCTCTTCCTTGTGGATGATTGTCGCCAGCGGAAGGTTGTCGTCGTGCTGCCGGCCGAGCGCCTGCATGCGTTCCATGCGAAGCTCATCCCGTGACTTGTCGGATTCCAGAAAGAACCGCAGCGCGTAGTCGCCCATTTCGATTTCGTCGGCGTGGCGCAGGAGCGATCTCGACTTCTGGATGGCGCGATTCACACAGGTGGGAATTGAGGCGTCGCGCACCTCGATCCACCACTGGCCTTCATCATCCAGAATCAGGTCCGCCTGATGCGCGCCCAGTCGCGGATCCGGCAGGTGGACGTGGCACTTCCGATCGCTGCCGATGGAAATAGCGCCGCCGTCGGCTCGAAACGTCTTTCGCAGCTGCTGGTTTTGCAGAATGAGCAAACGCATATCGACACCCTCGAGCGCTGGACATGCGGAAGTCGGCAGAAGTGAACTTCTGAATCCTGTTATACCCACCTTAACGGATGAAGGCAATGTTAAGGTTGCTGATTTCGCGCCGACCAAGGGGGATTAACGGATCGGTGTTCGGGTTTTCACGCCGATGCGCCGCTGTAACGCTTCAGACCGAATTGCCAGAACTTGTGGGAGGCGAACAGGGCGACGACGGCCATGACGCCCGCCAGCAGCGGCGTGTGCGGCGGAACGCCCGTCGTCGCGGCGCCTGTCAGCATGCCGGCGGGGAAGGTCGTGATGAAGGCCAGCGGGACCAGAAAGGTCAGGCTCCACTGAACCCAGGGAGGGTAGATCATGACGGGATAGCGACCCGCCTCGAAGACGTTCCAGAAGACCATCTCAATGTTCTGGACGCGGATGAACCAGAAGCCGAGCGTGGCCAGCGCGAGCCACAGGGCGTAGATGATCGTGAAGGCCGCGACGATCATGAACGCGAACGTCGCCACCTGCGTCCACGTGACGTGGGCTGACAGCCTGGCGGCGCCGTAGGCGGCGGCCGCGCCCCCCAGCAGAATGTCCGTGAATCGCCAGAAGACGAATTCGCGAATGCTCACGAGCAGTTGAGAATTCACCGGCTTCAGCAGGACGAAGTCGAGCGTGCCTTCCCGGATGTCCTCCAGAACGGCGCGCATGTTCGGCACGATATAGATGCGGATACCGCCGGCAATGATTCGGTAGACTCCGACGAGCACGACCATGTGCTGCCATCGCCAGCCGGCCAGAGACTGCGTGTTGTGAAAGATCGTGTAGACAATGACCAGTTCGGCCCCGAGCTGCACGAAGGACATGAACAGTCGCATGAAGAAGTCGAAGCGGTACGCCGCGAAGTTCTGCACGCTGACGCGGGCGAAGAGAAGCATGAGATGGATCGCTCGCTTCATTGCTTTACCACACTCGACATTCGTCAACGAGGCCGCATCAGTCGCCGGCGGATTAACCGCTGACGGCCGAGTATCGCCGGATCGCGGCGCGCCAGACGACTTTGAACAGGACAATGACAAAAACGACCCACGCCGCCTGGATTCCCAGGCCGGCCAGCGCCTCCTGCGGCGTATGAACCAGGCCGGACATCAGCTCGGCGGGGAAGGCGAACATCCATCGGAAGGGCAGGGCGTTGGCGAACTCCAGGACGACGGGCGGCAGACCGTCGATCGGCGCCACGCGTCCGCCGAGCATCATGCACATGCCGAAGTAGATTTCGCCGACGGCGTCGAGCTTCGTCGCCCAGAAGGCGATGAGCGCGACGGTATAGCACATCATGTAATTGAGAATCGCCCCCAGCGCGACGGCCGCCGTCGCGAGCAGGAACTGCCAGGGCTGCGTTGAGAATTCGGGTCGGACGACGAGGAAGAAGATCGTCCACATCGGCAGGACGAACATCAGTGTCGTGATCTTGTACGCCATGTTGTTCGTGACGGAATTCCACATCGGCAGGATGGGGCGGAGCAACTGCGGCGACAGGGCGCCCTTGCGAACGAGATAGGACATCTCGTATACATCCCACGCCGAGGTGAGATGGCCGACGACCATGATGCTGAAGTAATAGGTGGCGACGCCGTTCCGCGTCAGCCCCGCCACGGTCCCATCCGCGGACCCGCCGGCCGCGGCCGCCCACATGACGTAAAGGACTGTCGGATTGATGATTCCCCAGAAGCTCCAGAGGAGAATCTCGGCGCGATACTGGATCATGTTCGCGATGTTGACGCGCAGCATCGCGGCGAAGGCCCGGGGAAACGCCGTCATCGGACCGACTCCTCGGGCGACGTCTCGGCGTTCCGCGCTCCGAAAACGCGGGCGATGACGTCCTCGATGGGCGGATCCTCGATCGTCAGGTCGAGGATCGGCAGGTCATTCAGCAGTTTCGCCGTCGCCGTCGACGCTTCCTTGCGCGGAACGCGCAGAATCACTTTGCGATGGTCGCAGCTCAGCACATCGCCGATGGAATCGAAGCGATAGTCATCGACCGGCCGATCGAGATCAATTTTGATGACCTTGAAGGGCGCCATGCGTGTCGAGAGTTCGGCCAGTGAGCCGTCGAAGAGCAGCCTGCCGTGATCGATCACAATGATGCGTTTGCAGAGGGCCGTGACATCCGCCATGTAGTGGCTTGTCAGGATGATCGTGGCGCCATTCCGGGCGTTGTATTCGGCAATGAATCGGCGGATGCGTGACTGCATCTCGATATCGACGCCGATCGTGGGTTCGTCGAGAAAGAGCACTTCGGGGCGATGCAGCAGCGAGACGCAGATTTCGCACTTCATTCGTTCGCCGAGTGAGAGCGTACGCACCTGCTTTCGGAGGACGCTGGAAATATCGAGCAGCTCAATCAGTTCATCCATCGTTCGCTGGAGTTGCGGCTTCGGGATGTCGTAAATGGCGCCGTGGACGAGGAACGAGTCGATCGCGGGAAGGTCCCACTGGAGCTGCGAGCGCTGCCCCATGAGCATGCTGATCCGGCGCAGGTAGGCGGATTCGCGTTTCCAGGGTGTGTGCCCGAGGACGTGCGCCTGGCCACCCGTGGGGAAGAGCAGGCCCGACAGCATTTTCAGTGTCGTCGTCTTTCCGGCGCCATTCGGCCCCAGGAAGCCGACGATCTCGCCCGCCTCGACGCTGAGGCTGACGCCGTCCACCGCCCTGACCTCACGGAAGCGTCGGCGGAACAGGCTGCCCATCGACGCGAGAAATCCCCCCTCGCGCTCAGGCACTTTAAAGACCTTACTCAACTGTTCGACGGCGATCTGAGACATCGGATTCCTGTCGTTGTGTCACATGTGTCGGGGGATCGTAATCCATCACGGCGGGGCCCGCATCCATCCATCGCGGAGGTCGCGAACTTCGATCGGATTCGCCCGGCGCGCCTCGTGAATCACGCACTTTTCGCCGGGATTGCGGCGTCTCTTGCGCGTGCACGCGCAGTGCGTTTTCGGACGATGTATTAAGGGGGTACAGCGACCCATCCGTCAGTCCGCCGCGGCCAGACATCGCCGCCGCCATCAGCCATCGGTCAGTCATCGACATGCGAATCGGGAAAGAAAAGCCAGTCAGCCTCGCCCGTGAGAAGGGGCGGACCGCGATTGCACGCGCGTGCGCCGCGTGGGTCGTGATGTTGTCGCTCGTGACGCTGGCGGAAGAGCCCGCGCCCGGAAAGGAACCTCCACAGGCCGGCCAGGGCGAGCGCCTCACCATCGAACTGCAGCCGCGGCAGGCGGCGCCGGCGCCGGAACCCGTGCGATTCACGGTCCGCGTGACCCCGGAATCCCTGGCCGCGCTGTTCGAGACCGATCTGCTGCCGATCAGCCTGCGCCTCGAAGGCGAAAAAGCCGCCGCGATCGCGTCGCTCTCTCGTGTGAGCATGGAGGCCGTTCTCGACGAGCTCGGCCCCCTGCTGCGCGATCAGTACTCGCATCGCTTCGATCCGGAGCGCGATCTGATTGTGGTCCCCGTGCCGACGGATCGTCGCATCCTCGTTCAGGCGCCGGACATCTTTCCCGACGGGTACGAGGGACCGAAGCACCAGACGGTTGGATTTCTGCTCCACGATGTGAGCGAGGCGGAATACGTCAAGCTCGGCATCCGCATTATCCAGACGGCGCGTCAGCTCATCGACACGGGCCGTCCCGAATTCGATCGAACGTCACAGGCCTTCATCCAGGGGCTCGCGCGGCGCGAGGTTGCGGAGATTCGCGACGCGCGTCGCGCCGGCGCCAAGGCGGACGAGGAGTCGGCGGCGATTCGTCAGCGCGTCGGCAAGGCGCTCAGGCTCGAGGGCGCCGATCTCGAGGGCAGTGGTCGCAACGGCGACTGGCTCAAGGAGTCTCGCCGATTCAGCTACATCATCCGGGAAGGTGAGTTTATTCAGCGGCTTCGCCCGCTTGTCGACCGGATCAATCGGGAGATGGACGTCGCCGGCTTTCGGCCGCCGTCGGCGCTGGACAAGCCCGGCATTCATTACGACAAGGAGATCGGCGACGTCGAGATCGTTCTGCCGAAGACGATGATGCGGAGCTTCCTTGCGGAGGCCGATCAGCTCGAACGTCGCATGGCCGAGGACGCGATCATCAGCATCGAGGCCGTTCGTCTGACGGATCGAGATATCACGTCGGGCGCGCTGGCGTCCCGATTCCGTGGCCAGTGGCAGGGTACCCACGACTACAACGCGGGCGTCAACCAGGGAACGGTGCTTCGGGAAGTGGGGCTCAACTCGCTCCTCGCCGTGGCCAACCAGCAGTTGCAGGTCCGCACGCTTCAGGGCATCGCCAGTGGCGCACTGCCCGCCGGGACGACGCCCGTCTCCATCAGCGCGCCGACGCTGCCGCCGCTGCCCGGCGCGACGTACACGACGATCGGCACGGAGTTTTCGGCGGGCGCCGACGATCTCTTCTTCGATGGTCGCGAGCAGGTTGCGGGGTTCAGTTACATCGGTCCCGACGGCATCAAGCACACGCTGACGTCGGAAGTCGTCGACAGCCTTCGCGAGTTCTGGGATCGCATCGAGCGCAACCTGATCGTTCACAAGATCAAGAAGACGGACGTGCTGACGGAATACACGGTTCCCGTCGGTCCGAACACGAACACCTATCGCGGCATCGCGGCCCTCATCTCGCAGGAGAATCAGCAGCAGGTTGTCGCGACGGGGACCGGCGCCATCAGCAAGATCGAGGCGACGGCCGGTACCTGGCTCATCATCGAGGATTTCAACATCACGCCGATTCCCGGCTCGTCGACAACGCTGACGGAAGAGGAGCGATCCGACCTGATCTCGCGTGTGCAGCTGACGATGTTCCTGCGCGACGCCAACATGCCCAGCGAACTCAAGCAGCGGATGCTGGCGTCACGGAGCAATGACGAACTGCGGGCGATTCTGACGGATGTCTTCAGGCAGTATCGCAGTCGGACGATTCGCCAGGGGCGCGACGCGCGGACCTACGACCAGGTATTCCAGGATCGCTACGACGAGGCGCTGGAGGACGCCGCGATTCGCAAGAAGGAGGCCAACTCGTCGATTTCGCTCACGTTCTATTCGTCGCAGGGTAACATCATTCAGCAGGCCGGCGCCACGCAGCTGGGTGACGCCAACGACCTGACGTCCTTCACGACGGAGCTGGGACCGAACCAGGTCACGCCGATTTCCTCATTCTTCACGAAGAGTGGCAGCGGTGCGACGGGAACCTCGCCGCTGACGGGCGCCGATCGTGGCGAACGCGTGGACGAGGAGAAGACGATGACGCACCTGCTCATTCGCGCCCGCTTTCCGACGGCCGATCGCGAACGCAGGGATCGCGATGAAGGGCGTCATCTTGGTTACTTCCAGCTGCCCGTGCAGCGCGATCCGTCCAGCACGGTCGACGTTCCGTTTCTCAGCAGCAGTGAGCATCCCTCCGAACGACTGGCAAAGCTCCGCGTCGGCCTGGGGTTCGAGATCCTCGATCCGGCGCGCGTGCGTCGGCCGCTGTCGCCGTTCAATCCCAATCGATTCCCGGGGGATGTTCCCGAGGATGTGTTCAGGCTCGCGGCGACGCGCTATGGCATGATGCAGCGCATCATCGCGGATTCGCCGGGCGCCTCGCCGACGATGGCGACGGATTATCGCGAGCGCTTCATTGTCGAAGTGCGATCGCTGCTCGAATACGATCGTGACTTCTTCGATTCCCCGAATTTCTCACTTCGGAACATGAGCCAGTGGAATCGGCCCGAGCGCATCATGCTCGCCCTCGACAACAGCCCGAATCGCTTCGCGCTCAAGAGACTCGTGCAGATGCTCGACGAACTCGGCCAGCGCCTCGTGACAGACGCGTATGCGTTTGATTACCTTGCCATGTCGCCGAAGACGCGCTGGCCGGAACCACGGCGCGTGTATCCGATCGGTGAGCACGATCTGCGAATGCTCCGTCGCGACGTCGCCGCCCATTACCTGCGCATGGGCGAGGCGTTTGGTGACGCCTTCCTTGAGGCCATTTCGCGCATGCTGGGCCTGGGAACCTATCAGTCGCGCGACATCGATGTGCTCGAGTCGGGACCGTTCCGCGGCTATCAGGATCTCGTCGTCTTCGACAACAGCGGCACGCGCAACGGCTCGACGGAGCGCTACGACGCGGCGCACGATGAATTCCTGTTCCTCCGCGCCGGCGGCCGCGAAGGTCAGGGCCTCTTCGAGAAGTCGCGCGTCAGTCTGGACGACATGGAAGACGCGAATCGAAAACTCGTCTATCTCGGACCGGACATCCTGACGTCCATGGAGTCGCTGCGGCCGGCCGACGACTGACGGCGCGACCGCGGATTGTCCCCCGATCCACTCAGGCGAGGGGGACGCGCGATTCCGGCGATCCGCACGGAAGGCGTTCTGTCACAGTCGCCCGCCGCTAGCGCTTTCGAGGTCGCCGTCCGCGGCCTTTCTTCTTCGTCACGCGGCGGCGTGTCGGTCGCCCGGCCCCGGCGGGGGCCTTGCCTTTGCCCTTGCCCTGAGCGCCGCGACCGCCGGGCGCCTTGCCTCGGCCCGGCGCCGGCTGTGGTCGCTCCGACTTTCGGCCGCGCTTCGGCTTTGAGGACGCAGGCGTGTCGACGAGGATCAGGTTCAGCTGCCTGCCCGAGATGTCGACCTGGTCGATTCGCACGCTGAGCTTTGAACCGAGCGTGAACGTCACGCCGCTGCGCTCGCCGCGGATGCGGCCCGTCCGCGTGTTGACGTCCCACCAGTCATCGCCGAGATCCTCGATTCGAAGCAGTCCATCCGTCAGGTACTTGGGGTGCTGGACGAAGAGACCGAAGTTCGTGACGCCCGTGACGACGCCTTCGAATTCCTCGCCGACCTGGTTGGCCAGCAGCGTCAGCACCTTGACCTGCTTCAGCTCGCGCTCGGCGCTTTCCGCTCGGCGCGACAGGTAGGACATCCGCTTGCCCATCTCCGCCAGCGCCCTGGACGGGGTGGCGCCGTCGGTCTTCTTTCCCTTCTTCTTTCGTCCGGACGCCGTCTTCGGCGACGCGAGAAAGTTGTCGATCTCGCGATGGACCATCAGGTCCGGATAGCGTCGGATCGGACTTGTGAAGTGGGCGTAGTTGTCACTCGCCAGCGCGAAATGCCCCACGGGTTTGGGGGAGTATTCGGCGAGGGACATGGACCTCAGGACGGCGATGTTGATTGCGTAGCTCTCGGGATCGCCGCGAAGATCGTCGAGGAGCTTCTGCATGTCCTTGGGTTCGACTTTCTTCGGCATAGTGAATCCCGACGCCTGTACGAATCGCGCCATGTTTTCCAGGGCCTCTTCGTCGGGTTTCGGGTGAATGCGTCGCAGGTAGCCGACGCCCAGTCCATGGAGCAGCCGCGCGGCCGCCTCGTTCGCCTCGACCATGAACATCTCGATGATGGTGTGGCTGAAGCTCGTGTCTTCGGGCTGTGCGTCGATGACCTTGCCATCATCGTCGAGGATCAGATCCACGTCGGGCAGGTCGAGCACGATCATGCCCTGATCCAGTCGGCGTTTTCGAATGACGCGCGCCAGCTCATCCATCAGGAGCACGAGGCTGACGACGTCCTTCGAGAAGCCTCGCTTCCTGCCCTCCAGAATCGTTGTCGCCTGGCCGTACGTCAGTCGCTTGTTGGAACGGATGATCGTGTTGGCGAATCGGGCCGAGATGACCCTGCCGGCCGCGTCGTAGCGAATGAAGGCGCTCTTGCAGAGTCGCGGTTCCGCCTCCTGCAGGCTGCACAGACCGTTGGACAGCGCTTCCGGCAGCATGGGGATGACCTTGCCGGGGAGATAGACGCTGGTTCCGCGTTCCCGGGCTTCGTCATCGAGCGCCGTGCCGGGCCGAACGAAGTGGCTCACGTCCGCGATGTGAACGCCGAGTTCCCAGGCGGGCTGGCCCATCGGCGCCTTGCCGGTCTTCTTCGAACGTTTCTTTCGTGGGCCGGCTTCCTCGCCCCCCAGTCGGCGCAGCGAAATGGCGTCGTCGTAGTCCCGCGCGTCGTCGGGATCGATCGTGATGACGAACGTGTCCACGACTTCGCGATCGGCCTCCAGGGCGTCCGGATTGAAGCTGCGCGCCAGGGCGCGCGTCTCTTCAATGACGCTGTCGGGGAACGTGTCGGGCAGGTGAAACTGTCGGCAGATGCTGACGAGATCGACGCCCGGATCGCTCTGATGGCCCAGCCGTTCGACGATCACGCCGCGCGCCGGCTTGCCGTCGCGCGGGTACTGGGTCAGTTCGATCACGACCTGATCGCCGGACCTGGCGTTCTTCGCCCCCGGATCGCCGATCAGGACGGGACCGTGGAGCGTCTTGCCGTCCGGTTCGACATACCAGACGTTTTCATGCTGTTTGAGCTGGCCGACGAACTGGCTGTTGCCTCGCTCGACGACCTCGACGATGCGGCCGCCGAAGGCCCGCTTGCCGTCGCGTTTGCCGCGGCTGAATACCTGGCAGGCGACGCGATCGCCCGTGACGGCGTCGAGCGTTTCACCCTCGGGGATGTAGAGATCCCCGTGCGCCGTGACTTCATCGGGGACGACGAAACCGAATCCGCGCGGGTTGCCGCGGAAGGTGCCGACGATCTGACCACTGCGCTGCGGCAGCATGACGGCGTTGTTGCTGCCGATGACGACGCGGCCGCTCCGGCGAAGGGCGTCGACGGCGTCGTGGAAATCCCCGCGATGGGCGGCGGCGACGCCCATCGCGTGAGCGAGTTTCTTCTTCTGCATGGGGCGATAGTCGGGATCGCCCAGAAACTCGATGATGCGTTCTGAGAAGTGTTTGGCCATATAGCCTCCGTGCTTGCAAGTTGAGATGGGGTGGGCGACGATAAGCGTTTGAAGTCGCCGTGATCCCCTGTTGTTCTGTTGATGCCGGCGACTCGAAGAACATCGAGAGACCGATTATGGATGACATCATTGCTGACGCCGCTGCGCTGGGCAAGAAGATTGCGTCGCATCCGAAGATGAAGGACTTCATCGCCGCCGTGGACGCGCTGAAGGCGGACAAGGATGCGGAATCCCTGCTGCAGCGCTACCAGGAGAAGGCGCGGGAGATCGACGTCAAGGCGTCGCAGGGCAGGCCTGTGGAAGTCGACGAGAAACGTGAGGTCGCCGAGCTTCAGAAACAGGTCGCGTCCAACGATCGGATCAAGGCGATGCTTCGCGCCGAGACGGACTATCTCGACATGATGCGCCGCATCAACCAGGCGATCGATCGCGCCGCCGCGGAAGCCCACGGCGTCTCCTGACGCCGCGCGCGCAAAGGGGGCGTCGGCGTCGTCACTCATCTGGGCGTCATGTGATTGGAATATGAGGGGCGTGTGGGAAATGTCGTTTGTTCTATTCGTTGGCGCCGCAGACGATTCGTTCCGCGGTCTCGATGTGTGAGATGAATTCGGCTGAATCTCCCGCCGATCGCAGTCGTTCCTGCAGCCCCGAGTCGATCAGCAGGCGGCACATTCTTCCAAAGTAGAGCAGGTGCTCTTTCGTGTCGGGGCAGCAGACGAGGAAGAACAGGTCCGTCCTGCCGCCCCCGCGTTCGCCGAAGTAGATGCCGTTCAGCGTTCTCGCGGCCACAACGATGGGGCCCTCGGAATACTGCATTCGCGTCGGGTGCGGAAGGGCGACGCCGTCCTGCAGCGCCGTTGAATCTTCCTTCTCGCGGGCGTCGAGGCCCTCGTATAGGGCGGCCGAATCGATGTAGGGATCCACGTTTTCGGCGAGCGTTGCCAGTTCACGCAGGATGGAGGACTTGGTGCGGGCGTCGAGATCGACGATGACACCGTGTTCCTTCAACGCGGCGGAAATGAGCATCTGGCTCGACAGCTCGGGATGTCGGTCCCGGGCGCGCCGCTCCGACAGCGAATGCATGTTTTCCTCAATCCAGTTCCAGACTTCGCCGGTTCGGAATCGCCAGACGTTTCCGACTTTGGACGCGGGCAGAATGCGGGCCTCCGCCAGACGCAGCACTTCGCGCGTCGAGACGTGCAGGCTTCGCGCCACATCGTCGATGTCCATGAACTGTTTCGGCATTGCCGTCGCTACCTTCAAGGCGGACACTCCAAGCGACCGTCCCGGGTTTCCTTCCGAGTTCGGGGATGCGAGCCGGATTGTTCGTTACCGGAATCATCGTCCGCTCGAACCCCTCATTTTAGACCGTGTTTCATCAAAAACGCCAGCGGATTCTCCGCGGCCGGCTCGCAATCATGTAAAAAACGCGTTTTCAGTGTGGAAATCGCGGAGGGGCGGGAAGGTCAGTCGGCGTCCATCGGATCGACGACGATGCGATGTTCACCTTCGTGGCGATCGATGCGGATCGTCGCCCTCCCTTCGATCATGCGTTCGAGGAGCCGGCCCAGGCAGTCGGCCCGCCATCCCGTTGTCAGCGGATTGGTCTTGTCGGCCTCGTCCTCGCGCGTGTGCGCGCGGACGAAATCGCGAAGCCATTGTTTCTTGCTGAGCAGCCCGTAGGACATGTGGTTCTGAATGCAGAAGTCCTTGATGACGGCGGCGAGGATATCGATGAGGATGTCTTCCTGCGGGGCGTCTTCCTTGTTGGGCAGCTCCGGCCACTGGTCCTTCGGGATCTTCTTCGCCGCCTCGATGGCCGCCGCAACGCGAACCACGCCGGTCTTTGCGAGATTCAGACCGCGGACGGAACGAAGCTTGTCGACGTCCGTCCAGCCGCGCCGCGCGAGTTCGACAACGATGTGGTCGCGAATGACGGTGCGGACGGGGCGATTGTATTCCGTCGCGAGTCGTTCCCGTTCGTCGAGAATGGCGTAGGCGATCGCCAGGTCCTTGGGGGAGAGGGCGCCGGCGCCTTTCAGTCGCTTGAGGCGCTGCTCCCGATCTTCCTTCGGTTCCGTGGCCAGGCACATTGCGTCGCACTCTTCCGCCAGCCATTCCACGCGTTTGAGCTTCTTGAGCTTTCGCATGAGCTTGTCATAAATGGGGCGCAGATAGGCGACGTCTTCGGCGGCGTAGATGATCTGGTCTTCGTGCAGAGGTCGTTGTCGCCAGTCGGAGAGCGTGTGGGCCTTGTGCATCTTGCTGTTGACGGCGATGCGGGCAAGGCGGCTGAGGCTGATGGGATAGCCATAGCCGACAAAGCCGGCCGCGATCTGGGTATCGAACACGTTCTTCGGCGCCACGCCCAGCGTATGCCAGGTCTGGGCGACATCTTCCGGGCCGGCGTGGACGATCTTGAGGATCTCCGGTGTCGCCACGAGCTTCCAGAACGGTTTGACGTCGAATCCGGCGAGCGGGTCGATCAGGCTGATTTCGCCGTCGGCGGCCACCTGAATCAGGCAGACTTCGGGCCGAAACTGATCCTCGCCGACGAACTCCGTGTCGAACTCAAATCCGCCCAGCGATTCGAGCCGCTCGCACAGTCGATGAAAGGACTTTGCGTCGGAGATCAGCGTCGGGGTGAATTCATCGTTTCGAGAAGCCATGGAGGGCCAGTATATGCAATCCGTGCGTGGCGGCGAGGGGACGCGGCGGCCGCGGGTCGTCGAAGCTCAGCCGAAAAACAACGCCACGACCTCGACAAGGTCCTGAACGTGTCGGGTCACAAGCCACATCGGCACGACGGCGACGCCGACACCGGCCAGGACGAGCCCCGCCCCAATGGCCGACGGGAGCTGCTCGACGCGATGGGACCGCGCCTCGAGGCCGTTTCGAATCTCGTCGACGAGTTTCTGCGAGATTTCCGCCTCGCCGGCGATCTGGAGAGAGACGCTGCGCAGGAGGGCGAACGCCGACGCGTTGACGCGCACGCGTTCGTCCGCCGAGATCCACTCGGTCTCATTCAGCCGCCGGAAGCCCGGATGGCAATCCGCAAGTGTGGCGTGAACCAGATCGAGACCGAGTCGTCGGGTGACGTTGTAGAGCACGAAGCCGTCCCGCCGGCCGGGAACGAGTTTCCGAAAGAGGACGCCCAGCACGATCGCCGCCACGCCCAGCATCCAGCCGGATCCGAACTGAATCGCGACGGGCAGTCCCCAGAGCGGCGCCGGCGCCAGCGCGACGGAGAGGGCCACGAAATCGGCGCGCGCCGAAACGACACAGGGCCGGGCGCTGCAGTTCACAAGTCCGAGGGAGAGGAAGTAGATCGCAACGGGGGCGGCGCTGCCGATCAGCATGAGGACGGAGTAAGCGATTTGGGCCTCAGCAATCATGACCATCTCGATGCCCGCCATCGAAAGTCGAGTCACGTCGCGCCACATGGAATCGGTTCCGTCCGATCCCTGCGCGAATTCGCCGGCCCTTCCCGAATTCGCTGATTCGGGTCAATTCGCGGTCTGTCTGCGGCGATCAGTCAGCGTCTTCGGCGGCGCTGGGGCGATCGACGTGCTCGCCCTTGTCCGCAACTTTCCGATAACCAAGGTATTTTATGACCTCGAGCACCTCGGTCCAACTGGGAAACGGCCGGTTGTTGGCGCGTTTGTACTCGTCGATGGCCATGACGAATTCGAACTGTTCTGCGTCCAGTTCACCTTCTTCGGCCGTTCGGCGGGATTCCGATCGACGTTTGCCCGGGCCGCGTCGCCGTTCCAGCCCGCTGCGTCGGTCCACGACGGATTTTCGTCGTTCTCCGCCCGCGGGAGCGCCGCCAGTGGCGCGGCGTTCGTTGGTTTCCGTGACGATCGGGTCGTCGATCTTCTGCGACGTCGCTTCGAGATTCTGCGGCATATCCGATAACCCTCACTCACCCGATCGCGCGCCGGGCTACCTGGGGTTCATCGGCTACTCGTCGTCGTCGTCTTCGTAATCGTCGTCTTCCTCGTCGCCGTCGTCGTCGTCATCGTCGCTGTAGTAGTCGTCATCGTCGTCGTCGTCGTCGAATTCGTCGTCATCGTCCGAGAAATCGTCGTCGTCGTAGTCGTCGTCATCGGCGCCCGCACGGGGCCCGGCGGCGTTTTTCTGTGCGAGCGTGGCGAGGGCTTCCGACGCCTCGATGAGGGCGGTGGATTCGACGAGGACGGCGAATCCGCGTTTGGCGCTTCCGTTTGATTCAATGTCCGCTGCAATCGACGCGTCGCTCAGGGCGTCGCGAAAGTGCTGGGCTTCGCGCCGCGATCGGGCGAAGGCGACTTCGACGTAATTCAGTTTGGCCGGGTAATCCAGAGTCGAGTTGGACGCAGCTTTTAGTTCAATCATCCCGCGAGTTCTCCACCGAGCGATCCATCATTGATTCGCGCGTTCTCCTGGTTGTGGCGCCGCGACGAAATTTCAGCGACCGCGCCGTATCGCCGGCGTCGCAGGACGCCCCGGCGCCTCGTCGCGCGGCCTAATTCTGCAAAATATCGATCCGACGTGTCAAGGGGAGAATCACGTTCCGGCGTGACATTCGCGGCAAAGAAAAAAGCCCCTCGTCGGCGTGGCCGACGAGGGGCTCGAAACCTCAGGAATATGCGGGGCCGTCCGCTAGTTCTGCGGAAGGACCGTCAGCGTCTCGGCCGGCTGCTCGGCCGTGCGGAAGAAGAACAGGCCGCCCATTGAGCCGTAGCGATCCACGGTGTACTGGGCCTCCAGCGCCTTGTCGATGCGCGTCTTGATGTCCGTCAGGTGCGCCCGGCTGGCGATGTCGATGTCGCCGGCTTCCAGCCGAGTGGCGATCTTCTTCGACAGGTCCGACACGTTCAGTCGCGCGATGGCGTTGGCGTCCGCCGGAACGATGCCGCCCGGCTCCGACAGCACGAGGTTCATCAGCTCATCGAGATGCTGTCGCTGCAGGTTGCGGCGGAAGCTGTTGATGAGCGGCCTGGCCTCGGTTCCCTTTCGGTCGTCGTCCTTCAGCTCCGACCAGATCGCGTCCGTCAGGGCCGTCATGTGCTCGCCGAGCGTATAGACGTCGTCGCCCGTGAATTTGACCTGGTTGTCGTAGATGCGACCGATCGTGAACGGGTTGATCATCGCGAACAGGCACTGATCCTGCGCCGACGCCACGAAGTCGTGGACGTTGAAGTCGACGAAGAGATCGAACTCATCCGAGCCCCAGTGCTGGAACCGGCCGGCCGCCAGATGGCTGAGCAGATCAGGATCGAACTGGTAGGCGTCTTCGGCGAAGACCTTGTCACAGACGAACTGGAGCGCCTGGCGCTGCAGTTTCGGATCCGTCGGCGTCATGGGCGCCGTGGCGTCGGTGTCACCCTTGTGCGAGCGATTGACCTCGATGCCACCCGGGAACCGGGCGACGAAGCTCGAGGCCCGGGCCTTCTGGCTCATGATGCTGACGAAGGCGCGTCGCAGCTTGGTGAAGGACTCACCATCCTTGACCGCCCACTTCGTGATGTCCTTCAACAGGCTGTCGGACAGGTCGATCTGCTGTTTGGCGTACGACATGACGTCGCTGCCCATGTCGAAGCGATTCGATCGCGGATCCGGCGAAATCGATCCGAGCGTGTCCTCGTCCGTGAGGTAGGCGAGGCCGGCTTCGGCCGCGCGGCTGCCGATCTTCGACAGCATTTCGGGTTCGTCCTTGTAGGGCTTGCCCGCCGGTCGATAGCCGTATTCGATGGCCCAGAAGTCGTAGGGGCCGAGTGTTCGCGTTACGAACGAGCCCTGGTCCTCGCCGCGGGGCGCGACGATCGCCGGGTTGTAGTCCATGACGGAGCCGACGTTGGCCTCGTTCTCGCCCTTGGACTTGAGGATCTCGTCCATCGGCAGCCAGGTGCTCGCCTTGAAGTTGTGTCGCAGGCCGAGGCAGTGGCCGACTTCGTGCATCACGACTTCCTTGATGACCTGGCCGATGAATTCTTCACTGTTCCGGCCGGCGCCCTTGGCTTCCATCGCCAGGGACGCGAAATGCGCCTGCTGCGCCATGCCCGCGGCGCACTCGCAGACGGGGCGGCCGCGCTCCTGCATGCGCTTCTGGAGGTTGGCCAGGAATTCGGCGTTGGGATCCTCGTGCAGCTTCACGTTGGGAAGCAGCAGTTCGCGGGCCGTCTTGAACTTGTAGCGCGGATGGGCGCTGAAGAAGGCCTGCATGTAGGGATCGTAGGGCGCCCAGGAGGTCTCATCGCCCGTGAGCAGGTCATATCGATTGACGTAGATGCGGGCCATTGCATCGTCCATGACGATGTCGGCGTCGAAGATCTGTCCCGTCAGGGGATGGGCTCGCGACGGGCCCATCGCGAAACCGCGGCCCGTGACGATCCATCGGAAGAAGTTGTAGCGAACGTCTTCCGGATCGAGATCCTTCGTTCGCGGGTCGTAGTCTTCCTGCTGAACGACTTCAATCGCATCCAGGATGCCGCACTTCTCGAAGGCCTTGTTCCATTCGAGGATGCCTTCCTTGACCCAGCGGCGATACTGCACGGGGACCGTCTTCTCGATGTACCAGACGATCGGGTTCTTCGGGGCGCTGTATTCGAGGGACGGATCGCGCTTCTCAAGGCGCCATCGCTCGATGTATCGATCGAAGAGCGTGTCGGTGTTGTAGTCCTTCGTCCAGTCCATGCGGGCGGTCATGAAGTAACCGATGCGATCGTCGGCGAGGCGCGGCTTGTAGCCCTTCGCCGATTCCGGAATGTCCGACAGGCTGTAGTGAACGAGCATGCGCTTGCCGCCGCCGCGACTCATCATCGCCAGATCGACGGAGAGCTCGACGTTCTGCGGAAACGCCTTGAACTTCGCCCACTTGCTCAGGCCGCTGTTGATCGAGCCGGCGCCCATTCCCGAGATGCCGGAAAAGTCACCTTTGAACAGGTCGTCGAGGTCGATGACGGGATCGCCACCCTTCATCGTGACGATGGGAATCTTCTGCATGATGAAGTCGCTGCCGTAGCTGCGCTTCACGACGTCGGAGATCGGCTTGTCGCTGTCACGAACGTATCGCGGATCGACACGCATCAGGACAAGGTTCTTGTCCATGCGATCGAAATAGGCGAGGAAGTGATCGAGTTGGAAGCCCGTTGCGGCGGGACCGCCCGAAATGCTCGATGCGATCAGGAACTGCTTGCCGACGAGCGAGCCGGGCAGGACGGCCCGGAGTGAGTCGGTCTTCTTGTTGTGATAGAGGGTGAAGAAGGGCGTTTCGGCCGTCGGGACTTCCTTGTAGTCCTTCATGACCTTGTCGAATGGCGGAAACTCGGGTTTCTCTTCCTTCTTCTCGGGGGCCTTCTTCTCATCGGCGATCGCACTCGGGACGGCACAGAGTCCGGCGAGTACGAGGGCGACCGGGAGGAATCTCCAGGTGCGGTTCAGATACATTGAGCACTCCTTACAACTACGTAAAAAAAGAGGGAACGGCTTGGCGGCCACCTTCGCGCTTGATCCGGTGACACGCCGTGGTCTTTATCGCCTTGGGAGAGCGCAGACGTTCGCTTAAGCTGTATACCGAATTGTCCGAGCGCCTGTTTCGCGGAATTTTAACGACGGGCGCATGTTTTGCGCTCGCGTTACGTTGGTCATCTGGTCCGCCGGACTTTCTTCGCCAGGCCGCGGCGTTTCGAAAACGCGAGGCTGTGAAATCCGGCGTCCCGCGAAATTTTCCTGACGAAATTTGACGCCCCCACATCCAGCCGCCGGAAATGCGGATGTTTGTATCTGCATAAGTTACGGAATATCAGTGTTTTATATGCGGAGATCGAGGGGGCAATCCGCGGCGATGGGCGGGGGGCGCCGGCCGCCCGAATGTGGCGCCGTGGACCACCAGACTCAATTGACACCCTGATTTTCGCGTGCTAGTGTCCCGCGCCGCCTCGATCCGGCGGGCCGTGAATCGGTTCAGATTGTCGGCGGACAGACCGATATAGCGCCCGTACCAAGGCGCGGTCCCGATGAACGCGTCTCTGTCGGCGTGGGTGTAAACGATTGCATGTAAAGAGGTTGTGTTCTCGTTATGGCGAAGAAGAAGACGTCCAGCAAAGCGAGCGGCGGGACCGCACGGGCCGCCGCCAGAAGCCTCGTAATCGTCGAGTCACCGGCGAAGGCCAAGACGATCAACAAGTACCTGGGCTCGGACTACGTCGTGAAGGCCAGCAAGGGACACGTGCGGGATCTTCCGCCGCACGCCTATGGCATCGATCCGGCGAAGAACTTCGAGCCGACCTACGAGATTCTCCCGGATCACTCGAAAATCGTCTCGGAGCTCCGAAAGTACTCTGACGACGCCGAGACGGTTTACCTCGCGACGGACCTCGACCGTGAGGGCGAGGCGATTGCCTGGCACCTCAAGCACGCCCTGGACCTGCCGGACAACAAAGTCCGTCGCGTGGTCTTCAACGAAATCACGAAGACGGCCATCCGGAACGCGTTCGACAATCCCCACGAGATCGACGTCGACAAGGTGGACGCCCAGCAGGCGCGCCGCATCCTCGATCGCATCGTCGGTTACGAGCTGTCGCCGCTGCTCTGGAAGAAGATCTCGAAGGGGCTGTCGGCGGGCCGCGTTCAATCCGTGGCGGTTCGCCTGATTGTCATACGCGAGCATGAAATCCGCGCCTTCGAACCTCAGGAATACTGGGCGATCGACGGCGCGTTTACGGATGACGCCGGCGCCGCAACGTCGCTCGCGGGCGACTGGCGGAAGTTCTGCGAGACCGGCGGCAAGGATGGCGGGGCGCCCTCGCAGAAGGAGCGCTACGCCTGGCTGTCGAAGAACGGCGGGTTTGAAGCCGCCATGTCGGAGCTGGCCGGCAATTCCTTTAAGCCGGAAGGCCGCCTCGATACGTCCCGGCCGAAGGGCGAGATGTTCACGAGCGCGGCGGACGAGGTCCGACAGACGGCCGAAGCGCTCGGCGTGAAAATTGAAGACACGCAGGTCACCGCCTGGGATGAATACAGGCGATTCGGCCTGACAAAGGTCGAGTTTGTCCGCGCGATGTCGCACGATGACGCGCCGGAGTTCAAGGTCCGATCGATCGAGACGCGCCGGACCACGTCGAAACCGAACGCGCCGTTCACGACGGCCACGCTGCAGCAGGCGGGCGCCAACGTGCTGCGATTCTCCACGTCCCGCACGATGCGCGTGGCGCAGGGGCTGCACGAGGGTGTCGACATCAAGTCGGGCGAGGGCAACGTCGGTCTGATCACCTACATGCGAACCGACTCGAAGAATCTCTCGAACGATTCGATCAACGCCGTTCGCGGCTGGCTGGCCGACGAGCTCGGCGAGAAGTACCTTCCCGAAAAGCCGAATCGCTACGCGAGCGGCAAGGCGGCCCAGGAGGCGCACGAGGCGATTCGGCCCACGGATGTCACGCGAACGCCCGAGTCGCTCAGGGGCCATCTGACGGACGAGCAGCACAAGCTTTACACGTTGATCTGGAATCGGTTCGTCGCCTGTCAGATGACGCCGGCTCAGTGGGACGCGACGACAGTCATGATCCACGCGCCGACGTCGCAGGGCGATGTCGCCTTCAAACTGTCGGGGCGCACACTCGTGTTCGACGGTTTCTATCGCGTTATGGGCGTGCCGAAGTCGGGCGACGATCAGAATCTGCCGGAGCTGAAGGAGGGCCAGCGCGTCTATCCGATCGATATCGCGCCGACGCAGAAATTCACGTCGCCGCCGGCCCGGTATACGGAAGCCTCGCTCGTGAAGACGCTTGAGGCGGAAGGCATTGGCCGGCCGAGCACCTACGCCAACATCATCAAGACGATCCAGGATCGCGGCTATGTCGCGCAGGAAGATCGCAAGTTCCATCCGACGCAGCGCGGGGAAGTCGTGACGGAGAAGCTCGTCGATCATTTCCCGAAGATCATGGACATCCAGTTCACGCGATTCGTCGAGGAGGAACTCGACAAGATCGAGGAGAGCCATCTCGACTGGCGCCACGTGCTGCACGAATTCTACGATCCGTTCAAGGAGTCCCTGGCCAGGGCGCACGAGGACATGGAGAAGGTCCGCGCCGAGCCGAGCGAGTATACCTGCGAGCAGTGCGGCAAGCAGATGGTTTATCGCCTGAGCAAGAACGGCCGCTTCCTGTCGTGTTCGGGTTATCCCGAATGCAAGAACGCGAAGAACATCGACAAGGATGGCAAGCCTGTCGAGCCGATCGTCGGCGCCGAGGCGTGCGAGAAGTGCGGCAGGGACATGGTCGTCCGCAAGAGTCGCATGGGCTTTTTCCTCGGATGCTCCGGCTATCCGGAATGCGACGCCACGAAGCCGTGCATGGAGGACGGGACGCCGCTGCGCAAGGTCGAAGCGAGCAGTCTCAAGCAGAAATGCGCCGAATGCGGCGCCGAGATGGAAGTCAAATGGGCGCGCGGCAAGGCGTTCCTCGGCTGCACGGGCTATCCCAAGTGCAAGGCGACGGAACAACTGCCGGACGACGTTTATGTCGAAAAGCCCAGGCCTGAGGAAGCCGGTGTCCGCTGCGACAAGTGCGGACGGAATATCGTCATCCGCAAGAGTCGCCGAGGTCCCTTCCTGAGCTGCTCCGGCTTCCCGAAATGTCGCAACGCGATGCCGATGGACAAGCTCGATCATCTCAAAGAGCTGGAGAAGGAAGGCAAGATCCCCGAGCCGCCGCCGGAACCGGCGCCGGGCGCCAAGGGCAAGGCCAAGGCGGGCGGACGCAAGAATCTGACCAAGGAAGAGATTGCCGCCCTGGGACCACCGCCGGAGGGATTCGTCTGGACGCGCACGGGTCGGCCCACGGTCGAAGTCCTGCCGGAGAACGGCGTTCTGACCTGCTTCGAATGCGGCGGCGAGATGCGCATGCGTACGGGCCGCTTCGGTCCCTTCTTCGCCTGCGGCAGCCCGAAGTGCAAGGCGGCGGCGAACCTGCGCGGCGACGCCAAGAAGCAGGCCGAGGCCGAAAGCCCCGAGGCGAACGCCAAGCCGATCGAGACGGATCAGGTCTGCCCCGACTGCGGCAAGCCGATGTTGCTGCGCCTGGGCAATCGCGGCCGCTTCCTGGCGTGCAGCGGCTATCCGGAATGCAAGAAGACGATGGAACCACCAGCGGGCCTGCTGCGCGAAGTCGCGGCGGCGGGCGCGGCTGGGTAAGGCGCGCGGCGAGCCCATCCGAGCCCGGCCAGTCATGGCCGGGTCATAAGATGTAGCTGCCGCGCCGGATCAGTTATCGCCGCGCGAAACGGCCGGCCGCCCGACACTCAATGTTGGCCTGACTCCAGGGCCAACCCCGCGATTTGATCACACACAATCATCCGCTTCCGGCGATGACAGCTCTTTGTTGTCCGAAGTCGGGGGCGTCCAGCACTCGTCCAACAGCCGGTCGGCCTCGCGATGGAGGGCGTACGCGGCGAGCAGGATGCCGAGAAGTCCGATGGGTTCGATGAATCGGCGAGTGTCATCCCAGATCGAAAACCACTCCGTTAAAGGGATGGGCCATTCGAAGCTGAAGAGCAATTCTGCGATCGTGAATCCAGACGCGAAGATCGCGGCGCCCATGGCGCCGAAGATCAACGCGCGTCGTATTCTCCCCGCATCGGCGATCGCCCAGAGACTCCGCAGCGCCAATAAAACGAAGACCAGCCCGAGGTAACACGAAAGTGTCGGCGCGAGGCCCCTTACGGCGTACCCGATCCACTGAATCGGCGCCAATGGGGGATTCAGTGGGCGAGCGGGCGCCAGCCAGTCGTAGGCCTGGATGATGATGAATGTGATGACCGCAAAAAGGGCGATCCGGGGGCGGCGGTTCGGCGTGACGGACCAACACTGCCAAATCAGGATGAGCGTGGCCGCGGCGAAGAGACATCGAGCGACGTCGTATCGACGCAATAGTATGAAATACAGTCTCCGCCACAACCAATGCGCCCATTCCGACGAGAGGCCGAATCCCCAGGAAACATAGAAGAGTTGATAGAAGATCGCATGGATCACGACGGTCAGGATCATCAGGAGCGCGGCGCGCCGAATCCACGTGAGCTGGTTCCGGCTGAGCATGACTCGGCCGAGGCGATGAAAGATCGCGACAGACGGCCCCGCGTCGGCGCCGCATTCCGGGCAGACGCCATCATATGCGCACGATCGCAGGCAATAGCCGCATTTAGCACATGGAATTTCGTCGATAATGATGCGCGAATCAACTTCCGGTCCCATGAAACGAAAGTAGCTTCGCGTTGATTTCAATGCAAGCCTGAGATGATCGGCGCCTGCCGGAATGCCCGTGTTGCGACAGCCTTGTCCTATTCGTTCCTTTTGCCGAACGCCGTCAGCATCTGGTCGATTGCGGCGATGGAGGATTCGCTGAGCTCGTAGGGATGGAAGTCGTTGTAACACACGTGGCGTTCGTGAAACGTGATGTCGTCGCGCGTGTACGTCCGCCGGAAGCAGGGAAGGGCGCAGGGGTCGTTGAGCGGGCCGTCACCGGCCTGCTCGCGCGTGAGCATGCCATCGACGACGGCGGCGGCGCGCATCAACTCAGCGTCGGTCAGCAGACGCGTGGGTAACGAACGTACGGCGTTGCACGTGTCGAAGTAGGAGTACGCCTCGGCACACGAATCTCCCGCCGCCGGGTGGTCGATCACGCTGATCTCCAGCAGCAGTCCCTCGTCGGTTCGGCTGATCACGGCGTGTTGGATTGTTCCGATTCTGGCGCTGCAGTTTCCCAGTTGATCCTCCGAGAACAGGTCGAAGCGGTACTCGAATCGCGAGAATTGCACATCGTCGAGCGGCGACGTGGCGATCGGCACTGTCGTGACGGGCGTCAGGGCGGGGCAGGACATTCCCGGCGTACAGGCGAGCGAAGCGGCGAGAATTGACAATCGAACGAACTGGGTTCGGCGCATTGGTCCGGGTCCGGCTTGGGGCAACTGATAATACAGGATAGGGAAGCCCAGGTGTCCGGCGACAAACGTATCGGAACGGGGCGCTCTTCTCGGCGGATCCCTCCGTCATCGCGCGACGCGAACGTCGGTCAGTCGATTCGGATCGAGCAGGGCTCGCGAAATCCTGCGACCTGCAAAAAAACGTCCATCACGGAATTCCGGGATTCCAACGCACGCCGATGCGATTTGGATGACCGCGATTTGCGTACCGCCAAGGCCTTTGTTTCGCACTTTCAGTGCTAAACGTCCGCGCTGATTCGATACCCAGGGCCGCCATGTGTCGCGCCTTCAGCGTGCAGGCGGCGTTCGAGCGACTGCTCTGTGGGGCGATCGGGCCGCGAGGCCAATTGAAATTCGTGAGGGGCCCGTTTTTCCGGGAAGAACCAATGAAAAGCCGCCGGGACTATTCCGGGCGGCTCAGGTCGCGTTTGATGCTGAAGGAATTCGACTTACGCGGCGCTCCGCACAATGAAGCCGGGCGCGCTGGTCAGCGCTACTGATTCAGCATCGCATCGACGAACTCCTGGAGGTCAAGGCCGTCGACCCGCGTGTCGCCATTCAGGTCGACACCCGCCAGGTTCGTACAGCGATCATAGGTCGCCTCGTAGGCGGGAAGGTCGAGCAATGCGCTGATGAACGCCTCGATATCTTCGAAATCGCGGGCGCAGTCGCAATTCGCGTCTCCAACCAGCGCTTCCGTGAATGAGACGACGATACTTGTCTCCAGGATGTCGACGCGGGCCAGTGGTCTGTTGGCGGCGCAATCGATGTCAATCCACTGGAATTCGCCGTCATGCGACGGATAGGTGACGACGACGACGGCGTCTCCCGTTTGCGGTGTGAACTCGTTCCCAATGGTGATGGACAGCGTTCCGTTGAGTCGCGCGTGTCCGTGTATCGCAAGTTGATCGTGATCCACGCCGGCGACGGGCCCGTTGATATCGACTGCAATTCGACCGTCCCCTTCCTGGGTCAGATCGTAGGTGACCTCGAGCAGGCCGTTAGGCGAGATCGTTCCGGCATTCAGAACGCCGCTGTCGACCAGGCTGGAACCGGCGAGTGTGCCGCCCTGAATGTCCACCAGCGCATTGCACAGGAGTGGTCCATCAAGGATCGTTTCGCCGCCCGTCTGAACGTAGTTCCCCGATCGACTGAGCGAGCTGCCGGCGCCCACATGAATGACGCCGTGATTCCTGATTGGGCCGCTGGTCATCGTCAGTCCGCCCGTCCCGATGACGTCAATGAGACCTTCGTTGACGAACTCCCCTCCGCTTATCGCCGAGAGGCGCATCTCGGCGTCCCGGTCTGCGAGAATCCTGCCCCGGTTGATGAATCCCACGCCGGAGGTGACAACGCCTGCGCCACGGATGGTATTGTCCTCGTTAATGACCGGATTACCCGACGCGTCGCCACCGATGCTGTTTCGGGTGTCGTCGCCCAGCTCAATGACTCCGCCGCCCGCAAGGACGGCGTTGCCGCCGCGCCCCCGCATGGAGGCGACGCTGTCTGCAGCGATCAGCGTGATCGTACCGGCGTTCTGCAATGTCCCTCGAAAGTACAGGTAGTCGCCTCCGTTGACTTCGATTGCGCCCAGGTTCACGACGGCTTCATCGGTTCCTTCCAGCGTCTCGACGGCCGTTGTCTGAATCGTGCCCGCTCCCTCGGTTCGCAGCGTTCCGCCTTCGATCGTCGTCGAGTGCAGCAGCACGATTGATCCGTCGAGCGCTTCGATGACACCTCCGATGTTGTGAACGATTCCGGTGCTGAAGCTGAGTGTGCCGCCGTCGGCCGCGCGCATCGTTCCGAGGTTTGTCGCGCCGGCCGCGTTGCTGAGGCTGATGTACAGCTGGGTCGCGGCGTCGGCGACGACGAGCGACTGGTTGGTAAACTCCGTGTAATAGCCGCCGATATTGCCGGCGCCATGTATCGTGTTGTCGACGTTGATGACATTCGCCGCCGTGTCCTGGCCGATGATGCGGCTGCCGCTTCTGTCCATCTGAATTACACCGCCGCCAACGAGCATGACGTCGCCATCGGGCTGCATGTCGGAGTTGCCTCCCGAACCGGTCAGGCGGACGGTCCCCGTGTTATTGAGCGCGCCGCGCAGGATCAGGTCGGTATCGCCCGTGACTTCGAGCAATCCCGCGTTGTTGACCGGCGTGACGGCGCCGTCGAGCGTGTCCACAGCCGCCGTCCGTATGACGCCGTCGCCTTCGGTTCGCAGCGTGCCCGCGATGATGAGCGAATTGCCGAATTCGACAATCGATCCGTCCATGGCTTCGATCGTGCCGTTCGAGTTGTCGCAGGTTCCAAAGCCGAACTTGACGGTTGCGCCATTCTCTGCGCGAATCGTGCCGGTGTTGATCATGTCGTGCGCCGAACCTGGCGCGATCAGGAGCTGGGCCGGGACATCGGCGACGATTGTGCCGTGATTGCTGATGCCGACGGAGTTCTGGCCGATCGTTCCCGCGCCCCGAATCGTATTGTCCACGTTGATGATGCGGTCGCCGGCGCCATAGCCCGTTATTCGATTGCGCGTCTGAATCCCCAGGTCGATGACGCCGCCGCCGTTCAGCGTGGCGTCGCCGTTCTTTGCCCGAAGCTGCGTATAGGTCCCGGTTGAATTCAGACGGATGAGGCCGCTGTTTTCCAGAGCGCCGATCACGTCAAGATGATCAGCGTTCCGGATTTCGAGCGTCCCCGCGAGCATGACGGGGCCGGCGCCGCCGTCGAGCGTCTCTGTCGCCCGAGTACGAATCAGACCGCCGCCGATCGCACGAAGCGTACCGCCTTCGATCGTTGCGCTGTTGAGTTCGATGATCGAGTTGTCGTCCGCCTCGATGACGCCGCCCGCGTTGACGAATCGACCGCCGCCGAGTTGCAGCGTTGCGCCACTTTCGGCTCGCATCGTCCCGGTATTCGTGACGACTTCGCTCGCCCCGGGGTCGAGCACGAGGGGCGTGGACAGATTGGCGACGATCACGCCGTGGTTGTCGAATCCCGAGACGTTCATTCCGATGCCGCCGGCGCCGCGAATTGCGTTGTCGAGGTTGACGAACCGGCTGGGCGCCTCCGCGCCGGCGATCCCGCCGCCGGTGCTGTCGTCGAGCAGAATTGCGCCGCCGCCAGTGAGCGTCACGATCCCGCCTTCGGCCAGGAGCCGTGTCGGATTTCCAAAGGCGTTGAGTCGGATCAGGCCGGCGTTGTTGAGTGTGCCGGATTCTGCGCCGGCCACGATCGACAGGTCGGCGCCGCTGAGGACCGCGAGGGAGTCATCCGAATCGACCGTGAGGTTGTCTATCGTCGCGCTGAAGTCGAGGATGGCGTTCGATGCGATCGAGGCGCCGCCGTCGATCATCACACTGAAGCGATCTGCGCCATTCTGCGGGGCGACACCGACGTCCCATTGCGCGCCGTTGCTCCAGACGCCATCGCCGCCATTCCAGATGGCGGTGATCGGCGCAGCCTCGACTGCGGACAGGAACATCGACGAGAGGACGCAAAGGGCGGAGGCGGATTGGAATATTGTCTTTGTTCGTGGCACGGATCGCTCCTTCTCCTGTTGGTGGGCGCCATATGTCGAACGCGTCGGAGGGGCGTTTGGACCTTGTCTCCGACGTGACAGCAGGGGCGTTTGAGGGAAGTCACGATCGGGAGGGTCCGCGCGGACGAGATCTCCGGCCGTCGGATTCGCCACACTGTATTTTATACCCTCTTCGGTCCTCGCATCCAATCCGGCGCGGGAGGCGTCATCGGCTGGCCGCCGGCGGAGTGGATTCGATCACGAAGGCCGGAAATTGCGGCGCGTCGCGCGAATTCCGGCGCTCCGAGTCCGGGCCTTCCGAAGGCCGTCCGGGCGAAGGGCGACGATCGCTGCGATCCCGCGGCACGGCGAAGTTCGCAGAGTCGTTTCCTGGTGCGCGATATGACGATGGATCCGATTTACGAGGCCGCGTCCGCCCCTTCGCGGACTGCGCACGCCCTGGAAACTCACACGGCGAGTCGTGCGTTGCTCGTTTCCAGCATCAAAAAAAAGCCGCCCGGAATATTCCGGGCGGCTCGGACTGCGTTTGATGTTGGAAGGAACTCGCCTTACGCGGCGCGGCGTCGGCGAATCAGGGCGAGACCACCAAAGCCAATGAGGGCCAGCGTGGCGGGCTCGGGGACCGTGCCGATCATGACGTTGCCAAAGGGCGCTGTGTCCGTGACCCACACGTTTTCGCCGATGCTCTGGAAGCCGTACTGCACGTGGCGGCCGGCGCCCGGGGCAATGGCGAGGCTGATGCTGAACGGGCCCGCTGTCGCAGGAATGATCGTCTCATTGAAGGACGAGTAGTCCGGCGCGAAGTCGCGGATGAAGATGAAGGCCTCATGCGCCTGCGTGTATGTGTTGGAAAGGACCGTTCCCTCGAAGGTCAGCGTGTCGCCGTTGTAGACGTCCGTCTCTTCGATGTAGAGATTGGCTTCCATGATCTTGTTGCCGGCGGCGCCGGGCATGCCGCCACCCTGATACCAGAACGGATCGGGATCACCGATCGTGTTCGGCGACAGCGTGAGCTTGTTGTTCGCGTCATCGAACGTCGTGTTGAGGTCCGCGATGCCCCAGGGGCTGCCGAAGATAAAGGCGCCGCCGTTGGCGGGCAGCTCAAACACATTCATGTACGCGTTCCACGGCGCCGTGGAATCCTGCACGTTGACCAGGGCGGCGTTAACACTCGACGCCGCAAACAGGACAACGGCGATAGCCATCAATTGTCGTCGCATTTCGAATCTCCCCTCCCAGTGTGTGGGATGTTGTAAATGTGATTCACCGAGAGTTTATGGTATCGAAAAAATCCAATCGAATCCAGCA
>ERZ795053.1150-NODE-1150-length-33759-cov-6.719143_pt1 | contig 33759 bp, 29 predicted proteins | sample MGYA00375137_ERZ795053 | MGnify/ENA primary metagenome ERZ795053 (study PRJEB30182, sample SAMN05720284) | activated sludge metagenome | isolation source: Anaerobic digester | place: Hong Kong | collected 2014-12-17 ...
GGCGCTGGTCGAGGAGCGGCTGGGTGGCTGCCTGATCGGCCACGTCTCACGCGACGGCACGGCGATCGCGGCGCGCGAGCGGCCGCCCCTGGCCGCTGCCCCGAAGCAGCCGGAAAAGCGTCGGGGACGCGGCCGGCCACGCAAGGGCGAGATCGTCGAGAAACCCGTGCGCCGGCTGGCGACGCAGCCCGGCATGAGCCTCGAGGCGAGGCTCGCCGACCTGCCGCGCGCCTGCTCCATCGGCAACCGCAAGAACGCCAAGGGCTATAAGGAATTCTGGCGCGGCTACCGCCTGCATATCGATGTGGCCGACGGCGACATCCCGGTCAGCTGCCTGCTCACCGGCGCGCATGTCCACGACAGTCAGGCCGCCATCCCGCTGGCGGTGATGACGGCGCGGCGCGTCACCAACCTCTACGACCTGATGGACAGCGCCTACGATGTGCGGGAGATCCACGACCACAGCCGCAGCCTCGGCCATGTCCCGGTCATCGACCCGGTCCCCCGCAGCAAGGCGGCCAAAGACGCCTGGGCCAACGAGAAAAAAGCCCGTGAGCAGATCGCCTGGAAGCCCGCCGAAGCCAGGCGGCTGGCGCAGCGAACCTCCTGCGAGCGCGTCAACAGCCGGCTCAAGGATCAGTTCGGCGGCAACCATGTCCGCGTCCGCGGTCCGACCAAGGCCATGTGCCACCTGATGTTCGGCATCCTGGCACTGACCGTCGACCAGCTCATCCGACTGGTCACCTGACCGCCCGCACACAAGTCAAAGCCATGGTCCTCGACCAACTCGATGCCGGCTTCCGCTCGCCCGAAATTCGCGAAAACCGTACTCCCGCCTGAATTCCCACCGCCATGCCGACAGGCCGGCGTCAATTGGTGCTCAAACCAAAGAATATTCCGTGACGGCAAAGCAAAGTTCATCCGGAGTTTTGCAACTGCCTCACGAGACCACTTTAACCTCAGGGCGTAGCCCGCAACGCCCCTTCCCGTCGCCCCGGGCACTATCACGAATCGTTATGACCGGCGACGCCCGAACAGTCGAGGGCCGCCGCCAGGCCCGCAAACGATCCCACCGCCCGGCAAACTGTCGCGGAATCTGCGACACCACCGCCCGGGTTGTCGCGGAATCCGCGACAGGCGAGGCCCGACTGTCGCAAATTCTGCGACATAAGCATTCGTGATGTCGCAGATTCCGCGACAGCTCGGGCCAGATGTCGCAGATTCCGCGACAGCACTCGACGAGCGAACCGGAGGAATCGACGAACGAACCCGCCGAAAGTGGCGTTTCCCGGGTTCGTTCGTCGGTCTCGCGGGTTCGTTCGCGACCCCCGGGCCGCCGGAAATCTGCCTTTCCGCTCGAATCCGAGCCGGCCGACCCTGTTTTGCCGGACAAACCCGCAGGCGCGCTTGACCCCGCGGCGCTCATAGGCTATAAATCCTATTATGAAAGGAATCAGCGGAAGCGCGGCAGCGTGATCTCGGCGGTGCCGGGCAGGAGCGCCCCGTGCCAGAGGGCGATCAGGGACGCGAGGCCCGGGAGGGATGGCTGGTCGAAGAGCTCGCGCAGCCGCTCGAAGGTCGAGGGTGGCTCGGGGTAGCGCTGGAGATGCGGGATGCTGCCGGCCGGCAGCTCGAGCAGGCGTGCCGCGGCCGCGCGCGCCTCGAGGATGCCGCCCAGCTCGTCGACCAGCCCGAGCCCGACGGCCTCGGATCCGAGCCAGACGCGGCCCTGGGCCAGCGCCTCGACCGAATTCGGCGGGAGGCCGCGCCCCTCGGCGACGCCGGCCTTGAAGCGCTCGTAGAGGGCGCCCACCGCGCGCTCCAGGCGCTCGCGCGCCAGCGCGTCGAAGGGCCGGTTCAGCGACAGGTAGCCGGCGTTCTCGCCGCGCTGCAGGGTCGCCCAGTTGACGCCGAGCTGCTCCCAGAGCCCGGCCAGCACGGGCTTGCCGGCGATCACGCCGATGGAGCCGGTGAGCGTCGCCGGCTCCGCCACGATGTGCGAGGCCCCCATCGCGATCCAGTAGCCGCCCGAGGCCGCGGCATTGCCCATCGAGACGACGATCGGCTTGCCGGCCTGGCGCAGGAGCTCGACCTCGCGGCCGATGGTCTCCGACGCGACCGCCGAGCCGCCGCCGGTGTCGAGACGCAGCACCACCGCGTCGATGGCGTCGTCGTCGCGCGCCTCGGCGAGCTGTGCCGCCAGGTCGTCCGCGCCGATGAAGGCGTCGAAGCCGGCCGTGCCGCGCTGGATCGTCCCCTGCGCCACGATGAGCGCCACCGTGGCGGGCGGCTCGCCGTCGCTCTCCGGCTCGGCCCTGGCATAGGCGGCGAGGCCGACCGCCGCGCTGCCCGGGCCGGCCTCCGCGAGGGCCCGATCGAGCACCTCGTCACGGAAGGCGAGGCCGTCGACGAGCCCGGCCGCGAGCGCCGCCTCGCCGGTGAAGGGCCCGGCATCGATCAGCCGCTCGACCTCGGCAGGCGCAAGGCCGCGCGAGGCGGCAACGCCGTCGACCAGCGCGGCATAGATCTGGTCGAGCAGGTCGTTCATCATCTCGGCATGGGCGGCGGTGAGGCCGTCCTCCACCAGGCTGTCGAAGGCGGTCTTGTAGTCGGACCGGCGGATCACCTCGGCCTGGATGCCGAGCCGGTCGAGCAGCGGGCGGACGAACGGAATCTCCGCCAGGAGCCCGGTCAGGCCGACCATGCCGCCCGGCTGCAAGTGGATCTCGTCGAAGGCCGTGGCGATGTAGTAGCCCTCGTTGCCTGGCCCGAGCTCGCCGAAGCTGTCGGCCCAGGCCCGGGCGAAGCGCCCCCCGGCGCGGAACCGGTCGATCGTCGCCCGCAGCTCCTGGGCGACGGCCATGCCGTGGTCGGTGGCGTCGAGCCGGGCGACGAGGCCGCGCACCCGGGGGTCGGCGGCAGCACGCTCGAGGGCGAGCACGATCTCGCCGAGCTCGAGCGGCTGCTCCAAGCCGATCGTCGCCAGCGGGTCGCCTGGCACCGTCTCGACCAGAGGCTCGCCCAGGTCGAGCGTCAGGACGATGCGCTCGGGCAGCTCGGGCCCGGCCGTGAACTGCCGGGTGAACCAGATGCCGCCTGCTATGGCGGCCACCAGCACGACGAGCGCCAGAGCCCCGACAACCGCCAGGAATCCGACGATCAGGCGCTTCACGGATGGTGCCGCGGGGAGCGCGCGACGATCAAGCGGCGACCCGCTGCCGGCGCTGCCGCTCGCTCGCCGTCTTCAGCTGCCCGCAGGCGGCGAGGATGTCGCGGCCGCGCGGCGTGCGCACCGGCGAGGCATAGCCGGCCGCCTCGACGATGGCGGCGAAGGCCCGGATCCGGTTGTTCGAGGAGCACGCATAGGGTGCCCCGGGCCAGGGGTTGAAGGGGATCAGGTTGACCTTGGCGGAGAGGCCGGCGAGCAGGCGGACCAGCTCCCGGGCATCGGCGTCGCTGTCGTTGACGCCGTGCAGCATGACATACTCGAAAGTGATCGGCCGCCGCGCCGGGTACTGCCGACAGGCTTCCAGGAGCTCGGCGATGTTCCATTTCCGGTTCAGGGGTACCAGCTCGTCGCGCAGCTCGTCGCGCACCGCATGCAGCGACACCGCAAGCCCGACCTCGAGCTCCCGGCCGCACTGGGCGATGCGGGGCACGACGCCTGAGGTGGAGAGCGTGATGCGGCGGCGGGAGATCGCGAGGCCCGTCTCGTCCATGGCGAGGCGCAGGGCACCGGCGATGTTGTCGTAGTTGAAGAGCGGCTCGCCCATGCCCATCACGACGATGTTGGTGAAGAGCCGTCCCTCCTTCGCCGTCGGCCACTCGCCCAGCGCGTCGCGTGCCACGAGGAGCTGCGCGGTGATCTCGCCGACGCCGAGATTGCGCACCAGCGGCATGGTGCCGGTATGGCAGAACGAGCAGGTCAGGGTGCAGCCGACCTGGGTCGAGATGCAGAGCGCACCCCGGTCGTCCTCGGGAATGAAGACGGTCTCGACCTCCTGGCCGTCGGCGAAGCGCAGGAGCCACTTGCGGGTGCCATCGGCCGCCGTCTGCGCGGTCGCGATGTCGGGCCGGGCGACCGACCAGCCATCGTCCAGCGCCTGCCGCAATGGCTTGGGCAGGGTGGACATCGAGGCGAAGTCGCAAGCACCCCGATGGTAGAGCCAATGGAAGAGCTGGCGTGCCCGCAGCGCCGCCTGCCGCTCGGGCACCACCTGCAACGCCCCGATCACCTCGGTCAGCGAGGCGAGGTCGAGGCCGATCAGGCTCGGCCGGCCGTCCGCCGCCAGCGGCTTCGGTGCCGGTGCAGCGGTGGTGCCGGCGACTGGCAGGGGATCAGCCGGGGCAGGCATCGCGCAGGGCCTCGAGGGCGGCGGTGAAGCCGAGCAGCGAGTAGGTGTCGAGCGAGAAGGTGTCGAGCGTGGACGTCCCGCGCACCGTCATGTCGCTGCCGTCCTTCATGGCCGCGATCACCTGCCTGTCCTCGTCGTCGGTGTTCGCCCAGGCATGCTCGCCCTGGGTGAAGAAGTCCCAGCGCTTGCCGCCGATGCGGATCTCGACCGTGCTGCCCGGCTTGAAGCTGTAGCCGGGCTGGACGCTCACCTGCTCTCCGGCACCGGCGATCGGCAGGCGGGCGACCAGCACGGCGGCGGCCCCCCGGCGGCGGTAGTTGCCCTCCTCCTCGGTCGGCTTGCTCGCGATGTAGCAGGTCTTGCCGCCGGAATCGTCGTAGGCATAGAGGTACCAGTCGCGAAAATTGCCCAGGAATTGCGGGGATTGGGCAAAGGCCTCGCCACCGAGCGAAAGCAGCGCCAGGAGACCGGCGACGATCACGAATTGCCTGGACATGGGCTCCCTTGCGGTCGTTGAGCAGAACTCCGCATGCTACATAGCTCGCGCAGCCCGTTCACGGAAGTGCATAGCGTCTATCGGCTTTCCGGTGTCCCGGGCCCTGCCGGTGGCCCGCCGGAACGCACGGGCCGCTCGGCGAAGCGGCCGAGCGACACCATCCGGTCATACATGACGATGGCGCCGGCGACCGCGACATTGACGCAGAACCGGGTCGGGATGCGGACCACGTGATCGCAGCGTGCCAGCATGCCCTCGCTCAGGCTGCCGCGCTCGGGTCCGAAGACGTACGCGGCCTGCAGCGGATGGCGGAAGCTCGGCAGGGCCACGGCGTGGTCGACCAGCTCGACGCCGACCAGCCGGCAGCCCCGTGGCAGGCTCAACGCGGCGACGTCCGGGACGTCATAGACCGGCACCTGCAGTTCGGCATGCGAGGTGTCCGACTTCATTTGCCGCACGGACTGTCGGACGCCGACGAGAAACACGAAGCTGGCACCGAACGCGTTCGCGGAACGGACGAGGTTGCCGAGATTCATGGGCTTGGAGATGCCATCGGCGCCGATGGCGAAATAGCCGCGAGCGAGATCGTTCCGCATGGGCTTGCAGATAGGCGAGGAATGGCGTTTGTGCCAGCCGCGCGTGCCTGGCGGTGCCCGGCCGCGGCCGTCCAGCCGATCCACACCGAGAAGCCGATCGAGAGCCGATATGCGCGCCGTCATCACTCGGGAGCTCAAGGGCCCTGCCGGTCTGGAGCTGGCAGAGCTGCCGGCACCGGAGACTGGTGCCTGCCAGGTCCGGATCGCCGTCGACGCCGCCGGCGTGAACTTCGCTGATGCCCTCATGCTCGAGGGTCGCTACCAGGAGCGGCCAGCCCTGCCCTTCGTGCCGGGTCTCGAGGTCGCCGGCCGCATCGACAAGGTCGGCGTCGGGGTCAAGGGCCTGGAATGCGGCGAGCATGTCCTGGCCCTCGTCGACCATGGCGGCTTCGCCGAGCAGGCCATAGCGCGGGCGGACGACGTGGTCTCGCTGCCCGAAGGCTTCGATCCGATCATCGCCGCCGGCTTCGCCATCGCCTATGGCACGGCCTTCGGCGCACTCGTCTGGCGTGCCGGGCTGGCCAAGGGCGAGGTGCTGCTGGTGCATGGCGCCGCAGGCGGCGTGGGCTCGACCGCCGTCGAGTGCGGCAAGGCGATGGGTGCCACGGTAATTGCTACCGCTCGCGGGTCGGACCGGCTGGCGATCGCCACCGCACATGGTGCCGACCATGTCATCGACAGCGACGCCCCGGATCTCGTCGAGCAGATCCGCGCCTTGACCAACGGTGCCGGTGTCGACGTGGTTTTCGATCCGGTCGGCGGCGCGCTCTTCGCGGCCTCGCTGCGCGCCATCGCCTGGGAAGGCCGGATCGTGGTGATCGGCTTCGCCTCGGGCACTATTCCCCAGATCCCGGCCAATATCCTCCTGGTCAAGAACGCAGCAGCCCTCGGTTTCTATTGGGGCAGCTACAGGAAGCGCGACCCGGAGCGGCTGCGCGCCGGCTTTCGCCGGTTGTTCGAGTGGCATGAAGCCGGCCGCATTCATCCGCAGGTCTCGGAAGTTCTGCCCCTGGCACGTACGGCCGAGGCCATCGAGCGACTGCGCCGCCGTCAGGCGGCAGGCAAGCTCGTCATCGACGTTCGCCACTGAGCCTCGGGCACCGATCGGACCGGTCCCGACGGGTCCCAGTGTGAATAACATACTGCGCCGCAACCCCACGTGGCGCTTTACTGTAACGGGTTTCCCGTTAACTATCATCCTCGAGGAAGCCTCACAGGGAAACGACATGGGGAGCGGGACACGTCAACCAGGAGGCCGGACAAGCCAGGTTGCTCCAGAGGGAGCGCGGCATCGACCTTCGCTTCGCTGCAAGGCCCTGACCGGTGCCGTTCTGCTTCTCACCGCTTGTAGCGGCGGCGGTGGCGGTGCGGGCGGCGGATCCAGTGCCGGCCCGGTCGTCTCGACACCACCCGTGGTGCCGGCCCAGCCGCCTGTCGTCCCGCCCCCGGTGCCCGGCACCAACGCCGCCGAGACCGCGGCCAACTACGGCATTGCGCAGATCGGCGCAGATTCCGCGTACAGCGCCGGCGCCCGCGGCAACGGGGTCAAGGTCGCCGTTATCGATTCGGGAATTTCCCTCGGTCACTCCGAGTTTGCAGGGCGTATCGACACCGCGAACAGCATCGACATCGTGACCGGGAATCGCAGCACGCTGGAAGACCGGAGCGGCCATGGCAGCCATGTCGCGGGAATCATCGCCGCCAATGCCGACGGCAAGGGGATGCGGGGGGTGGCACCATCAGCCTCGCTCATGGCCATCCGGGCGGACCTGCGTGACAGCGATGTCTGCTCGACGCCCGGCTGCGGCTACTTCGACGACGATGTGGCTGCCGCGCTGAACCACGCGCGCAACCGCGGCGCCGATATCGTCAACCTCAGCATCGGCAAGGATACGCCGGTCAACGGCGCCTATCGCGCCGCCCTGGAAGCTGCCGTCCGCAGCGGCGTTCTCGTCGTCGTCGCCGCCGGCAACCTGCGCCAGGACGAGCCGCTGCATCCGGGTGCGCTGGCCGATGAAGCCGGCCTCCGGGGCGGCATGCTCGTGGTCGGCGCCGTCGACAAGGACGGTGCCATCTTCACCCAGACCAATCGGGCCGGCGACGTCGAATCGCGCTATCTCGTCGCCCCCGGCGTCAATATCTACAGCACCTATAGCGACGGTGGCTATCGTCGGCTCACCGGGACGTCGATGGCCGCCCCGCACGTCGCCGGAGCCGCGGCAGCGCTCAAGAGCGCCTTTCCTTCATTGTCGATGCGCGAGGTGGCCGAGATACTTCTCTCCACCGCCGACGATCTGGGTGCCCGTGGCCGCGACCAGGTGTACGGCAATGGTCTGGTCAACCTGGATCGGGCGCTGGCACCCGTCGGACGGCAGCAGGTGGCGGGTGGCGACACGGTTTCCGGGCAGATGTTCAATGTCGCGACCTCCAGCCTGCAGCTGGGCGCGGCGTTCGGCGATGCGCTGAGCGGCAACAGCGCCCTCGCCAACGGCATGGTTCTGGACGCCTATGACCGGCCATATCGGGCGGACTTCCGACAGTCGATCCAAGGCCGCGACGGCACGGTCGACTTTGCCGGGCGAATGCAACGGGTCAACCTGACCCACGATTTGCCGCTCGATGCGCTGGCGCCGAGCGGCGTCATGGCCGGGCTCCGCCTGAGCGAGCAGCAGGATCGACCGGTGCCCGGCTCGATGCGTGCCGCGCTCACCGAGCCGGCCGACCAGCAGAGCCAGGAGCTCGATCGTCTCATGCTCCAGGCCAGCGACCTGCCAGCAGGCGATCTGCGCTTCGGCGTCGGCCTCTCGCCCTCGAGCGTCAGCTCGGGTGCCACGACCGTGTCGGCGAGCGACCTCTTCCTCGACGCCCATACCCTCCTGGCACCGGTCGACGGCATCCTCGCCAAGGGCACAGGCGGGGCATGGCACCTCACGGTAGGCGACTCGACCGAGCTGACGTTCGGCGTTCTCGACAGCGAAGCCCTGTCCGCGCCCGGCACCGAGACATACGAGCATGAAGGACGGCTGCTGTCTTTCGGTGCCGACCAGCGGCTCGGCGAGCAGATCTCCGTGCGTTTCGACTACGCCTATGTCGACGAAGCGACGGCACTGCTCGGCAGCTCGGCAAGCGGCGCCTTCGCCTTCGACGACGGCGCGCAGTCGCATCTCGGCACGGCCCGCTTCGCCTACCGGCCCATCACCACCGTCGAGCTTTTCGCGCAAGCGACCCTGGGCGTCTCCATGCTCGACGATGAGGGAGGCATGCTGAGCGACTGGAGCACAGTGACCTCCGATGCCTTCGCGTTCGGTGTGATCGCCGACAGCGTGTTCGAGGAATCCGATCGGCTGGGCGTGGTGGTCGGCCAGCCGCTGCGGGTCAGCTCGGCATCGGTGATGATCGACGTTCCGACCGGCCGCACGCTCGATGGTGGGATCGAGCGCAGCCAGGAGCGCGTCGAGGCGACACCGAATGGTCGCGAGGTCAGGCTCGAGCTCGCCTATCAACGGATGCTTCAGGCGAAGCGGGCCATCGCGGGATGGCTCGTGTTCCAGCACGAGCCGGGTCACGCGGAGGATGCCGAACCGGCGCTGGGCGTGGGCATTCGCTTTACGGAGAGGTTTTGACGCGGTATCGCGGGCAGGACATCTCTATTCGGTGCCCAATGTGACGAACGTCACAGCCCGCCGTGGTGGATCGTGAAATCAGTTGTGGTCGGTAGGAAGGGTGATTGTATGAGGGGGCGGGCTCGGCGCGTGCGATGAGCCGTCTCGACAGCTTCATACGACGCCTCGAAGCCCAACGCGCCTGCATCGACGCCGCGGTTCGGCTGGTTGCCGAGATTCCCGGTTTGGTGTTCGAGCTCGGCCTCGGCAACGGACGAACGTACGACCATATGAGGCAAGCATTGCCCGACCGGCGGATCGTCGTCTTCGAGCGCGATCCACAACCGCACCCAGGCTGTGTGCCGGCGACCGGTGATCTGATTGTCGGCGATCTGGAAACAGTCCTGCCGGAAGTCGCCGATCGATGGGCCGGCCGCGTCGCTCTCATGCACAGTGACATAGGCACCGGCGACTCCGCTCGAAATCGTCGAATGGCTGCGTCACTCTCGTTGTTGCTGCCGCAGTTCCTGGTCCCGGGCGGGATCATCGTCAGCGATCAGGCTCTAGCCTCACCGATGCTCGGTTCGCTTACTGCACCGCCGGGTGTGCCTCCCGACCGGTATTTCCTCTATGAACGCCGTTGATCGGGCCACGGTCCGCCCTTGCCGGCGCGCCGTGGCCAACCGTACAGCCCGCATCCGACCGACACCATTGCCCGCCGGGCGAAGGCGGTGACATCGCCCGACTTCACGATGCGTTTCTGGGGCGTGCGCGGCACGGTCCCATGCCCGCAGGAGCCAATGCTCCGCTACGGTGGCAACACGTCCTGCATCGAGGTCAAATGCGGCGACAACCGGCTGATCTTCGATGCCGGCACGGGATTGCGCCTGCTCGGCAATCACCTCGCGGCAACCGGCGACAGCAGCGCCGCCCACCTGTTCTTCACGCACACCCACATCGATCATATAGCCGGCTTGCCATTCTTCCGGCCGGCCTACAGCCGCAACAACCAGTTCGAGTTCTGGGCGGGGCATTTGCGCGCGCACGGCTCGACGCTGCAGCAGGTCCTCGTGCAGCTCATGCAGCCGCCGCTCTTTCCCGTGCCGCTGGGCATCATGCACGCCTGCGTGTGCTTTCATGATTTCACGCCGGGCGAGGTGTTCACCCCCTATACCGGCGTGATGCTGCACACGCTCGGTCTGAATCACCCCGGCGGTGCCACCGGCTATCGAATCGAATTCGCCGGCCACGTGATGTGCATCGTGACCGATGTGGAGCATCGTATCGGGATCCGTGACGAGCAGATCGTCGAGTTCATCCGTGGCAGCGACATCGTCGTCTACGACTGCACCTACACGGACGAGGAGTACCCGCGATATGTGGGGTGGGGGCACTCCACGTGGCAGGAGGGCATCAGGCTGTGCGACGCGGCCGACGCAGGTCGCCTCGTGGCGTTCCATCATGACCCCGAGCACGACGACGCCTTTCTCGACGACATGGCGCGCAAGATGGCACGACAACGACCGGGGTCGCTGGTGGCCGCCGAAGGGCTGACGCTGCGACCGTGAGCGGCGAGACGGGCTATTTCATTCCCTATCGCTACGCGGCAGCGACGATGCCGTGCGGCTATCCGGCGATCGCGCCGATTTTCGATGCGGCCGGCGATAACTTCCATCGCATGCTGGAATGCATCGACAGCCATGCCGCGGATTTCGCCCGGTTCGGCGGCGAGCCGCCAGCGCCGCGCTTCGAGCAGGACTGGTTTCCTCGGCTGGACGCCTGCGCCGCCTACGCGATGATCCGCCAGCGGCGGCCCGGCCTGATCGTCGAGGTGGGCTGCGGGCATTCGACCCGCATCATGGCTCGTGCCACAGAGGATTCGGGTGCTGCGACGCGGCACATCTGCATCGATCCGGCCCCCCGCGCGCGGTTGCAGGGCCTAGCGGTGGAGCATGTTCCGGCCACCGTCGACCGCCTCGACCATGGCCAACTCGACACCATTGCCGCGGCGGACCTGCTGTTCATCGATTCGAGCCACATCGCGGTGGCGGGCAGCGATGTCGACCGGTTGGTGAATGGCATCCTGCCACGGCTGCGGCCGGGTGCGGCCATCCATTTCCATGACATCTTCCTGCCAGAGGCCTATCCGGAGGCGTGGGCCTGGCGGGGCTACAACGAGCAATCACTGGTCGCAGCACTCCTCTCCGGCGGCGGCTACACAGTGGAATTCGCCAGTGCGTTCGTCATTCGACGGATGGCCAGGGCGCTCGCCTCGACCTGCGTCGCGAACCTGCCGCTCATGGCGGGCGCCGTCGAAAGCAGCCTTTGGCTGCGCAAGCGCCAACCGCGCTAGTCGGCATACCAGAACGTATCGGGCCGATAGATGCCGATCTGGCCATGCGGCTGCCAGTTATACGTCGCCGTCACCGGCACGTTGCGCAATGTCTTCCGAACCGCGACCGGCTGCTGGACATTGGCAATGAGGCCAACCGTATAGCATTGCTCCGCATAGAGGTTGAGCATCTCACCCCACACCGTCGCACGACCCGCGCTGTCGGTGGCCCGCCGCCAATCGTGGAACAACTCGAGCAACCTCACCGCCGCCGGATCGTCCGGCGGCTCGCCGGCCTCGCCCTTGGTCTCGAAATACTGCCCCCACATCGGCCATTGCGGCTGGTCGTACTGATTGGTCGGCGCGTATTCCCGGGGGCTCATGTCGGCCGTCGGGATGCCGTTCTCGATCCCGTACCAGATCGTCATCAGCGCCTCGCCGGAGAAGATCCGGTTGCGCAGCACCTCGCGTTCGGCCGGCCGCGTATGAATGAGAAAGCCGAGCTCGGCGAAATCGGCCCGGACCAGCTCCAGGACGTCGGCTTGCTCGCTGTCCTCGCCCGCCGTCTCGACGACCAGCTCGAGCGGCCGGCCGTCGGGCAGCAGGCGAATGCCGCGGGAATCGCGCTGGTCGAGCCCTAGCTCGTCGAGCAACGCATTCGCCTCGGCCGGCTCGTGGCCGAGACAGGCTGCGGCGATCTCGGGGGAATAGAGAGGGCTCTCCGCAAGAACCGTGTTGTTAGCCGGCGTTGCCAGCCCGTAGTAGAGATACTGGGACATCGCCTCGCGATCGATCGCGAGCGAGAGTGCCTTGCGGAAACGAACATCTCGAAAAAGCTCGCGCCAGACGGGATCGGCGGCATTGAGATTGGGATAGAGGGCGAGATGCGCGCCCCGCGCTTCCGGCCAGAGCCTGACCTCTAGACCGCTGCGTGGCTCGCTCTCCTTGAGGAACGTATAGTCGCGAAAGGCCAGCCCGCGCGACTGCAGATCGGAATCGCCGGCACCGGTCTTGATCGGAATGAGGCGGCCATCGACCACATCGAGAACGATACGGTCGATGTAGGGAAGCTGCACGCCGTTGGCGTCGACCCGATGGTAATTCGGGTTTCGCTCGGCGATGAACCGCTCCGCCGGACCTGGGGTCACGAGTCGCCAAGGCTGCAGTGTCGGCAAGTCGGGATTGTCGAACTGGCTCATCCGCTCACGGCGCTGGAACAACTGCGCCCAGTCCCGGGCATTGTCCTCGCTCACCAGACGCGCGAGCTCCTCGGGATCCGCATAGCTCCCGTGGAACGGCTTCAGGTAGTGCGCCGGCGCGTAGATGAAGAGCGGCGATGCGGCGGAGATCTCCGGCAGGAAGAACGGATTGGGTTCTGACCAGGAATAGCGAATGGTCAGCTCGTCGATAACCTCCACCACAGGCAGCTCGCCGTCCACGACCATCTGGATGGGTGGTCCTACCGGAGACAGCACCTCGTTGAGCGCGATGTCCTCCCAATAGAAGCGCAGATCCTCGGTGGTGAACGGATGTCCGTCGGACCAGAGGTGTCCTTCACGCAGCTTGAAGGTGAAGATGCGGCCGTCTTCCACGGTGAATTCTTCGAGGATATCCGCCTTGAGCTCGAGTTCCGGCGTGAAGCCGACCAAGCGGGCGAACCCGTAAACATAGAGCAGACGCGTGTCGCGCGTCCGGCTGACCAGCATCCGAAGGTCGCCCCCCGGCTTGCCGATCTCGTCCATCTCGGCGACCAGCGGCTGCAGGGGTGGGCCTGCCGTTGCCAACTGCGGCATTGCCGCCAGGGCCAGCAGTGCTCCGACAGAACCCGCCAGCAAAGCGCCTGAGCTGTTCATTCGCCCACCCGTACGAAATGACCCTGGCCACAAGCTATCAGTGTTCCGGAGTGGCCGTCCAGTCGATAGGGCTCCGGCCACGCGGCCGGTTCAGAGGCCCGACCTGCGAGCAGGGCCGCGAAATCGAGGGGCCGGTCGAGATCGGGCTCCGGCACCGCGGCGAGCAGTGCCTGGGTGTAGGGATGCTGGGGATCATCGAACAGGCTGTCGGTATTGGCCAGCTCGACGATCCGGCCGGCGCACATCACCGCGACACGATGAGCGAGATAACGAACCACGGCAAGATTGTGGGAGACGAAGAGATAGGTGAGCCCGAGCTCCGCCTGGAGGTCCTTGAGCAGGTTCAGGATCTGGGCCTGGACCGAGACGTCGAGCGCCGAGACGGGCTCGTCGCAGAGCAACAGGCTCGGCTCGAGCGCCAGGGCCCGGGCGATGCCGATTCGTTGCCGTTGCCCGCCGGAGAAGCTGTGCGGATAGCGCCGGGAATGACGCTTGTTCAGACCGACAGCGTCGAGCAACTCGGCGACTCGGGCAGCGCGGCTCGCCGCGTCACCGATGCCGTGGATCAGGAGCGGCTCCGCCACGATCTCCTCGACCGTCATGCGCGGGTTGAGCGAGCCGAACGGATCCTGGAAGATATACTGGATCTTGGTTCTGAGCTGCAGCAGCGCCTTGTCGTCGAGCGCCAGGACATCGATCTCGGCGGCGCCTTCATGAAAGAGGATACGCCCTTCGTCCGGTGTCAGGCCACGCATGATCAGCTTGCTGACCGTCGTCTTGCCGCAGCCGCTCTCGCCAACGAGGGCCAGGCATTCCTGCCGATGAACGGTGAACGAGACATCGTCGACCGCCCTGACGATCTGGCGCTCCGCGCCGAGCAGCCCGGTGCGTCGGCCGACGAAGGTCTTGCACAGGCCTTCGACCCGCAGCAGCCAGTCGGTCGTCGGCAGGTGCGGTGCATGCTGCACCGCCCTACCGCGGCCATCCGCCTCGACATCGCTGATCGACTGGAGCCGCACATGTGGATCCATGCCGATCGTCGGCACCGCATGGAGAAGAGCCTGCAGGTACGGATGGCGCGGCGACCGGATCAGCTCCCGGCTCGGCCCCTTCTCCATGACACGGCCGCGATACATGACGACGACCTCGTCGGCGATGTTTGCCACCACACCTAGGTCATGGGTGATGAACAGGACCGCCATGCCGAGCTCGGCCTTGAGATCCTCGATGAGCTTGAGGATCTGGGCCTGTATCGTGACGTCGAGCGCCGTCGTCGGCTCGTCGGCGATCAGCAGCGCCGGGCGGCAGATCAAGGCCATGGCGATCATCGCCCGCTGCCGCAGGCCGCCCGAGAGCTCGAACGTGTAGGTGCTGAAGGCCCGATCGGCGCGCGGGAAGCCGACCTTCTCGAGGATCTCGATCGTGGCGCGCCGGGCGGCTTCCTCGTTGTCCTCGACGTGGAGCCGGTAGGCCTCGGCGATCTGGTCCCCGATCGTGTGCAAAGGGGAGAGCGAGCTCATCGGCTCCTGGAAGATGATCGCTATCCGGCCACCACGTATCTGCCGCCGTTCGCGGCCATCGGGGTCCATCCTGGCGAGGTCACGCGGCCCGCCCGGTTGCAGCGGATCATCGAACAGGATGGAGCCGCCGCCAATGCGCGCCACTTTCGGCAGGATGCCGAGAATGGCGTGTGCCACGACGGTCTTGCCCGAGCCGCTTTCGCCGACGATCGCCGTTGTGCGATTGGCGGCAATATCGAACGAGACGCCGCGGACCGCTTCCACCGTCCCCTCGTCGGCGGCGAAGCTCACATGCAGGTCACGAACGGCGATCAGCGGGTTCATCGGACAGCTTTCCGGGATCAGCGAACAGCGCGCGGGGCGCTACCCATCGGCAGCGGTACCTGGCTTCCAGCTCCATGAAGAAGTGCCCGAGCCGGGCCACGTCGTCGACCGACATGACGAGATGATGCGACAGAATGCCTATAACGGGCGCACCCTGCGCGAGGAGATCGTCGACCTCGGCGAGAAGCGTGGCAACCGGCTTCATGCGTCGATCCTTGCGCCAGTCGATGATGTCGACATGCGCGTTGATGTGAACGAGCCCGAACACGGCACCCCGGAGATCATCGGCGAAGGTCGAGAGGCCCGCGTAGCCGACTTCGCCGAGTCGCTCCAGCACCCGGCCGGCGATCCGGTTCCAAGGCGGCACCAGGATCGGCAGGAAGGCGTCGCCGAATGCCGAATCCAGCCGCGCGGCTCCCGCCCGCAGCAGGTCGAGGCAGTCGGCAGTCGTCGCATCGCCCCCAAGCTCGATGGATTTCTCATCCCCCAAGGCGTGGCTCGCATGGGTCCAGCCATGCTGGAGCACCTGTGCATTGGGTTCGCCGCGAATCAGCCGCATCGTGGCGTCATCGAGCCAGGCCGGCACGACTGCGAGACCGATCGGCCGCGTGCCGGCGAACGACAGATCGAGCAGGGGCGCCAGTGTCGGTGCAATGCAGCCAGCATCGTCGTCCCGCCACCAGAGAAGGGCGTCGCGCTTCGAGGGCTGCGGCGCCTCAGGCATGGCACCCGCGGAGCGCTACGACGCCGACCACTGTCGGCCGCCCCGAGACGTCCACCTCGAGCTCGAGGGCGGCATCGTTGCCGACCTTAAACGGCGGTGGCCCTCGCATGTCCCAGCCGCTGGCGAGGGCCAGCAGTGCTCGCCGCACACCCTTGTGGGTGACCACCAGAGCGCCCTCTCGGCCATCGGCACGAGAACGCAGCCACGGAACCAGCCGGGCCATGACCTCGCGCGGGCTCTCGCCGCCCGGCGGACGAAAATCCAGGCCACGTGCTTCGTTGGTTGCCAGATCGGCACCGTGCTCGACCCGAAGGTCGACAAGACGGTGTCCCTCGAAGCTGCCCCAGTCCATCTCTATCAACTCGGGTGCGACCCGAACGTCGTCACGGCCGAGCAGGTCGGCGGTCTGCCTGGCCCGGCGCAGCGGGCTGACCCAGCAGGGCAGATCGCGCCAGCCCTCGGGGCAGCGCCAGTCGCTGACCTCGCGCCTGCCGACAGGATCGAGGTCAATGTCGACCCGCCCCTGCAAGCGGCCTTGCACGTTCCACGCCGTGCGGCCATGACGAAGGACGATCAGGCGCATGGCGATCGCCCTTCGGCTCCCGCCACACTTGCGAGGATACTCGCCATTCTCGCCGCCGCCGCACCCGGACTGTGCCGCTCCTCGAACCCTGCCCGCGCTCTGGCGGCCAACCCAGCGCGCAGCGCCGGATCATCGACCAGTCGATCCAGACAGGTCGCCAGCCCGGTCGCCGAACGCTCCTTCGCGAGCAGCCCGTTGCCCTCGTGCTCGACGAGATCCGAGACGCCCCCTCCGTCACAGGCCACCACCGGCAGACCGAGGCTCAGGGCCTCGAGGATCGCCATGCCGTAGGCTTCCCTGAGCGCCGGCCAGACGAAGACATCGGCGGCGCACAGGGTCGTCGCCAGCGCCTCGCTGTCGAGCTGGCCGAGGAATCGCACCCGATCACCAGCGGCGCTCGTCAAATGGGCTCGCACCTCGACCGCATTTTCACCGTCACCGATGACGAGCAGGCGCCAATTGTCGCGGTGCATGGCGGTGAGGGCACGAGCGAGCAGCCGATAGGATTCGGTCTTGATGTCCCGGCGCATCATAGCGACCGTCACCAGCCAGACCGGCGCCATCGCCAGCCCGAGCGCGCTGGACAAGCCTCGGCGGGCGGCTGTCGGTTCCGCTGACGGCTTCAGGCGTTGCGCCAGGAAGGGCGGGAAGAGAACCAGATTTCGGGTCTCCGACAGCCACTTGGCGAGGTCGACCGCGTCGACGCGGGTCATGGCCAGAACCTTGGCGGCGGAATTGATGCCCTCGATCGTTGCGCGATGACCGAGCGCCCAGGCGCCATTCGCCTGCTTGCCGGCCACGGACGCCTCGGCGACAACGTAGGGCATTCGCAGCTCATTCGCCACGGCCGGCCCGAGCCAATCAGGCGCCTTGTGGTAGGAATGGTAGGTGAACCAAAGGTCGGGAGCCGGCTTGGCTTGGGATCTCCAGTCGGCTATCAGCCGTGCGGCCTTCATCTCGGCGGCAGCCCGGATCGCCATCTGCCGCTCGGGATCGCCCTCCCGGTCATAGCTGCGCAAGGACGAAGCGATTTCGACTTCGTGACCAAGAGCGTGGAGCAGTGCGACGAAAGCGCGGGCCATACGCCGATCTCCCGAAGGGGTCGGGTGCTCAACGGGCTTCATCGGCGCATAAAAGGCTATGCGCATCGAGCGACCTCGTTCTTCTCCGCCAGTGCCTCGAGCTCGCGAGCGAGGCGTGCCTGGGCGGCTCCGGCGGCAAAGCGAGTCTCCACCACCACGCGGCCTGTTGCGCCCAGCGCATGTCGCAGCCCTGCATCCGTCACGAGCCGCGCGATGGCGGCACCCAAGGCTACCGCATCCCCGGCAGGAACAAGAAGTCCCGTCCGACCGTCCTCGACGAGCTCGGCGACGGCCCCGCCAGTGGTGCAGACGACCGGCAGGCCCTGCGACATGGCCTCGGCCACAACGTTGGGAATGCCATCGCGATCGCCATCGGCAGCGGTCCGGAGTGCGAGGCAGAAGATATCCGCCCGGGCCAACGCTTCGACCACGGCGTCGTGGGGTGTGGCGCCGAGCCATTCGATGCGATCGTCGATACCGAGTTCCTCGGCCTGCCGTCGCAGGCACGGCTGCAAAGGACCCGCACCGATGTGGCGCCATCGCCAGTGAATTGTGGGGGGCAGCATAGCCAGTGCTTCCAGCAGCGTATCCAGGCCCTTCTTCTCGACGGCGCGGGCGACGGTGACGAGCTCGATCGGCTGCCCTGGGCTAACGCCCGTGGCCCCGTCACGCGCCGGCGGCCGAGGCAGCCGGGCGAGGTCCACGCCGTGAGGCAAATGGAGCAGTCGCGCCGTCGGCGCCAAGGAATGGAGATGGCCAAAGCCCATCTCGGTGCAGGTCGTCACCCATGCGGCGTCGACAAGCTTCTCGCGTTTTTCCCATGCCGGTGTCGTCCAGATATCCTTGGCATGGGCGGAGATGGCAAATCGCAGGCCGAGCAGACGCGCGGCGTAACGTGCCACCGAGGTCGGGGTGTGGAGGTAATGCGCATAGATGCAGGTGACGCTAGGCGGCAGCTCGCGTGCCAGCACGAGGGCCTGGCCCAGCCGGCGCAGACGATTGGCCGTCGGGTCCCGCCGCAGATCGCGGAAGAAGAGACCGGCGACCCGGCCGAAGCGCCGATGCCGAATCGCGTACAGCAGGCCGGCGGCAACGCGAGCCGGTTCCTGATGCAGGTACTCCGGCAGGTAGGTGACGGGTGCCCGAATCTCGTCATGAATGGGATGCCGCGCCGGGTCGGTCGGGTGGCGCAGCGAGACGATGAGAAGCCTCAAGCCGGCTTGTTCCAGCGCCAGCAATTCCTGGGCAATGAAGGTTTCCGAGAGCCTCGGGTAGCCCTTGACGACGACGGCGATGCTGGCAGCCATATTGTTCAGGCAGAGCGCGCCCGGCGCCGTTGCGGATCGATAAACGGCGCGCAGAGCTCAGCGATCCGGTCGAGGCCGCCGAGCAGGCTCTGGCGCAGGGCCGCACCAGGGCGCGGCCAGTTGCAGATGGCGTGCAATGAAGTCGCCATTGCTACGGGTGGCAGGCGATCGTCCTGGAGCAGCACTCGAACGAGGCCGAGCTTGGCCGCCCGCTCGGCACGGATCACCTGCTCCTGGCGCGGCTCGGTTCGGGGTACGAGAAGTGCCGGTTTATTGAACGACAGGATCTCGCAGAAAGTGTTGTAGCCCCCCATGGCGACGACACCAACCGCTCGATCGTAGAGGGCTTCGAGGTTCGACTGGAAGGTCGTGGCGAACACGTTCGACAACCGGTCGACCCGCTCCTGGAACTGGCGCCGTTGCTCGAGATGCATGAAGGGTCCGAACACCAGGAGGGCCGGATACGCAATGGTCATATCGGACTCGTAGGCCCGCAAGACCCAGTCGATCAGCCCTGCCCCATCGCCCCCGCCGCCAGTTGTGACCAGGATATACGGCTTGTCGGGCAACTGGAGGCCAGGTGCGAGACGGTCGGTCTCGGTCGCCTGCCGTTCGATGTAGCCGGTGAAGCTGACCCGGTCGGCCACACGCCGCATACCGGGAATTTCGCTGATAGGATCGAACATCTCGGGCACGCCATAGACCCAGATGTCGTGGTAGTAGCGATCGAGCGCCGGGTAGACCCCCTTCCGCTCCCACTCCTGATAGAGCGCATGTGGATCGTCCATGACGTCGCGGAGGCCGAGCACACATCGGCGACCACGCCGCGTCAGGAGATCGAGTGTTTCCTCGACCTCGCCACGCAAACCAAGCGGCTCCTTGTCGACCAGGAACATGTCAGGATCGAAGATGCTCGCCGTGTGGGCGATGATCGACTCCCGTATCTCCAGCGTTTTGCTCAGATTGATGTTCAGTTTCAAGGACGTGTAGTCACCGTTCTTGAGCTTGATCACTCCCGGCACTCGAACAAAATCAACCCGAGATTTAAAATCGAAGCTGCCGATGATGGGCGACCCCGAGAGAATCAGGACGGAAAGCTGTGGGTATCGATCGACGAGGTCGTGCGCGATCGCCCGGCAACGGCGAAGATGGCCGAGGCCGAAGCTGTCGTGACTGTAGATCAGTAGTCGGCGACTGGCGTGCATAAGATCCGAGGCGTTCTGCTCCGTCGGAATATGTCAGAGGCAGGGGGCGCAGCGAAAGCGATTTGTTTTTCGGAGCCGGCCACAGCGGCCCACACATTGACATAGGTTTTTGTTCCTAGTATAGTCGAATGCGTTCAGTTCCCGCGCCGCCATCGGCCCATCTGCGCAATGGAGAGCTTCCGTGAGCCTGCTTCTGCCCGTCGACGACAATGGCAATTCGCTGCCCGTTCTGGGGTTCGACCCCCTTGGCACCCAGAAGGTCACCGTATCGAGCAGCTCCGAGCGGATCCCGGCTGCCCTGGACGACGACATTCAGCTGGTCACGCTGATCGCGACCGGACCCTGCCGGTTCGAGATCGGTGACAATGCCGTAACGGCCGATCGAAACGCCAGCCCGTTCCTCTATCCTGGCATCTATGTCGACGTGCCTCTGCGCCGCAGTGAGCAGCATGTGGCGTTCATTGCCGAAGCCGACGATTGCATCGCTTACGTCATCGGCCGCCGCTGAGATGACCATGTCGCTAGCGCCGACAGCGCGCGGGCTACGGTTGGTCAGGGCCACTCGCAGCCCGGTGATCGTGTTGCCGCCATCGACCAACCAGGCGGCGCTTCTGGTCACTGACACCAACGACCCGATCGTCACCGAAATCAGCGCTCAGCTTGCAACAGGGAGCATGTCATGACGAGCAAGCAGATCCACGAGTTGCTGCCGGTAGCGACATTGACCGCGGAAGACCGGATCGTCGTCTCGACCGCCAGCGGCAACCTCACCCGCCACGCCACGATCGCCAGCATCGCGGCCAGGATGCCCGGCGCCGGGGCGGTCGATCGCCGGATCTCGGACAAGCTCTCGGAAGCGGTCTCGGTCAGGGACTTCGGGGCCGTTGGCGACGGCGTTGCGAACGACGCACCGGCCTTCGAGGCTGCGCTCGGCGCCCATCTCGCCGTGCACGTCCCGGCGGGTCGTTATCGCCTGGCCTCGACGGTCATGGTGAAGCCGGGGCGCACGATCACCGGCGACGGGCGCCAAGCCACGGTGCTCGTCGCGGAAGGCCCCCTGGCGCTGGCGTTTCAGCGCAATGCAGGCGCCTACGCGATCGATTCGAGCAGCGCCGACGACTGGTGCCGCTCCTCGCTGCGCGGCCTCACGATCCGGATGAGCGCAGGCGGCATCCAGGCCATCGGCCACGAGTTCCGCATCGACGACGTGAATTTTTTCGGGGGCGCTGCCGCAGGCTGGTGCATCGACATGGTCGATGCCAATGAATGTGTCGTGAACCGCATCAATGCCGGTTACGGCGGCGGCACCAGGCATCAGATGAATGCCAATGGCGTACGCTGGCGGGCATTGAAGGCGGGCGTCAACTACGGCGACAGCCTGGTCTCCGAGGTTTCCATCAAGCTCGGCGCCACCAACACCACGGGCGTGCTGATCGACGGTCATTCGGCCGACCCTGCCCGCCTTATCAACAACATGACCCTGAAGCGGATTCAGGTGAACGCTCCGACCGGCGGCGGCGGTTCGGAGTCGCTGTCGGGAACGGTGGGCATAAAGCTCTGGAACGCCGCCCGCATCGTGCAGATCGACTGCGACGTCGAGGTGGTCGCGACTGCGTTCGAGGAGTACTCGGAGAGCGTCGGTGGTGCCTCCGGTGCCTGCGTCGCCAATACCTATATCGGCTGCATCGCGCACTATTGCCAGACCAACTACCGCGACAGCAATGCTCTCTTCTCGCGCTCGGTGATCCAGCGAAGCTTCATCGGTTGCGACAACGTTGCACCGCTGCGCACCGGTTCTGCAGCCGGCGACGGCGGGCGGTGCCAGGATGGCGACGCCTTCCTTACCGGCGCCTGGCTGTTCAACCGGTCCAGCGAGCCTTCCATTCAATTGCGTTCGCACGATAAGGACGTGCTCCTTGTCACTGGTGATCACAAGGGCACGTCACAGGCGGACGCCGACGGCCACGTTTCCCAGAGCCGACCTTATCGCGGCCTCTTGGTCGAGCTATCCTCCAAGCAGTCGGCCAAGATCACACGGCCGGTGAGCCTCGGAGCAACCGATCCCGACAATGCGGCAGCATCACTTCAGGATGTGCGCCTCGAGCTGGGGAATGGACAGGGAGACAGCCGTGGCGAGCTCGCGCGCGTTCAGATCAACGACCCGCTCTATCTGAGCCCGCGTACCGCCCAGCCGCAGCGTCCGATCAACGGCCTGATGCACTATGCCACCGATGCCGGGGCCCTGCCCGCGACGGGCGAGCGCTATCTCGGTCCGGGCATCTACTGCCAACTGAACGACGGCGAATACTCGCCTGTTGCCGTCCAGCGGGGGGCTTTGCCGCAGCGCGAGGTAAACAATGACTGGTTCGTCTCCGCCAATGATTTCGGCAAGGTGCTTCGCGTCAACAACGGCTCCAGTCGAACGCTCACCATCCCGGCTGGCCTCGTTCCCAATGGCGTTGGTGCCCGTCGATTCTGGGTTATTCGTCAGGGGACGGGCAACGTGTTCTTTGCTGGCGGCACTGGCGTCAGTCTGCGGACAATAAACGGCCGGAACTGGATCGCCAGGCAGTTCCAGATGACCGAAGTGGTCCTTTTCCCCGACAATCAGGTCTACCTTCACCATCTGGCACCAGACGTCGAGGACACGTTCGTCCATCCGGTGCATTGGACGTCGGGCCTGGCCGACGGCATGTCGTCCAGTCATATGGGCAAGCTCGTCAGGGTCAGCAGTGGTGCAGCCAGCACGCCGGTCATGATCCCGACCGGACTCGTCCCGCTCGGCCAGCAGGCGGCGACCGTCAAGCTCGTCAAGGTGGCGGCAGCCGATGTCGTGGTCACCGCTGGTCCAGGCATGACGCTTGTAGCGCCGGGCGGTGGCAGCACCTACACGATCACGGAGATCGGCCGGGTCGTCGAGCTCACCGTCACCGCCGCCGATCTGGCTCAGCAGCCCAATCACATCTATATTCAGGCCTAGTGCAGGAACAGCCGGTATCGGACTGGCTCTGGGCTTGACCCACGTCAATGCGCATTCGCCGCGAAATGGCAGAATGTTTGGACCCTTGGTCGAGATGCTCACCGGAAACCAGGGGAGCGCACGGGTCGGCTCGGGGAAGCATACCGACACGGTGCGGGTGGAACGCGGAGAGAGAGCCTGCCATCTCTCTCCGCGGCCCCGCCTTGGGAGCGAGGGATGTCGACCGAGATGCATCATCGGCGCTGCACGCCCTGCCGGGGTGGCGTAGCGCCCTTGGGCGTCGAGGACGTTGCCGCCCATCTTGCCCTGCTCCCCGAGTGGAAAGCGGTCGATGACGCGAGGCGCATCGAGCGGCGCTTCCAGTTTCCGAACTTCGCGACGGCCTTGGCATTCGTCGATCGTGTGGGGGTGATTGCCGAGAACGAAGGGCATCATCCCGACATCCGCTTCGGCTGGGGCTATGCCGAGTTCTCGCTGCAGACCCACAAGATCGGCGGCCTGCACGAGAACGACTTTATCCTCGCCACAAAAATCGACGCCCTCGCCCACTCTGGCTGAACCCACAACGTGGTGCCCGCTGCCGGACTCGAACCGGCACACCCGAAGGCCAGGGATTTTAAGTCCCTTGCGTCTACCTGTTCCGCCAAGCGGGCCCGGGCCCGACATGCAGGATCGTCCGCGTGGACGCAATGACGGATGGCACCTGCCACGGTGAACCTAGGCGACACCCGCCTTGGGCGCTAAGAACAGGGTGTGCTCCCTCAGGAGGCCCCATGACTGTCCACCTGCTCTATGGCAAGGGCAGCCTCGCCGTCGTTCCGCCGGCCGGCTGTCGGCCCTGCGTCGTCGAGAAGCACCCGATGCCCGTCCTCGACGATCCGAAGGGCGCCATACGCTCGAGCCTGGCACGGCCAATCGGCATGCCGCCGCTGCTCGAGCATGCGCGTGGCAAGCGGTCGGCCTGCATCCTGATCTGCGACATCACCAGACCGGTTCCCAATCATCTCTTCCTGCGGCCGCTGATCGAGACGCTGCTCGAGGCGGGTGTGCCCCGAGAGGGCATCGACGTCCTGGTGGCGACGGGGCTGCATCGACCGAACGAGGACGACGAACTCGTCGAGCTGGTCGGTGATCCCTGGGTGCTGGAGACGGTGCGCGTCGCCAACCATTTCGCCACCTGTGACGCCGACCATGTGGATCTCGGGCGGACCAAGGGTCGCGGCACGGTGGTGCGGCTCGATCGGCGGCTGGTCGAGGCGGATCTCAAGATCGCGACCGGGCTCGTCGAGCCGCATTTCATGGCTGGCTACAGCGGCGGCCGGAAGGTGATCGCACCGGGGGTCGCCCATGCGGAGACGATCACCACCTTTCACAATTCGGCGTTCATGGCCCATCCGAAAGCGGCCAACTGCGTTCTGGACGGCAATCCGCTGCACGAGGAGCAGCTGGAAATCGTCGAGTTGCTCGGTGGGGCCATGGCGCTCAACACGGTGATCGATGATCGGCGGCGGCTGGCCTGCGTCACTTTCGGCGAGATCGTCGAGAGCCACCTCGAGGCCGTGGACTTCATCCGACGCTTCGCCGAAGTCGAGCTGAATCGGCGATTCAAGACCGTCGTGACCAGCTCCGCTGGCTATCCTCTCGACAAGACCTACTACCAGACCGTGAAAGGCATGGTCGGACCGCTCGACATTCTCGCCCCCGGCGGCGACCTGATCATCGTTTCCGCCTGCTCGGAGGGCATGGGATCCCCACACTACGTCGAGGCCCAGCGACGGCTGGTCGAGTTGGGGCCGGATGGGTTCTGGGACAGCATCGCGACCAAGCCCCACGCCGATATCGACGAATGGCAGACGCAGATGCAGCTGAAGCCGATGCGCGTCGGCCGGGTTCGGCTGTTCACGGATGGCCTGGACCAGGCGACATTCGGCCTGACGGGCGTCGAAAGGGTTGACGATGTGGGCGTCGCCATTGCCGAGAGCATGGCCCGCCACGACGATGCCGACGTCGCGTTCGTGCCCGAAGGACCCTACGTCGTGCCGCGCCATGTCGCCTGAAGCTGCCCGGCACCTCCATCTCGACCCGGTCGGCGGCATCGCCGGCGACATGTTTGCGGCGGCACTCCTCGACCTCGCCCCTGATTTCGACCCGACGACCCTGCTCGAGGCGATCGGGCTGCCGGATACCATGCGGGTACGACGCGAGCCGACAACCGAGCGGGGCTTCGCCGGTAGCCGCCTCGCCATAACCGGCAAGGCGCCGCCACCGGCAGTTGGTGCTACCGAATTGCTGAGGCTCGTCGGTGCGTCGCGCCTGCCGACGCAAGTGCGCACCCGAACCCTCGACATGCTCGAGCGTCTGGCCGTGGCCGAAGCCGAGGTGCACGGATTGACGGTGGCGGAGGTGCATTTTCACGAGCTCGCCTCGTGGGACACGCTGATCGATCTTAGTCTTGCGGCGGGTCTTGTGGAGACGCTCGGCATTTCAAGCAGCTCGATCGGCCCATTGCCGCTCGGCGGCGGGACGGTTGCAAGCGCGCACGGCGCTCTGCCGGTGCCGGCACCGGCTACGGCAAAGCTGCTCCGCGGCTTCCGCTTCATCGACGATGGCGTGACCGGTGAACGCGTAACGCCCACCGGTGCTGCCATCCTTGCTCATCTGGAGCCGGGTCCGACCGTCCCAGAATCGGCCACGCTTCTCGCGACCGGCGCCGGCTTTGGCACACGCCGCTTGCCGGATCGCGCCAATCAACTTCGCGCCATGCTGTTCATGCCGCTCGCGGATGCGGCCCACGCCGACCGGGTGGCTCTGATTCGCTTCGAGATCGACGACCAGACCGGCGAAGACCTGGCCATCGGGCTCGACCGGATCCGGGCGTCGAACGGTGTCCTGGACATCGTCGCCTGGCCGGTCTTCGGCAAGAAGGGGCGGATCGCGAGCGCCGTTCAGGTCCTCGCGGAACCCGCGGCGCTGAGCCGCACCATCGATGCCTGCTTCAGCCAGACGACGACCATCGGCCTGCGCCACGAACTCGTCCTGAGAAGCCTGCTCGAAAGAGCGGCGACCCTGGTCGAGGGGCTGCCGGCCAAGGACGTGGTTCGCCCGGGTGGTCAACGGACGCGGAAGATCGAAGCAGATGCGCTGGCCGGCCGGGTCAACGATGCGCGCGAGCGGGAAGGACTGCGTCAGCGCCTGCAGAAAATCGAATCCCGATGAGTGAGGCTGCCCTCATGGCGCTCATGGCGGCCGAGCCCGACCGGGTCGCCGTTGCGGTGAGCGGTGGTGTGGACAGCATGACGCTGGCCTATCTGGCGCATCGTGCGCTGGCCGAGCGGGCCACTCTGTTCCACGCGACCTCGGCCGCCGTGCCGCCCGAGGCGACCGAGCGCGTGCAGCAGCACGCCGCCCGACACGGCTGGCGCCTCGAGATCATCGACGCCGGAGAGGTCGCCGACCCGCGCTACGGCGCGAACCCGCCAGATCGGTGCTTCTGGTGCAAGACCAATCTCTATGCGGCCATTCGTCGTCGGACGACTGCCACGTTATATTCCGGCGCCAACCTCGACGATCTCGACGATTATCGGCCCGGACTGGGCGCCGCGGCCGAACATGGCGTGCGGCATCCTTGGATCGAGGCGGGCGCCTCCAAGACCGCCATCAGGCGCATTGCCACCGAGCATGGTCTCTTCGAGTTGGCCGTGCTACCGGCTTCGCCGTGCCTTGCCAGCCGCATCGAGACGGGCATACCCGTGACAGTGGGTGCCCTGGCCGTCATCGACGAGCTCGAACGGGTGATCGGCGCCACGCTGCGACCACATACCCTGCGTTGTCGCCTGCGACCAACCGGCATCGAGGTGCAGCTCGATCCCGAGGCCCTGGCCCGCGCCGATCAGCCAGCGATCACCTCGTTGGCCCGGGAGGTGATGGCGGCCCGCCGTGTCAACGGCGAGGTCAGCTTCACCACCTATCAGCGCGGCAGCGCCTTTCGGCGCCCGACCGCTCGATGACCGGGGATATTCAGGAGGACGACGCCCGGAAGCAAAGGATCGGGCTTCCAGAGGCCGTGTTCTGCGCCGGCAAGTCGGTGACCCAGATCACGCGGATCGCCGAGTCGCGGGGTGATGCGCCCGGCTTCTTCACCCGGCTCTCGGAGCAGCAATACGCGAGCCTGCCGGCTGGCCTGCGCGAACGACTCGACTACGACCCGATCTCGCGCACTGCCTTTCTCGGTAGCGTCGATACGCCGACAGCGGCACCACAGATAGCGATCGTCGCTGCGGGCACCTCGGACCTGCCGGTCATTGCCGAGATCGAGCGCACGCTGACCTTCCACGGCGCCGGCTCGGCACGCTTCGCCGATGTCGGTGTCGCCGGCCTGTGGCGACTGATCGATCGGCGCGAGGCGCTCGACACGTTTCCGGTGCTGATCGCTGTCGCCGGCATGGAGGGTGCGCTCTTCAGTGTGCTCGGCGGCCTCGTCGGCGGCCTGGTGATCGCCGTGCCGACGTCGGTCGGCTACGGGGTGTCGGCGCAGGGACGTGTCGCCTTGGACTCCGCACTCGCGAGCTGCGCCCCCGGCGTGGTGACCGTCAATATCGACAATGGCTATGGCGGCGCATGCGCTGCGCTGCGGGTGCTCCGCGCGCAGTCCCGACTTCCCTGACCCGGCCGAACTCAGCGCCGGTTCCACGGCACCCGGATCGAGGCGTGATCTGGCCTCTATGGCGAACCAGCCACAGTCCGGTTCCGCCTACCCTCAGCCCTTCCATCGCTCGAGCTTCGCCAATTCCACAGCCGTACGCATCTCGATCTCATCGATCGTCGCCTCGAGCGCAGCATCGTCCGAAGGGTCCCGCCGCTCGGCCACCAGCTTCTGCAGGCCTACGAGCTGTCCGCGGGAAAGCCGGCCATCGAGCATGGCGGATCGCACTTCCTCGAGAACATCGAGCATCCGATCGCCACGCTCCCGGGCACGGCGACGTCCCAGCAAGGGATCTTCGGCGGCCTGGACCGCCAACATGGCACCGAGCGTCGCCAACGGTGTCAGGGTAGTGACGCTCGTCGGTCGTGCCGTGCGCCCGGCATTCATGCCAGCGGCAAAATCTCCACCCTCGGCAGCCCGGCCGATCTCCCGACGCCGACCGGCACCAACCGGCCCGAAGCTCTGCACGATCCTCATGCGCATGCTCTCCTGGTTCTCGCCAGTTTTGCATCAAGATGGTTAAGATTTCCTGAATATCCGTGTCTGCAGTCGGCAGAAATTTCCGGGGTGCCCGGCAAAAAATTCCATCTCTTCCTTGCTTCGTCGGCCCAAGAGCACAGCATTTCGGGCATTGGCACATTGGCAAGCGAATTGCATTCACGCTGTCGAGTTGATCCATCCATCACGTCCAAGGAGCATCATGCGCCTGCGACTTGCCGACCTTTTCCCACTCGCAGCACTCGTGATCGGCGCCCTCTGGCTCGTCGGAGCCGGCGCCGTCAATGCGCAGGTGCGGATCAAGGACATCACGAGCTTCGAGGGCGTGCGAGAGAACATGCTGGTCGGCTACGGGCTTGTGGTTGGCCTCAACGGCACCGGCGATTCGCTGCGCAACTCCAACTTCACCGAGGAAAGCCTTGTGGCCATGCTCGAACGCCTGGGCGTGAGCACGCGCGGCAGGAGTCTCAACACGCGCAACGTAGCGGCAGTCATGGTCACCGCTACCTTGCCGCCTTTCGCCCGCCAGGGATCTCGGATCGACATCTCGACCAGTGCAATGGGTGATGCCAAGTCGCTGATTGGTGGCACCCTGCTGGTCACGCCATTGCTTGGTGCCGATGGCGAGGTCTACGCCGTGGCGCAAGGTGCCCTCGCCACCAGTGCCTTCGAGGCACAAGGCCAAGCGGAACAGGTCACGCGGGGCGTGCCCACGACGGCGCGGATCCCCAATGGTGCTATCGTCGAGCGCGAGGTGGAGTTCGCGCTCGACGATCTCAACCAGATTCAGGTGGCGCTTCGTAATCCCGATTTCACAACGGCCCGCCGCATTGCCTCGGCGATCAACGGTCATCTTGCCGGTACCAACGCCCAGGCAATCGATCCGGCAACGGTTGTCCTCCCGGTGCCGGCGTCGTTTCGCGGCCGCACGGCCGCGCTCCTGACCGAGATCGAGCAGCTCCGCGTGCAGCCGGACAGCCCAGCTCGCATCGTCATCGACGAGAGCGCCGGCATCATCGTGATCGGCGAGAACGTGCGCATCGACCGGGTCGCCGTGGCGCAGGGCAACCTCACCGTTCGCATCACCGAGACTCCTGAAGTCGTTCAGCCGGAACCCTTCAGCCTGGGTGAGACCGCGGAAATCCCACGCACGGCAATTGAAGTCGACGACGACTCCAACAAGAAGCTCGCGGTGCTCGAGACGGGCGTCACGCTCGACGATCTGGTGGACGGCCTCAATGCCCTGGGCGTCGGGCCGCGCGACATGATCAGCATCATTCAAGCCATCAAGGCGGCCGGGGCCCTGCAGGCCGAGATCGAGTCGAGGTGATGATGCCTGCCAACGAACTCCTTCAATCCATTGGCCGCCCGCCAGCCGCTGCAGCCGGCGTGCAGCCGGCGCTGGGCGACCGCCACATCGAGAATCTGCGGGAAACCGCCGAGGAGTTCGAGTCGATCTTTCTGGCCCAGGCGCTCCAGGCCCTGACCCATGGCCTGGGCAGCGCTGGTCCGCTCGGCGAGAGCGACGGGGATGCCTTCGCCGACATGCTGCAACAGGAGTACGGCCGCCTCGTCAGCCGCAGCGGCGGCATCGGCATCGCCGACGCCGTGATGCGCGAGATGTTGAGGATGCAGGAGATGGAAGCATGACTCCGTTCGACCGGATCAGTGTCTCGCTCACGGTCATCCGCCGCCTGCAGCACGTGCTGACCCGCGAGACCCAGGCGCTGCGGTCCATGCAGATAGCACCTCTGGCCGACCTGCAGCCCGAGAAAGCGACCCTTGTCGATGCCTATGCCGCCGAGGTGCGTCACCTGCGTGCATCGCCGGAGCTCTTCGCGGCGCTCGACGATGGCGTTCGCGAGAGCTTCGCCACAGCCACCCGCGAGCTGCAGTCCACGATCACCACCAATGTGCGAGCACTCGAGTCTGCCCGTGGCGTGATGGAAGGCGTCGTACGGATCCTCGGCGACAGCCTGCGGAGCGTCGGCCAGGGGCAAGGCTATCTCGCCACTGGCGGCCAGCGCCAGGAACGACCCAAGGTGCTGCCCGTCGCCTTCAGCCGTGAGATCTGAATCGTGCCGGCCAGTCGATCCCGGGGAGGTTCTCGTCGATGAGTCTCAGCGCCACCCTGAATACCGCGCTTTCCGGCCTGTCGGTCGCGCAACTTGCCCTTTCGGTCACCGCCAACAATGTCGCAAATGCCAATACCGACGGCTACACGCGAAAGCAGCTCAACCAGGCAACCAACGTCCTGGACGGCCAGTCCCAGGGTGTGCGGTCCGCCGACACGACCCGCGTTGTCGATCAATTCCTAAATGGCGAATTGCGGCGGCAGACCAGCTCGCTGGCCATGAACGCCGAGCTCGGCGAGGCCTTCGCGCGCATCGAACTCGGGCTCTTCGGCTCGCCAGGTAACGCCGATCGGGGCCTCGCAGCGCAATTGAGCACCCTGACCGCTGGACTCGAGCAACTCGCCAACGAGCCCGAGTCGCGTGCCTTGCGCACGTCGGTGGTCGGCACCATTCAAGATACGCTCAGGCAGCTGACGCAGGATGCGACGACAGTGCAGCAACTGCGCGCCGACGCCGACCGCGAGATCGGCCGGACCGTGCAGGCGATCAACGGCGACCTTGCGGAATTGCACACACTGAACCGGGAAATCACGCGCACCGGTGGAACAGCCGACCTCGCCGATCGACGCGACCAGGTGCTGGAGCAACTGGCCGAGAAGATCGAGATCTCGATCTACCAGAAAGACAACGGCACCATCGCGGTCTACACCTCAGGCGGCCATGCGCTGCTTGAGTCCGCGCCGAGCGTGCTCCACTACACGCCATCGTCGAGTGTCTCGGATACGACGCAATTCGGCGCCATCAGCACATTCACACCAAATCAGATAGATCCCGGGACCGGCGCGCCCTTGGTCGGTGCGGTTGGTGACGTGCTGGTTACCGGCGGCCGGCGGGCCGTGCTCACCCCCGAGCTTCAGGCACTCGCCGCCAGTGATCCGGCGATCTCGGAAGCGGATCTCCGGATCACCTCCCCCTTCCGCGGCGGCGCCCTGCAAGGCCTGCTCGAGGTGCGCGATCGTGTTCTCCCCGAGCTCGGCGACCAGCTCGACGAGACCGCGCGCATGCTGACCTTCGCCCTCAACGCTGCGCACAACTCGGCAATGCCACACCCGTTGCCCACGCTGGTCGATGGGACACGCCAGGACTTTACCGACTACGCGACCGCGACGCGATCAGGCACTGCGTCGCTGGTGGCTTTAGACAGTGCCGGAGCCGTCGCGGCGAACGTCACGATCGACCTGGCTGCGGCAGGCACACCTGCCGATGTGGTCACCCAGATCAATGCGCAGCTCGGTGGCACGGGCACGGCTGCCCTGGATCCTGCCGATGGCAGCCTGCAGGTGACGCTCGGCGTCGATGGGACCGGCAGCGCCTATCGGCTCGCCTGGGATGAGGGCGACAGCAGCATCGCACCGGCCAGCGTACCCGATCGCGGCTGGTCCTACGGCTTCGCGCACTATTTCGGGCTCAACGACCTCGTCGTGTCGACTGGCGGACGCAGCACCGATCTGGCGGTTCGGTCCGACATTGCCGCCGATAGCGGCCTCCTTGCCAATGTCGTGCTCGACCGCAGCGGGCCGACCCCGACCGTCGGCGGTGCCGGCGACAAGCGCGGGCTTCAGGCTCTGGCCGGTGCACTGGATCGCGAGATCCAGAGTGCTGCCCGGGGTGGCCTGCCGGCCAGTCGCGGCACGGTGAGCGGCTATCTCGGCAACCTGACATCGCTCGTCGCCTCGCAATCGGCCCAGGCGGCAAATCGGGAAGCTGCCGATCGGTCGATGGTCGAGGATCTGCAGTTCCGACAGGGATCGATTTCCGGCGTCAATCTCGACGAGGAAATGAGCAAGCTCGTTCTCTATCAGCAGGCCTACAGCGTCTCGGCCCGACTGATCTCGATCACCAACGAGCTGTTCGGCGAACTCGTAAACATGACAAGGTAGGCTGGGAGACCAAGGATGATTGCACGCACCGGTGACGTCGCCCAGAGCAATCGGCTCAACAGCCATCTGCAGAACACCCAGAACCACATGCGCGAGACGCAGGTCGCCATCGCCACCGGCAAACGCGCGCAACGCTACTCGGAGATCGCCAGCGAGACCGGCCTACTGCTGCACGCCCGGAACAGCCAGCGCCACGCCGCGGCGTTCGTCACGACCAACACGACGACGACCGATCGGATCAACACCATGGACACGGCGCTCGGCAATGTCCTGGACATTGCCGAGCGCGCCCGCACGCTCCTGATCCAGCGTCTCGATCCGTCTCTCGGTGGCGACGTGCCGCTCGACAGCGAGATAGATTCGATGCTGCAGGAGGTCGCAGCGCAACTGAACAAGCGCCTCGGCGACCGCTACCTCTTCGCCGGCAGCAGAACTGATACGGCACCGGTGGAGCTACCCGACACGATCAACGGGCCGGCGGACCTCGCCGACATCTACCGCGGCGACGACGTTCGCCTCACTGTGCGTGCCGCGGAGGGCGTGGAGATTTCCTACGGCATCCCGGCCTCGGACGCTTTCGATCTCCTGAACGTGCTGGCCACAGTGAAGGAGGCTCACCTCGCCGGAGATACCGCAGGGTTGCAGGCTTCGGTCGATACGCTTGGTGGCGCGGTTTCGAGTCTCACGGGATTGCGTGGCGATCTCGGTGCGCGTGCGACGCGGCTCGAGGCAATCACCCAGACGCACCAGGCGAGCGCAGCCTACTTGGCCGAGACAGTGAGCCGGATCGAGGACACCGATCTGTCAAGTGCCATGACCAGCCTGGCGAAAGACCAGGCCGCGATCGAAGCCGCCTATCTGACCATCAGCCGCATCAGCTCGCTCTCGCTCGCCGACTATCTGCGCTGACGCGAGAAAGGTCCCTGGCGTCCTGGAAACGGCACTGATCGAAGCCGCGGGATTTCGCTCGTCAAGGGCTCGCCGATCGGCCAGACGGCAGGTCGTGTCCACCCGATCTTCTCGCCGAACCGAGCGCGTCGTCGCGGCCAGTTTGCGCATGGTGGCTCGCCGCTTTGTGCGTCGCGAGCACGACAGACGCACCATTGATGGAAAAGACCCGCGCTGCACACGCAGCCGCGGGTCTCTTGTTAGATCACGTACGAATGTGGCTCAATTCGGCAATCTTGCCACCTCGCCGGTTGGAGCGGCCGTAGCCGCAATCTCGGGACTGATCTCCGGCTCAGCCAGCGGCTCGGGCAAACTCGCCAAGGCCACCTGCAGAACCTCGTCGGCATTGGCCACCGGAATGATCTGCAACCCCTTCTTCACGTTATCCGGGATTTCGACCAGATCCTTCTCGTTCTCCTTGGGAATGAGAACCGTCTTGATCCCGCCTCGGAGCGCCGCAAGCAGCTTCTCCTTCAGCCCGCCGATCGGCAGCACCCGGCCCCGGAGCGTGACTTCCCCCGTCATCGCAACGCTGGCCTTGACGGGAATCTTGGTCAGCACCGAGACAATCGAGGTCACCATCGCAACGCCGGCAGAGGGTCCGTCCTTCGGCGTGGCGCCTTCCGGCACGTGGATG
>ERZ795053.1151-NODE-1151-length-33751-cov-9.935749_pt1 | contig 33751 bp, 34 predicted proteins | sample MGYA00375137_ERZ795053 | MGnify/ENA primary metagenome ERZ795053 (study PRJEB30182, sample SAMN05720284) | activated sludge metagenome | isolation source: Anaerobic digester | place: Hong Kong | collected 2014-12-17 ...
TATTAGATACGTTTACTCGAATTCTATTGAAGTTTGTTGTTATTTCTCCTAAATACTTAATTGGTAAAAGAGCTTCCTCGTAAAGTTTTGTATCATCTTTTTCGATTTGCCTTATTTTAGTTATTCCAATGTAGCCGGTAATACCACAAAGTATAGCAATTAAAATGTAACTAATTAGGAGTTTTACCCCTACTTTAATGTTTTTTACTTTCATGACTTTTGGTGTTAGATGTTAGTATTTATGCTTTTGGTTTATTTTAAAGTTTCGCTGTTTCTTTATTTTTAGTTTTCATAATTTAGCATTTAGTTATAATGCTTATTTGCTATAAGAACAATTACTCCTAAGTAATTGTTCTTTATTTTTGTTATCGCAATAAATTTAGGTTTATAGGCTTTTTAGAAAAAGAGTGAAAACACGTGTTGTTCAAAATCAAGTAGAAGTACTTGATTTGTATTAGTTCCAATAGGTGTGAAATGCCTATTTACAATGCCTGTTTAAAAGATATTTTTATAAATAGTTCGAATTCTATTAAAAACCTTGAATTTGCAAAACAGGTTGTGCTGAACTTGTAGATATTTATTAGATTATGTATGCGAAAATTAATTTATAGAGTAGGTAAAATTACTTATACCTATTTATAATTTACTGAAGATAAAATGAATACAAGGTAAAGAAATGGCCTGTTACTATTTTGCTATGCTTTTGCAAGTAATCTATTAATTTTATTTAGTAAGTTACTGGAATTAAATGGCTTAATTAAATAATCGGAGGCTCCTAATTCTATTGCTTTTCCAATACTTTCAAAATCGGAACGAGCTGTAACAATAAGAATTGGGAATGGAATGGGTTTTTCGATATTTTCTAGCATTTTAAAGCCATCCATTATGGGCATCATTAGATCCAAAATAAGAATATCGGGTTTGTTTTTATCCAAATAATCAAGTGCTTGTTTTCCATTAGAAGCAAAGTCAACAATATAATTGCAATTGTCTAATATTTCCTGAATCAAAAGTTGGATGATATGAGAATCCTCTACCAATAGTATCTTTTTTTTCTCCATATACTTTGATCTATTATGATTAAAAAATATAAAAAGAATTAATTCTATAGACCTAATAACTGTCTTATATTAAATTTAAATGTTGAAAAGTTATAGGTTAACTAAGCTGTTTTTAAATGCCCATATTGCAAGTGAAACCGCACTGTTTGTTCCAGTTTTTTCATATATATGAGCTCTGTGTCCTTCAATGGTTCGTTCGCTTAAAAATAATTTTGAAGCAATTTGGGCATTTGATAGTCCCTTGCAAATCAAATTTAAAATTTCAGATTCTCTTTTTGTTAATTTAATATGAGTATAATGTCTTTTCGAAGAATTTAAATCGCCTTTTTTTTCTTTTACAATATCGCAACTAACAACAATGCGTTTACTTCCTTTAAATAATACGGAAGTTCCCTTTAAATAGAGGCTAATTAAACTATTGTTTTTATGAATGACTTTTATGTTTACATTAAATTCTTTTATAGCTCCTTCAACACATCTGGAAATGTTATCTGCAATGGATTTTATATCATCCTTATGTACGAAATTTATTAAGTTATTGCCAACAATTTCTTTTTTACTGTATCCTATTATTTTTGCAAAATTTTCGTTTGAATAGACAATTTCCTGTTCTTTTAACACAAATTCTCCGCTAAAAGTATTGTTTAATAGGGCATGAAATTTTTCGTCGTTCAGTTCTATGATTTTTTTTCTATTATCAATTCGATTTTTTACAACTTTTACCAATTCGGGAAACTCAAAAGGCTTCGGAATGTAATCATCAACGCCAAGTCTTAAACCTAACAAAATATCTTCTTTTGAGGATTTTGCAGATAAAAATATAAAAGGAATTACTGCCGTAGTATTTATTTGGCGAAGCATATTAAATACTTCATATCCCGAAATTCCGGGCATAGCAATGTCGCATACAATAACATCGGGAATATATTGGATGGCTTTTTGTATGCCCTGAGAACCATTTTCTGCTAAAATCGTTTTAAACCCTTCATTAATAAGCAATTCAGAGATAGTTTCCCTTAAATCGTGGTCGTCTTCAATAAAAAGAATGTTGCTAGTTTCTTCCATGAGGCTAATATATAAAAATTTAACTATCTTTATTAGCAAGTAACGGAATTATAACATTTACTTCGGTTCCTTTTCCAATTTTGCTTTTAATTTCAATTTCTCCTTTATGCAAATCGATGCACCTTTTTACAATGCTTAACCCTAAACCACTTCCATTAATATTTTCGACGTTGGACGCTCTAAAGTAAGGATTAAATAAGAATTTTTGTTCTTCGATGGGTATTCCAATTCCGTTATCCTTTACTTTAACATTGAGCAACTGGCCTTGATTTATGCTAATATTGAATTTGATAATGCTTTTTTGAGGGCTGAATTTTATGGCATTGTTTAAAATATTGTCAATAACATGGAGAATTAGCGTTTTATCGGCGTAAACGTACTGTTCTGTTCCTATTTTAAATTGGGTTTTAACATTGTTTTGAAATAGGTAGTTAAGTTGCTCCACAATAAAATTGACGAGTTGCGTTGTGGTAAGTTTTTCCGGGCTGAATATTAAATGACCGCTTTGTTCTCTGCTAATAAGCGATACTTCATTGACCAATGAATTCAATCGTTTTGAAGAATTTTCGATTCGGTCAATGTTTCGCTTTGCACTTTCGTTATCATTCTCTTCGATATATTTTGATAGCAAGCGAAGATTAAGAAAAATGTTTGTTAAAGGAGTTCTAAACTCATGCGAAACGCTGGAAATAAAAATATTTTTTTGTCTGTTTAATTCTTGCTCTTTATGGAGCATTTGTTCTATTTTATTTTGAACCTCAATCTTTTCGGTAACGTCGGTTGCCGTTATAACAATACCGCCAATATCCTGAATGCTGCTAAGGTTGTTTGCCTTTAAGTTATAAATTTTTATTTGCCCATTGTTTGTTTGTATTTGAATATCAATAGTTTTTGTTGTGTTTCTACTACTTTGAAGCCCCTTTACAAATGATATTACTTTTTTGTGGTCGGAATGACAGATAATATCTAGGAGACTTTTAACCTTGTGCCGTATGTTAAAATCGAGAGTCTTGTTTACTGATGGGCTTTGGAAAAGGCATTTTCCTTGCTCATCGATTATGAATATAAGGTCGTTTGTGTTTTCTATAAGTTTTCTGTATAAATTTTCGCGCTGAACAAGGAGTTTATCCAGTTTTTTTTGGTTGGTTATATCAACCATTATTCCTTCGATGTAATTTCCTGGCTGGAATATTTTAGCGTAGTTGCTCACCCATATTTCTTTTCCGTTGGGTTGAGTTAATTTGATTTCTTGAGTAATATGTTCTTCATCAATTAAGCTATTCATAAAATTTGCATAGTCGTCTTTACCGGCAAGCATCTCAAATAAGTTTAAACCAACAATATCCTCATGCCTTTGGTATCCTAGTATTTTTGCTAAATATGAGTTACATTCAATAATTTCGCCTGTTTCAATTTGTATTCTGTAGAATCCTGCAACGTAGTTTTCCAACATACTTTGGTAACTTTCCTCTCTCTCGAATAGCATTTCTTGTAAACGTACATATACTGTTCGGTCATCAAATATGATGGTAAAAAAAGGAATATTGCCAAGTTTAATGGGTGCTATTGTAATGAATCCTCTACGAATAGACCCTGAAACTGTTTTAAATTCGAATATGTCTTTAATAACAGCGTTAATGTCGTTTTGAAATTTTGATACCCATTCTTTAAAGATATTATTCTCAGGGATAATATTAAGGTCGTATATAGACCTTCCGACCGCTTTGTTCTTTTCCAACCCCAACCCTTGTAGGAAACCTTCGTTTGAATCGATAAGCATTCCATCGCTTAGGCGGCAAAGGGCTATCCAATTTGGGCTTAATCGGAAAATGGTGGAAAACTTAAGCCTAAATTTTGATATGATTTCATGTTCATTTTCGATATAAGTACAATCGAAAAATGAAAGAAAAATGTACTGTGTTTTATTTGTATTTATTAATTCACAGAATAGATTTCCTAAAAAAGATTTTCCATTTGTGCTTGTTATTATCTCATTTTCAATTACGTATATTTTATTTTTCTTAAGTTCATATAGTATTTTTTTTAACAATTCATTTCCATGCTTAATCGGTAGTGCGTTTAGAGGTTTTCCTACAAATAGGGATGAGTCTATTTCCAGTTTACTTGCTCCTATATTATTAATTTTCAGTATTTTATTATCATTAGCGTTTGCTATAATAATCCATACATTACATAACTTAACCAGTTTTTTAAGCAGTTCACACTCAATGTTGTAATACTTGTTTCTTTCTTTTGTAAGTTGTAAATTAGTTTCATTTAAATACTGAAGTACAATATATTCTTCACCTTTTTCTCGTAATGTTGATACATTAAAAATATGTTTAACTGTTTGTGGGTTGTTATGTAAGAAAAGGGAAATTGTGCTATCGTTTTTTGTTGCTTCAAGCAACCGTTGTTTTAAGTTACCGTTGTTTTCCGTATAAAATATATTGCTCAGTATGGTAAACGTGTTCGAAAAATCAATGATATTAAATTTATTGGCAAAACTTTTATTGTAGAATGCAATCTTAAGTGAGATTTTCTCAACAACGATTAATGGCGTTATAATGATATTGAACAAATTTTCGAACATCATTTCAAGTTTTTTGGGAAAAGCCAATTAATTTATACAAAGTTGCGGCGAAGGCAATGATCTTTTTGATAAAACTAACGAAATAGAACACCTTATAATAGTATGATTATATCAATGCGTAGTCAATGCTTGTTTTTTGTTAAAAACCGGGATAGTAAGTTATTCTCTTTTGCATTATTTTTTAGTTTTCCGTAATTATTATGGTAGTTGCTTTTGTTTGCAGTTTATCACAAAGTGAAAAATTTAATGACGAAAGAGATCAGTTTTAATTATGATGATTGATAAAATGCAAGTTGTTTTAAGCATTGTTGGTTCTTAATCGGAATTGGGTGAAATAACTTTCCTAATTTCTTCTGCCTTGGCTAATATTTTTCTTACAAGTTCGGTATTTCTGTTTTTGTATTTGCCAAGATTGTTTGTTAAAACCATTTTTGCATATTTGCCGGTACAGCCACAGGCTTTACCTATAACAGAGTAGTATCCATCAAATGGTTTTTTGCTGACTATTGATTTTTCAACCTTTTTTGTCATAATTTTGTTTACATTTAATGGAACAAATATAAACGATATATCTCGTACATACAAGAATGATGAAAAAAAAATCGCTTATTAAAAATAGAATATTACAATATCTTACTTATAAAGGTATTTCAAAATATAATTTCTATAAAGAAACGGGAATTGCAAGGGGTGTGTTGGATCAGAATAATGGAATAACTGAAGATAATATTCAAAAATTTCTTGCTTTTGCGCAAGATATATCGCCTAGTTGGTTGCTTACTGGTTCGGGGAATATGCTTAAGTCTCAATTCGCTTTTGAAGCGGCCGGCGAGCCAATTCGTGTTTTTCGGGAAGAAGTATCGCAGGAGGTGCAGCGCATACCATTGTATAGTCTGGAATCGATGTCTGGGGTTATTGGTGTATTTGAGGAACTTCGTAATCAGGCACCTTTGGGGTACATTTCCATACCGAACCTACCTAATGCCGATGGTGCTATATATATGTCGGGGAATAGTATGTATCCGTTATTAAAAGCAGGCGATATTGTTATATACAAAATATTAAATGATAAGGCCAACATATTTTGGGGAGAGATGTATGTGTTGTCCATTGTTCATCAGGGCGACTCTTACTTAACCGTAAAACGCGTTCAAAAAGGACGAAAATTTAATCAAATAAAGTTAGTTAGCCAAAATCCAAGTTATCAGGAAAAATTAATGCCTTTCGATGCTGTTAAAACGGTTGCTCATGTAGTGGCGTCTATTAGTTTTAATACCATATATTAAAAAGAGTAAGAGTACTGATCTGATTATTAAAGTTTTCACATTTTTTCTTCAAATTTAACATGCAATTTTTGAACTATTGCGTTCTGTTTATGTTTCATCAAATAAGAATTATTCCTAACTGATATGAATTATTCGGAGTTAAAAAATATTCTTGAGGGAAAGGGGCTAAAGGTTACTCCTCAACGAATTGCGGTTCTTGAGGCTCTTTATGAGTTGAAAAATCATCCTTCGGCCGATGAGGTTAGGAAGATTGTACAAGAAAAGTATCCAAATATAGCTTTAGGTACATTGTATAATATTCTTGATACACTTTGCGAACACAATATAATTCGTAAGGTAAAAACCGAAAACGATTTTATGCGCTATGATATAGAGATGGATAAGCATCATCATATATACTGTGATGAGTGCGATTATATTGAAAATTACTACGACGGAGAATTAGATAAAATGCTTGTTGACTATTTTAATCGTAAGGGAATTCCAAATTTCAATATAAAGGAGATAAACCTCCAGATAGTAGGAAGTTATAAAGATCATGTTAAACCAAATAAAAACGATTAAACCATGGGAAAAGAAGCAAAAAAAATTGTAACTGTAGATGTTGCCAAGTTATTGGAAATGCTTAATGCAGCTCTTGCCGAAGAGTGGCTTGCTTACTATCAATATTGGGTTGGAGCCAAAGTAATGGAAGGCCCTATGCGTAGCGAAATAGAGCCGGAATTGCTATTACATGCAAACCAGGAATTGGGACATGCCGTGCTTGTTGCCGATAGAATTATTCAGTTGGGAGGAACTCCGCTTTTACATCCTCAGGACTGGTTCAAGCATAGTCGTTGTGCCTACGATGCTCCTGTTGATCCGTATATTGAGGTAATTCTTGAACAAAACCTGCAAGGTGAACGTTGTGCTATTCAACGTTACAACGAAATAGCCACTTTTACTAATGGTAAGGATCACATGACGCATCAAATGGCAACGCAAATTTTGGCCGAAGAAATTGAGCATGAGAATGATATCGAAGATTGGATCACCGATATTAATAGAATGAAAGAAGAACTAAGGAAATTTAGAGTGTAAATATTGTTTAACTAAATAAAAATCAATAAAAATGGAAGAAGATCAAGTAATTGCTATGCCTCGTATTGGCGACATGGCTCCGGAATTTAAAGCCGTAACCACACAGGGTGAAATTAATTTTCCTAACGATTTTAGGGGAAACTGGGTAATATTTTTTAGCCATCCAGCCGATTTTACCCCGGTATGTACGTCGGAGTTTATGACATTTGCTTCGATGGAAGATAAGTTTGCAAAGGCAAATTGTAAACTTGTAGGATTATCTGTCGATGGGCTTCATAGCCATATTGCGTGGCTACGTACAATTAAGGAGAAGATTGAGTATAAGGGGATGAAAAACGTTGAAGTGAAGTTCCCTTTAATTGAGGATATCTCCATGAATGTGGTTAAAAAGTATGGAATGATTCAGCCTCAGGAGAGCACTACTACGGCTGTTAGGGCTGTATTTTTCATCGACCCAAAAGGTGTAATTCGCTCTATTATTTACTATCCGTTAAGTCTTGGACGTAATTTCGACGAATTGTACCGTGTTTTAATAGCATTGCAAACAGCCGATGAATTTGGCGTTGCAACTCCAGCCGACTGGCGTCCAGGCGACGATGTAATTGTTCCTCCGGCAGGATCCTGTGGTGTTGCAAAAGAACGTATGGAAAATAAAAACGAAGACGTTAAGTGCTATGATTGGTTTTTCTGTACAAAGAAGTTAGATAAGGAAACCCTCGAAAAAAAGTTGCTTAAAAAGTAATTTTTAATGATTTATCATAAAAGAGGTGGGTTTAAAGCCCACCTCTTTTGTTAGAACAAGAGGTCGTTTTACTTTATTAAGTTTACCGATATTCCTGCGTAAAACATTGTCCCATACATTGGTGCATACATAAATGCTGCGTCGTCTAAGTGTTTTTCCGGTTGTATGTAGTTAAAGATATTTTTTGCTCCTGCATATAGTTTAAAACTCCTAATGGTTTTCGTTATTTTAGCATTAAAAAGCATGTATGGCGATGTGTGCTTTATTTTGCTTAGATTTTCGTCTTCGCTATAATAGTCAATGTACATGCGTCCTTGGTAACTCCCGTCGATTGAAAACACCCAGCCGTTTTTGTTGTATTCAAATTTGATATCTCCGGTAGATGCAGGAAATCGAGAAATATATTTGCTATCTTTTTCATATTGAGTACCAACCCAATCGGCTCTTGCATGTTCGTATTCTCCTTGGTTTAGGGTAAAATTAACAGTTGCATCTAAATTTGAAAATAGGTTAGTCATTAACGATGCTTCAACTCCTTGAACAAAGGCGTTATCGATGTTTTCCCATTGATAGTCGTAACCAAGTGCTGCTACTTGGGCATCGGCATCGGCAAAGGCAATTTTATCTTTCAAGTCAGTCCTGAATAAATTTGCGCTAAAACGTATTTTACAGCCATAGTAATCGGCCGAAAGGTTATAGCTTATGGATTTTTCGGGTTCCAAATCTGATGATTTCCATACCCTTGGGGAACCGCTACACAGGTGCAAATCTTCCGAAAAGCCATAAGGTGCTCTAAAACCGGTTCCTACATTTGCCCGTAAGGTTAGTTTGGGTAACACTTCGTATTTTAATGCTATTCTCGGGCTAAAGCTGTTTTTGTTGAATTTGCTTTCGGGAAAAGCAGCAGTAAAAACTTGTTTATTGGCGCTATACTCTTCTTCCGAATGATGAATATCGAATCGAGCACCGGGAACAATGGTAATTTTATTGCTAAGTTGCCATTCGTCCTGTGCAAAGAAACCTAGTTCGTGTGCGGATTTGTGGCTGATGGATTTGTACGATGTACCATAGTAATCGCTTTCCGGATCAACAATAACGTACATTCCCGATTCTTTTAACTTATCGAAGGAGCCTTGTGCTCCGATTAACAGATGATGGCTATTTAGTTTTTTCCCATAGGTTAGGGTTCCTGTTACCGAATTTTCATCGGCTAGATAAGGGCGCATATTCCTAACATCTGGAGTGCTATCGTTATGTGTATCCATGAAATCGCATAGGTAGGTATCGTTAGTTGCCGTTCTGTTGTGGCTTGCGTATGCAACCGAGAAGTTTATTTCGGAAGTTTCGTTAAAGGTTGTCTTGTAGGAAAGTTCTGTTTCGTATCGGTCTGTGGTAATACTTTCCGTACCATCGGTAAACGGATTTTTGTAATAATCATCAGCCATTATGCCTCCTTCACGTTTCTCGTAAGTATATCTTCCCCGAAGAATTAACTTATCGTTTTCAGAAAATATGTTGCTTGCATATAATCCAAATCCGGCATTGTTTAGGTTAGAGGCTACACGGTCGGAAATACCGTCTTTATGTTTTACTTCGCTTAGGGTTGTTCCTTCGGAAGTTTGGTCGATGGCTTTTCCCGTTAACTTTCCTGCGTTTACCGTTAAACCGATATTTCCTTTTTCATTTCTTAATGAAGCAAAAACATCATACTTGTTAGTGCCAAAGTTGCCGAATTGCGTGCTTACTTTTATTTCGGGAACGTAAGAGGGTTCTTTTGTTATAATGTTAATTGCTCCTGCAATAGCGCCGCTGCCACACAACGCCGAACCGGCGCCTTTTACAACTTCCACTCGGTCAACGTCGTCGGTTCCCATTTGCTGAAGTCCATAAACTGCTGCCAATCCGGAATATAATGGCTGTCCATTAATTAGCACTTGGGTGTTTTCCGAACCAAGACCTTGCATTCGAATCATGGAGAAGTTACAGTACTGACATTGCTGTTCCACTCTTATACCGGGAGTTCCTTCCAGTACCTCGTAGAGGTTCGAGGCATTTTTTATTTCTATTGATTTGGCAGTGATAACCTCGGTTCTAATGGGAACATCCTTAATGTAGTGTTTAGTCCGAGTTCCCGTTACCACTACTTGTTCCAGGGCTAATGGGTCTTCTTCTAAATCTATAAAAAGTTCGGTTCCTTTATTGCGTTTCATTACCACTTCCTGTTCTTTAGTTTTGTACCCAATGGACTGAGCAACAACCGTAATTTTTCCAACAGGCAGATTTGCCAGTTTATAGTGACCGGTTTCGTCGGTCATGGTGCCTATTGTAGTATTCTTTATTGTGATGTTAACATAAGGGACATGTTTCCCGTTGCATTTTACGTCACCGAAAAGCATAGCATCGGTTTTTTCCTGTGCTTGAACCTGAAATGCCATAAAAAAGCCTAAAACAAGCGTTACGATTTTTTTCATTTCTTCTTTTTATTTAGATTGATTTTAAATACAAAAGAAGAAGAAATTGTAGGCTGATACAATCGCTTAAAATGATGAAAATTCAATAGGAAAAATCCCTAGAGTAGGGGATGCTTGTTATATTGTCCTTTCGAATTTGCTGAAGAATCGAACAATGCAAATTGCTGATTAGTTTATTTGTTTAAAATACACGAATTTAAATTTTACCAGTATAATGCTTAATTGTTTTGATGTTGAAAATCAACTATTTATTGTTGTATCGAGCCAGTGTCGGCTATTCGAGGGTTATAATTTTCTTTGTAACGGCAAATATGGTTAATCCCGGCAAACTCCTTATTCCCGTTTTATCCATTATGTTTTTGCGGTGCGACATTACGGTATGTATGCTTATGTTTAGTTTATCGGCAATTTCCTTATTGGAAAATCCTTTTGCCAGCAGTTTTAAAACATCAATCTCCCGTTTCGAGAGGTCTTCGTTGTAGTTGAGTTTAGACGTGCTATCCTTACATATTTTATTTATTTTTTTTATAACAATCGATATGCTGTCGGTTATGGAAAAGGTATCGTTTAGCGTGGTTAGTATATGGCTGTCGAAAAATGAATATAGAATGCCAATCCAATAAATTTCAGGAAATTGATTTTTTACCTTAACAAATTCCTGTAGCCTGTTTTGTATGATTGCTGGGTTTATTAGTATAATGGATATTCTTTTTTGTTGTTGGAGAATGCTTATTTCATCGATATTTTCTAACCAAAAAAAAGAATAGCCGTTTTCCCGTTTTGCTATCGAAGCAGAAATTCCTTCGAAAACAATTGGAGAGGGTTCTATGATAACGATGTTTTTTCTTTCCTTATCCATTTCTTTCGGATTCAATTTTTTCTACCAATGGAATAAGAATTTTTTCTTCGATGATGGAATGGATTGTTAAGTCGAATTCGAGTTCAAATAGGCTGTTAAGAAATTTTCGTTTGGCGCTTAACTCATTTTTTATGCTGATGTGCTTTAAAAAAAGGTTTTTTAAGTCGGTTAGCTTTGTTTCTATATCGGTATGGTGATTTCTGTACTCTTCAACGGAAATAGCAGTAGTTGGAATACTACTGTTATTGATTAAACTACAAAAGTAGGGGAATACAATTTCGTCTTCGTATTTAAAATGGTCTAAAACCTCCGAATAGTAGTCGTTAAAGAATTTTTCGATTAGTTTAAAATCATCGGGACTTAGCCCGTCCTTTATTTTTTGTAGGTAGAAGTTTAACTCCGGATACTTGTCTTCGATATAAAAAGCGTGGCTGTTTTTCAGAAAGGTTAATAACGATTTAACTTCTTCAACTTTAAAGGATTCTACTTTTTCGGGGTAAAAATCGTTGTACAAGTTTCCCACTAAAAGGAAAACGTTGAGACTTACATTATTTTTGCTACACAGCTCTTTTACCGTTGCATTACTTACTGCAAAATCAATGTTGAAATGCTGCAATAGAAGCAACAATGAATGATTGTCGTTAATTAAATCGAGCATTTTGCTGGTAGGGGTAATGTATGTCTTTTTAGTTTGGTACATATTACATGCTTTTTTACAAAAATAACTTAATGTGTTTAAGTTCCAAATTAAGCAAAGTGCAGCTGCATGTCAATTTTATAGATTTTTTCTTGAGTAAGAACGAAGTGAAGAATCTTTTTATGGAAACTTCACTTCGTTGTGAAACAAACTATTAAACCCAAATTAAAGCGATATATCCCAAATTCCTATGGCTTTTTCTAATTCGACTAATGCTGCTGCCCGGTTGTAAAGAGCTTCGTAGTATGCTGTTTGAATGTCGTTGTAAGTTCGTTGGGCGTTTAATACTTCTAACAGGGAGGTTTCGCCTCGCTTATAGCTGTATATTTTTCCTTGCTTAACGCTATTGGCATTTTCGAGTAGCCCTTTGTTGAAACTGTCAACTTGCCTGCAATAGGCATTGTATAAGTTAAGCGCTTGCAGAACTTCCGTTTTTATTTCCGTTTCAACTTGCTCATAAACCTTATCGGCTTGCGATACTTGGTACTGAGCTATTTTTACTTCACCCTTATTAAAATTTGAAAATTTCAGAGGAATGGCAATTCCGGCAGTGTATGCGTTAGCGGTGGAACTGCCCCATGAAGTATTGTACGAATTTTCCAGTCCTAGTTTTAAATCAACGTCCATTCTGCGTTCACGTTTTACGAGGGTAAGCGCTTTTTGCGATACTTCTTTGTTCTTAAGTGCAACAAGGAGGTCGGTTCTATTGTTTAATGCCATTTCAACCAGATTGTCGAGATTAAAGGACTTATACATGCCCTTTAAACTACCTCTTGGAAAAATAATTGAATCTGTTCCGGAGTTTCCTATCATCAGGGAAAGTTGACTAAGCGAGTTTTTCCATTCGGCTTCGGACTGAATCAACTCGTTAAGGAGAATTCCCGCTTCGACCTTACTTTGCTTAGCATCGATTTCCATTATATTGCCAATGGTAAATCTTATGCTGTCGGCAACGGACAGCTGCTTTATGGTGTTGTAAGAGTCTATTTTAACCTTAAACAAACTGTTCTGTTTAATGGCGCTTAGGTAAGCAAGAGTTGCGTCGGCACGTAAATTTCTAAAGAAATCTTCGACCATGGCTTGAGTTAACTCGTGCTCGCTTTTGGCTAAATTTATTCGTGCTTTGCGTTTACCAAAAAGTTCGAAGGTTTTGGTCATTTCCGAGTATAGTACATAGCCGGCATTTGAACCGTTTTCCGTTTGATTAGTAAAATCGAAGGAAAACGTAGGGTCTTGAAAAATTTTTGCTTTTTCAACCTCTGCTTCTGCTATATTAATGTTGAATTTTTCGGCTGCATACCCAAGATTACTATCGCCAACCATTCTTATATAATCGTTGTAGTTTATGTTTGAATGAGTAATGGCAGTGTCTATTTGTGCGTGTGCTACTTGAAATATCATGCCGAAACAGAGAGTATATAGTATCCTATTAAAGTGCATGTTGTTCATTTTTATTATTATAACAGTTGGTAATAGGGTTTCCTGTTGCTATTCGATTTTAGTTTCGCTATCGAATTCATTGCCCCACTTTTTTTCTATCATGTAATATAAAGCAGGCAAAACGTAAATTGTAATTACGGTAGCAATGAGTAGTCCATATACAATTACCGTTGCCAGCGGACGTTGAACATCGGAGCCGATGCCTTTTGAGAGCGATGCTGGCAGTAAGCCCAAAACAGCAACAGTTGCAATCATTATAATTGGACGAAAACGATGCTTTGCACCTGCAATAACAGCTGATTTAAGTTCCATTCCCTCTTTTCGTAGCGTATTGATATGGGCAATCATAATTACTCCGTTTTGAATGGAAACGCCAAACAGGGCAATAAATCCGACTGCCGAGGAAACGTTAAGTGTCATGCCGAAAACGTTTAACGCTAACATTCCACCAAACAGGGCTAAAGGCACAACTCCCATAATAAGACCTGCTTGCCTAAATCGGCCAAATGTTCCAAATAGCAGTAAAAACATAATAGCCAATGCTAGCGGTACAATCATAGCCAGTCTGGAGTAGGCACGATGTTGATTTTCGAATTGCCCGCTCCATTTCAGGTGAAAGTTTTCCTTATTGTAGGAAACATTCTTTTCAATTTTTTTATTGGCTTGCTTTAAAAAGGAGGTTAAGTCGGTACCCCTTAAGTTTAACCTTATTATCATGTACCGTTTATTCATTTCACGGGCAATAAGGCTTGCGCCTGTGCTAAGTTTAATGTCGGCGACTTGCGATAATGGAATTTTTGCTCCGGTTGCCGTGGTTAGCATTAAGTTTCCGATTTTTTCGGGAGTATTTCTACTTTCCTCTTTGTAGCGGCATATAACGTCGTAAACTTTATCGCCAATGAATATTTGAGAAATAGCCTTTCCTCCAATGGCAAGTTCTATTAGTTCCGCAACGTCGGAAACATTTACTCCGTATTGTGCAATTTTTTCCCTATCAACATGAATTTGAAGTTGGGGTAGAGGTGGTTCTTGGTCGATTGCCACGTCGGTTGCGCCGGGAATTGTTTTTAGTTCTTTTTCGATTGATTCGGCAATCCTACGGGCTTCTTTAAAATCGTTTCCGTAAATGTTTAATGCTAAGTCGCTATGGGTTCCGGCGAGTAAGTCCATTACCATATCGATGATTGGTTGCGAGAAGCCTATGGTAAAGCCCGGTAGCGTTTCAAGATCCTTTGCCATTTCCTGAATAAGGTCGTTTTTAGTTTTACCGTTATGCCATTCGTTGTAAGGTTTAAGTCCGACGGAACACTCGATGTGCGATGTCGAAAACGGCTCGGTTCCGGCATCGTCCCTTCCGGTTTGAACCATAGCGTAGGTAACTTCGTCGTATTTAATAATTCGGCTTCGTAGGGTATCGCTCATTTCTTTCGATTTTTCGAGAGAAATTCCGGGAGGTAGTTGAACCTGAAGCCATATTGACCCTTCGTCGAGTTGAGGTAGAAAATCTTTACCTACGGTAATAATCAGTATAATTGTTACTGCGAGAATAAAACCCAAAGGGGCAAAGACTGATTTTGGTTTATTGATAATTTTTTCGGTATGGCGATTATAAATGGATGTTAATTTTTCCAACCATTTATTTTTGTACATCTTTTGAGGTTTGCGGTAAATAACAAACGATAATCCCGGGATTAGAAACAGGGCTACTGCCAGGGCTCCAATAAGTGCGTATCCTACAGTAAATGCCATTGGTGTAAACAGTTTCTTTTCAATTCGTTCGAACGCGAAAAGTGGAAGGTAGGCAGTAATTATTATAATTGAAGAGAAGAATATAGGCTTTGCCACTTCAACGCATCGCTCAATAACCGATTTTTCGTCCAGTTCTATATCCTGATGGTCCTCTCGTTTCTTTAGCACTGTTTCCATCATTACAATGGAACCTTCAACAATAATTCCAAAATCTATAGCACCCAACGATAGTAAGTTGGCCGGAACGTTTGTTAAGTACATTAATGCAAAGGCAACGAGAAGTGCTAACGGGATTGTAACAGCAACCAGCAGTGCTCCTCGCCAACTTCCTAAAAAGAGAATAAGAATGAAAAGAACCAGTAATACACCAACTAAAAGGGTGTGCGAAACGGTATGCAATGTAGTGCTAACTAAGTAAGTTCTGTCCAAAAACGGTCGAATTTTAACTCCTTTCGGGAGTGTTTCGTTATTCAGCTCGTTTACGGCTTCGTGTACCCCCTTTAAGACTTCCGAGGGATTTTGATACCGAAGCATTTGCACAATTCCCTCAACTCCTTCGGAGTAGTTTACCTTATGATCGGTAAAGCCAAGTACGCCTTTTCTTTCTAAGTTACCGTATTTTAAGGTACCAAGGTCTTTTAGGAAAATAGGCATTCCGTTTTCCGTTTTTACAACAATCTCACCAAGGTCGCTTAAGTCCTTAACCAGTCCAATTCCTCTGATTATATAACTTAAGTCGCCGCGAGTAAGCATACTGCCTCCGGCATTGGCATTGTTCTTTTCTATTTTGTCTGTTATATCGGATAGCGAGAGGTTGTATTGTTCGAGTTTTTGAGGGTCTATTTCAATTTGAAATTGGGTGGTTATTCCTCCAAAATTACTTACATCGGCTACGCCTGTAACCTGTTTTAATCTGGGAATAATAACCCAACGTTGCAACTCGGTAAGTTCTCTCAGACTATGGTTTTTACTTTCGATAATGTAGCGGTAAATTTCGCCTGTGGGTGAAGTTAACGGGTTTAGTTCGGGAGAAGCATCGTAAGGTAAATCGACATCATTTAGGCGTTCTTGTACGCGTTGGCGAGCCCAGTAATCATCTACACCATCTTTAAAAACGAGGATGACATTAGAAATTCCAAATGCGCTTTTGCTTCGCATGGTATGTAAGCCGGGTAGTCCATTTAGGCTTCGCTCTATTGGAATGGTTATTTGTTGTTCTATTTCTTCGGCAGCAAGGCCGGGAACCTGAGTTACTACCTGAACGGATACATCGGCAATATCGGGGTAGGCTTCAATGGATAGTTGTTTCCAGGAATAGTATCCAAATGCAGCAATTAGCAGAAATACCAATAGCATAATCCAGCGTCGCTGAATTGCAACAAGAATAAGCTTTTTCATGCTATATTGCCTCCATTAAGTAAAAGCTGCCTTCGCTTATAATCTCATCGTTGGGTTTTAATCCCGATTTGCAAATAACCATGTTGCTATCGGTGCCGACAACATTAATAGGGCGTTTTATATACTTATTTCCTTCGATATGTTGAATAACAAAGCTACTATTCTCCGTTTGCAAAACGGATTTTGCAGGAATTAGCATAACACTATCGGCAGGATTGTAGAACTGAACGGTTACGTACATTCCGGGTTTCATAGTTCTATCGGCATTATTGCAAACAATGTAAACCTGAACGGAACGCGATGCTTCGTCGAGCATTTCGCTAATATGGTAAACTTTGCCATTGATTAGCTTATTTGCCATGCAAGGAAGTTCTATTTCAACGTTATCAGATTCGTGTATCGAACTAATATCTTTTTCTTTAAGTTGTCCCACAACCCAAACCTTACTAAGTTCTGCAACAGTAGCAACCGGTTCTGCATCATCCTTAAGGTATTGACCGATTACAATGCTATTTTCGACAACTTCGCCTTGAATAGGGGAACGTACAATAAGGGGTTGACCCATTTTCATTTCGTTGGGGTCAACGTTATAAACCTCTATACTGGCCAAGGCGTTTTCGAAATCGCGTTTGGTTAACTCATAGTTAACTTCGGCTTCTTCGAGTTCCTTTTTTACTCCTACTCCGTTTTTAAATAAATCCTGTTGTCGTTTTAAATTTTTATCGGCAAGTTGCATTTCTTGCTTTGCCTGAAAAAATATTTTGCAAGTTTCGTTAAACGAAGGTGCGCTTATTTCGAAAATAGGGGAACCTTTAATTACCTGTTGTCCTAATCTGACAAAGGATTTGGTTATACGCCCGGAAAAGGGAGAGGCAATTTGAGCAAAGTTGTTAGGAATGGCTTTTACCACTCCGGTTGTTGTAATATGTGTTTGATATTTAACTTCTTTAACCGTATCAATTTTAAGTTTCGGTCTTAAAATTGAATTGTCGGGAATCGATATGGTGTCGCCGTTTACCGTATAATCACCAACATTAACTTCAGCATTTTTATTACTACAAGCCGCTAATAGTGCGATAATACACACGTAAAAAATTTTTTTCATTTTTTATATATAAGCATAAAACAATACCTCAAAAATCGTATTATACGATATTCGAGACTTAATAAACCTGTGTTATAAAAGAGTTATTAAAGAGAGGTATTGTACGGAGGTGCTCTTAATAAGTATTGTAGAATGTTATCGGTATTTTCGACAACAATGCGGTTGAACAGGAATAGAATTTGCTTAATGCATAGAAATAGCAATGCTGCAAAGAACAGCATTAAAAAAGTTGAAACAAAAAACGATAGTGCTTGAATTATAAGGTATTGATTTTCGGTGTGTTGATGTGTAACCGGACTTTTACTGTTTCCATCGCTGAAAGGGTGGGAGTGAACAATGTAAGTATTATGTAGGATGTGGGTGTGTATAAAAAGTGTAGTACTCCCATAGTAAGTGGTAAAGAGTACTAAAAGGAAAATCTTTACTATTTTAGTAAATGCCTGCCTCATTGGTCGGCAAATATAGTTAATATTTTATGTGTGAAATACAACTAATAAAAACTACGTTTTACCAGAAGTTTTAATAATTATGGCATTTGGATGCACCTGTTTAAGTAAGGTTTAATCCTAAAATAGATGTAAGTCGAAAAAATTTTGTTTTATTTTCCAAAAACCTTCTTAAGTATGTTGGAAGTACGTGCTAATGGGTTCTTGCGAATTTCCTTTTCTTCCTTAGCAATTTTAACAAACAAACCCTCAATGGCCTTGTCGGTAACGTATTCTGTAAGGTCCGGATTCATTTTCTTTACCATTGGAATTTTATTATAGGTGTTCATTACATCGCTCCAGTATTTAGTGGCATTTACCTTTTTTAGTGATTCCTCAATAATCGGGGAAAATTGCTTCTTAAGTTCCGCCGATGTGTGAGTTTTTAGGTATTGCGTGGCGGCATCGTCGTTTCCCTTAACAATGTTAATAGCATCCTTAAGGGTCATTTGCTTGATGGCGGAAAGAAAAATATCTTTTGCCTTTACTGCTGCGTCTTCTGCTGCACGGTTTATCGACAGCACAACCTCGTCAACTTTTTTGCCCATGCCAATAGCCCTAAGTTTTTCCTCCATAGTTTTTGCCTCGGGGGGGAAAGGAATTTTAATTTCGGTGTCGCCAAAGTATCCGTCGGTTTTCGATACCATTTCAACACCTTTTACAGTGCCCTTGCTTAAGGCCTCTTTAATACCGGTAGCCGCTTCTTCTTCTGTAAATCCTTTGCCGTTTTCAGTTTTAAGCAAATTCTTAGCAGTTTTAATTATTTGTGCTTGTCCGTTTATTGATAATACTGCGATTAGGAGTAATGTTATTATACCAGTACGTTTCATCGTTTTAAGTTTTAGTCCGACTAAAGTACAAATTGAATGCCTAAAAAGGGAAAATTCCGGAGGAAATTATTCAGATGATGTTATGAAGTTGAAAACTAGCGTATGGCGAGGGTTGCAAAACATAGCGTAATTTGTGGTAGCAAAAAGCAGCAATCTCGGTTAATTTTAACGAGGGAATGTTATTTTTGTGACATGCGATTATCTATTTATAATGATTTTTCTGGCTGTAATGGTGTGTTTAAAATGAATATCAAGTGAAATGCAAATGGTACTTTTTTACATAGCAATTCCGTTTGTTCTTTTTGCAGTGTTGCGATTTTTAGTTGCTCTGTACAATTTTTTGTTTAGTCCGTATTTAAAAGGATACCCTTTGACTGATGTGCCAAAAGTATCGGTATTGATTGATGCACAGACTAACTCATCGAATTTGGAGTCCTTACTTCTCGATTTGCTTAATCAGAAGTATAAGAATATTGAGGTAATTGTTGGCGGTAATTTTTTAGGTAATAACATTGAGAGTATTTTAAGGAAGGATTCACGATTTTCTGTAATTTCAACAAGTAATTTGGGAAAGGTTGAGAGAAACAAACTGAATTTCGATCTGGGCAACAGGGCTACAGGTGAGTATTTATTAATTATTGACGAAAGCATAAGGCTGTCAATTAATTTTATTGGTCGAGCACTTGCATACATGCAGGCAAAACGGTTAACCTTGTTAACATTTCTACCGTATAGGGTAACTCGAACATTTGGCGAATCGGTTTTAGCGAATGCTATGGATTGGCTGCTTGTTTCAACTTATCCGTTTCGGTTAACAGGAAACAAAAGAAAAGTTCTGATTTCGGCTGCAACGTTTTCGCCGATAATGGTTAAAACCGACATTTTCCAAAAGCATGAATTGTATAAAGTCTTTTATTCAACTAGTAACCCGAACAAAATTAAATGGCAAATACCCGGTAATGTCGAAGTTCTGTTAGGTACTCAGGACAATGTGAAAAGCGTTTCGAGGAATACCCTCGAAGAGTGTTCCAAGAGTATGTTGAATGCTTTCGGCGGAAGTTCTTCATCTATATTGCTAATTGCACTACTTTCTACATTAGGGCCGATATTGGTTTTGTTCGTAGCACCCTACCCGTTAGTCTTTGCCTATTTTTTCTCGGCATTGCTGACTAGAATACTTGTTGCCGATACAACTAAACATGCGGTTTGGAAAAGCGTTGCATTATTGCCCTTTATTCATTATACGTTTCTTAAGATGGCCAATATCATATATAGGAACTTTCGAAAGGCTGGTTCAAAAAGTTAGCAATGAGAACTTCTCTTTTGCGTCTGTCGATTTTATTTATAGTACCGTTTCTCTCGTATCAAAGTGTACTAAATGCACAAAACAAGTTCGATGTGCGTTTGTACAAATGCTATGTAACCAGCGATTTGAAAGGGTGGGAGAGTTCCATTGCCGATATGGAAAAAGAGTTAAAACTGAATAATAGTGCCGAAAATCACTTTCAACTGCTTCATGCGCAGTATGGTATTATTGGATTTTTACTTGGGTTGGAGGAAACTTTTCGGGCTGAATACCATATAGGGAAAATGGAAAAAGAGGTTGACTTCTTATTAAAAATTCCGGCATATAAATCGCAGGTTTTAGCCATGCAAGCGGCTTTATGCGCCTATAAAGTTTCGATTAACTGGTATAAGGCTTTTTATTTGGGCACGAAATGTTTTAATCTGGTTGACGAAGCGTTGAAGGCTGACTCAGAAGATGTTTATGCGGTAATAGAAAAAGCAAATATTCTGCACTATGCACCAAAAATATTAGGTGGAAATCCCATGATCGCTGTTAAATATTATCGTAAGTCGATAGATATTTTAATAGAGAAAAATGGTGGAATTGAACCGAAAAAATGGTGGTTTCTTAACTCTTACGTCCAAATGGGATTGGCTGCACAAAAGGCTGGAAACTACTATCTGGCACGTAACATTTTCTTGAAAATTTTAAACCTTGCACCAAATTTTATATGGGTTCGCGATAGTTTGTTGCCAAGGTTGGAAGTTAAAATGAACTTAAAGAGTTAGCCTTTTATATTAAGGTGTATAATCGGAATTAAAAAAGGTGAACTCTATTGAATTCACCTTAAATTGTATGCTTAAAAAAACGAAATTACTCGGTTTTTTCGTCTTTCTTTTCCTCGGAGTTTTCTTCTTTGGTTTCTTCCGGTTCATTTAGCAGTTCTAGTAAATCTTTTCCCTGAAGAAGGTTATACCAAGAAATGAGCTTCTTAATATCGCTGGTATAAACTTTTTCCCTGTCGTAATCGGGAACAACTTGCTCGAAGTATGCCTTTAGGGCAGATCCGTCGGATTTTGCATCGATTGCAGGTTTTCCGCTTTCAAGAGTTTCAATTTTCTTTAATACTTCACGAAGAGGCAGTTCGTTGGTATCGGTAAATATTGCGATGTCGGCAAGAGCGCTAACTTTAGCCGTAACAGGAATGTTTACGCGTTTGCCATCGACAATAGATTCAACAATCACACCGTGTCTTCCCTGTGAAATAAACTTAAATAATCCGGAGTAACCCGAAACTGCTAGTATTTCTTTTAAAGTAGTTTCCATAGTCAATTAGAATTTTTTGCAAATTAAAAAAATTTAAAGCAAATCTCCGATAACTCTGTGCTGATAATAGCAATTCTTTTTTATTTATTTTGATGGATTGCTGTTGTTACGGTCGTTTGCCGAGTAATAATATTTTGCCCAAACCAAGTAAAATGTTGCCAGTATGTTTACTATGTAGTTTAACCACAGCGGCCATTGGTAAATTCCCTTTATAATATCGTTGTATGCAATGTAAACAAACGTAAACAAAACGCCAAAGGCCCACATTAACAAGAATAACCAGTTGAAACTTGAAACGTTATGTGTTTTCCACGTTTGAAAAACCTGTGGAATAACGCCAATGCTTAGAATAATGTTGCCAAACCAACCTAGTATTTCAACTATGTTTCCGTTCATTAGTTTACTCCCCGTTCTTTTTTAATTTTTTCGTAGGCTTCGTTCACCTCTTTGAATTTTTGCTCAGCTGCTTGTCTTATATCTTCACCTAAATGGCTAACCTTATCGGGGTGGTACTTTATTGCCATTTTACGGTAAGCCTTTTTAATGTCTTCGTTGGTTGCATTAGGCGAAACTTCCAAAATTGTGTAGTACTTATCTAAAACGGGGACGAACATGGCCTTAATCGACTCGTAATCGGAGTTACTAATTCCCATGTAGTTGGAAATATTGTTTATTAACTCTTGCTCTGCCTGGCTCACCACGCCATCGGCTTGAGCAATTCCAAATAGAAAATGAAGGAGTTGTAACCGGGAATGGTAGTCAACGTTATCGCTTATTTGTTTACAAACGTCCTGTACGGGAACCGATTGCTTAAGCAGGTCACGAAGCAGATGTAAGGCCTCGTTTGCGGCATGTTGTCCAAAGTTTTTTAGGAAGAAAGCCTTAACGTAGTCGAGTTCCGATTTTAAAACTTTACCATCGGCTTTCATAACGGCCGAAACCAAAACCAGCAGGCTTGCTATATAACCATTTCGGCTTGTTTCGCCGGTAGTGTATGCCTTAGATGTAATTTCTGCGCTATCGAATATAGATCCAATTGCAAAACCTAAAATTCCTCCTAAAGGCCCAAATATAGCCCAGCCCAATCCTCCTGTAATCCATTTACCGTACTTTCCCATTCTATCTATTTCGTTAGTTCGTTTATTACATTGATAATTTGAGGTAGTACCAATACCTTTCCGTCATTTACAATGGTATAGTTGGCCAGTTTTAACTTTTCTTCGTCGGAAAACTGGTTGTTTATTCGCTTTAAAACATCGTTTTTTGATACCCCGTCACGTTCCATAACTCTACCGATTCGTATGTTTAAAGGTGCTGTTACCAGTATATTGGCGTCCATTAACTTGTACATGCCGGATTCGAATAGGATGGCGGCTTCTTTAAAAACAATGGAGTTGTCGAAGTTGCTATTGGCCCATGTTTCAAAATCGTTTTGAACTTCCGGATGAATTATTCGGTTTAGTTTTTCGAGTAACGTGGAATCTTCAAAAACCAGCTTTGCAACTGCGCTTCGATTTAATTTGCCATTAACGTATATGTCTTTACCAAAAAGCGATTTTACGGCAGATTTAATGTTACTATTTGAATTGGTGAGTTCTTTTGCCCTAACATCGGCGTTATACACCGGGTATCCTAGTTGTTCTATAATTTTGCAGATGTAGGTTTTGCCACTGCCAATACCTCCTGTTATACCAACTTTTAGCATCATTCTCCTTTTATAAGAACATCCACAAATTTTGGTTCGTAATCGGTAATGGTGATGTAATTTGGCGATTGAACAATGTTTACCTTGGCTTGCTTTATTCCCTTCGATATTTCAGAGTAGTTAACCACCGCTTTAAAGTGAATTGGTTTTACGCTGAAGTACTTACTTATTACAACGTTAAACCTGACGCTTATGTCGGATGGTAATACAATAACATCAACGCTATCCGGAACTCCTTCGATGGTAATCGGAACTTTTAGGGTTGCCTCGGTAAACGTTTCTACGGGAATAAAAAGTATAACACGATCCGGATTACAGGTAGTTTGTCCGTAAGGCTTTAGTGTGGCTTTTACGCTTCTTTCTTCATCAAGTTGGTTGAGAATAACATTTTTGGTTTTTATGCTGCTAATGGTGTCAACTATAGCCGAAGGGCCTGTAATTTCTACTTCTTCGGGAGTCGTTTTTATTCTACCTGCAAGCATGTACTGCTTTGCAAAAGTGGCATTAACTATGGGTATAACGGGAACTTTCTTGGTAACTACGTCGGCAAATTCAAGGTAAAGCGTTTTAGGTTCAATTCCCATTACGGTAATGTCGCTGGCTACCTGTTCTACAATGTTGTTGTATTGTTTTTGTATGGATACCGCATATTGAATACCTACGCTATTTTTTACAGGAGTTACAACACTTAAATTTATTTCGATAGGCCGAAATAAACTCATTAACTTGTACTTTAACAGAGTATGTCCTAACGCTTTTGCCTTAATATGTATGTATTCGGGAGGAGAGCCAACAATAACTTTTCCTTTGGGTGTGTTTTCAAATTTGATGGGATAAACTAAATCCGATGTGTATTCATGGCTTAGCTTAATAAGAAACCATAGTGCTGTAGAAACGAAAAGGAAAAAAGTAAATATTGCTAAACGTTTATTGAACTTAGCCTTTTCGCGGTTTAAGATGCGATTAAATTGTCGAAATAAGTTTTGGTCCACCTTTTTAAAAATTTAAGGATTCAAAGTAAATACATACAATGAATCCTTAAAAGTAATAAATATTATTTATCGTGATTGAATATCGGCTGCATCACGAATAATAGTGCTTTTAACTACCTTAACAGTTGTATTGTCCGCAATTTCTACAACAGCGTACTCTTCCTTAACTTCGGTTATTTTACCGTAAATACCGCCGCCAATAATAACTTTATCGCCTTTCTTTAGAGCTTCCTGAAACTTACGAAGTTCTTTTTGGCGTTTCATTTGAGGACGAATCATGAAAAAGTAAAATACTACGATGATTAATGCAAACATTAAGAATGTCATCATAGGATTTGCTCCAGCAGGAGCACTTTCGAGGATAAATAGTAATGTGTTCATTTTAATGCTATTTTTTAATTGATTAATTTATTTACTACTTTTTTGGAAATGACAAATATAAAACATTAATGGTTACTTACCACATTTGCTTTAATAGTTACCGATTTTTCTCTGATTGGAGAATTGGTTCTAAGCGTTACCGATTTATATTGGGAACCGTACCAGCCAGTAGAGTTAAAAACAACTTCAATGCTCCCTTCTTCTCCCGGATTTAATACTTTGCTACTCAATTTTGGCGTCGTGCAGCCACAGCTGGTTATGGCATCCTTAATAATTAAAGGAGCATTCCCTGCATTTTTAAAATGAAAAGTGTGGCTGACTATTTCGCCTTCGGCTATCGAACCAAAATCGAAAAAGTCTTCTATATATTCCAAATCGGCATGGGTTGTACTATCAGACGCGACATTAGCCTTTGTTCCTTTGGAACTATTGCAGGAAACAATAATTCCACTAATTAAAGTTGTAAGAAATAGGCTATAGAGAAACTTTTTCATCAATGTAAATCGATTGAATTAGTCTTCGTCGGAATTTATGTCTATAAGTTGTTCGTTATCGCCAATTAGTCCACGGCCCTGTTTCATAAACAGGTTGTTTTCGCGCATGTAGGCTATTAATTTATCGAGAACTCCATTAATAAATGTGCTACTTTGGTCGGTGCTGTAAAATTTAGCAATTTCGATATACTCGTTAAGCGTTACTTTTACCGGAATAGTTGGAAATTCAACTATTTCGCTAATGGCCATTTCCATAATAAGTATGTCCATGGCGGCAATACGGTCAACGTCCCAGTTCTTGGTGAACTTTTCGACAAGCGTAACGTATTCGCCGTGTTTTAAAACTGCCTTGCGCAATAAGCGTTTGGAGAAATCGACATCGTCCTCGTTACGGAACATAGGCATAACTTTAATACCTGTTTCCTCGTCGGCCTTTTTAATGGTTTTAGCGGCCATGCTGAGAACAAATTCCAAATCGTCGTTCCAGTAAATGCTTAACTCTTCCAAAAAGTTGGAAAACTCATCGGATGTTTCTAATTCGTGTTGTAAAAAACTAATAATAACCTGCTTATCGTCGTTATACGAATTTTCGGGAGCAGTCATATATTCCTTGTAGTAGTTGGAATTTGTCAACTGCTTGAATAGTATTTTCACTAATTCCGGATGGTGCTTCCAGTTCAGCCTGTTTTGCGCTACGTATAGCGAAATATCTTCGTTTTCGTCAATTTGCTTTATTACCTTGTTATCTACAAATCTTGTGTTAGGGTTGAGATCTTCTTTCGAAGGACGAAGTTTTTGCTTGGCTAGTTCAATTTTACTGTGGGCGGTGTTCGATAAAGCCTCTGGAAGAATTAACAGTAAATGATAAAGTTGGTAAGACTTTTCAATACTTAAAAAAAGTTCCTTTTCTACATTATTAAGCGAATTGCTTTCGTTTCGGAAGTATGCAAAAAGAACCTGTAAAATTTTAATTCGGAGTAATCGTCTGCTAATCATTTAATAAGAACGTATTTGCTTTTAAATTCATGATGCAAAGATACTTCTAAATGGCATATTATAGCATACCTCATTGTTAATTTACAAAAAAAATGGGAATTCGCATTAATGAGGTTTGCGTTGACAAAATGATATGCTTTTACTTTTCAGCGCCAAATTTGATTCTTGTATAAATTACTTTAAAGTTGATAGTGAACCGTTAATTTTGCTTTCAAAAAACATTTTTTTGATGTTAATGGCTAAAGAATAATTATTTTTTTATTTTTGAGGGGTGATTAATTATAAATAACCTAACCTAAAAACAGATATTTGGCATGATCGAAAGTATGGATAATCGCGATGACTTAGAAAAAAACGAACGCGAGGAGATTTTTTCAAGGGTAGTAAAAGCAGGTAAACGTACTTACTTTTTTGATGTAAAGGCAACCCGAAATAACGAGTATTTCCTAACTGTTACCGAAAGTAAAAAACGGCTAGGTAAGGATGGTAAGTTCTACTTTGAAAAGCACAAAATATTCCTTTATAAGGAAGATTTTGAGAAGTTTATGGAGGGTTTAAACGATGTAGTTGATTATATTAGCAAAAATCAGGAGGTTATCCCAAGGGCTGAATATCAACCAGAAGAAAACGAACTTGTTGATACAAATAATGAGTACGCTTCGTTAGATTTTGAGGATCTTGATAAATAGATTTTAAAAATGGTATAAAAACCGGCAGAATGCCGGTTTTTTTATTCTTCTTCGTTTTCGTCAAAAGGTAGTCCATCAATAGGTTCTCTGTTTATCACCTTATATAATTCATCGGTGTTCAACCGTTTAACATTTGTTACAATGAAACTTTTGTCGAGTACAGGAAATAGCGTATTGCAACTTTCTATAACTGCATTAATGGGATTGCTAACCGCTACATTAAAAGGAATTAAAGCAGTTAACTCTACAAATTTTCCATTTACGGTAATTTCTTCTACGTTGCTGTTGTGCCTGAGGAAAATGAATTTTGTTTCGTCGATTATGAAATTTCCTTGCTCTTCTGTAAAAGTATCCTCTATAGATATTAGCGCAATAAAATATCGGAGAGCACCTTTTTTGCCTCCAAGTCCGGTGCTTACAAATATTCCGCTAGTTTCGGTAAGGTAGCCGGTCAATCGAAATTTGCATTCTTGTAAGGCCATAGTTGTCCAATCCTTTACTTCGGAAGGAGCCCCTTTTCGAAAATTTTCAATTTCTCTAAAGTCTTCAACAGAGGCTCTATTGGCCAGCATAATTAGATTCTTTTTTAAATTATCGGTATCATCGGAATCGTTCAAGGTGATATTTTCGTTTTCAGAAATCTTGGGTGTATCCTTTTTTATTTGTTCGGACATCTTAAAATATTCATGTTGAACGTTAATATCAACCGACTCTTCAAGGATGCTAACGTTTTCCTGATTGTTCGAAAGCATTTCACTCAGGTAACTAAATAATTCTTCAGAATTTTGCGATTGCATATTATTTAGATTTAGTCCTAATAAGAAAATTGTAAAATAATGGCTATTTTTGTGAGGAAAAATTTAGCAATTACTAAACAATATTTCACGGGCAAAGTTAATACAACAAGATAAAATTGTACTATGCTACTTTCGGATTTACATAATGGTGAGTACGGTATTATAACCAAGGTAAAGGGAAGAGGCGCTTTTCGTAAGCGAATTACCGAGATGGGGTTTATTAAAGGGAAAAAGGTATTAGTAGTAAAGAATGCTCCTTTAAAAGATCCTATTGAATACTCAATTTTAGGATATGAAGTCTCGCTTCGAAGAAGTGAGGCTTCTTTGATTGAAGTGGTTACTACCGATAAGGCAAAAGAAATTGCAGCGGAACATGCTAATAAGCATCTAACTCAGGTTACCGAACCCGAAATAATAGACACAACGTTAAAAAAAGTAGCAAAGGATATTAATATTGCGTTAGTGGGAAATCCTAATGCGGGGAAAACCACTATTTTCAATTACCTGTCGGGTTCTCGGGAACATGTTGGTAACTATAGCGGGGTAACGGTAGAATCGAAAATGTCGCAGTTTAAGTATAAAGGCTATACCTTAAACATAACCGATTTGCCGGGGACATATTCTTTAACGGCATACACTCCCGAGGAGGTTTACGTTCGTAAGTATATTCACGAGCACACTCCCGATATTGTTGTAAATGTGGTCGATGCCTCTAACTTGGAGCGTAACCTTTACCTTACCACACAGCTTATTGATATGGATATACGGGTGGTAATAGCCCTTAACATGTACGATGAACTTCAGGAAAAAGGCGATCAGTTTGATTATAAGGCGATGGGGCGACTTTTGGGAATTCCTACGGTTCCTACAGTTGGTTCAAAGTCAAAAGGATTGGACAAGTTGCTCGATACCATTATAAATGTATTTTGCGAAAAGGATAAGGTAACCCGTCATATTCACATTAACTACGGTGCCGATATTGAGAAGTCCATTTCGACAATTCAGCAGGAAATAAAGGAAAATGTAAATATCACGGTAAGGTATTCGAGTAGGTATTTGGCAATTAAGTTAATAGAGAAGGATCGATTAGCCGATAAAATACTTAGTACCGCAAGCAACTATGATGTTATAGTTGATACTGCTAATCGGGAAATAAAGCGATTGGAGTCCATTTACAAGGAAGATACCGAAATGCTGATTACCGATGCCAAGTATGGTTTTATTGCAGGAGCATTAAAGGAAACTTATACGGAAGGGAAGAAGCAAGAAAAGCAGGTTTCTCGAAATATTGATAAAATACTCACTCATAAATACTTAGGGTTTCCCATTTTTCTATTTTTAATATGGTTTACATTTTACAGCACTTTTAATCTTGGAAAGTACCCTATGGGCTGGATCGAGAGTGGTGTAGAATGGTTAGGTTTTTTTATTAATAAATTTATGCCAACGGGGCCACTGAAAGATTTATTAGTAAACGGAATAATTAGCGGAGTTGGTAGTGTAATTGTGTTTTTACCTAATATTTTGATTCTATTCTTTTTCATTTCCTTGCTCGAGGATACCGGTTATATGGCGCGTACTGCGTTTATAATGGACAAGTTGATGCATAAAATTGGGTTGCACGGGAAGTCGTTTATTCCTTTGGTTATGGGATTTGGCTGTAACGTTCCGGCAATAATGGCTAGCAGAACAATCGAAAATCGAAATAATAGACTGGTAACCATGTTGATAACTCCGTTTATGAGTTGTAGTGCCCGACTACCTGTTTATATTCTGATACTTGGTGCTTTCTTCCCAGCCCATGCCGGAAACATGTTGTTTTTGATATATCTTATTGGAATATTGCTGGCGATAGGAACGGCTATTCTATTTAAAAAGACCATTTTTCGAGATAAAGATGCACCTTTCGTAATGGAATTGCCACCGTATAGACTGCCTACTGTTCGTTCTACTTTAATGCACATGTGGGAAAAAGGCTCTCAATATTTGAAAAAGATGGGAGGTGTAATTTTAGTTGCTGTAATATTTGTCTGGGCATTGGGATATTATCCTCAAAATGGAAAATATACAAAGGTTTGCGATTCCTTAATTGTTGAAAAGTCCAATGATTTGGCTTTAGTTCAAAATAACGAAGGGGTGCGGGATAGCTTGCAAACAGCAATTCAGACTTTAACGTTAATGCGAGAAGCTAAACAGCAGGAAAACTCGTATTTGGGAAGAATTGGAAAGTTTATAGAACCTGCCATTCGTCCGCTGGGCTTTGATTGGAAAATGGGGGTAAGCCTGTTGTCGGGAGTAGCCGCTAAGGAAATTGTTGTTAGTACGCTTGGCGTGCTTTACCAAGCTGATAATGGAGACGGTAGTAATAATCTTGCCGAAAAGTTAAGGGCAGAAACCCATAGTAAGGGAAAATTGAAGGGAAGTACTGTTTTTACTCCTGTAACAGCATTATCCTTTTTGATATTTATTTTGGTTTATTTTCCTTGTGTGGCCGTTATTTCGGCAATAAAGAATGAATCTGGATCATGGAAATGGGCTTTATTTACTATTATATATACAACATCGTTGGCTTGGGTATTGGCTTATGTTATTTATCATGTTGGTAATTTAATATACTAAATCATGGTACAGGAAGTGGCTGTTTTGATAATTATAGCATGTGCGCTAGTTTATTCGGCAAAAGGTATCTATCAAATTATTAAACCTAATGTTGGAGCACAACAGCAATGTGCCGGATGTTCTTCGGGAGTATGTAATTGCCATATTTTAAAAGATAAATAATTTTTGAAAGTGCCATATTTTCATAGTTTGGTATTGTTCTAATTGATTGATACGGTTTCATAATTTGACTTTGCTTTTAGCGAACTTTTATGCTATCCTATTGTTGTAGTGTTGATATGGTAAATAGAATAGTGTTGTTGCATATTGAATAAAATGTTGAAATCATGAAAACGGAATCTCTAAAAGTTAAAAACATGAAATGTATGGGGTGTGTAAACACCATACAGACGGGGTTATCCAGTTTACAGGGGGTAAGTAACGTAAAAGCAGAACTGTCAAACTCAACGGTAACTTTTTCCTTTGAATCGGATAGCCTTAAAGAAGAGGTTATTAAAAAGTTAGATTCGTTGGGTTATCCTGCTGTATAGTAAAAATGGAATGTTTCAAGTTTAGTAGTTTACTTTAAATGGAAGGTAAACTGTTAAATTCGGTAAAGTCATTTATTACCCTTAGTTTGTTTTCAAACTTATCCTTGCTGTTTGTCGTGGCTAGTGCCACAACTTTCATGTTTGCTTTTGTAGCGGCTTCAATGCCGGCAAAGGCGTCTTCAAATACCAAACAATTGCTGGGTGGAACGTTTATCAGGTGAGCTGCCTTTAGAAAAATTTCCGGACTGGGTTTCCCATGATTTATCATTGAGGCATCTACGGTTGCATCAAAAAAGTGAGTGAGGTTTGTCTTGCTAAGGGTAAAGTGTAAGTTGCTTGGAGGAGCAGAAGTGGCTACTGCTAGTTTAATTCCTAATTCTTTAAAATTGGTTAATACGTCAATTAATCCGTTGGCCGGTTTTATTTCCTTTGAATATATTTCTCGGTAAATGGCTTCCTTTTCTTCACCTAAAATATCGGCTTCTTCGCGGGTAATATTTTCTCCGCATATATCTCTAATTATATCGAAGTTCTCTTTTCCAGGATATCTGGCTATAAAAGTTTCTTTATCGAAATGGTAGTTATGCTTTTGGCAAAATTCTTTCCATGCTTGTAAATGGTAGGGCATATTGTTAACAATAACCCCATCCATATCAAAAATTACTCCTTTAATATTGAATAACAAATCAGGTTTTACCATATTACTTAAGTTTTTAATTTTGTAGTGTCAATTTTGGCACAAAAATAGTTATAACTCAAAAAAGGTGATGTTATGCGACGAATAATCTTATTGCTTTTGCTAATTGCTCCACTATCCGTTAAGTTGCACGCTCAAAATTCCAATGAAAACATAAAAGGTGCAGTTATTACAGTTATTCCCGATACTGTAAAGTTAGGTGTAATATACGTTGATGATATTAACACTAATAGTGGTAAAGTTGAAATTAAGGTTAACAATAACGGTACAAAGCCGTTGATTATGCACACGGTAAAAGGGTGTTGTGGTACTAATATTGCTGATTATACCAAGGGGCCAATACTTCCAGGAAAAGAGGGTGTAATAAAGGTAGAATTTCGGATAGAACCAAGACCTCAGCAAATTAGCAGGACGGTAACAATAGAATCGAATGCGGTAAATAGCAGGGTGACTGTTGTAAAAATACTGGGGAGTGTAAATAACCGAAAAGCAAAGAACGAAATTTCATTGTAAACCAGTTGATTATAAAATAATTGGAGCAGGTGCGTTAAGTTGACAAGCATCTGCTTTTTTAGTAATTTTACATAAATAAAAAACTATGCGTAAGCGTCTTGATAGTACTATTTTTGACCTTCCGGTTCAAGAGTTGAGAAGGGGGTATCGGAGCGATGTCTATTTCTGGAGGGAAAAGGTTGTTTTGGAAGCCCACAACCTGCATCCGAAGGTAACCATGCAGGTTTTCCAAAAACAGAATGCAATACTGTGTGGTGTCGATGAGGCTATTGCCGTGTTGCGGGTTGCCACGGGAAGATATTCGGATAATGACAAAGCCTTTAAACTATTCGATAATTTAATTGAGTTGAAGCGGAATGCGCGAAATGCTTTTCGATCCGATAAAAAGAAGTATCTATCCATTGAAAAGGAGAAGATTGAAATATCTAATGAATTGGATGGTTTGTGGATTGATGGTTTCGATGAATTGGCGGTTAAAGCGCTTTGGGATGGAGATGCTATTTCGCCGTACGAAAGCATAATGCACATTAAAGGGGATGCGTCGCTGTTTGCTCATTTGGAAACAATATACTTAGGCATTCTTGCCCGTCGAACCAGAATTGCTACAAATGTTCGTAAGGTTGTTGATGCTGCTAATGGTAAAACAGTACTGTATTTTCCTGCACGATTCGACCATTGGGCTGTTCAAGGTGGCGATGGATATGCTGCATATATTGGAGGCGCTTCGGGAATTTCTACTGATGCGCAGGGCGAATGGTGGGGCGCGAGTGCTTCGGGGACAATTCCTCATGCGCTAATAGCTTCCGTTGGTGGTGATACGGTGAAGGCAACAAAGCTGTTTCACGAAACATACCCTGAAACACCTCTCATTGCATTGGTCGATTTTAATAACGATTGTGTTCAAACAGCGTTGAATTGTGCCCGGGAGATTGGCGATAAACTTTGGGGTGTTCGTCTCGACACTTCAGAGAATCTTGTTGATAAGAGCGTCTTTTCGCAAATGGGAACGTTTCGTCCCAATGGAGTTAATCCTAAGTTGGTTGAGTTGGTTAGAGAGGGGTTGGACAGGGAAGGTTTTGAAAATGTTAAGATAGTTGTATCGGGAGGGTTTAATCCTGAGCGCATTAATGAGTTTGAGAAGAACAGTGTTCCTGTCGATGCGTACGGTATAGGTAGTTACCTTATGCAAGGGAATTACGATTTTACTGCAGATGTGGTACAAGTAGAAGGCGTTAACTTGGCAAAATTTGGGAGAGCCTACAAAAATAACGATAGGCTTTCAGCAATATAAAATAAAAACACTTGCCTATGGATGCACTAGTAGTAGTTGATGTTCAAAAGGATTTTTGCACTAATGGAGCACTTGCAGTTGCAGATGGAGATGCCGTGGTAAATCCAATAAATCAGTTAGTGCAAAAGTATGAGTCGGAGGGAAAGCCTATTGTATTCACGCGCGATTGGCATCCTTGTAATCATAGTTCGTTTAAAGAATTTGGCGGAATTTGGCCGTCGCATTGTGTTGCAGGAACCAGTGGCGCAGAACTCCATTCTATGTTACATTTTCCTTCTGTGGCAATACTTGTATCGAAGGCAACCGAAGTTGCTAAAGATGCTTATTCGGGTTTTCAAGGAACCGGACTTGCATCGTGGCTCAGAGACATAGAGGTAAATCATTTGGTTATATGTGGGTTGGCAACTGACTATTGCGTTAAAAACACCGTTTTTGATGCTTTAACACTAGGTTTTTCTGTTCAGGTTGTTGTTGAAGCGGTAAGAGCAGTTAATGTAGATCCTGCCGATGGTCATAAGTCAATTGAACAAATGAAATTACGTGGAGCCGAAATAGTTCACCTAGCAGAAGTA
>ERZ795053.1152-NODE-1152-length-33744-cov-8.953902_pt1 | contig 33744 bp, 29 predicted proteins | sample MGYA00375137_ERZ795053 | MGnify/ENA primary metagenome ERZ795053 (study PRJEB30182, sample SAMN05720284) | activated sludge metagenome | isolation source: Anaerobic digester | place: Hong Kong | collected 2014-12-17 ...
TAAATCTTAAATCTTAAATCTTAAATCAAATTTCGGTCTTCCCGGACACGATTAGCTGCTTCAACCATATTGACCAGCTTTTGTTTGGCAGCCCAACGGGCAGTTTGGCTTAGTCCGCAGTCCGGAGCGACGCTCAAACGATGAGGTTCTGCAAATTCAAGACACCGGTTAATCGAAGTGGTGAGATCTTCTACGGTTTCGATGTAATAACTTTTTACATCCACAATTCCCACGGCAACATCCATCTTTCTGGAAATCTCCCGGATAATTTCCAATTCCGAATATTCACGATTAGCCATTTCAACGTGCATCTCATCGACCATAAAATCCAGAAATTCAGGAAACATTGGAGCCATTTTGCGGTAGCCTACCGGATGACCTTTGTAATTTCCAAAGCATAGATGCGTGGATAGCCGGCAACTTCCGTATACGGCTTCAACGGTTTCATTAAATATCCGAACAAACGCTTTGGTATCGGACTTGTAGGCATAACAACTCATCGAAGGTTCGTCAACAGTAATTTCCTGGCATCCGGCGGCAACCAGGTCTATTAATTCCAGACGGACGATAGGGATAAGCGCTTTGGTGATTGCCATGCGGTCCGGATAACGTTCATTGGGCGTCAGCCGTCCACTTAGGGTGAAAGGTCCTGGAATGGAAGCCTTTAGTACCGGCCCATCCGGAGCCAGTTGCTTTAATCGCAGGAATTCCTGTACAACGCCTAACCCACGAGGTGCCGATAATTCATCTACAATACGGTATTTACCGCGCTGATCATGAGCCGGAGGACCCCACTTGCGATTAATTACTACTTCCGGGTTGATGCCCTGGAGGTATCCGTAGAAGGATAAATTAAAATCCAGACGGGTTTGTTCTCCATCGGTGATCACATCCAACCCGGCTGCAACCTGGTCATGAATGGCAACACGGACGGCATCATCCTGCATTTCCAGAATATCGCTGTGTCCAAATGCATCCAGGTTTTGACTGGCAAATTCAAGCCAGGATGGGAAAGGATAAGAGCCGATCACGGTAGTCCGGATTGGTCTTTCTATCATGATTTCATATTTTTTTCCGATGTAGGCAATGGTTGGTTGTAGAGTTGGGCAATCATTCGGCTATGGGTGTCGTAAGCCTCCTCAAATAATTGTGTGGAACGTTTGGCTCCGATCAGTGCAGCCGCAGTCAATACGGTTGGCGGATGGCCTGCCTGGGTCATCAGATATGCTATTTCGGCTTTCAGGCAATTCACTACCAGGACCCCTCCTAGTGTAGACCCCGGACTTACAGGTGTGTCTAACCCGGGTATTTGCACCATAGCATCTCCGGCTGGCGCACCCGTATCCAGCACCAGATTTGCGAAATCAATCAATTTTTTACCATCCTTCCGTTTGCTCTTGCTGGTCTCAGCATGACGCTGGGAGATGAGTGCAACGACTTTGATCCCGTTCTTCTGAAATTGTTCTGCCATTTCGATAGGTACTTGGTTCGATCCACTTGAAGAGATAATCAAAGCAGTGTCCCGGCGGTCAAGATGAAAATTCCGTAGGATGCGGTCAGCCAATCCGGAAACATTTTCAAGGAACATGGCCTGTCGCTGTCCATTGGCGCCCACAACCTGATGATGATTGGTCAGGGATAGCTCAACGATAGGGTGGAATCCTGGAAAGGAACCATAGCGCGGCCACATTTCTTCCACCATGATTCTGCTGTGTCCGGAGCCAAAGAGATGCACTAAGCGGCCGGCAAGAATGGAATTGGAAAACCATCTGGCTGCTTCTTTGATCGTTTCCTCCTGCAAGGCTACTGCATGCAGGATGCCTTGTGCTCTTGTTAAGTATGTCTCGGTAGGATTCATCGGCCCTTCGTTTTATCCCATGCGAATAATGCAGCTCCCAGGCTTCCCGCTGAATTCCCCATTTTGGCCAAATGGACTGGCGTAATGTGTCCTTTCGGCCGCCATTCATACAGCTCCATAAACGATTCCAAAGGAGTCATCAGGGCTTCTCCCGCCCTGGTTATCCCGCCGCCAAGCAAAATTATTTCAGGAGAAAGGATATTGATCAATGAAATCAATCCACGGGATAAGGCCCGGATGCTTTGCAGCCAAACCCAGGAAGCAAACGGTTCATGATCCTGGTAGCCCTGGACCAACGCCTTGGTTGTTTGGTATTTGCCATGGGAGCGCAATTTTACCGAAGATTCCCCGATGGCATCCTCAAGGCTACCGGGTGTTTTTACGATGTCCAATAACGTGTCATCGTTGACGGACATGTGTCCAAGATGACCTGCCCGTCCAACCTGGCCTTGATAGATTTTATCATCAAGCAGAATGGCACCGCCCACGCCAGTCCCCAGGGTCAGCATTACGACTTCACGGTACCCGACTGCAGAACCTATCCTGCTTTCTGCATAGAGCGCGGCGTGCGCATCATTGATTACAAAGACAGGCCGGTCCAGGTAATCATTCCAGACGTGTCCTTCGATGCCCAGCATTTTTGTGCCATTCGACAGGACATGACTATGGGCATGGTCTACGGTTCCCGGAGTTGAAATGCCAATAGCAGCAATCGGTCCGGAAGCTTTTCTTTCCAGTTCATCAATCAATCGCTTGACAGAAGCTTTCCAGACCTGACTGTTATCTCTGCCGATGATGTCCAGGGTAGGGGTGCTGATTTCTATAAAAATTTGTCCGGAGGGGTCCGTCAGGGTGGCTTTTAAATCTGTGCCACCGATATCAATTCCAATTAACAATGGCGTTTCTGTCATAAGAGGGTTTGATTTTCAAGTTGGCCGTCGGAAAGCGACCACCCACCACTAATTTCCAGAACTTGTCCGGTTATGAATCGTGCACCGTTGGACAGGAGGAAGCAGGCAGCTGCGGACAGATCTTCTGGGACGCCCATCCGGCCACCGTCCAGCGGCTGCTTGGTCCTAATGTAGGTTTGTATCGCAGGGTTTTGCACTGCCCGCCGGGCCATTGGAGTTTGAGTTAAACCTGGAGCCAGGACGTTAACCCGGATATTGGCAGAAGCATAATACGCGGCAATCGATTTGGAGAAGCCAATGATCCCGGCTTTCGCAGTTGAATAAGCATGGGTCGCAAAGTGATGTGGTGCCGGTTGAAAGGCTAATACAGAACTCATGTTCAGAATTGCACCTTTTTGCTTAAGGGCAAGAAAATGACGGATTGCCGCCCGGTTCGAGAACATTACTGAATTTAAATTGAGCGCTAGGGTTTTGTCCCACCCTTCATTCGTTAGTTCATCGAGTGGGCCATCGCCCCACCGGCGTCCACTTCCTCCCGCAACATGGTAGAGCGCATCGAATCCCTGATATTCATCCAGACACCATTGAATGGCCTTTTCGGCAGCATCTTCATTACAGGCATCTGCCCACATATAGCGAACGGAATCAAGCGCAGGAACTTCCATCTCCTCCAACCCCAGGGCGATTACGGCGGCACCCGCTTCATGAAATGCATTGACTGCAGCGAGACCGATACCTGTCGTGCCTCCAATAACCACAATGCGTTGACCTTGAAGCGTCCAGGACATTTACGATGCGATGAATTTTTGAATGATCTCCCCCGTATCCTTGATTTTTAGGATGACCTTACGTTGCCCATCCGGCATTTTCTCTTCTTTTATCAGCCAATGCCATGTATCGTACTCTTTTGGGCCAATTTTTTCGTGGGGCTTAATGGTGCCGCGCCACAAGGGGAGATTAACCGGTTCCCATCGTTTGGATTTAGCGGATGCATAGCAGGCATCCATAATGGCATTGACGACGTATCCATCGTAAAAGTCTTCCATTGGAGATCGGTTTTCATCCAGAGCATCAAGCATGTCGGTGAACATATGCTGATACCCAAGAGCATTCACTTCATCACCGACCGGAAAGAGCCATCCTGAGGATGACTCGGCCTTTTCGGCTACATAGGATCCGGTTTCACCGGAAGAAAACACTTCAATTCCGGTGCGAAGCCAATGATCAAGCCGGATGGTGCCTTCCGTGCCGGCCACCTCATCCTTAAGCTCCATACCGCCGCGAAAAGTCCAGCTCACTTCGATCTGGCCGATAGCCCCGGTTTCGTACCGGATCAAGGCTATTGCATTGTCTTCGGCCCTGATCGGCTTGACCAGCGTATCAGCCCAGCACATGACTTCAACCGGCCGCACATCTTTTCCAATATAATTTCGTCCTATTTCAATGCAATGGCAGCCCAGGTCAATAATGGCTCCTCCGCCCGATTGCTCCGAATCCCAAAACCAATCGCTGTGGGGACCGGGATGAGCCTCCCTGGCTCTGGCCCAGGTAACCTGGCCGATGGAGCCCTGACGAATGGTTTCAATGGCTTTAAGGGTCTTCGGGGTGTAACATAAATCTTCCAGATAGCCGTGAAAAACTCCTGCTTTTTCAACCATTTGAAGTATTTCATAAGCTTCCTTGCCATGCAGGGCTAAAGGTTTGGTACACAATATTGCTTTTCCTGCCTCCACGCACAGTTCAATGGCTTTTTTATGTAAGTTGTTCGGTAGCCCAATCACTACAACGTCGCTCTCCGGATCCCGGATGGCTTCATGCATATCATCCGTCCATCTGGAAATTTCCCAGTCTTCTGCAAATGTCCGGGCGTGATCCGCGGAACGTGAGTATACGTTAACGACCCGGTCCGGTCGGCGGTGCTCATGCAAAGCACGGGTATAGAACATGCCGATCAATCCTGTGCCTAACATGGTTATTTTATGCGCCATGTGTATTGTTTTAGTCGAGATTCATTTGCCAGTTTCCGCGGTAGGTCCTGCGCACAAATTGATTTGCTGGTTCGAAGTTGGTAATCTTCATATTAGGCCCATCCCATAGCAATTCCTTCCTGCCTGGATAGGTCCACTTGATCCAATCGTCAATCGGTTCTGCGTAATTGTACGTTAAAACAGCAAGATTTCCCATGATGACGGTTTCAGTCAGTGGTCCTGCATCGGCAAATGAAGAGCTTGTGTAAGCGCCAAATCCCTCCTTGCAGGCTTTAACCCATTGTTGTTGATGGCCCTCTTCTCCGCCGGGAACCAGGGGCCTTGCCGGCTCGGGAAGCGGTATGTCCTTCATCATTCGCGTTGGCAGGATGGTCGGATTGCGGCCAAATAAACCAGCCATCAGCTTACCGGAGGAACCTTCAAACAATATTCCGCCATCCCATTCTCCCATGGGCTCATCGGGCAGCAGTTCACGGGGCCGTTCGGGTAAAATACCGCCATCATACCAGATCACTTCGACGGGAGCCATATCCTGCCGGGCAGGAAAATGCAAGTGGATTTTGCTGGCGGCCGGATAGCTGTCCATGGTATTGTCCACGTCAAAGAATCCATTCCATTTTGAACTTGCACTGCAGTAGACACGATCGGGGTAGCCTAACTTCAGCGCCCGGAAGGGCACATCCATAAAATGACAACCCATATCACCCAATGCACCTGTGCCAAAGTCTACCCAGCCCCTCCAGTTAGCAGGGATATAATTAGGGTTGAAAGGCCTCTCGGGAGCAGTCCCTAACCAAAGATCCCAGTCGACCTCACTGGGCACCGGAAATTTTTCTTTCGGCATGGGAATGCCCTGTGGCCAAACGGGACGGTTAGTCCAGACGTGGACTTTGTTCACAGACCCAATCAGTCCTTGTTGGATCCAGGACTCAATATATCTGGTACTGTCGCCGCTACTCCCCTGGTTGCCCATTTGTGTGACCACCCGGTATTTGCTGGCAGCCTGCGTCAGTATCCGGGCTTCCTGGATATCGTGCGTCAGCGGTTTTTCGCAATAAACGTGTTTACCTCTTTGCATCGCCTCAAGAGCCATAACACCATGCATGTGATCGGGAGTACTAACCAATACTGCATCAATTTGCTGGTCTTCCTGATCCAGCATTTGCCTGAAGTCCCGGTAATAAGGCGCTTTCGGGAATTGTTTGCGCCGTTCAACGGCCATCCGGTCATCCACGTCGCATAACGCCACGATGTTATCCGAACCATTGTTATAGGACAAGGTAATATTGACCTCTCCTTTTCCTCCTGCACCAATAGCAGCAATATTTAGTTTATCGCTGGGGGCTGTAAAACTTGGTCCTCCGATTACATGTCGGGGAACCAAATAAAACCCCAATGCTGATGCGCTGGTTTTCCGGACAAAATCACGCCTCTTCATACGCTATACTCTTGTCGGGTTATGCCAAAGCTTTACTACAGAATTCCAGACATTTGGAGACTTCTGTGACGGGGTCAGATCCTTCCGGTACCTGATATTCCAATTCAATTGTACCGGGAAATTTGTACTTCTGATCCCGCATTAACTGCAGCACCTCAGCAAGTGGGGTGTCACCGGTGCCCCAGGGGAGGTTGCCCTTGCCGTGTTCAGGAGTTTGCCGGTCTTTTAGGTGCATGCTGCGGATGTGGTCATGTTTATCGCTGACAGTTTTTAATGGGTCGGCATTACCTGCAGCCACAAAGTGCCCAAAGTCAAGGTTCATTGCATTGTAATCCGACTGCGCCAATGCGGTGTCCCATAAAGTAGGTGTCTGTTGTTCGTGACCGTGGTAGGCAATGAAAATCTTATGTTTTTTACCCATTTGACCCAGTTTTAGGGTCTGTGCGTCATCATTGGGATGTTCCAGCGTCACGTGACTTGCCCCGAGCGCTTTAGCCGCTCGTAATCCGTAGGTTATTTCGGCGTCCGTATTGTTCTTACCGAAGGCATTGGGCTTAAATGCGTAAATGGACACGCCAGCATCGTTGTACATTTTACGGATTTGCTCAAATTTATCCATGGACACCTGGGCTCTCCAATTTTGAACAGCCAGATTGTGTGCTTTCATTTGTGCCTGGAGATCATCCCATTCTTTCTGCTCATCTTCGGTCAATTTTTCTCCATCCCTTCGCTTACGCCAGAATTTTCCCATGCTGCTCATGGGCACCGGGTTGGAGGGACAACCGGCAAAACGCTCGGCCGGATCACCCATAAGTTCAATAGCGCTGATCCCGCAGTCCAGCACGTATTTGAGGGTAGCTTCAGCACTTTGGTCCGGTAAATCACGGAACGAATAGGTGATCGTTCCAATTTGAACGCCGTTGATAAGAGAGTTGGGCTTGTTAAACGATTTGATGATTGCAGGCATGCCAATCATTGAATTTCCCAATACCAATCCGCCAACCAGCCCCGATGAATTACGAAGAAATTGTCTGCGGGACGCGGATGATATATTGCTATTTTTTCTCATATGAGTTGCTAATTTTGGTTTAGGAACATAGAATGCCACCCAGGTGGCCCTTGCGTTTAAATATAGCATTTCAAGGGGGATATTGCAGGACCAATTGGCCGGTATCAATTGTTTTTTTTCGTTTCGTGGTGAAGCGGTCTGTGGGAGCAATAGAATTTAGGATCGTACCGGGTGACGATCACCATCATTCCGTATCGGATCCAGAGAGCAGGCAAAAAAATAAGGGCAATCGCATCGCCATTGCCCTTATTATTATTTCGTGGTTACAATAAATTAATTGCTTTCCGCAGGATCAGCAGCTAGTGTAAACGTACGGGTTACCGGATTAAGCGGCGTGTTTACTGGATTTCCGTTTCCATCGATCAAGGTCAGAGTTATTGTGTTCTCACCCATTGGCAATCCTTCAATGTAATAAGGCTTCCACTCATCAAGAATGTGTTCTTCTCCATTGATATCCGCTTTCACTTTGAAATTCGGGCCCAATTCCACATTGGTCAAATAAAAGTCAAGCATCACTTTATCGGTTTCTGCATGTCCGGTGTAAGTGCCTTTGGGCCTGCTGTAAAAGAGCATAGGATCTTTTACAACATCAGAAGACGTAAAGTTGTCGTTTGCTATCTCAACTTTTTCAAGAATATATGCGGTAGGCGTTTTGATACTTTCATGATACGACCTGGAAAGGAAGGCAAGAACATAATGCGTTCCATCGGGCATGTCGTAATCAAAGTCTTCAGTGTAATGTGCAGAATAAGGTTGATTGTCCACGATAAGGTGAATGTGTTGACCTTGGGCCGAATTCGCACACATCTTCGCTCCTGCATCCGGAGTCTGGACACCTAACTGATACGAATCACCACTGACTCCAAATTCAAAATGGCCATCCAGGTAATTCATCGACTCAAGGGTGGCATCAGGAAATGACTGCGACGGACTAAATGGAGTAATGGTATATTTTAAAGCTTGCTTATCTGCAACTTCTGTTTCGTCTCCCTCCGCATTGGGATCATTGTTACTGCATGCAGCGAAAACCAACAGACTAATGAGAAATAACCAGTTTGAGAGTTTCATTTTATTGTTTATTGTTTTAACAAAGATAGGCGGTTTTGTTTCAGGAACTGGCAGACTATTTAACATATCTTAACGACATGGCATATTCCTTGCAGTAGGATTTCAAATTGAACTGGGAATCATGCTTTCCATCCGGTATTTTATTATAGGAATATTCGTCTGCACTTATTTGTGGTCATTTGGACAAGATGAAACTGTGTTTGACAGTTTGGGAGTTCAGTTGGATCGTATGGTGCCCCGTTTTGTGGAACGGGGATTTTCCGGTGCAATTTTGGTTGAAAAGGACGGACAAGTTATTCTCAATAAAGGTTATGGATATGCGCAGGACCGTGCCAAAATTCCATTTCGTACCAATACCGCTTTTGGAATTGGCACACTATCCATGCAATTCACGGCCACAGCGATCCTGCAACTTTACGAACAGGGCAAGATAGATCTTAATGCCCCCATAAGCGAATACTTGCAAGATGTTCCGGACGATAAAAAAGGGATCACCGTAAGCCAGCTGTTAAGCTACTCGTCTGGTCTTCCGGACTTTTTTAATAATAAAAGCGATCATAAATCCATCTCACGTCAATTGGCATTTCGGGAAATCATGGACTTGCCACTTCAATTCAAGCCAGGCAAAAGCTTTCTCTTTTCAAATGCCGGATATACCTTACTAGCCATACTATTTGAAGAGATTACGGGAGGTTCATACCTGGATTATCTGCGGCAGGAGCTTTTCCCGGCTGCGGGTATGACCGAAACGGCCTTCAACGGTTCGCAAATCTGGTCGGAAACCCGGGTCGCCGAAGGCCGCGGTTTTGTGGAACTGGCTGATAATAATCCCATGCGCTGGCCGGAACCTTCCTGGAACATCATCGGAACCGGTGAAATAGTTACCACCCTGGAAGATCTGTATTCCTGGAAACAAGCATGGGATAACAATCGCCTGGTGAACGCAAAAACCAAAGAACTCATGATGCAGAAGCATGCCCTGGATAAAACCCAGCGTTTTATCGAGTATGGATATGGTTGGCGACGCAAACAGGAGTTAGATACTGAAATGATTTATAATTCAGGAGGTGGTGAATACGGACAATTGGCCACTATTCGGTATTACCCGGAAAAACACATCAGCATCGTCCTGCTGTCCAACAGTTATCAGGATGTCAACCCGCTGGCAGCAGTTCTGGTGACACAATTTGAAAAGATCTTCCTGCAGGATGAGCAATGACGTAGTTCCTCGCGTGGCTTAATCACATATTCAACGACATCTTTCTGTTACTTTTATTGTTGATAAAACAGAAAGAATTCACCGCCATGGAAACCGTCGATGTGATGGAGTTGCGTGTGGAAGGTATGACTTGTACCAACTGCGCCAATTCCGTAAAGAAATATCTGGAATCAATCGGACTGGAGGACGTTGCCGTTAATTATGCGGCCAAAGAGGTTCGGTTTGTCAAGCCTGTCCGGGAAGTAAATTGGGAAGAAGTCCGTAAAGGACTAAGTGGTCTGGGCTATCAATTGATCCTCGGTGAAACACAGGCTCCATTCTGGACGCTGACCAAAAAATGGGTGGTCAGTGCCATCTTTACCATTCCGTTGTTTCTGATCCATATGACCCACATGGTGGGCATCCACCTGCCGGATTTTTTTTATAATCCGTGGGTGCAGATGTTTTGGTGTCTGGTGCCCTTTGCGATAGGCTTTGTCCATTTTGGAAAATCAGCATACTCCGGACTTAAGATGGGTGTGCCCAATATGGATGTACTGATCTTTATGGGTGGTACGGCAGCATTTGTTTACTCTTTAATCGGCTCCATTCAGGGTAATCCGGATATGATCTTTTTCGAAACTTCTGCTATGATTTTTACCCTGGTGCTGGTCGGACACTGGATCGAGGATCGCTCAGTATCGCAGACAACCAGCGCTATTGATGATCTGGCCAAGCTTCAAGTTGAGCAGGCACGCATGATCATGCCGGATGGAAACTACATTATGGTGGATCGGCACGAGGTGCGGGAAGGAGACTTTCTCCAGGTTAATGAAGGCGATCATATTCCAACCGATGGGAAGGTCATCTCGGGGGAAGCTATGGTCAATGAAGCCATGATATCCGGTGAGAGTGTCCCGGTCCTTAAGGGCAAAGGGGATTTTGTGATAGGAGCTACGATCGTGCAATCAGGTAACTTCCGGATGAAAGTGACTGCAGTAGGACATCATACGGTGTTGCATAAAATCATTGACCTGGTCAAAAATGCACAAATGGACAAGCCATCCATCCAGCGATTGGCGGACCGGATCAGTAATATTTTTGTACCGACAGTGATTGGCCTAGCGCTGTTGACGATATTGATTGGATATTTTGTTTTAGGAGTAGGTTTTCAGCAGGCAATGCTGAACGCAATTGCCGTATTGGTCATATCCTGTCCCTGCGCCATGGGTTTAGCGACGCCAACGGCGGTAATGGTTGGCGTTGGCCGCATGGCTAAATTGGGAATTCTTGTGCGTGGTGGACGCACCGCTGAAGATTATGCACAGATTAAAGAAATCGTACTCGACAAGACTGGTACCTTAACCTCCGGTGCATTTCGAGTACAAGCCATTCGATATGAGGAGGATGAGGTTTTGGTGAACGATCTCATCCATCAACTGGAATCGAAGTCCTCCCATCCGATTGCAAAGTCACTGGTGGATTACCTACAGGCTTTGCCGCATCAAAGCAATTTGGAGTTGTCCCAAATTTCCGAGGTGAAAGGACAGGGGATGCAAGGTCAGGATGCGGGGGGAGCAATCTATCGATTAGGTTCGGCCTCATTTACCGGTGTAACTGATGCCGATGCTGAAGCGTTAATTTTGTCCAGAGATGGTTTGGTCCTGGCTTCTATTCGGATAGAAGATGAAATCAAACCTGACGCTAAATCAGTGATTGACTACTTCCGTGATGTAAAAGTGCAGACGACTTTGCTGAGTGGTGATCAGTATGCCAAGGTAAAGGAAGTGCAACAGGTACTTGGCCTGGACAATAGTATGGCTGAACAGAAACCCGCTGACAAAATGAATTACATCAAATCCCAAAGCGAAAATAGGGCTATTGCCATGGTGGGCGACGGGATCAATGATGCCCCGGCTTTGAAGCAAGCAACTGTAGGAATTGCGATGAGCGATGCATCGAAGATTGCCATGCAGTCAGCCAATATGGTTATGCTGGATAAACAACTCATCAAGCTAAAACAGGCGCATCAGTTAAGCCGTGCGACTCTGACTACCATTAAGCAAAACCTCTTCTGGGCTTTCGCGTACAACCTTGTTGCAATTCCAGTGGCTATGCTGGGTTTTCTGAATCCCATGTGGGGTGCATTGTTTATGGCCTTTTCGGACCTGGTGGTTATTGGGAATTCGGTTCGATTGAAGTATCGGCAGGTAGCTTGAGTTCAGAGGATATCTCTTAAATACGATCTTTTCTCTGGGTAATTGATTTATATTGAAATTAAATGAATTAAAGAATCAATCTATGCGGTTTTATTCTTATCCGGTTCTTGCAGGTGTTTTAATTACGCTCATCCTGGTTGCTTGCAATGACAAAGAAAACCCGGTGCCGACCCCTAATGAATTACCAGTATTGACCTGGAGCGATATTTCGGTAACCGAGGCTGAATACCGCTTTCCTGTTGACATTCCTTATACCATCACGGGAACATTTACGGAGCCCATCCGCATAATATTGCAGACCGAAGATGGAACAGCCGTGGCAAATGAAGATTATGTGCCCCAGGCGGATCATGAAATTGTAATTCAGCCAGGGACTACATCGGGGTTTATCCGGGTGGATGTGATTGGGGATGAGGGACAGGAGGCTGATGAAACGTTTACACTACGGATTTCCTCTAATAAAAATGTAAAGGTCTCTCAATCGAAGGTGATCATTACGCTCACTAATAATGACCTGCTGGATCAATCCGGCTATCAGACCGGTCTCACGGGTTATGATGCGGCGACAGCTTACGATGGTTATGCATTGAAGTGGTCCGATGAATTCTCAGGAGATGCTATTAATGCGGATAACTGGAGTTTTGAAATCGGCAACGGCGATGGTGGATGGGGTAATAATGAGTTGGAATATTATCGTAAGGAAAATGCCTATCTGAAGGAGGGCTATCTGATCATTCAAGCCCGGGAAGAGTCCTTTGCCGATTTAAGATATACCAGTGCGCGATTGGTCACCAAAGGAAAGCAATCGTTCCGCTATGGTCGGTTGGATATCCGGGCTGCATTACCGGTTGGTCAGGGGATCTGGCCGGCGTTGTGGCTGTTAGGTGAGAATATCGATGCAGTCGGTTGGCCCGCCTGCGGAGAAATTGATTTAATGGAATATTTGGGGCATGAGCCCGCAAAAACGCATGGGACATTGCATTATGGGCCTTCTTTTGCAGAATGGGCTTACCAATCCAGAGAATATTCGTTGCCGGAGGGTGACTTTCACAATGAATTTCATGTTTTCTCACTCCTCTGGGATGAGAATGGATTCAAGTGGCTGGTAGATGATGTGCCCTATGCAGAAATTGGAAGCAACACCATTGCGCCAGTCAACCCTTTCAATGGTAATTTTTTCTTTATCATCAATCTTGCAGTGGGAGGCAACTGGCCCGGGCGTCCCGATTCATCGACGGAATTCCCTCAATTTTTCCTGGTAGATTACATTCGGTATTATCAACAAAATCAATGAACGTTATGAACGGAATTTCCACCCTGTTTGGAATCCTGATGATAGGTCTTTTAGGTTGTACCAATCAAGCCGCTCCATCAGCGGTGACCAAACAGCGGCACGAAAATATCCGGCGTCAGCAGATGGAAAATGCCGGTAACCTGGCCGAGTACTTAAAGACCCAGCCGGGGGTAATTGTTACCGGACATTTTGGTAACTACGCCATCCGGTTACAGAATGGCGCCAATACCCTGGAGTCGGGAACCGAGCCGCTTTTTATTTTGGACGGGATGCCTTTTAACTCCTCCTTCAATGAATTGGTTAATTTTGTGAATATGAGAGATGTCGACCGCATTCAGATCCTCAGGGATGCCACCTCCATGGCATCCTACGGATCACGGGGTGCAAATGGGATCATTCAGATTAATATGAAAAAATAGATATTGATTTTCCATTAAATCCTGATTTTATGAGGCGAAGAAATTTTATTGCTGGGAGTGGAGCTTTAACATTAGGTGGTTTGTTACCGGGGGCCTTGGCAGCTGAAAAGCAGTTAATGCCTTCAGGTGGAATGGTTTCTGAAATTTATGAGCTCAGAAAATATACGCTTACAGCAACTGGCCGGCTTCCTTTTGATCAATATTGGCATGCTGTTACGGTCCCTGCCCTGACGCGTAATGGAGCCAGGTGCGTAGGCGTTTTTGAGGAATTGACACCCTCCGATCCGGCTTATATGTATGTTTTGGTCGTTTATCCCTCGTGGAATGAATACTTGCAACTTTCGGATAAAATTGCAACCGACGACACCTTCATGGAACGCAAGCAGTTCTGGGATAATATTCCTTCCCAGGACAAACCGTTTGAACGCTACGATACTTGGATTCTGGAGGCTTTTTCTGGCTTTCAGCAATTGCTTCAGTACGATATAACCGAAGATCGCATTTTCGAAATGCGCACCTATGAAGGCTATAACGAAGATGCCGTACGCCGTAAGGTTGGCATGTTTAATAATGAGGAGATAGATATCTTCCGAAAAACCGGTCTGCACCCGGTATTTTTTAGCAAGATGGTTGCGGGACCTCAGATGCCTGCACTAACCTACCTGTTGAAGTTTAGGGACATGACCGAACGGGATGCTAACTGGAAGGTGTTTGTGGATTCACCGGATTGGAAAGGCATCAAGGACAAACCGGAGTATGCGGAAACCGTGTCCAAGATCATTCAGGTATTTCTGAAGCCGACCAGTTATTCGCAAATCTGATTGGTTTGGGACAGAGATCCAATGCCTACCGGTGATTGAATTCAACCTTTCCTTCCTGATCGATGGGTACTTCAAACAAATGCAGGTAGTGGTCCACAAGCACAGCCAGCATCCGCCGGGTTAAAATAGTATCCGTATCCGGAGCGCCCGGCAATTGAAGATCGTGCCAAGCCTGAGTAAGCATTTGGTGGTCAAGATTCATGGAAAGATTCTGCAGGAATTCAGTAAACCGGGCCAAGGTGAGCGGTTCACCGCCGGCATCGTATTGGTGCTTTAATGGCGGGTAATAATCCCGTATGCCATCGATAAAATCAAATTCGGATGTAACAAGTTCCGGATAAAACCAGGTTTGGTCAGCCCACTTAAAAGGGACTCCATACCCTTTCAGCAAACCGGTAGCACCGGCTTTTTGGATGGCCTGGAAATGTGGATCGCCAGGCAGGACATCTATGAATGGCATTAGATAAGCGCCTTCATTTAATAAGGCCTGCTGGACCTCCCGGATGGATATCTCCGAAGGTGTTTTGTTTTGAATAGCTGCAAGCGCCGCAAGTGCTCCCGCTGCCTGCCCAATTTCGAGAACAACAGGCTGCAGGCGAGTGGCGCCATTAACAATATTACTCACACTGATACTCTTTTCTGCCACGATCAGATTGGGGGTATTTGCAGGGATCAAACTGCCCAAGGGTATGTTGAATGCAGGCACTTTGATATTGATAAAATCAATTTTCGGGGCATCCGGTCGCTCACCATGATGATGATCAATGGGGTAATCTCCGACAGCGATGCCAGCCCGGTAATAAGCGGTCAATTGATCGTAAGGTTTCAAGATATCGTTTACGCGCAGGAACGCCAGGCCTTTTATCCGCCTGGATTCGCGATAATAGGGCATCAATGGCAAATGATCCTCCGTGGGATATTCCTGATCAGCAAGCCCCAGGTTTTTATAACCCAATTCGGTTTGAATGTAGTATAAGAATCCCAGTGATTTGTTCTTGGCTGCTTCCCAGGCTTGCTGACGTATTTCGGGCTGAGTGTTTACCACATCCAAATAATAATCATTTCCGCAACGAGGCCAGTTGATCATGTACTTGTTCCCAGGTAGTTTGCCGTAATCCAGCATTTGCTGGCAATCGATGTATGGTTTGGGATCCTGATCGGAGGGACTGCAGCAGCACCGGAACAATTCCGGGTCGTATCCGGGGGGAGGAGCTATAGTCTGGTCCGCCTGGGGGCCGTAATCTTTTAAGGTAAGTACGTAGGTGAGGTCCTGAATGATGTCATTGGCACTTTCCGGCGCAAAAATTTCTCCGGTTTCTTCTCTGCTATCCATTCCAAGGCGGTAGGGTACTCCAAATTTTGCAGCCCAGTCGCCTATCTCGGTAGCATCGACAAAAAGGGAAGCATGCAATTCAAGGCTTCCATCCGGGGTATTGATAAGGGCTCTCCATTGCCCTTCTTCCAACCGGACTTCCTCAAGAGTAGAAAGGAGATATAAATTGATTTGTTCTTCAAGGTGAACCATATTCTGCAAGATTGCATTGCCTGTAGATGGCTCAAATAACGTGTTGCTGACCCATCCCGTGGAGACCTTGTCGGGCCCGCCATATCGGCGGTAAATAGAGTCTCGTAATTCTCCCCACAATCCGGAAGGAAGCCGATGATTGCCATCAAAAGCCGAAACGCCTGCCGATGTCAGCATGCCTCCCAACCAGGAGGTAGACTCCACTAATGCGCATGGGACACCAAGACGAGCACATTGAATGGCAGCCATTGTTCCACTAGCCCCACCACCAGCGATGAGTACGGGAATGGTTGCAATAGTTGTTGTTTGGGCTGACACGCTGGTATTCAGGCTATTAAGCAGGGAAAGGAACGCCAGTGTCAAAAGGTAATTGAATCTTTCTTTTGCTGGTGAGGGTTTTTGATGGTCCCGCATTTACACGATTATTTGGAAGTAAATGAAATGGCCGGAGTTTTATCGGTCAGGAATAAAGGTAATCATCGCTATGAATGAATGGTTTTTCCAATTGCCGGAAGTAACACAAAATTGCCTGGATGAAAGTAGTCTTGGGAGCATGAAAAGGATTATAACAATGCGTTATTAAAATTGAGTCAAGCAATAGGCGACAGAATGTATTTCCATTCCATGGTCATTGACAACGACCCATTTGGCATTTCCGCCCGTACAACAGCCTGGTTATCAACAAATAATCTATCCGCTGCGCAAGTATGCCGAAGCGCGCCAAACGATAACCAATTCACTAGGGTAACAGGGGCTTTATTTCCCTGCTTTACATATGGACAAAAGTATTGGATAGCTGAAATATTACTGGTACTTTTGCTGTCCTCTTTGGAGACCAGTTCGGAGGAGTGGCAGAGCTGGTTGATTGCACCGGTCTTGAAAACCGGCGTAGGTGAAAATCTACCGGGGGTTCGAATCCCTCCTCCTCCGCAATCCAATTGTCGCTGTCAGTACTTCAACTGGCAGCTTTTTTTTTGTCTAAAAGGAGCCGCATGGTGGTAAAACCTTCCGGGGCGTCGAGAAAACAAACAGGAGGGTCACGGTAAGCAAACTTCATTTTTGGAAGTGCATTCAGCCAATACCGTTGCTTTTCAGCAGGATGGCTCGCCGAACCACAACCGTTGATTTCTTACCAGGATGGGGGCGAGTGACTTCAACAATCAGGACCAATGATCATTTCCTTTTTCCAGACCTGAATCTGTCCGGCTATAGTGAACCTGGTTAATTCGGACGGTTCGTAAACGGTCACCTCATTAAAACCCATTTTTTCCAGCGCCGAACGGTATCGGATAAGTAACTGACCCGATGCGGCAAGATGAATCGAACCTCTGGTAGCACTAAGTTGCCTTAGTTCACTGCCAATCAGCAGTCCGCTAAGGTATTCGCTTACCTCAGTTGAATGCAATCCGTCACGGAGCATCAAAGCTCTAATCCGGAATAATTCATGAAGCCATCCTGGTTGGTAACTTGCATCAATACCCCGGACAAAAGAAGCTGAAATGGTAGTGCGATCTTCCTGGATTTGGATGCCGGGAGGTCGTAAAATGCTTTCATTCAATAACAATTGGAACACTTCTCCGGTCATAAATGTCTGAAAATCGACAAGCTGACCATCTTCTATTCGAATATGTTTTGAATGGGTTCCCGGCAATATTAATTGGTTTGAATCATTTGAATGAAGGAAGGCTTGCCACCCTATGACCTGTACCTCTTCGCCGCGCATCACATCGTCCGCTTTGGCTAGTCCGGAACACAATAACAACCGGTTAGGATGTTGTGGCGTGGAGCTTATCCAGGTGTGTTTCAGATGATCATTAGCTAATGAAAAGGGTAGTGACCCGTAGGGTAATTCAATCATTCCGATTGAAGAGCCTGCCATGCCGGAAATAATGACATCCAGTCCATATAAATCCTGGTTTGACCGAGTACCTAATGCTACTACGGCCTCATGTAATTTAGACCGGTAAAAGCTGATGCGGTCTCCGGATCCTTCTTGCTGGTATCTATGGTGGATGTTAAGAATTCCCTGAGGAAAAGCGATATGGGCCAGCACTTCATGCGACCTGCTATTTACCAGAAACAGGCGCAGGTTCGTAGTACCCCAATCGGTGCAAATAACCAGGTCATCCCTGAAACTATTGGTCATGGCCTCCCCAGGATTTGATGGCTTCCCGTAATCGAATAAGATGCATTTCCAATCCTTTCCAGTCGTATTGCACAATGAGGTCTCTCGGGAAAAGTTGGCTTCCCATGCCGACTGCAAAAACACCGGCAGTCAAAAAGTCAGTAATGTTTTCAATTGAAATGCCGCCGGTAGGTACCAGTGGAATGTCTGAAAGAGGAGCTTTGATCGCTTTCAGATAGGGTAATCCACCAATTTCCGCCGGAAATAATTTCACGGCCGTAGCGCCGTATTTCCACGCCATATAAACCTCCGTTGGGGTATATGCTCCCGGGAATACAGGAATTTGGTTTTCCACGCACTCTTTGATAACCGCTTCCTGAACGATGGGAGTTACCACAAACTTTGCACCGGCATCAATCGCCTGATGCATCTCGCTGCGCGTGAGAATGGTACCGACGCCAAGGTTCAAATGGTCGCCGTAATCGTTCCGAAGTGATTGAATAGAGTCTTTTGCTCCGGGGCTATTCCATGTTATCTCCAGTGTGTGAAATCCAGCCCTGAGGTACGTTTCGACAATCGCTTTAATGGAGACAAGGGGATAGCCCCGAAGTATACCGATGACTGGTAACTGTCGGAACAATTCATCCTGAAAACTTATTGGTGGCAATGACCTGGCATTTATTCGTGATGATGGATCAACGTGTTAAACGGTACTTCCCGTGCTCAGACTTATTGCTGAAACTCCAGTAAGTTAAGCATTTTGGTCGTGGCTTTGATGGCTGCAATAGCCTGATCCGAATCAAGACCTATGGTTGTAAATCGCTTTCCGTTTAATTCCCAGGTAATAGCCGTATGGCATAGCGCATCCGTCTTACCTCCGGGCGGAATGGTCACCGTATAGTCGACCAGCTTGGCGATTGGTTTGCCCAATCTGTCGTAGATGGTATAGAGTGCTCGCATGAAGGCATCGTACTGACCATCTCCCGAAGCAGACTGTTCGTACTCTTTGCCTTCAATACGCAGGCGCAGGGTAGCTACCGAGTTGAGTCCGGCAGCCACCGATAGGCTATAATTGATGATCTGGATTTTTTCTTCGCGTTGTTTGGTGTCCAGTACATCAGCAATGATGTAAGGTAGATCTTCTTTGGTAACGGTCTCTTTACGGTCTCCCAATTCATTGATGCGTTGGGTGACTATTCTCAAGCTTTCGGAGTCAAGTTCGATACCCAGTTCATCCAGGTTTTGTTTGAGGGAAGCCTTGCCGGCTAGTTTGCCTAAAGCATATTGTCGTTTTCGATTAAATCGTTCCGGAGAGAGCTTATTGTGGTAAAGATTGTGCTTTTGATCGCCGTCGGCATGGATACCGCTGGTTTGGGTGAATACCGATTCCCCAATGACCGGTTTGTTCTGTGGAATGCGGATACCGGAATACGATTCCACAATCTTACACACGGCATAGAGGTTTTCCTCTTTGATGTTTGTATGTAACTGTAAATGGTCTTTAATGACGGCTACAGCACTGGAGAGGGGCGTATTTCCAGCCCGTTCTCCCAATCCGTTGAGGGTCGTGTGGATGCAGCGAATCCCTGCCCGGATGGCTTCGTAAATATTCGCTACAGAGAGGTCGTAATCGTTATGTCCGTGGAAGTCAAATGCTACATCCGGGAACCATTCGATCATCTGCTTACAGAGTGTATAGGCATTTTGATGATTCAGAATTCCAAGTGTGTCGGGAAGCATAAAGCGGCTAACGGAATGATCTTTCAACTGGTCCACCATAAAATGGACGTAATCAGGGTCTTCCTGAATCCCATTGGACCAGTCTTCCAGATAAATATGGACTCTCAAGCCGGATTGTCCGGCTTTGTCCAGGACCCGGTGGATGTCGCCGACGTGTTCCTGCCTGGTCTTTTTTAATTGATAGGTACAATGTTTGGCAGAACCTTTACAAAGCAAATTCAAGACTTCGCCGCCGGCATTACGAATCCAGTTGATGGAGCGATCATCATCGACAAACCCAAGGATTTCGATGCGATCCAGCATGTTTTTTTTCTCAGCCCATTGGGTGATTTTTCTTGCACCTTCCAGTTCACCCATCGAGACCAGAGCGGAAGCAATTTCAATCCGGTCCACTGCAAGATCTTCCAGCAGTAATTTGGCTATGCTCAATTTTTCCTGATCTGTGAAGGAAACGCCAGAGGTTTGCTCCCCATCCCGGAGCGTCGTATCCAGGAAAAGAATGGTTTCTTCCGATTTCATAACATAAAAATAAGGATTATCTCCAAGGAAGGATCACATTAAACCGAACCCCGAAAATGATGAACTCATTGCTCAGGGTATGTAATGCATCCATTGCAACCAGGCTTCCAGAGCTGGTAACCAACTCACTCCGGCTGCATTCATGCCAAAGCCATGGCCACCGAAAGGAATGGTAAACAAACTTGCGGGAACCTGATGTTCAAGCAATTGCTCATAATAATTGATACTATTCCGGATGGGTACGGCCGGGTCATCCGCGGCATGAACAAGGAATGCCGGTGGAGTATTTTCATGCACATTTGCTATCGGATCATGTGATTCGGCCTCAGCTTCAGTGGGGTTTACACCTAATATCCGATCACGTGAACCGGAATGAACATTTTCTCCGGACATCTGGATAACCGGATAGACCAGGATCGTAAAATTAGGTCGTGAAGACGACAATGGTTGTGTAGACGTCCAGGCAGCCAGGTGCCCGCCTGCAGAAAATCCCATTATCCCGACCTTGTCCGGATTGATATGCCAACTTGAAGCGTTGGAGCGCACCACTTCAAGGGCGCGCTGAGCGTCCAATAAGGGGACTTCCCTCGATGAAACAATTTGTGGTTCTGGCAACCGGTATTTCAGGACAAAAGCGGCAATGCCTCTTTCCTGGAACCATTTGGCGAAATCATGACCTTCGTGTCGAATCGCGAGGACCCAGTAACCCCCACCCGGACAGATGATTACCGAAGCTCCGGTAGCCTTTTCCGGCGCAGGCAGGTAAACATAAAGTTCAGGTTCAGAAACATTTGTGACCAGGTAATGTCCGTTCTCATTAATGTAACTGTTTTCAGTGAGCTTAATACCTGTCAGGTTGTACGGGATCTTACCCGTATAAAGGGGCAATGAATCAACCGATTGGGCTTCTAAATTTAAAAATTGGAAAATCATTGCCAGCATTGCGATTATGAGGTGATGGTTGGATTTCATTGGATTTAATAATTTATAATAAATCAGTACCATAGTTTAGCGGTCATGTATCGGACCCATGCGGTCTTTAAGAAATGTTCCTTCCCTGCCGCGCATTACCGCAATAATCTCAGCGGCAATGGACAAGGCTATTTCTTCGGGTGACTCTGCACCAATGTCTAAACCCACCGGCGCACGGAGATTTGTATTTTTTTCCAAATCAATCGGCGGGCTGGAAGCCAGCAGCTCATCCCGCATTTTTATCATGCGTTTTTTGGGACCCAGCAATCCAAGATAGGGAACCGGGTAATTGATGAAATGCCTGAGCAAGGCCAGGTCGATCTTATAATCGTGGGACATAAGAATTACGGCAGAATAATCGTCCAGAGGGAGCTGTCGAACCGACTCGTAATCGTGTATCTTATCTGCAAATTCAAAGGCATATCTGCTCAATTTTCTGGATTTGCCTGCAACATGCACCTCCCAGTTTAACTCATGGCCTATGCTGACGAAAGCATTTACATCGTAGTTGTCACCAATACAAACCAATTTGACACGCGGACGGACAAACTCTATCAGAATATCATACATGATTTGCCGGTTTGTTAGGATGGACCGGACATCAGACTTGCGGGACGCTTTACATGTTTTTGTCCACCCGAGCAGTGTCTCACTGTCAACGCCTATTGAAGCAGCAAATTCTTCTGCCTGATTTTCCATGGCTAATTGACCCAGTTGCCGTTTATTCTCAGGGTTGACTCCGATAATTTGATAGAGCACAGATGGCGTCCGTTGATTTCGTATCTTCTTTAGTAATTCAACTGGATTGGACGAATTTTGTGGATCAATCGGTGTAAAAAGTACGTCGATACGGCCATTGCATCCCAGGCCGATGCCGATCTGATGGGCGTCATCCTGGAGTGTGTCGTAGATAACTAGGGAGCTTTCGTCTCTCGCGATGGCCATCTGGGCTCTCTTTAGAGCATCTCCCTCAAGGCATCCCCCGCTGATACCTCCCGTCCAAAAGCCACTAGTGCTCACCAGTAGCCGGGCTCCTATGCGCCGGTATGCCGATTCTTCGACCCGTACAACCGTAGCTAAAGCTACTTGCTCGTGAGCCCAATCAATCGCATCATAGGCCTGGATGATTTTGTTGATCTCTTTCAATCGACAGCTGATTATTATAAATATTACCGAGGAAGTGTTGAGGAAAGGCAAAATGATCGGGTTAAAAATACATCCTTCGGTTCAATATCGGTTTACCTTTAAGTGTTTATTTGGTTTCTGAACAGATTAGCTAAAGAAAAAAATGTTGATTTCCGTCGATGAAGCGATTGTCATTTTGAATCACCACCTTGGTGATTTTGGAACCGAAAGTATTCCCCTGGACCAAGCCTGGAGCCGTGTCATTCGCGAAGATATCCATGCCGACCGACCGATGCCTCCATACAACCGGGTCACCATGGATGGTATAGCAATTCTCCATCGAAAATATAGGGATGGTCAACGCCAATTCGCTATTGAATCTGTCGCCGCGGCCGGGGACATACAGAAACAGTTAAAAGATGAAAGTCACTGCATAGAAGTTATGACTGGAGCCATGTTGCCGGTGGGAACGGACACCGTTATTCGTTATGAAGACCTGGAAATAAATGACGGGGTAGCTAACATCCTGCAGGCAGTACAAGAAGGCCAGAACATTCATTTTCAGGGAGAAGATCGACAGGCAGGAGATCTCCTGGTCCAATCCGGAACGGTATTTTCCCCGGCAGAAATTGGAGTGTCCGCATCCACCGGTAAGGCCAGGGTGCTTGTATCCCGCCAACCGCGAATACTTTTAATTTCTACCGGCAATGAACTGGTAGAAATCGATCAGGTTCCGTTGCCCCATCAAATCCGTAAGTCAAATGTTTATCGGATATCTTCAACGTTGGAATCACTACGTTTGCATGCGGATATTATCCACGTTAACGATGATTTGGCTGAAATTGACCGCGTTTTAGAAAAGGCGCTATCGGCATACGATATTCTCTTGCTTAGCGGAGGCGTGTCGAAAGGGAAATTTGATTTTTTACCGGAAGCCCTGGAAGCTCGCGGGGTGATAAAACATTTTCACCGGATCGCACAGCGCCCAGGAAAGCCATTCTGGTTTGGGAGTCATCCTTCCGGTCCAACTGTTTTTGCCTTTCCGGGTAACCCCATCTCTTCATTTTTATGTACGCATGCCTATTTCATTCCATGGATCAAGAAATCTATGGGATTCCCGGAATTAAAAGAGCCAAAGGCCGTGCTTGCTGAGGATGTAGTATTCAAGCCCGACCTTACCTATTATCTGGAAGTCACCCTGGAATTTGGCGCGGACGGTCGCTTATTGGCTTTTCCCAGGAAAGGCCACGGCTCCGGAGATCTTGCCAATTTGTTGCGGGCCGATGCATTTATCAAGCTACCGCGCGGTCAGGATTTTTTTGAAGCCGGTGCTGTCTATCCGGTCATTCCGTTCCGGAACTTCATTGGATGTTGAATTCGAGCAATAAGGTGAAGTAGGGGTATTTAGTCGTTTGAATGAATCCGGTGGCAGGCCGGTAGTGCTTGATCAGGAATGTCGGCTCAGGCAAGTATTTGGAGGGTTTATTGATGCGCCACCGGCTCTCAGTTAGAATCTGGAAATAATTGTAGTGTAATTCAACCGGAATCTTCCTCGTTTTGCTGGAATAGCCCTGAATAAAGCTGCATTGATCCATCAGCGTTTGAAAAAAACGCTTCGTTTGCCGAATCTCCACGCCCATTTTGGTGATGGTATCTCCAGTGGTGGCAAAATAAATCGACAGAACGTCCTGCGATCGCAACCTTAATTTTGGGAAATAGCTGCTGTCAACCTGGTATTTGAAGTTATTCTGTCCATACCGGTCGTCGATTTCCGGATGCTCAGGAAGGGTGTCGATCCACTTACTTATGCTGGAAATGGTTTTTTTCTTGAGGGCGTGCCGGATGATTTTATAACGTAAGATATCCCGGACTTGAGCCTGCGTTTTGATAGGAACGATGAATAAGAAACAAGCGAGTATACTCAAACCCAAAAGGAATGATTTGGTGGGTGCGTGGAAGCTTCCCCGGGGTTTTGTTAGATGATAGATGTACAGCACCATACTTGACCAAAGTAAGCAATGTCTGTCAATCGGGGTTAGGTCCAAGGTAATCATGACATAAGTATACCCTGAACTGACGAGCCAATTGACCGCTGCGTTTAACGTCAATAGCACGGATGAAATGGATGTCTTTAAAATGTTTATGGAGAACAGCGGGAACCGGGTTTGAGTCAAGGTCTTTCAAGCCAGGATTCGAGTCAATAAAGATGCCGTCCTTGCCGACTAAATCGTTTAAATCTTCTCCCAAATAATCAAAATGAAGGGCAGGTCTGCCCAGAATATTCTCAGCATAATACGTTTGTCTATTCAGGAATCGCAATACAGCTGTGGTTTTATACCCGTCCGCTGAAAACACGAAAGTGCCCGGGTATTCCTGTTCAATGGAATGTACTTCCGTTGCCAGTTCTTTCCAGCCATACCAGGTGTCATCGGAGTGCACAGGGATCAGATAAGTGGCAAACTCCAGCGTTAAAAGAAGATGCAGAACTAAGGCAAAATAGAAGTGGCCTTTAAATAAATTCCTGGTCAGAAGAGGGGCAGCCATCATAATGCCGGTAAAATAAGCAGGCATAACCCAATTGATCTTTACCCAATAAATCAATGCAATGGCACCGAAGCCTAATACAAAAGGCGCAGTGAAAATAAATTGGAACCAGGTGTCGGGCTCTAACCTGCGACCGAACCAACGGATCAGATTTCGATAGAGTCGGATCCAGATAGGGATTAAAAGGAAAGGAGATGCAACTCCTAATTGTGATCCAAGATGTCCGAAAAACAGAGCAGGATTCAAGCGTTTAATGGTGGCAGCACGTTCTCCGGATTGAAATAGAAAAGAAACAAAATGGTGCTCGGCATTCCATATAAAAACCGGGGACATGACGGCTAAGGCCAGCAATGTAGCCAGGTATGGCCCTGGTGACCGGTACAGACGGCGATAGGTTCTGGAGAAGATTAAGGCACCATGCATTCCTAATAAGATCCACAATCCGGTATACTTACTGTCAAACGTGATACCTGCCAATAATCCGGTGAGTACCCAGAAAACCATTCGGTTCTCCGAAAAAGCTTTACGCATGACAACCAAAGCCCACACCCAGCCAAGAAGCAGTGGGACATCCGGTGTCGTATTAAATGCAAGCAGCAAGATCATAGGGCTTGCTCCTAACCACGCTGTGAGGTAGATGCTTTCTGAACGGCCGGTGAAGGTGCGAAAGAGATGATATGCCCCAAATTGGATCCCCAGGGTGACCAACCAATCCATAAATTTCAGAACGATCACCGAATGACTGTTCAGAAACAATTGAAAAAATCGGATCAGCCAGGCGATACCAGGAGGATGATCAAAATAGGATAGGGAAGGGTTTATGGCGTATAAATGGTAATAGGCATCCTGGGGCATGATTCCAATCCAGGGTATCCAAAATAAATGCCAGGCATTAAACAACACCAGGATCTTCCAGGCCGACGATTCCTGGATGGACAAATTCTCACCGGACCGGAATGCAAACAAGTTGCTCATATACCTTTCAGCTCTTGCCATCTTAATCCTGCAAATTTTCGAAAATTTTTTCCAAAGTGCAGTGGCAGCCTTCCTAGCTTAAAGATAAAGGTGTAAGCTGTTTGTAATAGGTAAGAATGTTATTCTCTTTGCCTATCTGTCTATTTTTGATGAAATTTCAGCCATGAAGACCAAAATTCCTTTCCTGCTACTGGTATCCGCTCTATTCGTTCTGTTTTACTCCTGCAGACAATCTGCACCCGCAGATACGGTGGCCAGTGAGCCTATTACCTATCCCCGAGTTCAGGAGTGGGCAGAAGATGCAGTAATTTATGAAGTCAATATCCGCCAATACACGCCGGAAGGAACGTTTCGCGCATTTATGGAGCACCTACCCCGGCTGAAGGCTCTTGGAGTTGATCTGCTGTGGTTTATGCCTATTCATCCGATCAGTGAAACCAATCGCAAGCAAGGATTGGGGAGCTATTACGCCGCTTCAGACTATAAAGCCATCAACCCCGAATTTGGTACCATGGAAGATTTTGATGCCCTGGTTGACGCCGTTCATCGGTTAGGGATGCATATGATCATCGATTGGGTTCCAAATCATACCGGTTGGGATCATGTATGGATCAAGGCTCACCCGGAATGGTACACACAAGATTCACTGGGGAACATCGTAGATCCGATTAACCCGGAGACAGGGGAAAGCTGGGGTTGGACAGACGTCGCCGACCTGAATTACGACAATCAAGACATGCGTCTGGAGATGATCTCCGACATGCTCTTTTGGGTGGACAAGCATAAGATTGACGGATTTCGCTGTGATGTTGCACATGGAGTGCCTAATGATTTTTGGGTACAATGCCGCGATTCGATTTACAAACGCCAGGCACTTTTTATGCTGGCTGAATCTGAAATTCCAGAAAATCGGAACAATGGAACCTTCGTGATGACCTATGCCTGGGAATTTCACCATCTGATGAATGATATAGCACAAGGTAAACGACAGGTTAATGCCATCGACACCATGCTTGCCCAGTCACGGGAACGTTTTCATAAAGGGTATGGCATGTATTTTACATCCAATCACGATGAAAATACCTGGTCAGGAACCGAGTTTGAACGGATGGGTGATGCGTCCGAAGTAATGGCCGTATTAAGCTTCACCATCGACGGGATGCCCCTGATCTACAGTGGACAGGAAGAGCCCTTACGTAAGCGGTTGCGTTTCTTCGAAAAGGATACAATCCCTTTTAAAACATTCTCCAACGCTCCCATGTACCAGAAATTAACCGCACTCAAACATCAGATGACCTGCCTGCAGACCAAGGTGGAAGGAAATACCGTGGCAGAACGGATTAATGTTTCCGGAGATGTGTATGCTTTTGAACGTGGGAACGGAATGGATAAAATTGTGGTGCTATTAAATCTTTCTTCAAAGCCGCAAGAAACTACATTGACGAAAGGCTACGAAGGGTTATACAATCTTTTTGACCAGGACGGGCCAGAATCTTTACCTTCCGGACAAGCCATCGCATTGGATCCATGGGACTATAAAGTCTATACCAATAAACCTATCCAATAAAGATTTGTTTTCTTTGTCGGCAACAAGGTGGAACGCTGTTTCACCTTTTTTTGTTTGAAAAGCTTTGAAATGTGACAATCTTGGAATAAGATTGCACCGTTTTTGCTAACCAAGGAAGAAAATTTCGGTCATGAGCAACGATGTTACCAGATATTCGGACACGGATCTCGAAATGTTCAAAGATGTAATCGACAAGAAACTTGCCCTAGCCCGCGAGAATCTGCACGATTTGCAAAGCCAGATGAATGATCTGGCTGAAAACTCATTTGATGATTTTGGCGGGGATTATATGGATGACTCGGAGACCAATACCGAGATGGAATACCTGAATAATATGATCATCCGCCAGAAAAAATATATCCAGGATCTGGAGAATGCCTTGATACGGATCACCAACAAAACTTACGGCATTTGTGTGGTGACTGGAAAACTGATCGATAAGAAAAGGTTAATGGCGGTGCCTCATGCCACCAAGTCCATGGAAGCTAAAATGTCACAACCACCTTCTTCTTCATCCGGTTCTTCTTCTTCTTCTTCCTACACCTCCCGATCGGAATATAATGAAACGACGACGATGGGAGAAGAAGAGATGGATTGACCCTTCAGGTGTAAATACAACCCGAATATTATATCCGCATTGCCGTGCCTCCAATTTAAAGGCAGGAGCTTTCCAATCCTGATGGACTAGATTACCATCCCAAGAGGTACGCAAAAATCAAAGGGGCTACAATGGTTGCATCCGACTCAATGACAAATTTGGGGGTGTCGATTTCCAGTTTTCCCCAGGTGATCTTTTCATTAGGTACTGCTCCGGAATAAGATCCGAAACTGGTTGTACTGTCACTGATCTGACAGAAATAAGACCAGCAAGGGATGTTATCCAATGCGAGGTCCTGGTGCAGCATGGGTACCACACAAATCGGGAAATCACCTGCAATACCACCACCAATCTGGAAAAATCCAATACCATTATTTCCAGCGTTTTCCTGATACCACTTTGCCAGCATAATCATATACTCGATGCCGGATTTAAGAATATGCGGTTCAAATAATCCTTCGATGCAATGGGATGCAAAGAAATTTCCTGTAGTGGAATCTTCCCATCCGGGCACTATGATGGGAATGTTTTTTTCACAAGCGGCCAGTACCCAACTGTTTTTGGGGTCGACCTCGTATGCTCCTTCAATCATCCCTTCGCGAATGATCTGGAATAAAAATTCATGCGGGAAGTATCGTTTTCCTTCTTTGTAGGCACGCGTCCAGACTTTGATAAGATGTTCTTCCACCCGCCGCATCGCTTCTTCTTCGGGAATACAGGTGTCTGTAACCCGGTTGAAGTGATGATCCAGAAGTTCTTTTTCATCGGCTGGGCTCAAGTCCCGGTAGTGAGGAATCCGTTTATAATGCGAGTGGGCGGTCAGATTAAAGATATCCTCTTCCAGGTTGGCACCGGTACAGGTGATGATATGGACTTTGTCCTGTCTGATCATTTCTGCCAGGGAGATACCCAGTTCAGCTGTACTCATAGCTCCGGCCAGGGTGATCATCATCTTGTTGCCTTGTTCGAGTTGCTGCTCGTAGGCTTTTGCGGCGTCGACCAGCGTAGCCGCATTAAAATGCAGGTAATGCTTTTCTATAAATTGTGAAATGGGTCCTTTCATAGCTTTAATTTCCAAGGTTTTATCAATAGCCTAATATATTCAACATCTCATCTGGAACTTGTTCATTGCGGAATACCCGCTCTACGAAATTTCCCTTGATGTCGCGATCAATGATGATATGCTGTGGGGATGGAATCAGACAATGTTTAATGCCCCCATACCCGCTGATGGCATCCTGGTAAGCTCCGGTGTGGAAGAAACCAAGATAGAGTGGCTCATCTTCATCGTTTTTAAAAACCGGGAGTAATACCTGCTGATTGAGATCTTCCGAATTGTAATAATCCGAATGATCGCAGGAGATCCCCCCTATATTCACCCGGGTATATTCATTGTCCCATTTATTGATGGGCAGGAGGATGAATTTTTCAAAGATGCCCCAACTGTCAGGGATGGTATTCATGAGGCTATTGTTCACGATATACCATATCTCCGTGTCATTTTGTTTCTTCTGCGCGATCACTTCAAAGATGGTAGCGCCAGCCTCGCCAACAGTATATTTTCCAAATTCGGTAAAGATATCCGGTTCTTCGATGCCATCTTCTTCACAGGCTTCTTTGATGTTGCGTACGATTTCATTGGTCATGTATTTGTAGTCGTACTCAAAGCCTAAGGAGTTCCGGATCGGGAATCCACCGCCGATATTTAGCGCTGTCAGGGTGGGGCACATCTTTTTTAGTTCGGCGAATACCTTAAGGGCTTTTTTAAATTCTCCCCAGTAATAAAGCGTATCCCGGATGCCGGTATCTACAAAGAAGTGAAGCATTTTCAGCTCTACATTTTTCTTCTTCTTGATCTGGTCTTTGTAGAACTGTATGATCTCTGAGTTCCGGATGCCAAGGCGGGAGGTGTAATAAGCCGATTGGGGTTCTTCGTCGATGGCCATCCGCAGCCCGATCTTGACTGGATTCTTTTGCAATTTCAGAAGCTTATTCAACTCCGCTACGTTGTCCAAGATGGGGATGGAGTTGACGAAGCCTTCATTCTGGAGCATTACAATTTTTTCCAGATAGGAATCGGTCTTATAGCCATTGTGGATAAGCATGACATCCTTGTTGATTTGGCCATTGGCATAGAGCTTCTGGATCAGGTCGATGTCGAAGGAGGAGGACGTCTCCAGGTGAACATCGTGCTTTAAGGCTTCCGAGATCACATGGTTGAAGTGACAGCACTTGGTGCAATAGCAGTAGTAATAATTCCCCCGGTAGCCGTAAGCTTTGATCGATCGATTGAAAAAGTTTTTAGCTTTTTTGATTTGATCCCCAATCCTCGGCAGGTAGGTTAATTTGAAAGGTGTACCGTATTTCTCGATTAAGTATTTCAGCGAGAGTCCGTGAAAGGTCAGATAACCATCTCGAATGTCAAATCCATCTTGTGGGAAAAAATAGGTTTGATCAATCAGGTCGAAGTACTTATTCTTCATTTAACGTGTTGAATGACAATGATTTAAATGTTCAACCCAGACCTTCTTTAAAGGTGCATTTTTGGACGCCCCAAATTTAGGCAAAATGTGGGTTTTGCTGCCTATAAAATTTCCAGACCGGGGGAACGCATTCCCGGTTCTGAGGGGGCGCTATTTGGAAAGAACTGCCGCAATGGCATCGATCTCAATCTTGAAGCCGTAATGGAGCTCCGGGACAGGGACGACAACCCGGGCAGGTTTATGCGATCCAAAAAATTGGACATATTTAGCATTTACCTCACCCCATAATGCCATATCAGCGATATAAACCGTTGTGCGAATGACTCCATGTCGATCACTTCCGGCAGCCTTTAGGATTGCCTCCAAATTTGTTAAAACGGTATTTAATTGATCGTCCATACCGCCAAGAATCTTTTGACCATTTTCGGGATTAATGGGTAAAAGCCCGGAAATATAAACCGTATCCCCATGAATGATTGCTTGACTGTAATGACCTCCCGGAGAGGCTGCGGAAGGCGTAAAAAGGGATTGAAGCATGTTGAAGAAGTTTGATGATAATAGAATCAATTATTCATTGTGATAGGATTCTCCCCGGATGATCGTGCAGGCTCGGTACAATTGTTCGATAAAAATCAATCTTGCCAGTAAATGGGAATAGGTCATTCTGGAAAGCGACAGTCGCTGGTCCGCTCTTGCGTAGGCTTCCGGAGCGAATCCGAAGGCTCCTCCGATAACAAATACCATTCGTTTTCCGGGATGGGTGGAGAGGGACTTCTCGATCCATTCTGCAAAACCAACGGAGGTGAATTCTTTACCCCTTTCGTCAAGTAATATGAGCAAGTCCTGGGGTTTAAGGTTGGATTCGATGACCTGCCATTCATCCGATTTGATTTGATCAGGCAGATTTTTACTTCGGTATTTAATCTGCTGAAAGACCTGGTAATCAAATCGGTAATAATGCCGGATGCGCTGGCTGAAGGCTTCAATGCCTTGATCCAGGTATTCAAACTTCTGTTTCCCGATAGCCCAAAGTGCAAATGCCATGATTAGCCGGTGGGATTTTGAATGCTTGATCGGTGTGCAAAATGAGCTTTTACGGCATCTTCACTGGCTTCGGCTTGCCGTCTCATGCCCAGATGGATCATCGAATTATATAAATCATGTAGGTGTTTAATCGGTTGTGTGCCCGCATATTGTTCCAGATGATGAATCAGAACCGGGGTAAGCAAAGCTTCAATCGCTTCCGGGCTCCATTGCTGATGCCAGAAGGAAAGCACCTGACGGATAATGCGCAAGTCTTCTAAGCCGGACAGCCAGCTGGACAATTTTTCCTTGTCGCCTGACCAGATCAATAAAATGGTCCGGATGCGCAAGTTATTCTCATCTGCCTCGACCGGCGAATTAAGCCAGCTTTCAACCTGTTCGGAAGCATTGGGGTCATGTTCAAGCAGCCAGAATAATCCGGGAAGCATGCGCTGACGTTTTACGGTTTGCCAGAAATGTGGCCACAGCTGTTGGTAGAATGCGCCATCCAGCTTGATCATCATCATCGTCCAGGTCAGTTGTTCACGAAACTGCGCATCGGTCTGCGAATCTTCATATAAGATCAGAGCCACCTGCTGGAGGACCAGGTATAATTCATGATCCTGCAGGTATTGGACGAAAGATTTTAGATGCACCCGGTGTGCCGGATGCTCCTGGAAATAGGCTTTCAAAGGGTGTCCCTGCAAAATGTACAAGAGCCATAATGCATGCAGATGTGTTCTGAATTGCAACTGTGTGCTATGCATTAACACCAAATCGGTGATTTTTTCCAGGCTTACTTGCTGGGTATAGAGAAGCCGGTATCCATTCCGGGCCGGGTCGATGACCTGATAGTGGACACTGCTGATCACCTCAATGATGTGATCGATGATCTCTTCCCGCAAAAGGGGAGGAATGCCCTTTTCCAACAAGGCCTCGGTGGCAAAGTACCAGTGTTTCTGAAGCGTGGTAATTCCACCGTGGGCTTCTTCTACCGACTTATGGATAAGGTAGCGGATTTTGCGGTAAATGGCCAGCAACAATGCCCCGGCTTCCCGCCATTTTTCAAGCGCGGTAAAGTCCCTGGACTGATCCACCAATTGGGTCAGGACATTGCATAACTCATCGCATTTCCTTTTGGTGATTTGGGGAATTGTTGTCGTGGGTTTAAAAAGCTGATACAACAGCTGGTCATACTTTGTAAACTCATCCTCAGAGGCAATCTTGTGGGCGAATGTTAGTTTCAGTTCGTGCTGTAGTTGTCTGTTTTTTTGGGCCTGCTGCCTGAGGAAAATCCGCAACTCATCGATACTCATGGCATCGATAATTTGCTGAAAGCTAGGCCCTGCTGCTGTTTTGGTTTGTTTCCTTTGTTCTGCTTTTGCTTTTCTCCTCGTTTTCTGCAATTCAGCAAACTGCCGATAAGCGAAAAGGGCAAGGATCACATGCGGACACAGTTTGTTGGTTTTAAAGGCCGGGCAATCACAGGTGTATTTACGGATGGTGGCATTTCGAATAACCAGTTCAACTTCGAGCTCCTTTGATCCGTCTTCAATTACAGTTCGATAGAGACCTTTCCCCATAGATTGAATAACAGGTTGATCATCCAATGCATCCCAGGACTGTTCCGCCTGTAACAGAACAGATTCGGGAACCTTCGCTTCAAATGCTTCTATTGGACTGTTTTTCAATTCCATAACTTCGTCAACCTACAAATATACGTTATCAAAGGACAATTGGATAAAGCCCTACGTGTTTCTTCGTTTTGGCCATTGTAGCAATTAATTCGATATTTGTAAAACAATGCTCTCGTATGCGCGAAATTTTTCTGATTCGTCATGCTAAGTCAAGTTGGGAATTTGCATCCATTCCGGATATTGACCGCCCCCTTAATCAACGAGGATTACGAGATGCCAAAGTCATGGCAAAATTTATGAACAAGGAAGGCGTTAAGCTGGATGCATTGGTGGTGAGCCCGGCCAAGAGGGCATTGATGACGGCCAGTTTTTTTGCCGATATCCTTGCTCCACCGAAATTTATCACTGATAGGAAGTTATATCTGGCCGATACGGATTCCATTTATCACGTCCTTTACGGTTTAGATGAAGACTGGAATTCGGTTGGAATTATCGGGCATAATCCCGGGTTCACCATGTTTGCAAACGAGTTTGCCGTGAAGTTGATAGAGAATGTACCTACCACCGGGATCATGCACCTGTCCAGTTCAGCGACATCCTGGGCGGAAGTGGATACCATGAATACGAA
>ERZ795053.1153-NODE-1153-length-33737-cov-17.329612_pt1 | contig 33737 bp, 35 predicted proteins | sample MGYA00375137_ERZ795053 | MGnify/ENA primary metagenome ERZ795053 (study PRJEB30182, sample SAMN05720284) | activated sludge metagenome | isolation source: Anaerobic digester | place: Hong Kong | collected 2014-12-17 ...
GGGGGGCATGGATGTTTCCGTTCAGTATGAAAGATGCCGGGCAGGAGGGATAGAGGTCGTTGTTGTCGTCGAACAGTAAAAGAGGAACCCTTGCATTTAGCTGTTGCAGGTAGGTTTCCGAAGCGAGGTAGCTGTCAAAAATGACCAGATGAGGGGAAAGCTTAAGGATTTTTTGGAGATCTCCGAGAAAAAAACCGCTTGCAAAAAAACCCGAGAACCCATAGGATCGGATCATTTCTTCGCTTTCCGGGTTGGATAAAAAAAGAATCTCCGAATCTTGGTTTCTCCGAATGTATGTGGCCAATGACAAGCACCGCATCAAGTGGCCCAATCCCGTTTTTTCTCCGGAATGTGTTTGGATTACGATTCTCTTTTTTCCCATTTTTCCTTGAATAAGGCCATGCGCAGAACGGAGCACCATCTTTGGTTCTTCAGGTATTCGTCCTTGAACACCCCTTCCAATTCAAACCCCATTTTCTCGTAGAGTTTCCTGGCTGGCGCGTTGTCTTCGAACAACTCCAGTGTGATTTTCCGAATGGGGAACGTGGAAAACACAAATTCCAGGAACATCCGGGTTGCCTGGGTGGCGATTCCTTTTCCTTGGAATGCGGGGGAGAGAACGATGCCAAATTCCCCCCTGGAATGGCGAAAAGATACATGGGTCAATCGGATTTGCCCCGCTTTTTCTCCGCGGTATTCAATGATGAATTCCAGGTTGTTGGGCGGAACCTGGGAAAGCCATTGTGCGTGCTGAAAATCATACAACGGAGGGTCAGAGAAAAAGAAAGCACTGCTCTCCAGGTGGTTTCGCAGTGACAGAACGAATTCGGTGTCCCCCGCACTCAGCGGCCTTAACAAAATTTCTTCGTTGGAAAGCATTCTTTCACCTACTCCACCAGGTCCCAGTCCAGCGGGGTGCCTTTTGGGATTGCTCTTTTGGCCTTTTTTCCCAACACTTGGTCCAAGAACTTGGGGTGAAGGCCATTTCCCGGCCGGATGGAGCGAACATTCTCCCTCGAAAACACTTCTCCTTCTGGAACCTCCTTGACCACGAAAAGCGAACGGGAAAAGTGCTTGCCTTTTTGGCGGAGCTTCTCGTTGACCGAGAAGAACGGATTTCCCAGTGCTTTCTCCGCTTGCCGCACCGCTTGCACCATTTGCGTGAACTCATCCGGTTCCAGCGAGAACGCAGCATCCACCCCTCCAGAGGCTCGGTCCAGCGTGAAGTGCTTTTCGATCATTCTCGCGCCCAAGCCCACGGATAGGATGGGAACGGTTGTTCCCGGGGTGTGGTCGGATAGGCCTGCAAGCACCCCAAAGGTTTCCTGGAAGAGGGGGATGTGCAGCACGTTGGCCTCTTCGATGGGAGCGGGGTAGGCGCTGGTGCACTTGAGCAGGATGAGGTTGTTGTTCGCCGCCTTCCTGCAGGTTTCCACGGCGAGTTCGATATCCGAAAGGCTGGCGATGCCCGTGGAGATGATCATGGGCTTGCCTGTCTTTGCCATCTTTTCCACGAGTGCCACATCGGTGATTTCAAAGGATGCCACCTTGTGAAACGGAACGCCCAACTCTTCCAGGAAGTCCACGGCAGTTGGGTCGAAAGCGGCGGAAAAGAATACCAGCCCCTCTTCTTGGGCAACGCGTTGCAATTCCGGGAACCATTCCCAAGGCGTGTAGGCCTGCTGGTAGAGTTTGTACAACGTGGTGCCATCCCACAGCGTTCCTTGCTTGATCTGGAAGTACTCGTTGTTACAATCCAACGTCATGGTGCCGGGAGTGTAGGTCTGCAGCTTAATGGCATCTGCCCCCGCTTTTTTCGCGGCGCGGATGATGGCAACCGCCCTGTCAAAGTTTTGCAGGTGGTTCGCGGACATCTCGGCAACGAGGAAAATGGGGTGACCTTCGCCGATGGTGTGGCCGGGAATGTTCAATTGCATGGCTCATTCCTCCTTCCGGAATGCGGGGTGGTCTACCCACTCGAGCGTGAGGTCGATGACTTTTTGCTGCTCGTCGTCGGTAAGGCCAGGAAACATGGGGATGGAGATTTCCCGGGAGTAGTACTCTTCCGCTTGGGGAAAATCCCCGGGCTGGAAGCCGAAGTGCTTTTGGTAGTAGGGTTGCAGGTGTACGGGAATGTAGTGGACCTGGGGCCGCACTTCGTGGTCGAGGAGGTACTGGAAAAAGGCTTTTCGGTCCAGTTTTTCGTCCAAAAGAAGCGGGTACAGGTGAAAGGCGTGCCTTCCGTCTTCGGGGCGCTTGGGAACCCGGAGCAATGGGTGGCTTCCAAGTGCCAGGTCGTAGCGGTTTGCAATTTGGTTCCGCTTTTCCAGGAAGGTTTCCAGCTTTTCCATCTGGGAAATCCCCAGGGCACAGGCCATGTCGGTGAGGCGGTAGTTGAAGCCCAACTGTTGCATCTCGTAGTACCATGGTCCCTCGTTCTTTTGCATCTTTCCGGGGCTTTTCGTGATTCCGTGGGTTCGGAAGATGCGTAGGTTCTGGGCGAATGCGGCATCATCTGTCACGATGGCCCCGCCTTCCCCAGTGGTGATGTGCTTCACCGGGTGGAAACTGAACATGGTCATGTCTGCTTCCAAGCCGACCTTTTTCCCCTGGCGAATGCCACCCAGTGCGTGCGCCGCGTCTTCGATCACCGTGATTCCAAGGGCACGAGCTTTTTGTAGCAAGGGTTGGAGGTCCACGGGGTATCCTGCGAGGTCTACCGGAACGATGGCCTTCAGGTTGTGCTTGCGCTGCAGGCTTTCCAGCTGGGGAAGGAGTGCGGGAATATCCAGGCAACCCGTGGAAAGGTCGATGTCGGCGAATAGGGGTTTTGCGCCGCAGTACAATGCGCTGTTCATGGAAGCCACGAAGGTGATCGGGGACGTGAGCACAGTATCTCCCGGTCCGACCCCGCAGACGAACATGGCACCGTGAAGCGCGGAAGTTCCCGAGTTGAATGCCACGGCAAATTGGTTTCCCGTGTACTCCGCGAGCTTGTTCTCGAACGCTTCTACCGCGGGGCCTTGCGTGAGCCAATCGCCCTGAAGTACGGCTTCCACCGCCTGGATATCCTCCGGATCGATCCACTGGTGCCCGTAGGGAATGGCCAATCGAATCACTTCCCCCCGTTTTGCAGGAAGGGCTTGACCATTTCGTTGAGTTCCTCCGAGGTGAGCCACCAGTCGTTGGAATCGCTGCGGTAGCAGAAGCGGGCAGGCATCCGTTCGTAGGAAGCGTACTTGTTGAACCGGCTTTGCCGCACGTCGAACTGGGGAAGGATGACGAAGACCGATTGCCCGTTCTTCTGCAGCAAAAGCACTTCTCTTCCTTCGTCCTCGGAAATCAACGTTTCGTGGATCTTTTCACCGGGGCGAATCCCGATGAATTTTACGCGGATGTCTTCCTTGAGCGCGCGCGCAAGGTCCGTGAGCTTCATGCTGGGGATCTTGGGCACGAAAATTTCTCCTCCCACCGATTCTTCGAGAGCGGTAATCACCAGCTGCACCCCTTGCTCGATGGTGATCCAGAAACGGGTCATTTCCTCGTGGGTCACGGGAAGCTCGTTTGCCCCGTTCAACACCAGGTCGGCAAAGAAGGGGATCACGCTTCCCCGGCTTCCCACGACGTTTCCGTAACGAACAGCGGAAAACAGGGTATCCTTGTCTCCCACGTAGGCGTTTCCCGCCAGCATGAGCTTTTCCATCACCATCTTGGTTCCGCCGTAGAGGTTGATGGGGTTCACTGCCTTGTCGGTGGACAGTGCGATGACTTTCTTTACCCCCTTGTTGATGGCGGCATCCACGATGTTCTGGGCACCCAGCACGTTTGTTTTCACCGCTTCGAATGGGTTATACTCGGAGGCTGGGACTTGTTTCATCGCGGCGGCGTGCACCACGTAGTCCACGCCGTCGAATGCACGCAGCAGACGGTCCCGGTCGCGGATGTCCCCGATGAAGTAGCGCAGGGGGTATTTCTGGTCGGGGAATTTCTTTGCCATTTCGTATTGCTTAAACTCGTCCCGGCTGAAGATGATGATTTTCTTGGGGTTGTGGTTCTTCAACACGAAATCCGTGAAGGCTTTGCCGAAGGTTCCGGTTCCACCGGTGATGAGTATGGTTTTGTTGTCGAGCATGGACACGATTCCACCGCCTGTTCTTTGTTTTGGTTTTATCGGAAGAAATGGGGGAAAGGAAAACCCCTAAAGGATTTTTCTTCTTTCCTTTGGGATTTGCCTAAAAAATGATAAAGAGGCCGCACTGGGGTGCGGCGTTCCCAGGAGAAAATTATTGGAGGTGTGATGGTGGGAAACTTGGGGTTGTACCATTCCATTTACGAGTTGGTGCGAATGGTTCCCGCGGGAAAGGTGGCGACCTACGGGCTCATCGCCAAGCTGGTGGGATGTGGTCCGCGCCAGGTGGGGTATGCCATGTTTCACATTCCGCACGGAACCGACATCCCATGGCACCGGGTGGTGAACGCCAAGGGGGAGGTGAGCTTGAAGGAGGAACAATCGGCGCGGTACCAGTTGGAGCTGTTGCGTGCGGAAGGGGTGCCCATTTCCGAGCAAGGCAAAATCCCTCTCCGCGAGTGCCTGTGGGACGGTCCGGGAGAGGGATGGTTGTTCGAAAGGGAGGACGGGTCCGGTTAGCTTTCCTGCGAGCAACGCTTGGGTACTTCCACGAAGTGCAACCGGGCGTGCTGCGGAATGCCGTTGAGGAACAAGTTTGGAGCTTCGCCTTCCATCAGAGGGCGGGCATAGGAAAAGAACTTGTCACTCACGTAGAAGCCATCCGGGGACAGGTATTCGTCGGGTACGTAGCGCACCGCGGCAGCAATTCCGTCCAGGGGCTTGGCAACGTACGTTTTGAGGTAGGGGCGGTCCATGATGCGTTGGATGGAAACCATCACCCCGGTCTTTCCCTCTTCCAGGGCGTAATGCACCCCCATCGCTCCCACTTCGATGGCTTCCTGCCAGTCCGTGAAACTGGAAATGTGGCGGGAGGAGCGTTGCAGGTAATCGGGGAGCGAAACGTGGATGCCCAGGTTGAAATTCTTCTTCACCAGCTTTTCGATGGTTAGTCCCACCTTGCCCAGCTTCAAGTTGCCAAATAAATCCAATTCGCTGCTGGCAGAAAGGACTTCTCCCGTTTTGTCTTTCAAGCCTTCCGCGGCAACGATGGAGCAAAAGCCTTGCTGCGAAAGGATGTCTTCCAGGCGATGCGAAAATTTTTCCGGGTCGAAACGCACCTCGGGAAACAGGATGATGTCTGGGCCTTGTTCCCCGTTGATGGAAGCCAGCGCACCACTTGCCGCGAGCCATCCCGCGTGCCTTCCCATGGATTCTAAGATGAACACCCGTGTGGAGGAAATGTACATGGAGCGGAGGTCGCGGATGGCTTCCAGCATACCGAGTGCGGTGAACTTGGCAGCGGAGCCAAATCCCGGGCAGTGGTCGGTTCCCAGCAGGTCGTTGTCCACGGTTTTGGGAATCCCGATTGCCTTTAGGGGGTAGCCCGTCTCCCGGGCATGCTTGGACACCTGGAAAATGGTGTGCATGGAATCGTTGCCCCCGTTGTAGAAGAAGTAGCCGATATCGTGGGCGGCAAACACCTCGAAGATGCGATCCAGTTGCTGCTTTTCCTTGATCTTCGTGCGGCACGAGCCGAAAATGGCTCCCGGGGTGTAGGCGATTTTTTCGATTTCGGTGCTGTCTTCCACGGACAGGTCCAGAAGGTTTTCGTCGAGCACGCCCTGTATGCCGTTGCGTGCAACGTACACCGATTTCACGCTCTTGTGGCTGAGCGCGGCGCGAATCACACCGAAAGCCGAAGCGTTGATCACGGAGGTGACACCACCGGATTGGGCGTATAGCACATTATGCAAGTTTTGCATGGGCCTCACTTCCTTTCCATAATCCGAATAATCAGGTATAATCCTACCCCAATCATACACGATTTTCGCGCAGGAGGAAATATGTTACCCGAAAAACCGAGGATCTTGGATTTTTTTGGCTCCCGGGAATGGGAGCAATTGTTGGAGTGGGCCACGGCAAGCCTTTTCCATTGCCAGTTGTGTCCCTGGGAATGCGGGGTGGACAGGCGAAAGCAAACCGGGGTTTGTGGGCAGGGGGTGGGGGCGAAGTTCACGAACGCGGTGGTGCATCGTGGCGAGGAGCCTCCGCTCATCGAGGGGGCGGGAGCGGGAACGGTGTTCTTCTCCGGCTGCAACATGAAATGCGTGTACTGCCAGAACTTCGGGTTCAGCCAGCTGGGGAATGGAAATGAGGTGGCCCCGGAGCAGCTTTCCGATGCGTTCCTACAGCTCCAAGAAAAAGGGGTGTGCAACCTCGACCTGGTCACTCCTACGCCCCACCTTCCCGCGATCTTGCAAGCGCTTTCGCTGGCCATTCCCCGGGGTTTTCACCTTCCCATCGTGTGGAACACGAGTTCCTACGAGTCGCTGGAGGTGCTCAAGCGCCTGGAGCCCGTGGTGGACCTCTACTTGGCGGATATCCGCTACACCGACGACGCATTGGGCAAACGGTACTCCGGGGTGCCCGATTACTGGACGCGGGCCCGCATCGCAATCCGCGAGATGTTTCGCCAGCGGGGGAGCAGGGGGTTGATCATCCGCCACCTGGTGATGCCCGGGGGGATTTCGGGAACAGCCAGCGCGCTTTCGTTCGTTGCGGAAGAATTGTCCACGTCCGTGCCCGTTTCGCTGATGTCGCAGTACTTCCCCACGTTCCGCGCCCGGGAATTTGCGCAGATCAACCGGCGCATCACTCCCGAAGAGTACCAGCAAGCGGTTCAGCTGCTGGAAGACAACCTGCTCTGGAACGGGTGGGTGCAGGAATTGGAGAAGCGATGAGGAGGAAAAGATGAAACCGTTCTTGGAAAAGAGTTTAGACCAATTGAATGCCCATTTTCCCGCGCAATGGAGCCCCCACTTTCCGCGGAAGGTTTACCTGGACCTCACGCAGGATTGCAACATGTTTTGCATCATGTGCCGCGATTCCATCCAGCGCGAAGGCAAGAGCATGGATTTCTCCTTGTTCCAGCGTGTGGTAAAGCAGACGCGTGATGGAGCTGGCTCGTACTCGCTTTTCAATTGGGGAGAACCTCTTTTGTTGGAGGATTTCCGCCAGCGGGTGCTGTACGTGAACGCCGTGAAGCGACCAGAAACAAAGCTGGATATTTCCACCAACGGCATGCTGTTGGACTTGGAAACCATTGCCTTCCTCGTGGAAAACGACGTGCAAGTGACGGTATCGTTCGATGCCGCGGACAAGGAGACGTTCGAGTCCATTCGAAGGGGAAGCCATTTTGAAACGGTGTGCGAAAACCTCCGGGCGCTGTGCAACTACAGTACTTCCTTCGAACGCTGGAGGGTCCCGGGCATCTACGTCTCCATGCAGAAGATGAACTGGAAGCAAGTGGGTCGTATCGTGCGGTTGGCCCACCAACTTGGAGTACAAAGGATCGGGTTTGGCCCCGTGGTAGGACCGGTGGAATACCGGTATCCCCGTACTCCGGAGGCTTTATCCGAGTTGGAAAGGGCGCTGCAACTCTCCGAGGAGCTGGGGATGTATATCGACCTTTTCCCCACGTGCCTGGGAGACAAGGTGCTGGTGGGAAACCACTTCGTTTCGCACGAGAATTTCGTGGTGGATCGGAGTTGCGATGCCCCGTTGCACTCGGTTTCCGTGGCCTGGAATGGAGACGTGTTCCTGTGCTGCAACGTGGGGGCAAAGGTGGGCAACCTGAACGAGACGTCTTTCCAAGAGTTGTGGAATGGTCCCGCGTACGACCGGTTGCGCAAGCAGGTCAACGATGCACACGACGCGCCGAGTTTTTGCCGGGAATGTGCTTGGGTCAACCGGTTTTAGCGAGTTTTCTTTGGTGTTCGATCCAGGAGCAGGAAAAGGATCACGAAGAGCAGCGAGTAGCCGAATAAAACCCAGCGACCTGCGTTCACTTGCCAAACGGGGAACATCCACGCGGAAAGGTTACCGGTTGTGTGGAAACCAAGGGCTACCCAAAGCGAACCGTTGCTTTTTTGGAAGAGAATCGTGTAGATGAAGGTGTTCACGACGATGATGGCCAGGAATTGCCAGAAGGGAAGGAAGGATTGGGTGGTTCCCGCCATGAAGAAAAGCGGCAAGTGCCACAACGCGTGGAGGAATCCCAGCAGGAAAGACGCTTGGACCATGGGAACGGCTTTCAGCAGCCTGGGAAGCGCGAAACCCCTCCAACCGGGCTCTTCACCAAGGGCTCCGCTGGCGAAAAACATGAAGAAAAACTGGGGTACGATCGACCAGGGGTTGGAAAGGAACGGCAATTCCGGAAGAGGGGTGAACAACCCCACGGTCAGGTAGGTGACCCCACCGATGGCGGGTGCGAGAAACAGCGATAGCCATAACCAGCGCAACGGGAAACGAAGATTGAAGTTCTGCCGGAAAAAGGTACGCAACCCCTGTTTTTCCTTGGAAAGGACTACGAGGATTACTGCAGCCAGGAAAGGACCGAAGTTCGCCCCCATGGAAAGGGCCAACAGGAACTGGGGGACCCGAATGCCAAGGTTTTCCAAAACGGGTGCCGCCCACAGTACCCAGGAAATGGCAAAAGAGAGCAGGAAAAAAGCAAGGGTTTTCTTGTCGGAGGACAATGGACAGGTAACCCCCCACTTCCTGGTGGGTACCACGGGTTTTTTCAGGGAAGTGACGGGTTTCTTAAAGGACGACGACACGGTTTCTTCCTCCTTTTTTGGCTGCGTACAGGTTTTCGTCCACTTTCTTGATGATCTCGCTTTCGGACTGGCCAGATTGGAAACTCGCAACCCCAAAGCTTGCGGTGATGGTGGGAATGCCTTCGATTTTCAGGGTTTCGAAAGCCGTGCGCAGCCGTTCTGCCACGATTTGCCCAAACTCACCGGAGGTTTCGGGAAGCAGCACGAGGAATTCTTCTCCCCCCCAGCGAATGAAGTAGTCAACCTCCCGGATGGCTTCCTTCGTAGCCTTCGCAACACTTTGCAGCACAAGATCTCCCACGTCATGCCCGTAGTTGTCGTTGACTTCCTTGAAATGGTCCAGGTCGAACATGATGCAGGAAAAAGGTTTGTTGTACCGCTTGGAGCGGGCCACTTCTTCTTGCAAAAGCTGGTTCCCTTTTCGGCGGTTCAAGCACCCGGTCAACGGGTCCGTAATGGAAAGGATTTCCATTTCTTCTTCTTTTTGTTTCTCCGTGAGAAGGTTGCCGAAAATGAAGGAGAGAGTTCGGATCGCTTCAATTTCTTCTTCCCTCCAGGAGGGTTTGGAATCGCCACGGTCCAATTCCAAGAAACCCACTAATGCGTTACCGGAAAACAAGGGTGCGATTACAACGGAGCGAATCTGTGCATCTTCCCATGCCTGAAGATCTATTTCAGATACACCGGGGATCCCTTGCTCCACGTTTTGCAGAACGAGGGATTCCTTTTCCCGGTTGTTCCTTTGCTGGTACCCGAGGAGGTCCTGCGAAAGCGCAAAGAGCTTCTCTTCCCGTTCGTGGGAGGAAAAGGGATGGGAAAGGCGCACTCCCTTTTTTCCCAGGGCGAACTGGTTGGAAATACTGACCCGATCGGCCACGAGAAACTGGCTGCACTTTTCCAATCCCCTTTGGATTTCGGATTCGAAATCGGGCACATCCAGGCTGATGAAGGAAGATGCCACCTGGGAAATCGCTGTCTCCAGTTCCAGCAAGCGTTGGAGGCGTTTCTCGCTGTTTTTTAACCGCTCCAGGATGTCGAGTTGCTCCATTTCGCTGGTAACCATGCGCAACCCCACGTTCAGGCGTGCCAGTAATTCGTCCTTGTCGTAGGGTTTGGAAACGAAGTCGTCTGCCCCTGACTCCAGGGCCTCCACGAGGTCTTTCTTGTCTCCCCGCGAAGTGAGAAGGATAAGGTACAATGGGGCTTTTGCCTCCCTTTCTCGCAAGATGCGGCACACCTCAGGGCCTTTCAAGCCAGGCATCACCCAGTCGATGATAGCCAGCGACGGAGGGGCTGGGCGCTCGAACAGCTGGAGGGCTTCTTCCCCGCTTTGCGCTTCCACCACATCGTATCCCCAGTGGGTGAGAAGCCCTTTCAACATTAATCGGGTAGTGATATCATCGTCCGCGATCAGGATTTTCATGGGTATCACCTCGAAGGATTGTGGAAAATTCCTCGAATTGGGTTTGCAGCTGTTGCTGCAAAAGGAGCACCAGCTTGGTTTCCTGTTTTTGGGCTGCCTCTTCCAGGCGTATGGCAGTTTTTTGGAGCGCTTTGGCCGAAAGGTTGGCACACACTCCCTTGAGTTGGTGCGCCCTTTGGCCAACCGCTTGGAAATCTTGGTTTTCCATCTCGTGCTCAAGGTTTTGCAGTTTCTTGGGAAAGTCTTCCAGGAAGCTATTGAGGATGAGCTTTGCCAACTCTTCATCGTTTTCGATGCGCCGCAGGAATTCCTTTCGGTCAAAGATGCTTGCTTCCCCCTCCAATGGAGGGGATTCGGATGGCGGGGTGGAGGTTGCCTTCCGTTCCCGATCTTTTTCCATCAGCCAGTTCCCCAAAACACGCCCCATGTCGGCGATGTGGAACGGTTTGGGAAGGTAATCGTTCATGCCGCAAAGCAAGCATTTCTCCCGGTCGCCTTTCATCGCAAATGCCGTCAGCGCAATGATAGGGATTTGGGGGTTCTTGACGCCGGTTTTCGGGTCCCGGATTTTCCGGGTGGCCTCGAACCCGTCCATGACCGGCATTTGGCAGTCCATGAAAACCAGGTCAAATTCCTCCTTCTTGAGGATTTCGATTGCCTGCACCCCATTCTCCACCACGGTGGCCGAGAAACCCAGGTTCTGCAAGATTCCCAACGCAACGAGTTGGTTTGTCTTGTTGTCTTCTGCCAGGAGAATGCGGAAGCTCCCCGGGTGAACCCACTGGGTTTTGTTGGCATTCTCGGATCCGGAAGTGGGAGAAGCTGGCGTGCCCGATTCCGGGAAGAGAGTGGATACCACCGCAAAAACCTGGTTCCTCCCTGCTCCGTGGGGCAAAAAAGCATCAAACGGAGACAGTTCTTCTCGTTTCAGTTTTTCCAGGGGTACGGTGGAAAGAAGGATTTTTTTCCGCGCCAGTTTCGGTGTAGGGCCAAGCACGGAAAACTCACGATCGTGCAGGAAAAGGAGATCAAACTCCACCCATTTCCCCTTTTGGTTTTCTACGAGTTGCTGCACATCTGCGCAAAGCGATACCCCGGTTGCCTGGATCTGCATTTTGCCAAGAACCTGGAGTAGGGATTGACGGCTCAACGGGTTGGGGTCCACAACAAGTGCGCGCATGGAAGGGAAGTGGCGCGGGGGGAAAACCTCCGGACTGGTATCCCGGGCATCGATTCTCGCGGGAATGGAAAAGGAAAAGGTAGACCCCCTGCCTTCTTCGCTTACGGCATGGATCTCACCACCCAGGCGGTGTACCAGTTTCTTGGAAATGGCAAGCCCCAACCCCGTTCCCCCGAATCGGCGGGTTGTGGAGGAATCTGCCTGCGAGAATGGTTTGAACAGCATTTCCAGCTTGTCTGGGGAGATTCCAATACCCGTATCTTCCACGCTGAAGAAGAGTTCCACGTGCCCGGGGACTTGGCTTTGCTTGCATTGCACCTGAAGCGAAATTTCCCCTCTCTCCGTAAACTTGAGTGCATTTCCGATGAGGTTGGTGAGGACCTGGCGAACCCGCGTGGGGTCCGAAACAATCATTTCGGGTAGGGTGGGGTCAAACCAGTGCGAAAAGAGAAGGGATTTCTCCAGTGCCATTCGTGCGAAAAGCGTGCAAAGCTCTTCCAAAAGCTCGGGAAGGCAAAAGGGGGTTTCCTCCAGCTCCAATTTCCCCGCTTCGATCTTGGAAAAGTCGAGGATGTCGTTGATGAGCGACAATAGGGTGTTGGTGCTGGATTGGATCGTTTTCAGGTATTCCCGCTGCACCGGGTCCAGGTGGGTCTGTTCCAACAATTCGATCATTCCGATCACGCCGTTCATGGGAGTTCGGATTTCATGGCTCATATTGGCCAAGAAGTCGCTTTTGGCCTCGCTGGCGAGTTCGGCTTGTGCAGCCATTTCGTTGGATTGGGCGATGGCAAATTCCAGTTGTTGGTTCATGCTTTCCAGTTCCTGGCGGTTTCGTTGCAGCAACGTGGTATCTTGCACGTATGCCGTGATGGAGAGTAGCTCGGCAGATGTGCCCCGGTTCATGGTGGTGAAGGAGGAAACCCATGCCATCAACCCGTCTTTGCGGAACACGCGAAAATCCTGTTCCAAATGAAGTGCCCCGCGGGAAAAGGCTTGGTGGATCTCTTTCCAGACGTTTTCCCGATCCAAGGGATGGACAAGTTGCAGGAAGCCCTTTTGGGAGGTCATCAATTCCTGGTCGGAGTACCCCAACAATTTTTCCACATTCGGGGAAACGTATTCCACAGGAAGATGGGACAAAGGTTTCCACTGCAGCACCACCATGGGTCCGGACACGAAGAGGTCGCGCTCCATGTGTTGCGCGGTTTCCAGCAACTTTTGCGCGGTGATGTCGCGTCCCACCGCTTGTATTTCCACGGTTTGTCCCTTTTCGTTTCGGATCGCACTGTCTTCCCAATGCAGCCAATGCCACTTGCCCTCTTTTTGTACCCTTTGGTCCACGCTCATGCGGTAGGGCGGGACTTGGAGTTTTTGCATCTCGTGCAAGGTTTTCTCGACGTCATCGGGGTGGATCAGGGGTTGGAAGCTTTTTCCCAGGAGCTCCTCCCTTTTTTTGCCAAAAAACGCGCAGTAGGCATGGTTGACAAAGGTAAACAAGCCCTGTGGGGTAACCCGCACGATGAGGTCCGTTTGCGACTCGATGAGACCCCGGTAACGGCGTTCGCTCTCTTCCAGCGCCAGTTCCACTTTCTTCTTTTCGGTGATATCTAACAGGATTCCCACGAAATGCACCGCGCCGGTGGCGGGGTTGAAGTACACCACTTTGCGGAAATCCAGAAGCCAGGCATATTCACCGGAGCTTTTCCGCACGCGGTATTCCTGGGAAGTTTCGGATTCTTTCCCGCTCTCGAAAAGGGGGGGTTTGAACCTTGGGCGATCCTCCGGATGGATCTTTTGCATCCAGGTATCCGGGTCGCGCAACATGGCAGCCAGGGGGAGCCCGGTGTTTTTTTGGAAACTGTGTCCGATGAAATCCACTTCCAAGGAATCTCCGCTTTGGCGCATGGAATAAAGCACTGCCGGGATATTATCCATGAGCAGCGCCAGGGTGCGCTCGTCCATTCCTTTTTCGTGGCCGGTGCTTTTCACAATGTTTTCAACCTCCCGTTTCCTTTGAAAATTATAGCATTATTTGCCGGATTTGAAAACCCTTTCTCGGGGTTTTTTCTCCGCTTTTTCGGGGAGCTTTGTGGTAAAATAAACCATCAACGGGCACCAAGCCAGGAGTGGGGAAATGCAAGAAGGGAACACGTGCGGTCTTCCAAGCCACCTCCTTTTTTTGCAACCTGTTTTGTCGGAGCTGGAAGAGGAAGAAAGAAGAGCGAGACCGGAAGCCGAAGGTAGGGAAGGCGCAAGAATCCAAACCATTGCGCAGGTTTTTGATTGCTTTCGTGAACCGCTTTCCCGGAAAGAACGTGGTCAAATCTTGGTGCTTTTGCAGGTGATATACCCTCTTTGCGATTTTTACCCTCCGGAGGAAATTGCCAGGGTAGTGGATGCCTACCAGTTCGCAGCGTACTTCCACCTTGGGCAGAACAGGGTAAGTGGTGAGCCGTTCATCATGCACCCATTGAACGTTGCCCGCATCCTCTGCCACTTCAATCGGGACCTTACTTCCATTATCCCCGCCCTTTTGCACGACGTGGCGGAAGACACCGAAGGCAACCTGGACGAAATTGAAGCCCACTTTGGCAAAGATATAGCCGAAATCGTGGATGGCGTAACCAAGGTAAAGAGTTTCCAAGACAAGCAGAACTTCCGGGAACAAGAGAAAATGACGAAGGTCAAGATGTTTTTGGCGATGGCCAAGGATATTCGCGTGGTGATCGTGAAACTTGCCGATCGCCTTCACAATATGCAAACGTTGGAATCCTTGTCGGAACACACGCAAATGGAAAAAGCCAAAGAGACCCTCCAACTCTACGCCCCCCTCGCCAACCAATTGGGGATCTATTGGATCCGCTGGCAATTGGAAGACCTGGCTTTCAAGTTCCTCTACCCCCAGGATTACAAGACCATCAAGGAGAAGGTGGCTTCCAAGAGGGACATTCGCGAGCAAACCACGCGCAAGTACATCAAGATCCTGGAAGAGAGGTTCCGGGAGCGCAACATCCATGCAGATGTGAAAGGAAGGGAAAAACACTTCTACAGCATTTGGAGAAAGATGAACTCCAAGTTCAAGAGCTTCGATGAGATTTACGATTTGCTTGGATTGCGCGTGATAACCCACTCCCCCGATGAGGTGTACTTTGCGCTGGGTGCGGTGCACGATTTATGGACCCCGGTCCCTGGCAGAGTCAAGGATTTCGTGGCCATTCCTTTGTCAAATGGATACCGCTCGCTGCATACCACCGTGCATGCCGGCACGGACTTCTTGGAAATCCAAATTCGGGACCGGAAAATGGATTACACCGATGAATTTGGGTGCATCAACAACCTCCCCGCGAAAGATGCTTCCGGTTTTGCCGTCGCACACTTGGCGTACAAGGAAGGGATTTCACAAAAGGAATGGAAGCCCTGGCAAAAGAACTTGCTCGAGCTCGGGAAAAATATCCAAGATGGTTTGGTCAGCTTGTCCGAAGCCCATTACGAGTTTGGGTTGGAAGAAGTGTTCGTGTATACCCCAAAGGGAGAAGTGAAGCATCCGCCAAAGGGCTCTACAACGATTGACTTTGCCTACTGCATTCACACGGAGGTAGGGCACCATTATTCCGGTGCCAAGGTCAATGGCAAAATCGTGCCCATCGAGTACGTCCTTCAAAGCGGGGACACGGTGGAAATCCTGGTGAACAAAAACAGTGCGGGCCCGAGCCTGGACTGGTTGAAGTTTGCACGTTCCTCCAGCGCGCGCGCGAAAATCCGCAAGTTCTTTCGGGAAAAGGGTTCCCAGGAGTTGCTGGAAAAGGGTAAGGAGATCCTCCGAAAGGCTTCCAAGAAACTGCATAAATCCATGGACGAAATCCTATCCGCGGAAGCTTTCGCCCAGATGGTTTCCCGGGATAACCCGCTACAGGGAAAGGATCTGTTGATGCGCCTCGGGGAGGGGGAATTTGGCCCGGAGGATATCGTTGCGCTCTTCCAGGAAGAAAAACCCGATGAGCCCCTGGTGCTTCCCACGGGGAAAAAAATCCATGGCTTTGGGAGCACCGTTCGGGTAAACGGGGAATCGGGAATCGATGTGCGGATCGCCAAATGCTGTTCCCCGCTTCCCGGGGAAGAAATCGTGGGGATCTTGAGCCCAAGGGGGATAACCGTTCATCATGTGAACTGCCCGCACGTGAAGAAAATCGAGCAAGGGCAATTGGTTTCTGTTGCATGGGGGGAGGAGGATACCCAATCCTACCTCGCCCATTTCCTGGTGGAAACCGCCGAAAAAGGGGAAAAGGTGCTCAAGAATATCGTGAACTATGCCAAGGAAAGGAACTTGGGCATCGATGAGATCGCGACCAAGTTCAACCGCTGGGAGGAATCGGTGTACCGGATAAGCTTGAAAGTGACTTCCGAAAAGCAATTGCAAAATGTTTTGGAAGCCATACGAAAAATGCAGGGCATCGTGAGCGTGGCTCGTGTTCGGGGGAAAAAGTGAAGGCGGTGGTTCAAAGAGTGCGCCATGCTTGCGTCTCGGTGGGTGGCGAACGTATCGCCCAAATCGGAGCGGGAATGGTGGTATTACTGGGCGTGGCAGAGGGTGATTCCGAGAAACAAGCGCGCTGGATGGCCGACAAGCTCGCCTCTTTGCGCTTTTTCGAGGACGAGCAGGGAAAGATGAACCTTTCCATCCAGGAGACGGGTGGGAGTGCGTTGTGCATCTCTCAGTTTACCCTTTTGGGAGCCTGTCGAAAAGGGCGAAGGCCTTCTTTTTCCGCCGCTGCTTCCCCCGATTTGGCGGAACCACTGTACGATACGTTTTGCGAGCTGCTGCAGGAAAGGGGGATCGGGGTTTTTCGGGGGATTTTCGGTGCCCACATGCAAGTGGAGTTGTGCAATGATGGGCCCGTAACCTTGATCGTGGATACCCCGGATGGGCTTTGAATTCCCTGTTGCTCCACGTTTGTTGCGCCCCGGATGCGACAACCGCCTTTCGGAGACTGGCTGCCCGTTTTCGTATCGTGGGTTTTTTCTTCAATCCCAACATTTTTCCCAAAAGGGAATACGAGCTGCGCTGGGCAAGCGTGGAGGTTCTCAGCCAGCGTTGGATGTTTCCCGTGATGGATGGAGGATATGCGTATCCCAGTTGGGAAAAGAAGATGCGCGGGTTGGAAGCGCTTCCGGAAAACGGTGCGCGTTGCCGGAAATGCATTTTCCTGAACTTGGAACAGACTGCCATCGAAGCGAAGGCTCTTGGGTTCGATGCGTTTTCCACCAGCCTCACGACCAGCCCCAAAAAAGACGTTTCTTGGATTCAATCGGCGGGGGAAGCAGCGGGAAAACGGATCGGTATCCCCTTCGTGTTCGAGGTTTTCCGAAAAAAGAACGGTTTTCTGCAAAGCTTGGAGGATTCGAAGGTGTTGGGTTTGTACCGCCAGAATTACTGCGGGTGCCAATTCTCCATTCGTTCGGGGGGGAGTGGTAGGTGATCCAGCGCTTCCAACTCCCTGTTTGGGTTCCCCTTGATTTGGATGCCACCTTGGGTTGCGGGCAGACGTTTCGCTGGAAAAAGGTTGCTGACCGCTGGGTGGGGGTGGTGAACCGTCACCCGTTGTCCCTGCGACATGACCTGCAAAACGGTGTCCTGGAAGTGGAAGCAGAGCAAGGGGTTTTCCTGGGAAAGGATTTGGAGGAAGGGGTTCGATTCTACCTGGGGTTGTCTGATCCCCTTTCCACGATCTTGGAGAGCACCAAACAGTTTTTTTCACGGAATGGTTTTGCCACCGCGTTGGACCTTTCCGGTATTTTTTCCGAGCACAAGGGGTTGCGGATCTTGCACCAGGATCCGTTTGAAATGCTTGTCGAGTTTCTTTTATCGACGCAAACATCGATCCCCGCTTTACAGGGCAAGCTGGAGAAGATGTGCTCAAAATTTCCGGAAAACAGGTGCGAGTTTCCACGTGGTACGTTGTACCGCTTCCCCACGTGGGAACAACTTTCGCAGCTTCCCGAAAGCGATTTTCAGCAACTGGGCTTTGGGTACCGCTCGCGTTGGTTAACCGCGTTGCTGCATTCCGTGCACCCACGAGAGTTGGTTTCCGTGCAAGCACTCCCTTTTGGTGAGAAGCTGGAGTACTTGCTGGGTTTCGAGGGAATTGGGTACAAGGTTGCCAATTGCGTGTTGCTTTTCGGTTTTGGAGAATTTTCTGCATTTCCGGTAGATGTATGGATTTCCCGCGTGTTGCAGGAACACTGGCATATCGTCGGGAACCCCGCGGAATTGATGGAATGCGGGCAAAGGTTGTTTGGACCCTACTGTGGGTATGCGCAGCAATACTTGTTTCACCACTTCCGAAACTCCCGAAAAGGGGGGAAGGCATCTTGATAGAGCGGCTCTCTTTCGATTTTTCCTCCAAAGTGGATAACATTCGGGTTGTGCGCGCTGCGTTGCGTGCTTTTTTGAAGAATCGCAAGGTCCCGGAAGCGGAAATCTTCGACACCGAGCTTGCCTTGAACGAGGCGGTGGCGAACGTGATTGAACATACCTACCAGTTTGCGGAGTCGAAGCGCATTTCCATCGATTTTTTCTGGGTGGAGGAAGAAAACACGTTGGAAGTTGTGATCCAAGATTTCGGGCAAAAGGTGGAAATGAACCACCTGGTTTCCCGAGATCTCGAAAAGGTTGATGATCACGGGTTGGGGGTGTACTTGATCAAAAGCATCATGGATAACATGGAATTCGTGGATGTCCCCGACGAGGTGGGGAATCGCCTTCGCTTGGTCAAGAAGTTTTCTTTGCGCATGGAAGAACCATGAAGACGGTGCAAATCATCGGGGGAGGATTCGCGGGAACCGAGGCCGCGCTTTTCCTGGCTTCCCGGGGCTACGAGGTTGTGCTGTTCGAGATGCGCCCGGGTACATCCACGCCTGTACACCTCACGGCGGATCTGGCGGAGCCGGTCTGTAGCAATTCTTTCAAATCCCTGGAACTGGAGAATGCCTCTGGCTTGCTCAAGGAGGAACTGCTGTTGATGGGGTCTTCGCTGGTCCCGCTCGCCATGGAGCAGAGGGTTCCAGCGGGAAAAGCCTTGGCGGTGGATCGCCAGGCATTTTCCCGGGCGGCTACGCAACTGGCTGAACAGCGTGGCGTGCGTATCCGACGGGAAGAAGTGACCTCTCTTCTGCCTTTTTTGCAAGGGGAGGCCCCGGTTTTGGTGTGCACGGGCCCGTTGACCACGGACGGCTTGCTCCAGGAGTTCGGTGCTTTGTGGAACACGGAGAATGCGCATTTTTTCGATGCCATTGCTCCCATCGTGGAAGCGCAGAGTATCAACCGTTCCCGCTCTTTCTGGATGGACAGGTATGGCACACCCGGTGAAGGGGACTACCTGAATTGCCCCTTGACGGAGCCAGAGTACCGATCGTTTTGGGAAGAGGTGGTGGAAGCGCCGGTGGCTCCCGTGGAGGCCTTTGATCGGAAAGACTTGTTCGAGCGTTGCCAACCATTCGAGGAAATCGCCCGGTCGGGGTTCGATGCACTGCGTTTTGGTCCCATGAAACCCGTGGGGTTGGTCGACCCCGCCACGGGGAAACAACCGTATGCCGTGGTGCAATTGCGCCAGGACAACCACCAGAAGAATTTTTTTAGCCCGGTTGGATTCCAAACACGCTTGAAATGGGGTGCTCAGAAGAAGGTGCTGCAAATGATCCCCGCGCTTGAGGAGGTGAACATCGTTCGTTACGGGGTTATGCACAAGAATGTCTACCTGGAAAGCGCCCGCATCTTGGATGCATTTTTCCGGGTGCAACCATGCCTGCTTCCTCCCCAAGCCCCTCCCGTTTTTTTCGCGGGGCAAATCACGGGCTTGGAGGGGTACGTGGAAAGCATGGCGGGGGGATTGTACGTGGCGCGAAACCTGGATCGCTTTTTCCGGGGGCTTCCTCTCGAGCGTTTCCCCGAGGACACGATGTGTGGCGCCCTATTTTCCTACGTGAGCAGTACCCTTCCCTTGAAACCCATGTATGCCAATTTTGGATTGCTTCCGGATATCTCGGGAAAGAAAAGGGAACGACGCCGGAAGAAGGCCATTCGTGCGCTGGATTCGGTGAGAAGATTTCTGCAACAGGAGGAAGAAAACGTTGATGCGCTTTGAGATACTGGACCATGGCTACCTTGAGTTGGTTGACAAAATGGGGGATGATTTCCGGGCGGTGGAAGCAGCTCGTGTTTCTTTTCAACAAGGTTTGAAGGAGGAAAAGAAAGACAGGGCATTGCTTTTTTTCCTGATGGAGCATGGCCACCTCTCCCCCTTCGAGCACATCGTGTTCACCTTTCGGGTGAAAGCTCCGCTGTTCGTGGCCCGCCAATGGTTTCGGCACCGCATCGGTTCCTTCAACGAAATGAGCGGGCGGTATTCGGAAATCCAGGAGGAATTCTACCTTCCTTCCGAGATCCGGGGGAGGGGGGGAGAAGCCGAACTGCACACCATGGAAAAAGTGAGCAGGGAGTGTTTCCATGCCTACCATGCTTTGCTGGATTCGGGTGTTGCCCGGGAAATGGCGCGCATGATCCTTCCCGTGAATCTCTACACGCAGTGGTTCTGGACGGTGAACGCCCGCAGCCTCATGAATTTCCTTTGCTTGCGCGCCGATCGTCATGCCCAGTGGGAAATCCAGCAATACGCCCTCGCTGTGGCAAGGGTGTTCCAATCCGTGTGCCCCGTAACGTATGATGCCTTTGTTTCGCTGGAATATTCCGGCGATCTTTTGGGTTAAGAACCGGACAATAAACGGGAGAGTGATTGTTTTGAATCTTGGAAAAGTCGTCGAAATCCTGGAGGCCAAGGTCTTTTCGGGCGAGGAAAAGCTGGGCGACCTGGAAATCGAACGGGTTGGTGCCGCGGACATGATGAGTGATGTGCTTGCGTTCGCGAAACCAGGGATGCTACTTATCACCGGCTTGAACACTCCACAGGTGGTGCGTACCGCGAGCATCGTGGGCATCGCCGCCGTGGTGGTTGTCCGGAAAAAAACCATACCGGATGAAACCGTGCAAGCGGGAAAAATGTTTGGCATTCCCCTGTTGCATTCTCCGCTGGCGATGTACACGGCTTGCGGAAGGTTGTACCGGGAATCGTTGAAGGATATCAACTCGTTTTAGTTGCGATCACCCACTCTTTTTGAGGGAGGTACACTGTTGAAGCCCACCGTGGATAAGTTAATCGACCAAATGCAAAGCTTGTTCAAGGATCTCGTTGCGGGCGATATCATGGTTCCCAACGTGGTCTCCATTTCCCCGGATCGGACAATGGAGCAAGCCAAGGAGCTGATGCGCCTAAAGAAGATCTCAGGCTTGCCGGTCGTGGATGCCGAAAAATTGGTCGGATTGGTGAGTATCGAAGATATTATCAAGGCACTGGAACAACACAAGATCTTGGAAAAAATTGCCCATCACATGAGTTGCCGATTGGTGGTGATTCACCCCGAGGAAAACCTTCCCCAAATCTTTGAAAAGTTTACGCGCCATGGATTTGGCCGTTTTCCCGTGGTGGATAGTCAGCAGAAGCTTGTGGGGATCATCACCAAAGAGGATATCTTGCGTTCCATCTTGGAGGAGTTCCGGGTATTGTACGTGCGTGACAAGCGGCGCACGGACGTGTTGGATGGCGATGATGTCCATCGCTCACTGATCACGGGCGAAGAGATCAACAAGCTGGGGGCGGATTTCGCGTTTGCCGTGGACTACGTCGAAGTGAGCCTTTCGGGAATCGGTGCCGCGCGCTTGAAAGAGTTCTTGCTCTCGAAGAACCTGGGAGAGGAGATAGCCCGAAAAGTTGCCATCGCAACCTACGAAGCGGAGACCAACGTGGTGATCCATTCGGGGAGCCCGGGGAACATTTACTGCTTCCTGTACCCCGATTCGGTGCGGGTGCGGGTGGAAGACCATGGAAAGGGAATCGAAGACCTGGAGATTGCCATGCAGGAAGGCTACTCAACGGCTTCGGACCAGGTGCGCGAAATGGGATTCGGGGCGGGAATGGGAATTTCCAACATGCGCCGCTATTCGGACAAGATGGTCATGGTGTCGGAAGTGGGCAAAGGCGTTATCCTCGAAATGGAGTTTTTCCGAACCCAACCCACAGCATGAAGAGAAGGGAGAAATGCCAATGAAGTGCAAGGATTTTGGGAAAGATTTCCTTTGGGGTGCCGCGACGGCATCGTACCAAATCGAAGGAGCAGATGCGGAACAGGGCAAAGGCCCATCCATTTGGACCGCTTTTTCACACACTCCCGGAAGGACATTTCGCGGGCAGACGGGTGACGTTGCGTGTGACCATGTTCACCGCTTGCAGGAGGACCTCGAGTGGATGGAGAAGTTGCATTGCAACACCTATCGCTTTTCGATCAGCTGGCCCCGTGTTCTTCCGCAAGGCAAAGGAGCCCTTAACGAAGCAGGGATGGATTTTTACCGGCGGCTGGTAGATGGGTTGCTTGCCCGGGGTATCACTCCTTTCGTTACGCTGTACCACTGGGACCTCCCGTGGGCGCTGCAGGAGAAGATGAGCGGTTGGGAATCGCGGGAACTTCCCTCGTTGTTCGGGGAGTATGCCGAACGGATGTTTCGCGAACTGGGAGACCGCGTGAAAAATTGGATTACCCTGAACGAGCCGTTTTGTTCCTCCCACGTGAGTTATTTCTTCGGAGAACACGCCCCGGGCGTGAAGGATCTCAAGCGTTCGCTGCAAGTTGCGCATCACCTTCTGATGGCACATGGCGAGGGGGTATTGCGTTTCCGGGAATGGGTGAAGGGGGGGAAAATTGGTCTGACAAACGTTTCGAGCCAGGTGGAACCTGCAACGGACGCGGAGCAGGATCGCCAAGCAGCCTTCCTCGTGGACCAGTTCAACAACGGGTGGTTTTTCCTTCCACCGCTCACCGGGGAATACCCGCGCGAAGCCATGGGAGTACTGGAGCAAATGGGTGTTGCACCACGGGTGGAACCGGGTGACATGGAATTGATCCATAATCCCCCGGATTTTTGGGGAATCAACTATTACTCGCGCAACCGCGTGCGTTTCGACCCTTCCGCGCCGTTGCAATTTGCCTTGGAACCGGGAGATTTGCCCCGTACGGAAATGGGGTGGGAAATTTACCCCTTTGGGCTGCAGGCTTTCCTGGAGAAGGCCCATCGCGAGTACGGTGGTCTTGACCAATACATCACGGAAAACGGGATGGCCGATAAGGACGTTCTGGAAAATGGAAAAGTGGAAGATATCGCCCGCATCGAGTACCTGAAAACGCACTTTGCCGCGGCGTACCGCGCCATGCAAAACGGGGTGCCGCTGAAAGGCTATTTCATTTGGTCACTCATGGACAACTTCGAGTGGGCACATGGGTTCAGCAAGCGGTTTGGGTTGCTGTACGTGGATTACGAAAACAAGCAGCAACGTATTCCCAAGGCCAGTTTTTCTTGGTTCTCCCATTTCTTGCGCAATGAAAGAGAGTTGTAATTTGGCATTCTTGCGGGAAAGAAATTCGTCTTTGCATTGAGGAGGTGGATGGAAATGAAGCATCCCTTTTTCAAGAGGCAATGGGTGTGGCTGGCAACCATCGTTTTGCTATTGTTGGTTTTCTTGAGTGGCTGCCTGTATGTACCCCAGGAATCGTTCGAACTGACGAGTTTCGTGGATATGCGTTTGAACGGATTTTCCATGGACTCTTTCCGTTTTTCCACGTTGGGGCAAGCCCTCAACAAGGAAGAGGAATACCTGGGAACCGTCTTCCAGGCATCTTTTTTCGTGGATTCCGGGGAAGTACTCACGTTTGTCGCATCCCAAGGAGAGAAGCGCTCTGCGATCCAGAGCCTGTGGTTCCAATATCGGAAAAGCGACGAAGCTGGTTTGGGAAGCCTGTTTCGCTACGTCCCCTACTACTACGGTGAGTACGAAGCTTCACAGGAAATGGTGTTTACCCGCAGCTGGTTTTTCCGGGATTGGTTTTTCCGCATTTCCGGCGAAACGGAAGAAGCCGTGCAGGAATTTTACGGGAAGGTCCAGGTTTTCATGGAACGCAATTTCGTGGTCAATCGGAGCGTGGAGCAAATTTGACACCCCACGAACCCTTTCGCAGGGTTAGTGCCTTTTTCAAGGAACGTTACGGCTACCGCGTGCAACGTATCCCCCTTTCCATCGGTTTGGGATGTCCAAACCGGAATGCAGCCGATGGCAAAGGGGGATGCATTTTTTGTGATCCAAAGGGAAGCGGCTTCGCTGCCCTTTCCCCCGACACCCCTCTTTCCGAACAGTTTTCCTTTTTTCGGCAGAGAGCTGTTTCCAAGTACGGGGACCAAGTACGTTTCCTGGCGTATTTCCAGTCTTTTTCCAACACGTATGCCCCGGTAGAAACGCTCCGGGCTTTCTACGATCAAGCTATCGCGAACGAAAAGGTTGTGGCACTGGACGTTTCGACACGCCCGGACTGTGTTCCGGAAGAGGTGCTGCAGTTGCTGCAAGGCTACCGTGATCGGGTGGATGTCTACTTGGAGTTGGGGCTGCAAACGGCGAACAACGCTACCCTGAAGCTTTTGCGGCGGGGGCATTCGCTCGCCCAGTTCGTGGACGCCACGCTTCGCGCCCACGCGCATGGACTTCAAGTCGTGGCGCATGTTATCCTGGATCTGCCCTGGGATAACAAGGCAGATGTGGTGGAAACCGCCCGGGTCCTGAGTGCGTTGCAAGTGGAGGGAGTGAAGTGCCACTCTCTGTACCGTGTGCAGGATACCCCCTTGGATGAGATGGTTCGTTCCGGACAGCTGCAGATGCTTTCCAAGGAAGAGTTCCTCGACCGTACGGTAGCCTTTTTGTCGAACTTGGACCCGAACATGGTGATTCATCGCTTGGTATCAGACCCCCCTATGGTCGGGGCAACGGGCAACTGGGGGATGACCAAAATCTCCTTGTTAAACGAGATTGAGAAGGAACTCAGAAGGCGTGAGCAATGGCAAGGAAAAGCTTTCCACTACCTGAATCGCTGAAACACGACTTGTACCTATCACTGTACTTGGCGGGGTGCGTGCTGCGCGAAAACGAGCCGCTTTCTGCGCATACTACGATGGGCATCGGGGGAAGTACCCCGCTCTGGGTACAGCCGGTTTCCAAGGGTGCGCTTTCGCAATCCTTGGGGCTTTTGGAGCAAGCCGGGGTTCCCTACCGGCTCATCGGCAATGGTTCCAACCTTTTGGTGAAGGAGGAACCTTTGCCCTTTGCGGTGTTGGATACCACCCGGGTGCAACATGTCTTTTTTTCCGGCAATCGCGTGGTGGTTGCCGCGGGGGTTCTCCTTCGCAGCTTGGGAAGGCTTTGCCAAGAAATGGGGCTTTCCGGGTTGGAGAATCTTTCGGGAATCCCGGGCACAGTGGGGGGCGCGATTCGCACGAATGCGGGGGCCTACGGGAGCCATTTCGGGGATTTGGTACGGGAGCTGTGCCTTTTTGACCGCAACGCCGGGAAACACATCCGTTTTTCTCCGGGGGAGGGCTTTTTCCAGTACCGCCGTAGTGCCCTTGATCCCGCCGTGCAGGTAGTGACCGAGGTGGTATTGGAGCTTTCTCCCGGAGCCCCGCAATACATCGCCCAGAAGACGCGCGATGTGGAGCAAAAGCGCTTTTGCATCCAACCCCTTTGCTTTCCGAGTGCGGGGAGTGTTTTCAAGAAGCCCTTTGCCGACTTCCACGTGGGAAAAGTGGTGGAAGAATTGGGTTTGAAGGGGAAGCGAGTGGGGGGAGCGCAAGTTTCCGAGAAACATGCGGGATTCATCGTGAACCGGGGACACGCGACATTCGCCGATGTGTTCCAGCTGATTCGATTGGTGCAAGGTACGGTACAGAAGAGTTGGGGGCTTTTATTGGAACTTGAAGTGGAAGTTTGGCCATGATGGGGGGAGAAGAAGATGTGTGGCATTTTTGGATTGATCGGGAAGGGGAATCGCCTCGGGGACCTGGTGGAAGGTTTGCGCAAGTTGGAGTACCGGGGATACGACTCCGCTGGGATCGCGTACATCTCGGGAAACCGCGTGGAAGTGGGAAAGAAAAGTGGGCGCGTGTCGGTTTTGGAAGAAATGTATGCCCAGCGACTACAAACGTTCGTGAATGCGGGGATTGCGCACACGCGTTGGGCAACGCACGGCAATCCCAATGATGTCAACGCGCATCCGCACACCGATTGTTCGGGAAAGATCGCAGTGGTCCACAACGGTATCATTGAAAACTTTTCCGAGCTCAAGAACGAGTTGCTTTCCCGAGGGCATCGGTTGCACAGTGATACGGACACGGAACTCATAGCCCACCTGGTGGAAGAGTACTACGGGGGCGACTTGCTGGAAGCGGTTTTGGCGGCGTCCAAGCGGCTTCGGGGCGCCTTTGCCATCGGTGTTCTGCATGCGGATTGCCCCGAACAACTGGTCATCGCGCGCGAAGGAAGTCCCCTGGTGGTGGGAAAAACCCCCGCTGGTGCGGTGATGGGTTCGGATGTGACCCCGTTGCTGAAGTACACGCGTGATGTTTTTTTCGTGGAAGATGGGGAATTCGTGTTGCTTTCTCCGCAGGGCATCCAGTTCTTCACGTCGGATGGCCGGTGGAAGAAACACGACCCGGTTCGGGTGGATTGGGAGGAGGAAGCCGCCGAAAAGGGGGGCTTCAAGTTCTTCATGGAAAAGGAAATCTCCGAGGAACCCCGCGTCATCCAGCAAGCCCTTTCGGGACGCCTGGTGGGGGAGAAGGTACATTTCCCAGAGTTACAAGAGTGGGAGAGCTTTTTGCAAGGGCTGGAAGGGATCACCCTGGTGGCCGCGGGGACTTCTTGGCATGCTTCGCTGGTTTTCCAGGCACTCGTGCGTGAAGCACTGCAATTGCGTTGCGACGTGGAAATCGCTTCGGAGTTTCGCTTTCGCAAGATTTTCGGGAACCCCCAGAAAGAACTGTTCCTGTTCATCTCCCAATCCGGTGAAACCACCGATACGTTGGAAAGCCTTCGGCTCGCCAAGAAGGAAGGTTTTCGAACCCTCGCGATCACCAATGTCATCGGCTCAACCATCACCCGGGAGGCGGAGAAGACGTTGTTTCTCCATGCGGGACCGGAAATTGGCGTGGCCTCCACAAAGGCGTACGTGGGGCAGCTGGTGGTATTGTACTTGCTGCTGGCTTTTTTGATCCAAAACCGGGGACTGGCCTTGGAAGAAGGTTTCCTGGAAGACCTTTCCATCATGCCGTCCCTTTTCCAAAACCAGTTGTCGCAAAAGCAGAAGTTGGCAGAATTGGCCCGCCGGTACGCTTTCTTTCACCATTTCATGTACATCGGCAGGGGTTTGCATTATCCTACCGCGTTGGAAGGAGCGCTGAAGATCAAGGAGATCTCCTACATCCACGCTACGGCCTATCCCGGGGGGGAACTCAAGCACGGCCCGATTGCCCTTCTCGACGAAGGTTTCCCTGTTTTTGCCATCGCGCCGCACGACCGCTACTTCGCCAAGATGAAAAGCAACATCCTGGAAACACAGGCCCGGAATGCGCGCGTGATTTGCCTTGTGTCGGAGGATTTACCCCAAGAAAGTCGCGTACAGGCAGACACGATCGAAATGCCGCGGGTTCACCCCTGGCTTTTCCCACTGGTGAGTGCCCCGGTGATCCAGCTTTTTTCGTACTTCGTTGCCGACCTGCGCGGACTGGACGTGGATAAACCGCGAAACCTGGCAAAAAGCGTCACGGTGGAGTAGTCTCTTCGCCTTTCAGTATGGAAGGGTCTTCCCAGGAAACGGGGCCAAGGGTTCCATCCGCGAAGCTTTTCCACAGGAAGGAACGCGCCCTTTCCAGGTTCTTTTTTCCTCCCTTTTCCAGGAATCCAAACCGTATGCAGAGGATCTCGAGCAATTCCTTGATTTCCCCGGAAGGGGGGGGCGAGATCTGCAGCTGGTTCATCCACTTCTCCAAAATGTTGGGGAAGTTCTGGCGGGCATACTCCACACCAAATTCCAGAGCATTTTCCACCTGGTTTTCTTCGCCAAGGATGGAACCGGTGAGCAGAAGTTTGAAGCGTACGTGGGAACTGTACAGGTTCTTGAAGAGAATACCTGGTGAGTCCATCAGGAAGAACGTGTCGCTCACGTGGATCCACTGGACGCCACGCGTCACGCCGGGAGTGTTCCCCGTGACCAATCTTTTCTTTCCCAGCAACGCGTTGATCAGCGTGGATTTGCCCACGTTGGGGATGCCCACTACCAGGGCGCGTTTCAATGCCTTACGCGAAGGGAGCCTCTTTTCCAGCAGTTGTAGGTCCTTTCGAATCTGTGCGGGGCTTTTTTTCAGGCTGGTGGGAAGGACTTCTTGGCCTTGCTGCTGGTAGTACGCGATCCAGCGCTTGGTGGTGGAGGCATCTGCCAGGTCCGCTTTCGTGAGGAGGATAAGGGTTTTCTTGTTGTGGAACATTTCTTTCCACTCGTAAGCCCTTCCCGAATAGGGGATGCGGGCATCCACCAGTTCGAGCACCGCATCCACCGCGGAGATATTCCTTTTGATTTGTCGCCGGGCTTTTTCCATGTGCCCGGGGTACCAGGTTGCCATTAGTGTCGGTGCATCGGCCCGAAGCGATCCAGTGGCCAAATCCGCAGTAAGGGGCCTCCCACCACGTTTTCCACTGGAACGAACCCGAAGAAACGACTATCGAAGCTCTCGTCGGAATTGTCCCCCATGAAGAAGTAGCACCCTTCGGGCACGGTCACTTGGATGGAACCGGAAGCATCTTTTTTCGCGTACTCGTCTACCTCGAGGTCACCGAAAACTTCTTCGTAGGAGTCGGTGTAATCGAGCATCTCGTTCAAGTTGCGGAACTGTGCCACCGTGCCGGAGGACAGGTACTGGTATGCATCGGGGTAGGCCATTTTGTGGTAGAAGGAAGGATCGGAAAAAACACCCTCACGCGTGTAGGCAATACCCGTCAAACCGGCGGGTGTTTTGCCGTTCACCAGGATGCGATAGGTGCCCGGGTTGTCCAGGTTGGGCACCAGCTGCAATACATCCCCCGGTTTCCCAATGAGCCGCTTGACGTACTTCACATGCCCCTTGTAGCGGGCGGGAGAGAAAAGATCCATGAACTTGTCGAAAAAGCGCAGCATCTCTTGGGCACTCTTGTCGATAAAGGGTGTCCAGAACACCACGATATCTCCGTATTCGGGGGGGCTTGCTTGGTAGGTGATGCGTTCGATGAACAAGCGGTCTTGGGGAGCGATAGTGGGATCCATGGAGGGAGTCGGAACCATCATGGTTTCAAAGACAAACAACCGGATGATCACCACTGCCACCGCGGCATATGCGAAGGCTTTGATCCATTCCACGGTTTCTTTCTTGGCTTTTTCTTTGAAAGTTGCTTTTTTCGCTTTTTTCTGTGGCAAAGGAATCATCTCCCAAAAAAAGACATCCGGGAAAGATCTCCCGGTACGAAAGAAAACCGGGCAATACAGGGATTGCCCGGTTGCTTTGCGGGGATCAGTTCCAATCCCGGCGTTCCTTGATCTTGACCACTCCGACGATCTTGCGGATGTAGAACAGCTTGGCGCGTCGCACTTTCCCTTTTTTCAACACTTCCACGTTTTGGATGGAAGGACAATGGTAGGGAAAGATCTTTTCGACTCCCACACCGTTGGCACCGATCTTTCGCACGGTGAATGTCTTTCCCATTCCACCGCCTCTTTTTTGAATGACGATACCTTCGAACTTCTGGATCCTTTCCTTGTTTCCTTCCACGATTTTCAAGGAAACCCGAATGGTGTCTCCCACGCGGAAAGGAGGAACCTCACGGTACTGGCTCTGTTCAAGGGCTTTAATCAGGGCATCGGACATTTTTCTTACCTCCTTGGCTTATTCTTTTGTTACTTGTTCTCCGATCAAGCGATCGAGAATGATGGCGATCGCGCTTCGCACGGATAAATGGTTGAAACTTGCATTTTCCCGCACCGGTCCCAATCGTACGTCGCAAAGGGATAGGATTTCGGGGGGAAGTCCCCAGCCCGTTCCAAAAAGCAACAAGATGGGACGCGTTTCGGAAACGATGCTTTCCCGCATCTGTTCGTACGTGGTAATGCCCGGTCCGGACTTGGCGGAGGTGAAAACCAACAAGGGTTCTTGCCCTTCCGCGCGCCGAATCTCTTCCAGGGTATCTTCCAGGTAGGGCTTGAGCGACACGATTTCCAACGCATCGCTGCGATTGGGGTTGTGCGGTCTACCCGCACCCTGGAGCCAGAAGCGCAGCACGCGCTGCACGATTTGTTGCTGTGCGGGCAAGTTGGTCACCATGTAGTACCGCTTGAGGTGATAGGTACGACAGGTTCGGGCAATATCGTGGATATCGATATTGGTGATTGCGGTGGAAATGATTTGCCCGTCCTTTCCAAGGCAGGGGTAATGGATCAAGGCTGCGTAGAGTTTATTCAGCATCGGAAAAACACTCCTTGAACAGTTCTACGAGGGCTTTCTTCTCCGAGGGAGAAAGCTCCTTCTTTAGGAACAGATCTGGCCTTTTGCGCAGCGTATTCCGCAGGGAGCTTTTCATCCTTTCCCTTTCGATACGTGCGTGGTTTCCACTGGTGAGCACCTCGGGCACATCCATCCCACGGAACGTGGCGGGCCGAGTGTAGTTGTCGTGGTCCAATAGCCCCGCGAAAAAAGAATCGTTGGACACGGAATCGCTGTTCCCCACCACACCAGGGACGAAACGGCTGGTCGCATCGAGCATCACCAATAGGGGAAGCTCTGCGCCGGTGGTGACGAAATCACCCAGGGATACCTCGCAATCCACGAGCGACAAGATTCTTTGGTCAAGGCCTTCGTAGCGCCCGCAAAAGAACACCATGCTTGATTCCAGTGCCCATTGCTTGGCGGTTTCGGACGTAAACCTCTCCCCTTGGGGCGAAGGATACACCACGTAGGGTTTCGGTTCCGCTTCGGGCAAAGAATCCCAGAATTCGAAAAAGGGTTCCGGCTTCATCACCATTCCGCCTCCTCCCCCGAAAGCATAATCGTCGGTGGTGCGATGCTGGTCATGCGTGAAATCCCGCAGGTTCACCACTTCGACTTCAATTCGCCCAGAAGAAATGGCTCTTCCCAGCACCCCCCATTGCAAGGCCCCTTGCACGAAATCGGGAAACACCGTAAGGATTCTCCATTTCACGGCTCTTCGGTCCCGGTGGTTGGTGATTCTCCCGAGGCTGCTTCCACGGGAACGCGGACCCAGATTTTCTTGGCTTGCAGGTCCATTTTGACGATGAACTGCGAAACCATGGGCACAAGGAGTTCTTCTTTTCCCGCAAGCCTTTCCTTCAACGAAACTTGTAGTACATCCGCCGATCCCGTCTCGATGATGTCTTTTGCCGTCCCAAGGAAGCGATCGTTTTCGTCGAAAACCTGGCAATCCAATACTTGGTAAAAGTAGTACTCGTTTTGCTTGAGGGGAGGCAAATCTTGCCTGTCTTGCCAAATTTCAAACCCCTGCACCTTCCGGGCATCTTCCAAACTCTTGATTTCTTCGAACCGCACGAAAAGGCGTTGGGGCGTGCCGCGAACGGATTCGAGTGTCACGAAGAGGTGCCGGCGCTTCTGTGGATGGAAAAGGAAATACTCCTTCCCTGGTTGCAAAGGAACCGCTTCGAAATCGCTCGCCCGGGCTTTTACCTCGCCCTCAAGGCCATGGGTACCGAGTACGCGACCCACTGGGATCGAACGATCGAGCAGCATCTTGAGGCTTTGCAGCACTGCAGCTTCACCTCAAGACCCGGAGGATGAACTTCTCGCTCTTCTCACCGGCAAGGGCATTGAGCAAAATGTTGATGGACTTGATGGTACGTCCGTTCTTTCCAATGATCTGCCCCACGTCTTCTTCATCCAGGGAGAGTTCGAACACTTCGTTTCCCTCTTCTTCGCCGTGCGTGATGGTCACACGTTCCGGGTGCTTGACAATGCCCTTCACGATAAACTCGAGTGCTTCTCTCATTCCTGGGATTCAGAACCCTCGGGCACCGGTTGTTCTTCGGCACGGTTTTTCTCACGGTCAAAGCGATCCATGATGCCGTACTTGGAGAAGATATTCCGCACGGTATCCGTTGGTTGTGCACCCTTGAGTAACCACTCGATGGCCCTGTCGATATTGACCTTGGTCAAAGCGGGGTCCTTGATAGGATCGTAGAATCCCAGCGATTCGAGGTATGCCCCATCCCTTCGTTTTTTCGAGTCCATGACAACAACCCTGTAAAAGGGCATTTTCCTTTTTCCCATTCGGGTCAAGCGAATTTTTACCATTGAAAACATCAACCTCCTGAAGTGTATTTCAAAATTATTGTAAGCCGAAAGGCAGGCGGGGGAAACCACGCTTGCCGGGTTTGCTGATTTTTTTCATCATTTTTTTCATTTGGTCGAATTGTTCCAGCAGGCGTGTGACGTCAGAAAGAGGGCGGCCACTTCCCGCGGCGATTCTCTTCTTCCTGCTGTAATTGATGATCTTGGGAGAACTTCGTTCCCGAGGGGTCATGGAATGGATGACGGCCTGGATGTGGCGCAGGCGGTTCTCGTCCACGGTCACATCTTTCAATTTTCCGGCACCGGGAAGCATTTCCAGAATGGAACTGAGGGAACCCATTTTCTTGATCTGCTGGAGTTGGTCGAGGAAGTCATCGAAGGTAAATTCGGCGCGGCGAAACTTGCGTTCCATTTGCTTGGCCTTTTCCTCGTCCATGGTTTGCTCTGCTTTCTCGATCAAGCTGAGGATATCGCCCATGCCCAAGATCCGGCTCGCCATGCGGTCCGGGAAAAAGGCTTCCAACCCGTCGAGCTTCTCGCTCACTCCCACGAACTTGATGGGCTTCCCCGTCACTTTTCGCACGGAAAGGGCAACTCCACCACGGGCATCGCCATCCAGCTTGGTGAGCACAAAGCCGGAGACTTCCAGGCGATCGTTGAAAGCCTGTGCAGTTTGAACCGCATCTTGCCCGATCATGGAATCGATCACCATCAAGATTTCATCGGGGGAAACGATTCTTCGAAGTTGTTCCACTTCGCGCATCATCTTTTCGTCCACGTGCAAGCGTCCGGCAGTGTCCAAAATCATCACGTCAACGTTTTGGGCAATGGCCGCTTTGGAAGCTTCCGTAACGATGGCTTCGGGATTCTTGCGGTCCCCGGTGAACACCGGTACATCCACTTCCCCCCCCAGGATTTCCAACTGGTGGATTGCAGCGGGCCGATACACGTCGGCGGCGACCAACAAAACCTTCTTGCCCTCCGACTTGATCTTCTTGGCGAGCTTGGCAGCTGTTGTGGTCTTCCCGCTTCCCTGGAGGCCAACCATCATCACGCAAGAAGGGCGATGGACAAACTCCAGCTTCTCGCCAGACTTACCCATCAATTCGGTGAGTTCATCCCGAACGATCTTGATGAATTGCTGGTCGGGGGAAAGGCTGTTGAGAACCTCTGCCCCAAGCGCTTTTTGCTTCACGTTCTCGATGAAGTCCTTGACGACCTTGTAATTGACATCCGCTTCCAACAAGGACATTTTGACCATTTTCACCGCATCTTTCACGTTCTTCTCGGTGATCTTTCCTTGTCCCCGCAGGCTTTTAAATGCTTTTTCTAATTTCTGTTGAAGATTATCAAACATCCATGTCACTCCCCTGGAAAATCCGGTAGAGTATACCCGATTCACCCTGTGCCGTCAAGGGACAGCGGGTAACCATCCGAAAAATCTCAAAGAAATTCAAGTAAATAAGATTTGAATAATAAATCGTAGATCGTGTGAATTCATTGAATGATTCCCCGCCCATCCCCCCCCATTCGCAAGGAAAACCCTGGGACCGCCGCACCCCAGTGCGGCTCTCTTTCGGATCGTGGAGCAAAGAGGGGATGTCTCCGCACTCGTAGGGCCGCTGTTGGTTCCCAATCATCTACCCTCTTCGGATTGCCCTACTTTCTATTCGTTTCCGGTCCGTGCCAGGAACACACAGGGAGCCGCACTGGGGGGCGGCGGTCCCAGAAAAAGCATTTTTGGGATAGCTTGGGTTGAATCCCTGGCTTTCTTTCCGCCCGTGGGGGTAAAAAACATTCCCATCAACCATGTGGGAACTTTGGGACCGCCGCACCCCAGTGCGGCTCTCTTTCGGATCGTGGAGCAAAGAGTGGATGTCTCCGCACTCGTAGGGCAACTGTTGGTTCCCAATCACCTACCCTCTTCGGATTGCCCTACATTCTTTCCGTTTCCGGTTCGCGCCAGGAACACACAGGGAGCCGCACTGGGGTGCGGCGGTCCCAGAAAAGCATTTTTGGGATAGCTTGGGTTGAATCCCTGGCTTTCTTTCCGCCCGTGG
>ERZ795053.1155-NODE-1155-length-33710-cov-32.737127_pt1 | contig 33710 bp, 24 predicted proteins | sample MGYA00375137_ERZ795053 | MGnify/ENA primary metagenome ERZ795053 (study PRJEB30182, sample SAMN05720284) | activated sludge metagenome | isolation source: Anaerobic digester | place: Hong Kong | collected 2014-12-17 ...
CATTGACGTGCTTACGCTGTAGATAGGGGTGATCGCCGCTTGCCGGCTTGGCGGCGTCCAGAACCTTCTGGGCCTCGACACTGGCCGCGTCATGTTGCCGACGGCGTTCGGCGCGCTCTTCCTCGGTCAGATTCTCGGCACTCTTGGCGCACCAGGTTTCTTTGATGCCTCGCTTGTAGTCACCGAAGGTGCCGGCAGGCAGGCCGTCGCCATGCAGCACGTACCAGGAATTCGTGGCCTTATCGCCGTTGATCTTGATGCGGTGCAGCGTGCCGTCGGCGATGATTTTGCCCGCGTAATCCAGGCCAGCAGCGAGCATGGCCGAACGGAAGGAGTCAACATGATCGATCATAGGGGGATTCTCTCCATGAATAGAGAGACTGACTCGCGACCATGCCCGTGATAAGATCCTGCTGCGCTTTCATTTCGGCATGACCGCTGAGGCCAGTCTCGGAGTTACTCGGGACTGGCCTTAGTCGTTTTTGACGTCGTGGAAGGCTCGCGCTTCGGCGATGGCCCGCTTAAACCGGTCGATTTGTTCAGGTGTGATACCGGCTCTAGCGACGATTTCGTCAGCATCGAGGCCGGCCTCGTCGTCGGGCTCGTCGTCGGATCGGTTGGCCAAACGCCATTCCATGAAACGCCAACGTTCGGCTGGCGATCCGGCCTCGAACGCCACCAAGAATTCCTCGAAGTCGCTCATTGGGCACCCTCCTTGCCGTCCTTGCCCAATACCTCGCGATACGCTTGTGCAAATGCCTTTGCGAGAATCACGGTCTTCTCAATCACTGCCGGGTCCGCCTCGATGCGCTCCTCGGTCGCGCGGCGGGCTTCCCGATCCGCCTCGTACTCGGCTTCCCGATCCGCCACAGCCTTTTGGGCTTCGTTCCCGAGACACTCCTCAATGGCTTCAAGCACGCTGGCAACAGCTTGTAATTGCATGAACATTCCGCGCCGCACGTGAATGGAATCGAAAGGATCGCTCTTCTCGTCGGCAAACAATTCCGAAACCAGATGCAGAGTCGAGACGCAATTACTCAACGTGTCGCAGATGTTGTTTGGGCGAATGTGGGTGTCGTCCGCGAACGGATGAGTAAGGGGGATTGCGGGGGTGAATGAATTACTGGCCATGATCAGTCTCCAATCGATTCAAACAAGAACGAACCGGCGTGGTGCCGGGAACTGGCGGGGCTAGGAAACCGCACTCAAGAGCGGCGCGCGCCCTTACGGGTAGCGCATCCCGCCAATCCCCGACATTGCTATTGCTGGAGACTGGCAACCCGGAATCCGGGCGGATTTCGGGCGTAAAAATACCATCGCTGACGGGGACGGTTGACCGCTTGAGTTGGCGTTTCCTAGGCGCCGATCGGAAGGATAGGCCGGGACGGGGTGGGGTGCAAGCGATCATTAGGCGGCCTCCACTGCGAGCGCGGAAGGGCGCATGTCGATGATGTGCTGCTTCAACAGCAACTTGCGGTCTTTGTAGGGCAGTCCTCGCCCAATCAAAACCGAGTTGCGGACCTCTAGATTTGCCAACAGAGACAAATCGGATTCTGATAAGCGTTCCCGATCCAAGGCTGAAAATTGGCCGGACAGAACACCGTTGATTAGCCGCGCTTCGTTGATGAAGTGATGACTGGCGGTGGCTTTGCCCGACTCTTCGCGGACCAGCTTCAAAGCGTCATTCATCATCTTGAAACTGGCGGTCGCTTGGCTACGGGCGCGTTTCCAATCGAAATGGGGATGCTGACCTTTCAGGAACCCTTCGATTTGCTCGTCGCACCAGACCGCGAAATCGACGTTCAGCCATTGAGCGAATCGAACCCCCAAACGAGGATGCAGCCACGTTCCACCGGCTTTGCCGCGTCGGGTCTTGATCCAAAAGCCGGGGTTTTCCCGGTTTATCCCGTGTCGGCGTGACAAAGCATCCAAGTATCGCCGGGTCTCTGGCAAGCGCAGCCATTCGTAGACCTCCTTGCCATAGTGCGCTGCCGCAGCCGTGGCGTTGAACCATCCGTCTTCATTGAAATTGACTGGCATGCCTTGGTAATCAATGCGAACGAGAGAGGCGGTCATTAGGCGGCCTCTCCTTGGCGGCTGGCGGCGATTCGCTCTTCCTGCCAAGCGACCACATCGGATTCCAGCCAGGCGGCGGAACGTTCGGCAAGTTTGATCGGTCGGGGGAACTGGCCATTGCCCATGAGTCTGTAAAGCTGGGCGCGCTTCAAACCGGTACGTGAACAAACGGTGGGGAGTCGGAGGAACTGTATAGCCATGCGGCAACACCTTCAGGCGGTTGTAGACATGGCTTCGATATATTAATGACAGAAATTCAAAATAGAATACTTTTAAAATTCTGTCAGGATGTCTTGCCGCGACCTCCAAGACTACCGGAGGCAACCTTTTTCGCGATGGCGGCCTTTCCTCGATCTCTGATTTTTTTTAGCTCCTCCTCAGCTTTTTCCGCTCGCTGTTTTTCCTTTCGTAATTGCTCAGATAGTTCTTTATTTTCAGTTAGTAAGCGCATGACTTCCTGTTGAAGCTCAGCATAGGTTGGTGGCGCGCGAGGTGTCGGCATCTTGGGAACGGGAAGATAACAATTCATCCGTACTTCAATAACCGGTGGATACATCCATGGAATTAGGTTAGGCCACCGCTTTAAAGCCCAAATGAAAAACCTATTGGAAAAAACGTGACCCTTTGGAAACGGTAGCGGCGCAGGTATCAAGCGCAACGGGTTTTTCTTCGCTTTTTCGCCGTCCCGAATGGCTTGCCATACTTTGGTTTTCGCTCTTGATAGCGGATACTCGGGGTAGACGGTTTCCGCGATGCGCTGCACATAATCGGCTACCGAGATAGTGACTGGATTGTCCGGCTGCTTGGACTCATCAAGTGGCGGGTTACCCATCAAGCAGCACCCACACGAATTGGGACCACCGCCGCGCCCTGCTTCAAGGCGTCCAGGTAATCCGACCAGGCTTGCATCATCTTGCGGCGCTCGGGCAGGTGTTCGGCACGGTTGTAGGCGGCGCGGACGCCGTCCTTTTCGGCATGGGCCAACTGCCGCTCAATGGCGTCTCGATGCCAGCCCATCTCGTTCAGCAGCGTGGAGGCCATGCTTCGAAACCCGTGCCCGGTCATCTGGGTTTGGTCGTAGCCCAAGCGGCGCAAGGCGGCATTGACGGTGTTCTCGCTCATCGGCCGGTCGGCCGTCCGCAAGCCGGGGAACAAATACCTTCCCCGACCGGTGAGGGCTTGCAGTTCCCGCAGGATCGCCAGGGCTTGGGCGGACAGCGGCACGATATGGGCGTGGCGCATCTTCATCTTGTGGGCCGGTATCCGCCATTCCGCAGAATCCAAGTCGAATTCCGGCCACTCGGCTTGACGCAATTCACCGGGCCGCACGAACAGCAGCGGCGCCAGTTGCAGGGCGCAACGGGTCACGAACGAACCCTCGTAGCCGTCCAGATCGCGCAACAGCGCGCCGATGGTCTTCGGGTCGGTGATCGCGGCGAAGTGCTTGACCCGGACCGGTGGCAACGCGCCGCGTAGATCGGCGACGGGATCGCGCTGGGCGCGGCCGGTGGCGACGCCATAGCGGAACACCAGGGACAGGGTTTGCAGCGCCCGATGGGCGGTTTCCAGCGCACCACGGGCTTGAACCCGCCGCAGGCAGGCCAGCAGTTCAGGCGCTTCGAGTTCCTGGACCGGACGCTTGCCCAACCACGGCAGCAAATCCGCCTCCAGGCGTCGCCACACCCGGCCGGCGTGTTCAGGCGTCCAACCGGAAGCGAACTGCTCATACCACTCGCGAGCCAGGGCCTCGAAGCTCCCCTCACCCGCCAGGGCGGTCTTGGCGGCTTTCCGCGCGGCGCTGGGATCAATACCGGCGGCAACTTGTTCGCGGATCTTCTGGCGCTTCTCGCGGGCTTGCTTGAGGGAGACTTCGGGATAGCTGCCGAGTCCCAACAGTTGATCCTTGTCGGCGAAGCGGTACTTGATCCGCCACAGCTTGGAGCCGTGGGGCTGAATCAGCAGGAACAAGCCCTTTTCATCGAACAGCTTCCAAGGCTTGGCGGCCGGCTTGGCGGCCTTGACGGCGGCATCGTTCAGGGGCATTTGGGGTACGGGGTACGGTGGCGGAATCCATACCCTCCACGATACCCCAATCCTTGACGGGTCTCCAGTAGCGTCCAAGGAAGTCCAGCACAGTCTGGCAGGCATAAAAAAACCCGCTGAATCGCGGGCTTGTGTGCTCCTTGCGGACTTCCTTGGACTTCCTTGGATGCTCAACTGGAGGCTAGGGTCGGAATCGAACCGGCGTCCACGGCTTTGCAGGCCGCTGCATGACCACTCTGCCACCTAGCCCGGTGACGAAGACTTATACGCCGGCATCAATGACCGGGCGCATAAAAAAGCCTCGATATTTATTTCGAGGCCAGGGAATCTTGGAGCGGGAAACGAGACTCGAACTCGCGACCCCAACCTTGGCAAGGTTGTGCTCTACCAACTGAGCTATTCCCGCTGCGTAGAAGCGTCATATTAACGCAAAAATCGGGCTCGTCAAGCCTTCAGCGCTGGCCAGGCCGCTAGCAGATAATGCAGCATGGACCAAAGCGTCAGTACCGCGGCAACCAGCAACAAACCCTGCCCCACCGCCAGGGTCGGAAAAACCCCGCCGAACGGCTCTCGATAGAGCAACAGCAGCACGGCGACCATTTGGGCGGTGGTTTTGACCTTACCGATCATGGACACCGCTACCCGCCCATGCCCCCCGATCTGCGCCATCCACTCCCGCAATGCGGAGATGGCGATTTCGCGGCCGATGATGATCATCGCCGTTACCGCCATCAATGGGGTGGGAATGGCCTGCACCAGCAAAACCAGTGCCGCCGCCACCATCAGCTTGTCGGCGACCGGATCGAGAAACGCGCCAAAGGCAGAGGTCTGGCCGAGCCGCCGGGCCAGGTAGCCATCCAACCAATCGGTCAGCGCCGCCAGCCCGAACAATGCGGTGCACAGCAAGTTGGCGCCACGAAACGGCAGAAAGAACACGCCCACGAAAACTGGTATCAACGCGATCCGCAGCAGGGTCAGCCAAGTAGGCAGGTTCAGTTGCATGGTTCGACGGGCGGTCAACTTTCATCGTGGAAAACATCGTAGATGCGTCGTGCCAGTTCGGCGCTGATGCCATCCACTCGGGCAATATCCTCGACGCCGGCCCGGGCCAGTTGTTTCAAACCACCGAACTGCCCGAGCAACGCCTGTCGGCGTTTGGTTCCGATACCGGGGATACTTTCGAGCGCGGAGGTGGTACGCCCTCTGATCCGACGCTGGCGGTGGCCGGTAATCGCGAAGCGGTGTGCCTCGTCGCGGATCTGCTGCACTAAATGCAGCGCGGCTGAATCATCCGGCAGTATAATCGGGCGACTTTCCTCGAACAAGTAAAGCGTCTCCAACCCCGGTTTGCGTCCCGGCCCCTTGGCGATGCCAACCACCACGAGCCCGGTGATTCCCAACTCATCCAGTACCTTGCAGGCCTGGGTCAACTGGCCTTTGCCGCCATCGACGAACAAGATATCCGGCAATCGTTCCTGTCCATCGCGCAGGCGAATGTAGCGTCGGGCCAGCGCTTGGCGCAGGGCGGCGTAATCATCGCCTGGAGTAACCCCTTCGATATTGTAGCGGCGATAGTCGGACTTGACCGGCCCTTCCGGGCCGAACACCACACACGACGCAACCGTCGCCTCGCCGTAAGTATGACTGACGTCGAAACATTCCAGTCGCGCCAGTTCGAATTCGCAGCCCAGTGCTTCCCGTAGCGCCTCCAATCGGCGATGCATCCCGGTCTGACTAGACAGATGGGCGACCAGTGCATGCTCGGCGTTTTGGAGTGCCATGGCCAGCCAGCGGGCGCGCTCGCCGCGCGGGCGGTGAGCGATTCGCACCCGATGCCCGACTCGCTCCTGAAAGGCTTGAATCAGCAGTGCCATCTCCATCGGTTCGTGGCTGATCAACAGATCGGCCGGAACGGTCTTGTCGAGATAGTACTGCGCCAGAAACGCGCTCAATACGGCACCAGCCTCCTCTTCCTCGGGCAGACGGGGGAAAAACGCCTGGTTGCCGAGCAAGCGGCCGCCACGAAACATAAAAACCTGTACGCAGGCCACGCCGCACCGCACCGCGCAGGCCACCACATCAAGATCGCCGCTCTCGCCCTCGACATGCTGGCGTTGCTGAACCTGCCGTAAATCGGCAATCTGGTTGCGGCAGATCGCCGCTTGCTCGAAATCCAGTGTGGCGGCAGCTTTTTCCATCCGCAGCACCAACCCATCGATCACTTGCCCGCTCTTGCCTTCCAGAAACAGGATGGCATCGCGCAGATGGCGTTGGTAACCCACTTCGTCGATCAGGCCGACGCAGGGCCCAGTGCAGCGCTTGATCTGATATTGCAGGCAGGGACGGCTTCGACCCTGGAAAAAACTGTCCTCGCATGACCGCAGTCGAAAAGTTTTCTGCAGCAGGTTCAAGGTATCGTGGACGGCATTGGCGTTGGGATACGGGCCGAAATAGCGCCCCGCCGCGCGCTTGGCGCCCCGATGCAACACCATGCGAGGAAACGCGCCGGCGGATACATGAATGTAGGGATAGCCTTTGTCGTCGCGCAACAGAATGTTGTAGCGCGGCTTGAACTGCTTGATCAGCGTACTTTCCAGAATCAGCGCCTCGACCTCGGTATGAGTCACCGTGACTTCGACGGCGCGGATACGAGCCACCAAGCTGCGCACCTTGGCGGCCGTCTGGTTTTCTCGGAAGTAGCTGGAAACGCGCTGCTTGAGATTGCGCGCCTTACCGACATAAAGCACCGTGCCGCGCTCGTCCAGCATCCGATAGACGCCGGGCAACGCGGTGAGATGCTTGAGAAAAATCCTGGGGTCGAATGGCGGTGGTGGAGGTACGGTCATCTTGGCAATATCGCGGCCCGCAGCTTGGGCCACCTCACTCAAAACGACCGCACCAGATCAGGAATTATCCCGCCGGATATCGTATTTCTCCATCAGACGGTACAGCGTCATGCGCGAAACTCCCAGCTCCTGGGCGGCACGGGCAATGTTGAAGCGGGTTCGCAGCAAGGTCGATTCAATGGTTTCGCGATCAGCCGCCATCCGGGCTTCGTCCAGGGTCACAAAGCCGCGCCCGAGCGAACGCCGCTCCAGCTCCAGGTCGTCGGGGGTGACATACGGCCCTTCGCTCAACAGCACTGCCCGGCGCACCCGGTTCATCAACTCCCGCACGTTGCCGGGCCAGTCGTAACGATTGATGACCTCCAAGGCATCGCGGCTCAATCCCTTGGCGGAAGTCCTGGTTTCCGCGGCAAACTTGGTAAAAAAGTGTTTGGCCAGCAACTCGACGTCGTTCTTGCGCTCGCGCAGAGCCGGTGCCCGCAGGTGCAGCACGTTGAGCCGGTAGTACAAGTCCTCGCGGAACCGCCCGTCTCGCACCACCTGTTCCAGATGGGTGTTGGTGGCGGCGATCACTCGGACATTGACCGGAATCGGCTTGGTGCTGCCCAGGCGGCGGATCTTCTTTTCCTCCAGAAATCGCAACAGATTGGCTTGCAGTTCGGGGGCAAGATCGCCGATCTCATCCAGAAACAGCGTACCGCCGTTAGCGGATTCGAGGTGGCCGATCCGGCGCTCGCTGGCGCCGGTGAACGCGCCCTTCTCATGCCCGAACAGTTCCGATTGAATCAGGTTGGCAGGCAAGGCGGCACAGTTCATGGCGACGAACGGTGACACCACGCGGGCGGAATACTCATGAATGGCGCGGGCCGCCTGCTCCTTGCCGGTACCGCTTTCCCCGGTAATCAGCACCGGCACATCCACTTCCGCCGCTTTCTGAATGCCCCGAAACAGGGTTTGCATGACAGCACTGTTACCGATCAAACCGTACTGGGATTCCGTCTCGCGTTGATGACGAAGGGCGGTTTCGGTCAGGTTTACCATGCCGTAGGCATGCCCAAGCGTCACCACCAAGCGCGCGGGATCAATGGGCAGGGTATGATAATCACAGCAGCGCTCGGCGATGATGCTGGACAATAGCTTGCGATCGAGGCACTGGCGAGACAGCGCCATGATCCACTGCATCTTGCGGCGGGCCAGCATCAGGTCGATCACCCACTGGACCGATCGCTCCGGCTCGCAGCTGAAAAGAATAACCAGGCCCACCTCAAACGAGTGTTCGGTGAGCAACGTTCTGGCCATAACGGATTCCTGGGCCCAATACACTTCCCAGTCCGCCGCCGCGATTTTCTGGAGCAACACCTCATCAACCGCTCCCGTGCTCAAAACCAGAAGCTTGCGCATCGAATTTCACCTACCGTCAATTGGATGGAACACCGAGTTTCGTCGTGCCGAAAAAAGACACTCGGAATCATTAATCGTCATACTCAAAGACATTCACACCATACTGCGTCATCTTCAAACATCCAATCCGACCAAAATACACCATAAAGATGCTTCATACCTGTTTTACTTGTAACCAGCAATCTGCGATGAGCCAGTTCGTATCAGTTTGAGGGATATACCTCACAATTCCGACAAGGCTCTACTCTGCATACGAAATCATGGCGCTAAACTCGGCTGGCCTGTCATCCCTGATACTTGAAAAAGACACAGTAGTGTAAATATTATCCATTGAACCGTAGACATTGTCTACTACAACAACCTTGGCTTTTCGAGAAATCTGTATTATGAATCTGCAGTATTGATGCCCTTCTGTCAGACAGGCAACACATCTGCCCTTTTCCGAACGGTCCAAGCCGACGTTTCATGTGACGACAGTCGCCCTATCTTCACGCTGGCGGCCTTCTATCTCATCATTGAGTCCGAGAATAGCGATGTTCTATTTCCCATTACGTACCTTGCTGTTTCAGCTCGACCCGGAAACCGCTCACAATTGGACGCTTGGCTTACTGCGTGCGACACCTCCCTTGGCACTGAGCACGCTATTTGGAAGATGCGTACCGTCCCAGCCACGCCGGGTCATGGGACTGGATTTCCCTCATCCGATTGGACTAGCGGCCGGTCTGGACAAAAATGGTGAATGTATCAGGGCTTGGGAAGCCTTGGGGTTCGGCTTCATCGAAATCGGCACCGTCACTCCGCGCGCCCAGCCGGGCAACCCCAAGCCTCGGATGTTCCGGCTGCCGTTGGCACAGGCGCTGATCAACCGATTGGGCTTCAACAACAAGGGCGTGGATTATCTGATCGAACAAGTGCGGCGATCCGGCTTCAAGGGCGTGTTGGGCATCAACATCGGCAAGAACGCCGATACCCCGGCGGAACGGGCGATCGACGACTACCTGATCGGCCTGCGCAAGGTCTACCCCTGGGCCAGCTATGTCACCGTAAACATCTCCTCGCCCAACACGCCGGGTCTGCGCGACCTGCAATACGGCGCGGCGCTGGAGCAATTATTGGCGACACTGCAAGCGGAACGACAACGCTTGTGCGACACTCATGGTCGTTACGTACCACTGGCGATCAAGATCGCGCCGGACCTGGCCGACGCCGATTTGCCCATGGTGGGACAGGCGCTGCGCCGGCATGGCATGGATGCGGTCATCGCCACCAACACCACCTTCTCGCGAGCCGGCGTGGAAGGCATGCCTCACGCCGGGGAAACCGGCGGCCTGAGCGGCGCACCGCTGCGGGAACGCTCAACCGCGGTGGTGCGGCGCTTGGCCGACATTCTGGCCGGCGAAATTCCGATCATTGCCGTGGGCGGCATCCTGAGCGGGGCCGACGCCGCCGCCAAGATCGAGGCCGGCGCCAGCTTGGTGCAGCTTTACACCGGCTTTATCTATCGCGGCCCGGATCTGATCCGGGAAGCGGTGCTGGCATTGCGTTAACCTCTCCCCGACTCACTCTCAAGCCATGCTCGATCGTTTGATCGCCGTCGCACCGATGCTGGACTGGACCGACCGGCACTACCGATATTTCATCCGCCTATTGAGTCGCCACACCCTGCTTTACACCGAGATGGTCACGACTGGGGCGATTCTGCGCGGCGATCGGCAACGGCTGCTGGCCCACGATCCGACCGAACATCCGCTGGCCCTGCAACTGGGCGGCAGCGACCCCGCCGAACTGGCCCGCTGCGCCTGCATCGCCGCCGACTGGGGTTACGACGAGATCAATCTCAACGTCGGCTGCCCCAGCGACCGGGTTCAGTCGGGTCGGTTCGGCGCCTGTCTGATGGCGGAACCGGATCTGGTGGCGGCGTGCGTGGCGGCGATGCGGGCGGCAACAGACCTGCCGGTAACGGTCAAAACCCGCATCGGGATCGACGAACGGGATTCCTACCAGGAACTGGCGGATTTCGTGCGCCGGGTCGCGGCGGGCGGGTGCACGGTCTTCATCGTTCACGCCCGCAAAGCCTGGCTGAGCGGCTTGAGCCCGAAAGAAAACCGGGAAATTCCGCCGCTGCGTCATGAGGTCGTGCATCGACTCAAGCGGGATTTCCCCGAATTGACCATCGTGCTGAACGGTGGCTTGACCACACTGGAGCAGGTCACGGAACAATTGCGACAGGTGGACGGGGTGATGATCGGCCGCGCGGCTTACGAGAACCCTTACCTGCTGGCCGAGGTGGATCGACGGTTCTTCGGTTCGAGCGCGCCGCCGCCGAACCGCCATCAGGCGGTTCGGGCGTTGCTGCCCTATCTGGAGGACCGACTACGGGCGGGAACGCCGCTGCAATGCATGACCCGACCTATCCTCGGACTGTTTCAGGGCATACCGGGGGCACGGGCATGGCGGCGCGTCCTGAGCGAACGGGCCTGGCGGCACGGAGCGGGGGTGGAAGTGGTGGAGGCGGCGCTGGAACGGGTGGCGGAAACCCACTGAGCGTCTCAAATCGCGGGCGCGACCCCTGGCCACGATGCAGGATCGACGACAAGGGCGTAAAGTGGCATCCGTCCGCATTAATCGCGGTTTCCCCACGCTCTGTCCGCCGTGACAAAATTTCCGGGCGCGAACCGCCACGACTTTGTAAAGGACCGCCACCGATGTACGAATTTCTGCAATATCAAATTCGCGACGTGATGACCGTCGATCCCATCGCCATCAGTCCAAAAGCCAAATTGCGCGAGGCCGAGGAATTGTTCGAAACCCACGACTTCAACGGCGTGCCGGTGGTGGACAACCAACGCTGCCTGCTCGGCATGCTGACCAAGTTCGACTTGCTGAATGCGTTTCGTTTCGACGCTCACACCTTGGTCCCGCATTACGACGACATCATGGAACAAACCGTCGAAACGGTGATGACTCGTGAACCGGTCATTGTCGCGCCACAACTACCGCTCAGCCGACTGCTGCAAAAACTGGTGGAAATACGCGCCAAGAGTCTGCCGGTGGTCGAGGAAGGTCATCGACTGGTCGGCATCATCTCCCGCCAGGATGTTCTGAAAGCGCTGCGCCGCGCCACCACCAAACGCGAGCTACCCGCTCACGAGGACTCGGCGCCATGACCACTCTGCTCTACACTCATGCGGCTTGCCAGGAACACGACACCGGTTTCGGCCACCCGGAATGCGCGGCTCGACTGACCGCCATCCTCAACGCGCTCGGCACCGTCCCGTTCGCGGCGCTGGAGTGGCGCGACCCGCCCGAGGCCACGCGCGAGCAACTTACCCGCATCCACAGCCAAAGCCACGTCGAGCGTGTTCTCGGTCGGATTCCCAAACAGAAGCATTACGCCATCGATGGGGATACCGTCGTATCGCCACGCTCGGGGGAGGCCGCCCTGCGGGCGGCGGGCGCGGTCTGCGCGGCGGTGGATGCGGTGCTGCGACAGGAAGCCGACAACGCCTTCTGCGCCATCCGTCCGCCCGGCCACCACGCCGAACCGGCACAGGCCATGGGTTTTTGCCTGTTCAACAATGCCGCCATCGGCGCCGCCCACGCCCGCGCCGTTTACGATCTGGAACGGGTGGCGGTGATCGATTTCGACGTGCACCACGGCAACGGCACCCAAGCAGCGTTCGAGCAGGACCACGGCTACCTGTACGTCTCCACTCATCAGGCTTACATTTACCCCGGCACCGGCCGCCGCGAAGAACGCGGGGTCGGCAATATCGTCAACGTCCCGCTGCTGGCCGAGAGTGGTTCGGCCGACCTGCGCCACGCTTGGCATCAGGACATCGAGCCCGCGCTACGACGCTTCCAACCGAAATTGATCCTGATTTCGGCTGGCTTCGACGCCCATTACCTGGACCCGCTGGCCGAACTCAATTTCAACGAGGACGACTACGAGTGGCTGACCCGAGAGATTCTGGCGGTCGCGGCCGATTGCTGCGAAGGCCGCGTGGTATCGGTGCTGGAGGGTGGCTACAACCTGTCGGCGCTGGCCGCCAGCGTGGCGGTTCACGTCAAGGCGCTGATGGAAGCGCCACGCGCGGCCCAACGCGCCTTGGTCAAGGAGATCCTGGAACGGCGGAAGGCCAAACGGAACGAAAACGACTCATGAACGTTCGACCACCGCCAAGGACGGCGGCTCCATGCCACCGACCGTGACATCGGCGGTTTCCGCCAGCCCGCCGCGCAGCCACCCCTCATATCCATCTTGCAGTAGCGACAATCGTCCCTGCAGTGTCCCCTTCAGCAGATGATACGCGCGCACGGCCCGCTCGCCTCGCTGACAGTAGAGCAACAGCTCGTCGTCCGGCCCCACCCGCGCGAGCAGGCTCTCGATCTGGTCCAGCGGCGCGTGCTCGGCGCTTGGAATATGCCCGGCGGCAAACTCGGCTTCGGTGCGGACATCGATCCAGCGTAATGCGGGACGCCGCCGACCAGCCTCCAAGCTGAGCCAGGGCAGCTCGTCGGTGGATGTGGCTTGCTGCTCCGTCGCGCACGTTTCATCGGCCTGGAAATGAGGGGTGCTGGCGCAAACCCATTCGGTCTCGGCCAGCGCGCGGATCGTGGGCGCATCGCCGCAAACCGGGCAGTTTGGATCGCGCGGTAGCCGTGGCTTTTGAAAGCGCATCACCAACAGATCGACCGTGAGCAGCGCGCCGATCAACGGTTCTCCGATTCCCAGGATCAGCTTGAGCGCCTCGTGGGCCTGCAAGGTCCCGAACAGGCCGGGCACCGTCCCCAACACACCCGCTTGAGCACAGGACGGCACCGTCTCGGGATCCGGCATTTCCGGAAAAAGACAGCGATAGCAAGGTCCCCCCGGCGCGGCGTAGACCGAGAGCATCCCCGAGAACGCGCGGATGCTGGCGCCGACATACGGCTTACCCGCCAACACGCAGGCATCGTTCACTAGATATTTGGTGGCGAATCGATCGGAACCTTCGATCAACAGGTCATACGCTTCGACCAGGCGCGCGGCGTTGGCCAGAGTGAAAGCCTCGGGGTAAACGTCGATCTGGAGATGCGGGTTGAGCGTAAGCAGGCGATCGCGGGCTTGCTCAGTCTTGGCCGCGCCACAACCCGCCGTGTCATATAAAACCTGCCGCTGAAGATTGCTCAGCTCAACCTGATCGGGATCGATGATGCCCAAGTGGCCGACCCCGGCGGCGGCCAAGTACAGCAAGGCCGGCGTGCCCAAGCCACCGGCGCCGATCACCAGCACGCTCGCCTGTCGTAATTTCCGCTGACCGTCAAGCCCGATCTCGGGCAAGATCAGATGCCGGGCGTAGCGCAGTTGCTCTTCGACGCTGAGCGCGCTCGTTGCATCTGGGGACTGATGGAGAGGGTTGGACATCCCGAAATAGCTCTGTACGGTGCGGGGTTATGCGCGCGCCGCCGCTTCGCGGAACAGATTCAGCCAGACCCGGACCCGCCCGTCCGGGTCCGGCGCACGCAGCACGTCGGAAACGACCGCGATGGAATCCGCTCCCGCCGCCAGTACCGCCGGCGCTCGTTCCAGCGTGATCCCACCGATGGCGACCAGCGGACCACCAAAACGGGTTTTCCATTCGCCGATGCGGTCGAGCCCCTGCGGGGACCAGGGCATCTTTTTCAAGGTCGTCTCGTAGATCGGCCCCAAGGCAACGTAATCGGGCTTGGCGTCCAAGGCGTTCGCCAGTTCTTCGGGACTGTGAGTGCTGATCCCCAGCTTGATCCCGGCCGCCCGGATCGCCGCGCGATCGGCGCCCGCCCAATCTTCCTGCCCCAGATGCAGCCACGCCGCACCTTCCTGAATCGCTTCCCGCCAGTAGTCGTTGACGATCATCTGGCAGTCGTCGTAATCGGCGGCGACCGCCAACGCTTCGCGGATTTGGCGCCGCACTTCCGATTCGGGCTGTCCCTTGATTCGCAGTTGGATGGTCCGCACGCCCAACGGCAGGAAGCGACGCACCCAACGGACATCGTCCACCACGGGATAAAATCCATGGACTCCATGGGTCTTCATCGGGTACGTCCCTAAGATTGGTGCCAGAACGGCGTGCCGGTGACGGGCGTGCTCGGTTCGGCCATTTCCTGAACCGGCATTGCGCCGGCGAGGTAAGCCAGCCGGCCGGACTCGACGGCCAGACCGAAGGCGCGTCCCATCTGGACCGGGTCGGTCGCGCGGGCGACGGCGGTGTTAACCAGCACGCCGTCGAAGCCCATTTCCATCGCTGCGATGGCGTGGGACGGTTTGCCGATGCCAGCGTCCACGATCAGTGCGATATCCGGGTAACGAGCGCGCAAGGTCCGCAGCGCATAGGGATTGTTCAAGCCTTGCCCCGAACCGATCGGCGCCCCCCATGGCATCAGGATCGAGCAGCCGGCCTGAACCAACCGCTCCGCCACCACCATATCCTCGGTGGTGTACGGAAAGACCTCGAACCCTCGCCGGCAAAGCTCTTCCGCCGCCTCGACCAGCAGGAACGGGTGGGGTTGCAAAGTGTAATCGTCGCCGATCACTTCCAGCTTCAACCACGACGTCTCGAAAATTTCCCGCCCCATCTCGGCGGTGGTCACCGCTTCCTTCACGGTCTTGCAGCCGGCGGTATTCGGCAGGACCTGTACCCCCATCGCCTTGATCGTGGACCAGAAGCGATTTCCGGCTCGCTCGGTCGCCGACTCCCGCCGCAGCGAGACGGTCACGATCTCGGCACCCGAGGCGGCGATGGCCTGTTGCAACACCGCCAGCGACGGATAGCGGGCGGTCCCCAGCAGCAGCCGCGAACGCAACTGGCGGCCTCCAATGTCCCAGAGCGGCGGGTTCGAATCGGTCACCGCTAACCTCCCTGCATCGGCGACACGATTTCCAGACGATCCCCGTCCTGAAGCTGACGGGTGGCGTAGTCGCCACGCGGCACGAATTCGTCGTTGCGCGCCACCGCGATCCGTGCGCCTTCGTAGCCCAAATCGCGGATAGCGTCCGCCAGTGAACGGGGACTTTCCAAGGTTTTCTTCTCTCCGTTGACTTCGATGATCATGCACGACCTCAACAACGTATTCTCGGGTTACCGCAATGGCACGCATTCTAGCGCGGGGCGGGCATACCCCAAAGCGTCGCCGTCTCGGCGGGCCGGCGCTGGTCGCGAATGAAGGTTGCGACGGTCTCCGCGACCAGTGGGCTGAGCAGATAGCCGTGCCGGTACAATCCGTTGATGCGCAACAAGTTATCCTGCTGGACAATGCGGGGCAAATGATCGGGCAGGGTCGGTCGGCACTGGACCTTCATCTCCACGATCTCCGCTTCGGCGAAAGCCGGGTGCAAGGCGTAGGCCGCCGACAGCAATTCCAGGGCGGAACGGACGGTCGCGGGCCGCAACGAGTCGCTTTCGATGCTGGTCGCCCCGACCACGAAACGATTTCCGGGACGCGGCACGATATACAGCGGATAGCGAGGATGCATCATGCGAATCGGACGACGCAGACGAACCTCGTCGGTGCGCAAGGCCAGAATCTCGCCCCGAACACCCCGCAAATCCGTCATCTGGTCGCTGGCCGCCAGCCCCCGACAATCCAACACCCAATCGAAGGTCTGGCGTTCGTCCCGTGCCGTGATCTCTCCCGGCGCCAAATCCTGAACCTCGGTCTCGAAACACAGCGTCGCGCCGTTTTGGCGTAGCGTTTCGACCAAGGACGGCAGCAAGGAACGGGGGTCGATCTCGCCTTCTGGAGAGAGGTACAGACCTTCGCCGAAGCGGCCTTCCAGTTCGGGTTCCAACTCGCGCAATTCGTCGCGCCGCAACCATTGCAGATGCGCGCCGAAGCCAGCGTGCTCGACTCGTTCGGCCAGATGTTGCATGCCCGCCCGGTCTCGATGATGTGCGACCACCAGTGTACCTTCGCAGCTCATGTGCACGGGTTGGGCGAGGGTCGGCACGATGTGCCGCCACAACGCCAAGGCGGAAACGCCCCAGCGGGCGACTTCGGCTTCCGCCTCGCTCAGCTCGCAGTACGGAGCCAGCATCCCCGCCCCGACATGGCTGCAATGATGATCCAGGCGCTCGCCACCCCGTTCGAAGAGGGTGATCCGATGCCCCTGGCGTTGCAAGCACAGGGCCTGGGTCAGACCGGTAATTCCCGCGCCGATCACGACGATCTGGTAGGGGTGCACTTCATCCTCTGCAAGCTGGAGTGAGACGTATCGACGGCCGCCGTTTCAAGGCAGCAGCACGGTGGAACCGGTGGTCTGGCGCGCTTCCAGGTCGCGATGCGCGCGGGCGGTTTCGGCCAACGGATAGGTCTGACGCACTTCGATCCTGACCGCCCCGCTGGATACCACCCCGAACAGTTCGGCGGCGCTGGCCAGCAAATCGGCGCGCTGGGCCGTATACGTCATCAAGGTCGGCCGGGTGAAGAACAGCGAACCCTTGGCGGCCAAAATTGCCGGCTCGAACGGCGGCACCGGACCCGAAGCGTTGCCGAAGCTGACCATCATCCCCAGCGGCCGCAGGCAATCCAGCGAACCCATGAAAGTGTCCTTGCCGACCGAATCGTAGACCACCACCACGCCCTGGCCGCCGGTAATTTCGCGCACCCGTTCCACGAAATTCTCGCGATTGTAGAGGATGGTGTGATGACAGCCGTGGGCGCGAGCCAGCTCGGCCTTTTCCTCGCTGCCCACCGTGCCGATCACGGTCGCGCCCAGGTGTCGCGCCCACTGGCTGGCAATCAGCCCGACCCCACCGGCGGCGGCGTGCAGCAGGATGGCGTCACCTGGTTGCACCCGGTAGGTGCGCCGCAGCAGGTATTGCGCGGTCATGCCTTGCAGCATCATCGCGGCGGCGGTTCGATCGTCGATGGCGTCGGGCAGCGCCACCACCCGGTCGGCCGGCATCAGGCGGACTTCGGCGTAGGCGCCGACCGGCGGGCTGGCATAGGCGATCCGGTCGCCAGGCTTGAATTCGGTCACACCCTCGCCCACCGCCTCCACCTGTCCCGCGCCTTCCATGCCCAGCGTCCAGGGCAACGACGGCAAGGGATACAGACCGGTGCGATGATAGACGTCGATGTAATTGAGGCCGACGGCGCCGTGGCGCACCCGAAGCTGGCCGGGGCCGGGCTCGCCCACCTCGACCTCTTCCCAGCGCAACACTTCGGGACCGCCGTGTTCATGGATGCGGATGGCTTTGGGCATGGCCTTCTCCTCAGATGGTGAGTGGGAAATTCAAGTGTACTATCCCGCCAACGGCGATTCCTCAATTCAACCGAGCCACCGGCGCGCGTTGCGGAACAGCCGCAGCCACGGCCCGTCTTCGCCCCAATCGTCGGGATGCCAGGAATGCTGCACCGTGCGGAATAACCGCTCTGGATGCGGCATCAGGATGGTGAAACGGCCGTCGCGACTAGTCAGTCCGGTGATACCACCCGGCGAGCCGTTGGGATTGGCCGGGTAGCTTTCGGTCGGCTTGCCGTGGTGGTCCACGAAACGCAGCGCGACCAAACCCGCCGCCAGCGCCGCATCCGCGCCACCCGTATCGCGGAACTCCGCTCGTCCCTCTCCGTGCGCCACCGCGACCGGCAGCCGCGAGCCTTCCATGCCACGCAGGAACAGCGACGGCGACGGCAACACCTCCACCAAGCTCAATCGCGCCTCGAACTGCTCCACCCGGTTACGCACGAAACGCGGCCATAGTTCGGTTCCGGCGATCAACTCATGCAGATTGGACAACATCTGACAGCCATTGCAGACGCCCAGCGCAAAACTATCCGCGCGCGCGAAGAACGCGGCGAACTGCTCGCGAGCGCGGGCATTGAACAGAATCGACTTGGCCCAGCCCTCGCCGGCACCCAGCACGTCGCCGTAGGAAAATCCGCCGCAGGCCGCCAGACCGTGGAAATCCGCCAACACGACTCGCCCGGTCATGATGTCGCTCATATGGACATCCACCGCCGCGAAGCCGGCGCGGTCGAAAGCCGCCGCCATCTCGATCTGCCCGTTGACACCCTGCTCGCGCAGGATAGCCATCCGCGGACGCGCGCCGTTGGCGATGAACGGCGCCGCCACATCCTCGGCGGGATCGAAACTCAGCCGCGCGCTCAAGCCCGGATCGGCCGGATCGCAAGCGGCGTCGAATGCTTCGCGAGCACAATCGGGATGGTCGCGCAGTGCTTGCAGCCGATAACTGGTTTCCGACCACAGCCGCCGCAATTCGGCGCGACTGGCGGTAAACACGGTTTCGCCGGCGTGGCGCAGAATCAACCGATCCTGGCCATTCGGCGCCCCGATCACATGGCTGCACTCGCCCAAACCGGCGGCGACCAAGCGTCCCAACACCACGCCGCGATCCCGCGCCCGCACCTGCAGCACCGCGCCCAGTTCCTCGGCGAACAGTGCCGGTAGCAATCCTTCGCCCAGATCGTCCAGCAGCACCGTCACGCCGCAACCACCGGCGAACATCATCTCCGCCAGCACCGCCAACAAGCCGCCATCGGAACGGTCGTGATAGGCCAGCAATCGCCCGGTGGCGTTAAGCTCCTGAATGACGGCAAAGAAAGCCGCCAGCTCTTCCGGTTTATCCACGTCGGGAACGCAGTCGCCCAACTGGTTGTAAACCTGCGCCAACGCCGAGCCGCCCAACCGATTTTTTCCGCGCCCGAGATCGATCAGGATCAGATCGGTATCGCCCCGGTCGGTGCGCAATTGCGGCGTCAGGGTGTGGCGCAGATCCTGGACCGGAGCAAAGGCGGAGACGATCAGCGACAGCGGCCCCACCACACTCTTGGATTCGCCGGCCACGTCCCAGACCGTCTTCATCGACAGCGAATCCTTGCCAACCGGGATGGCGATGCCCAGCGCCGGGCACAGCTCCATGCCCACCGCCCGGACGGTATCGAACAACCGGGCATCTTCGCCGGGATGGCCGGCCGCCGCCATCCAGTTGGCCGACAGTTTGACATCGCCCAGCTTGTCGATGCGGGCGGCGGCGATGTTGGTCAGCGCCTCGCCGACCGCCATCCGGCCGGAAGCCGGCGCGTCCAGCAACGCCAGCGGCGCGCGCTCGCCCATGGCCATCGCCTCGCCGGTGTCGGCATCGAAACTGGTGGCGGTCACCGCCACATCGCTGACCGGCACCTGCCACGGCCCGACCATCTGATCGCGACAGACCAGGCCGGTCACGGTGCGATCGCCGATGGTGATCAGAAAACTTTTGTCGGCCACCGCCGGGAAGCGCAACACCCGCGCCGCCGCTTCGTCCAGTTCGATACCCGCCAGATCGAGCGCCCCAGACGCGGCCGGGGCGTGCGCCACCTCGCGCAGCAGCTTCGGCGGCTTGCCGAACAGCACGTTCATCGGTAAATCCACCGGCCAGTTGTCGAACCGGCGATCCTCGACCGTCAGGCGCGGGGCTTCCGTGGCGGTGCCGATCACCGCATACGGACAGCGTTCGCGTTCACATAGCGTCCTGAACGTTTCCAGACCTTCGGCGGCAATGGCCAGCACATAGCGTTCCTGGGCTTCGTTGCACCAGATCTGCATCGGCGACATGCCGGGGTCGTCGTTCGGCACATCGCGCAGTTCGAACCGCCCGCCCCGCCCGGCGTCATGGACGATTTCCGGCATGGCGTTGGACAACCCGCCCGCGCCGACATCGTGAATCGAGAGGATGGGATTGGCCGTGCCCAGCGCCGTGCAACGGTCGATGACTTCCTGGGCGCGACGCTGGATTTCCGGGTTGCCGCGCTGCACCGAGGCAAAGTCGAGCTCCGCGTGCGAACTGCCGGCCGCCATGCTGGAGGCCGCGCCGCCACCCAGCCCGATCAGCAACGCCGGTCCGCCCAAGGCCACGATGGCGGCTCCCGGCGGCAGTTCGGCCTTGTGGACATGCACTTCGCGGATGTTGCCCAGTCCGCCGGCGATCATGATCGGCTTGTGATAGCCGCGCCGCTGTCCGTCAGGACCGTTTTCCTCAAAGGCGCGGAAGTAGCCGGCCAAGTTGGGGCGACCGAACTCATTATTGAAAGCCGCCGCGCCGATGGGACCTTCCAACATGATCTCCAACGCCGAGACGATACGGTCCGGCTTGCCGTAATCCCGTTCCCAAGGCTGCACGAAATCGGGAATACGCAGATGCGAGACCGAAAAGCCGCACAAGCCGGCCTTGGGTTTGGCCCCGCGCCCAGTCGCGCCTTCGTCGCGGATTTCGCCGCCGGAACCGGTCGCCGCGCCGGGGAAAGGCGAAATGGCGGTCGGGTGATTGTGCGTCTCCACCTTCATCAGGATATGCACGTCTTCCGGGTGATAGCGGTACTGATTGTCGGCCGGATCCGGGAAAAAGCGTCCGGCGGGAAACCCCGTCATCACCGCCGCGTTATCGTGATAGGCCGACAGCACATCGGCGGGGTGACGCTCGTGAGTATGGCGGATCATCGCGAACAGCGAGCGATCTTGCGCGATACCATCGACGATCCAATCGGCGTTGAAGATCTTATGTCGGCAATGTTCCGAGTTCGCCTGCGCGAACATCATCAGTTCCACGTCGCTGGGGTTGCGTTCCAAACGGATGAAGCTGTCGAGCAGATAGTCGATTTCATCCTCCGACAGCGCCAATCCCAGTTCGCGGTTGGCGACCACCAGAGCGTCGCGCCCACCGCCGAGCAGGTCCACGCTGGCCAGTGGCGCTGGCTCGGCCTGGGCGAACAGCAGGGCGGGATCGTCGTCCGGCTCCAGCACCGCTTCGGTCATGCGGTCATGCAGCAATGGTTTCAGGAGCGCCTGCTCCCCGGCGGTCAACGCCCGTGTCGATTCGAGGTAATACGCCACGCCGCGCTCAATGCGGCGGACGTGTTGCAAGCCGCAGTTGCGAGCGATGTCGGTGGCTTTGGACGACCAGGGCGAGCGGGTGCCGGGGCGAGGAACGACCAAGAAGGTGGGTTCGCTGGTCAGATGACGTTGCGTGGCGGTGGGACCGTACTGAAGCAATCGGTCCAGCACCTCGCGATCATGCGTGATCAGGCGGCCGTCCACGAAATGGACGAACTCGGCGTAGATCTCGGTGACGACTGGAACCCGCCGACGCAACGCGGTCAGCAGCTTCTCCAGACGGAACGGCGACAGGGCGGGGCTCCCACGGAAACGCAGCATCGCGAACACTCTCCTGGATCGGCTGGAAAGCGCGGATGATAGCAGCAATCGCCGATTCACCGGCCATGGTGGAGCGGTACGAACCCGGACAATCTCGTCATGTAGCTCTTGATGGCGGGCTCGGACAAGGCCATCCGCCGGGCCGAGCGGTATCCGCGTCCTACTTCCCCACCCGCAACAGGCTGCTCAAGCCCTGCTGGTCGAGAAACGTATTGGCGTGCTCCCGGATGGCGGCGGCGTTGTCCATCCGCATCGCCTCGGCGAGCACAGCCTGAGTGGCATCATAGCGAATACTGCGGATCATCCACTTGATCTTGAGCAAGCTGCCCAGATTCATGCTCAGGCTATCCACGCCCATCGCCATCAACAGTAGGGCGGACGCCGGGTCGCCAGCCATCTCGCCGCACACGCCGACCGGCTTGCCAGCGGCCTGGCCACCCTCGACCACCTGGCGGATCGCCAGCAGCACCGCCGGATGCAGCGGATCGTACAGCTTGGCGGCCCGGTCGTTGTTGCGGTCCACCGCCAGCAGGTACTGGGTCAGGTCGTTGCTGCCGACGGAGACGAAATCGACCATCCGCACCAAGCGATCGATCTGATACACCGCCGATGGCACTTCCACCATGATGCCGACTCGCGGCGTTCGAACCGGTACCCCGTCTTCCCGCAACTCCACCTCGGAACAACGCAGCAAATCCAGCGCCTCGCTCAACTCGCCGACGCCGCCGATCATCGGAAACAAGATCGCCAGATTGGGATAGACCGCGCCGGCCCGCAGCATCGCCCGCAACTGCGTCTTGAACAGGTCGGGCTGGTCCAGGCTGATGCGGATACCGCGCCAGCCCAGAAATGGATTCTGCTCACTGATGGGAAAATACGGCAACGGCTTGTCGCCACCCACATCCAAGGTGCGCAGCACCACCGGATGCGGTTCCATGATCCTCAGCACCCGAGTGTAGATGGTGGCCTGCTCTTCCTCGCCGGGAAAACGATCGCGCAGAAAGAAATGCAGCTCCGAGCGATATAGCCCCACACCCTGTACCCCACTGTTGCGAGCGGCGGCGATATCGGCGAACAAGCCGGAATTGGCGTGCAGTTCCAGGCGATGCTCGTCCAGGGTCTCGGCCGGCAGATCGCGCAGATGCTGCAAGCCACGCGACAGTTCGGCCTCCTCGGCAATCAGCTTCAGATATTCCTGGCGCAATGCCGAGCTGGGCTGGATGCAAACCCGTACGGTGTAGCCATCCACCGCCACCTCGCGGCCGTTCAAGCGACCCGGCGGCAGGTTGCTGACACCGAACACCGCCGGAACGCCCAAGCCGCGCGCCAGCAGGGCAACGTGCGAGGTACCGGTGCCACGCACCGACACCAGTCCCTTCAACTTCTCGGGCGGCACATCCAGCAGTTGGGAAACGCTGATCTCCTCGCCCATCAGGATGGTGTGATCGGGATAATGGCGATTGACCACCTGCTCCTCCTGCAGGCGATCCAGCAGGCGTTGGCCGAGGTCGAGGATGTCGGCGGCACGCTCGCGTAGGTAGGGGTCGTCCATTTCCGCGAAAATATTGGCGTATTCCAGGACCGTGGCCCGCAGCGCGCCGGGTGCCCAGTTGCCGGCGATGATCCGCTCCAAGGTACCGTTGACCAGGCTGTCGCTGCTCAACAATAACCCGTACGCGTCGAACAACGCCCGATCGCCGGCCGCCAGCAGCAGCCGCATCCGTTCACTCAGGCGTTGCAGCTCGGCCAACTCCGCCGCCACCGCCTGGCGGAAGCGCGAAGCCTCGGCCTCCGGATCGTCGATGTCCTTGTCAGGCACCCGATCCAGCGCGGTGGCCGGAAACACCACCACCGCCTCACCGATCGCCAGACCGCGGGCACTGGCCACCCCCTCCAGAAACAGCGTGCCCGACAGTGCGTCGTCGTCGAGCCGTTCCAGCGCCTGGCGGATTTCCGCCTGGTTGATGCAGCCGGCCAGTTGCGCCGCCAGCGTCACCAGAAACGACTCCTCGTCGGCGGTGTACTTGCGCTGCTCGCGCTGCTGCGACACCAGTACGCCAAATACCTTGCGGCGGCGGACGATCGGCACGCCGATGAACCCACGAAACGGGGCCTCGCCGGTGGCGGCGATGTAGCGGAAAGCGGGATGGGCGGGGGCGTTATCGACGTTGACCGGCTCGGCGCGGGTGGCGGCCAACCCGGTTAACCCTTGACCGAGTTTCAGTCGCACCTTGCCGACCGCGCCCGGCCGCAGACCATCGGTGGCCATCAGCACATGTTCGCCACGGGTGTGATCGGTCATGTATACCGAGCAGACATCAGTATGAATCGCGGCCTTGACCTCGACCACGATCAAATTGAGCGCCTCGCTCAAGTCGCGGGTGGCGTTGATGTCCTGCACGATACGCCGCAGGATGTCCAGCATGGAACCGTCCTCAACAAGCAGCGAAGCGGGAACGAACCGTCAGCGCCGAAACATGCGGTGCGGGCGCAATGCGGTCGGGTGCGGCGAGCAAACCTCGTCCGGGGATGGCATGACAACCGGCGGCGGCTCCAGCGCCGGGATGGTGGGCGTTGCCTCTAGCCCGCCCCGGCGCCGCGCCGAAACCACCATGCGGGTGATGACGGGGTGCTGACCGATCTCCACTCGTCGCAGCGGCAGTACCACCACATGCTTGACCACGGTGGCGGGTTGCCGGGGGGGCGGCTCGGGTAGCCCGGACCGGGCCGGCGGCGACGGACAGGATACGACGGCCTCGGGCAACTTGGAATCGCGCGGCGCCCGCCGCAGTGGTAGGCGATCGGAAAACAGCAGCGGAGCCAGTTCGTACAGCGCTCGCCAGTAGACATGGCGTTTGAAAGGCACCACAGCGCGCAGCGGGTACCAGTAGTCCACCCACCGCCAGTGGTCGAACTCGGGGCGTTCGGATAAATCCAGCCGCACCGCTTCCTCGCCGCCCAGCATCCGCAACAAGAACCAGATCTGTTTCTGGCCGATGCAGGTCGACTTGCCGCCGCGCCGGATCAAACGCTTGGGCAAGCGATAACGCAGCCAGCCCTTGGTGCAGCCGATCACTTGAACGTGCTCCGGCCGCAGGCCAACTTCTTCGGCCAGCTCGCGAAACATGGCCTGCTCGGGCGATTCATCCCGCTGGATGCCACCCTGGGGAAACTGCCAGGACCGCTGCCCGATCCGCTTCGCCCAGAAAAGGCGCCCTTCTTCGTTACACAGAATGATGCCAACGTTCGGCCGATAACCCTCCGAATCAATCACGGTTGGAAACCGATAGGCTGCAATGAATAATTCATCGTATTTTTTCATAAGTATCAATCCTTGTTCCACTGGAATATCCATCGCAGTCGCAAATCTCTCGTGAACCCCACCGGCCAGGCAGGGGCGAAAGCCGCATTCGCGCCCACCCGGCCGCCCTGGAACCCGCTATCATCAATACGATCAAGCATAGCCCGCGATCGGGGCAAGCGTCGGAACACGCTCGCCCCAATCACCCTCGCCGTCATGATTTCAAGGAGTCCGCGATGCGTCGTTTCTCGTTGCCGTTCTTCCTGCTGGCGCTACTGCTGTCGGTCGGCGCCCACGCCTTCGACGATCCGACACTGGCGGTGACCGCCGCCCAGTATCTGCAATCCATTCGCGACAACCGCAACCCTGCGGGTCAGCCAGCCGCCACGCTGACGCAACAGGCCGAGCAACTGGTCCGGCAACACAGTTTGACCGACGCCATCGAGCGCTACGAAACCGCCCTGGCCGCCGGCGCGTCGGCGGCGGTTTGGCTGGATCTGAGTCAGGCATGGCGCGCTTTGGCGCAAAGCAGCAAAGACTCGCAAACCCAGCAGCAGGCACGGGAACGCACCCAACAGGCGGCCTGGAACGCCCTTCAGGCGGCGCGCGCGCCGTTCGAACGCGCCCGCGCCCTGTTCTGGCTGGGTGAACTGTACGACCAGAGTCAGTCGTCCAAGCAAGCCATGGCCGCTTTCCGCGAGGGATTGGAACTGGAAGACAACCCGCGCATCGCCAAGCGTTATCAGGAACTGGCCGACGCCAACGCCTTCCAGATCAAGGGTGTTTCGGTCGAATCCGACAGCACCGCGCCGAAAATCTGCCTGAACTTCTCCGACGAGCTGGCCAAGGACCGGCGCATTCATTATGAGGATTACCTGCTCGTCCAACCCGCCATCCAGATGGTCGTCAGCGCCAAGGAACAGCAACTCTGCGTGGAAGGGGTCGGCCACGGCCAAAACTACACCATTACCGCCCGGGCCGGCATTCCCTCCGCCACCGGTGAGAAAACCCGCGCCAGTCAGGAGTTCACCGCCAAGGTCGAGGATCGTGAACCGACCCTGGGTTTCCGGGGCGCGACCTACGTACTACCCAAGACCGACGGCCAACATCTACCCTTGACCAGCGTCAACCTGGACGCGGCGCGGCTGCGAGTGCTGCGGATCAACGACCGCAACCTGCTGCGGGAGATCGAAAACCGTCGCATCACCAACCTGTTGGATGGCTACGATCTCAACGCCATCGCCAAGCAATCCGGCGAGCAGGTGTGGGAAGGAACCCTAACTTTGGCCACCGGCGAGCGCAACCAGGAAATCACCACCGCCATCCCAATCGGCGAGATCCTACGCGACCCGCAACCGGGCATTTACATTGTCTCCGCCGAGCCGGTCAGTCAGGACCCGGACAGCTACGAGAACCGGGCCACGCAATGGTTGGTGGTCTCCGATATCGGGCTGTTCACCCTGCGCGGCGACGATGGCCTGCATGTGTTCGCCCGCTCGCTGGCCGGCGCCAAGCCGCTACCGGGCATCGAACTGCGGCTATACGCCCGCAACAATGGCGAACTGGGCAAGGCGGTTACCGACCGCCAAGGTTATGCCCGGCTCGATCCGGGTCTGCTACGTGGCGCCGGCGGTCGCGAACCAGCGGCGCTGATGGCCTTCGGCAAGGGCGACTACAACTTTCTCGACCTGACCAAACCCGCCTTCGATCTCAGCGACCGGGGCGTCGGAGGCCGCGCCGCGCCGGGGTCGGTGGATACCTTCTTATATACGGAGCGCGGAGTCTACCGGCCCGGCGAGACGGTGGAGTTGATGGCGCTGGCGCGCGATAGCCGCGGTTACGCTCTCTCCGAAACGCCGCTGACCCTGAAGGTGTTCCGCCCGGATACGGTGGAAATCGCCCAGTTGCGGCCGAGCAACCCGGCGTTGGGTGGCTACCATGTCCAGTTGCCGTTACCGCTGAACGCTCGCACCGGCGAATGGACGGTCAAGGCCTATACCGACCCCAAGGGCGAACCCGTTGGGCAACTGAAATTTCAAGTCGAGGATTTCGTGCCGCAGCAGTTGAAGTTGGCGCTGAACTCGACGGCGACGGTGCTGAAACCGGGCGAGCCAGCAGTGGTGGACATCGACGGCCGCTTCCTGTATGGCGCGCCGGCCGCCAATCTCAAGGCGGAAGCCGAACTGGTACTGGACGAGGACGCCAACCCCTATCCAACTTTCCCCGGCTACCGTTTCGGATTAGCGCAGGACAGTTGGACCGCGCAACGTTTCCCAGTGGCGCTGGCCGGCACCGACGCCCAGGGTAAGGCGCAGGCGTCGATCGAGCTGGAACAGACACCCGACACCAGCCGACCGTTACTGGCCAAGGTGCGGGTATCGCTGTTCGAACCGGGCGGGCGGCCGGTAAACCGCAGCTTGGATCTACCCTATCGGACCCAACCTTTCGCCATCGGCATCAAGCCGCGCTTCGGCGACGGCGGCGTCCAGACCGGCCAGGACGCGGTATTCGAGGTGATCGCACTCGATCCGCTGGGCCAGCCGCTGGCCAAGAACGGGCTGCGCGCCGAACTGGTGCGTGAGGACTATCAGTATTATTGGTATCACGACGAAGGTCGCTGGAACTACAAGCTGATCATCCGCGACAGCACACCGGCTGGCGGTCAGACTCTGAACCTCACCGCCGGCCAGCCGACCGTGGTGACCCAGCGAGGGCTGGACTGGGGCCATTACCGGCTGGACGTGCTCGATCCGGCCACCGGCGTCGCCTCCAGCGTACGCTTCACCGCCGGCTGGTTCGAAACCCCCAGCGAGGGCGACACTCCCGACCAGATGAAGGTGACGCTGGATAAACCGCGCTACCAGGCCGGCGAAACCGCCAAGATCTTCGTGCGCGCGCCCTTCGCCGGCGAGGTGCTGCTGAACGTGGTCGGCGACCGGCTGTGGCTGAGCAAGACGGTCAGCGCCGGCGCCGATGGCGCGACGGTGGAACTGCCGATTCCCGCCGAATGGGGTCCGGGTGTGTACATCGCCGCCACCGCGTTCCGCCCGGCGGACAGCGCCAAGCAACGTGGACCGGGCCGGGCCATCGGCGTGGCCTGGGTGGGACTGGACCCCGCACCGCGCACCCTGACCGTCACCCTCGACGCACCGACCGAATGGAAGCCGCGCCAGACCGTGGAACTGCCGGTTACGGTTACCGGACTCGACGCCGGCCAGCCGGCCTGGCTGACGGTGGCGGCGGTGGACGAAGGCATCCTGCAACTGACTGACTTCGCCACGCCGGACCCGGTGCAATACTTCCTCGGCAAGCGCCGGCTGAGCATGCAGGTGTTGGATCTATACGGAAAACTGATCGAAGCCGGCGGGCGACCGGGCCAGCTCCGGGCCGGCGGCGACGCCGGCAGCCGGCAACTGGACGCCTCCGGCATCCGCACGGTGAAAACCCTGGCACTGTTCTCGGGACCGGTCGCGCTGGACGGCGACGGGCGGGCGCGCGTGCCGCTGGCGCTGCCCGATTTCAACGGCCAATTGCGGTTGATGGCGGTGGCCTGGGACCGCAATCGGGTCGGCCAAACCGAAGCCAAACCGCTGGTGCGCGACCCGCTGGTGGCGCAAGTCTACCTGCCGCGTTTCCTGGCACCGGAGGACGACAGCCGGATCACCGTGACCGTGCGGAACCTGAGTGCCCCGCCGGGCGATTATCAACTGCGCCTGAGCGCCGATGGCGCGGTGGCGGTGGACGAACCGGCAACCTTCACCTTCACGGTGACCGATTCCGCCACTCAAAACCAGGACAGTCGGACCTTCACTTTGCACGGTTTGCAACCGGGTAAGGGCCAGGTTCACTTACAGATCACGGGACCGAACGACTTCCAATTGACGCGGAAAGCCGATATCGGAGTGCGACCGGCCCAGACCATCGTCAGCAACCGTGCCGCGCAACGCCTGAATCCCGGCGAAACGCTGCGACTCGGCGGCGAGGCGTTGAACGACTATCTGCCCGGCACCGGACAGGCGCAATTGAGCGTCGCCAGCCGGCCCAACCTCAATGTCCCCGAACTGCTGGCCGAACTGGATCGCTATCCCTACGGCTGTCTGGAGCAAACCACCAGCCGCGCCCTGCCCTTGCTGTACTTCAATCAAGTCGCTCAAGCCTGGGTCGGCCAAAACGCCACCGAAGCCGGCCTGCGGGCGCGGGTCCAAGAAGCGATTCAGCGTATCCTGAGCTTGCAAGATGCCGGCGGCGGCTTCGGGCTATGGAGTCCCAGTAACGAGATCGAGGATTGGCTGTCGGCCTACGCCATGGATTTCCTGGTTCGCGCCCGACAGGAACAGTATCTGGTACCGGAAGCGGCTTATCAAAGCGGCTTGAAACGCTTGCAGGAGCGGGTGAACGAAGGCGACTTCGATACCGAACATCTCGGTTGGCGGGCCTACAACCTGTACGTGCTGGCGCGGGTGCAGAAGGCAGCCATCGGCGACCTGCGCTATCTACACGATAACTACTTGCAGAAACTGCCGAACGCGCTGGCGCAAGCTCAACTGGGTGCGGCGCTGGCCCGCTACGGTGAGTTAGGTCGAGCGCGGGAAGCCTTCACCGCCGCGCTGAACCGAACCGAACGGACGTGGACACGCGATTACGGTAGTCCCTTACGCGACCGGGCGGCGGTGCTGGCGCTGCTGGCCGAAGTGAAACTGCTGCCGGAGCGGGTGCCGGATTTGGCCGATCAGGTGGCCGCCGACTTCAACACCCGTCGCTACAGCAGTACCCAAGAACAGGCCTGGTTACTACTGGCGGCTCGGGCACTGTTGCAACAGCCGGGGCAACTGCAACTGGCGGTGGACGGACGGGCAACGACCGCCGATCCGTTTTACCAGTCGCTGGCGAGCGAGGCGCTGACCAAGGGGCTGACCGTGACCAACCAGGGTACACAAGCCGCTTGGTATACCCTGAACCGAAGCGGGGTGCCGGTCGCACCGCAACCACCGACCCAAGAAGGTTTCACCATCAGCCGCCGCTATTACACTCGGACCGGTAAAGAGGTGGACCCGGCCCAGATCCGCCAAAACGATCTGCTGGTGGCGGTAATTACCGGTGAGGTGATGGGTACGGAGCAACAGCAGGCGCTGGTGGTGGATCTGCTGCCGGCGGGGCTGGAAATCGAGAATGCCCGGCTGGCGCACAACGCCTCGACCGCTGAACTGAGCTGGCTGCCGGAACTGAGCGAGACGCTGCATACCGAGATTCGAGACGATCGATTCGTTGCGGCGCTGGATCTCGATGCGGGTGACAAGCGGAAATTCACCCTAGCCTATCTGGCGCGGGCGGTGACGCCCGGCGTCTACCAGCAACCAGCGGTGTACGTGGAGGATATGTACAAACCGTGGCAGTTCGGGCGCGGGTCGATGGGGACGGTGAAGGTGGAGTGAGCCGAAGAACAGGCCGGATTGCCGGGCCAGGGATCGGCCCGCGCCCGGCGGCGCACGGACGGTAAGCTGTTCCCGCAACCACAGACCGATTCCCATTGGGTTTTTCGGTTTAAATCGAGTAGACGAGGATAACGCGCGACGGCATTCCAATGAGCCCTGTTGTTAAAGCATAATGAAAATAGAGTGTTAGAAATTCCCCAGAGGGATGGTATCGATGTCACCAAACAACATGGAATGTCCAGGATGTTTTCGTAAACGCACGACAACGGACGAGGAATGTCCACGCTGCGGATACAACCCCAGGGGCTTGCGCCCGCTGTCGCTGTTACCCGTACAGACGCAATTAAAGCGGTATGTGATCGGCCAGAAGCTGGGACAGGGCGGTTTTGGCATCACCTATCGCGGCTTCGATCTGAAGCTGCGCATGGAAGTGGCCATCAAGGAGTATTTCCCGAGCGATTTCGTGAGCCGAGCCGACGACCGGAAAACGCTGGTCCTGAACTCGCGGGAAAACGCGGAATTGTTCAGCCATGGCCTGAAGGCCTTCACCAAGGAAGCACACACCCTGGCCCAATTGAAGCATCCCAACCTGGTGCGGGTGCTCAATCTGTTCGAGATGAACGCCACCGCCTATCTGGTGATGGATTACTACGAAGGCGAAACGATTCACGATTTCTTGACCCGGAAACCGGGCAGGAAATTGCCTTGGCGCGAGGCAATCCAGGTATTGCTACCGGTGCTGGACGGTTTGCAGGCAGTGCACGATCAGGGTTTTTTGCACCGGGACGTCAAGCCGCGCAACCTCTATCGCACGCACCAGGGTCAGATCATCCTGCTCGACTTCGGCGCGGCCCGGCAAGTGGTCAGCGACCGCAGCCGCCATAGCAGCCTGGCGATTTATAGCAGTGGCTATGCGGCTTTCGAGCAACATGTTCAGGGTAAGCAAGGCCCGTGGACCGATGTGTATGGCGCGGCGGCCACGCTCTATTTTCTTCTGACCGGACATGCTCCACCGCCCGCGCCGAATCGCAAACAGAGCGACGCGCTCAAGCCGGCCCGGCACTATGTCCCTACCCTACCACCCGCTTTCGACAACATCCTGCGCCGTGCCCTGGCGGTGGAGCAGGAAAAACGCCTGCAATCAGCTCTGGAATTCAAGCAACAGCTCGAAGCCACATTGAAGGCGGAACCAGACAACCCGCCTCCAAACGCGCAAGAAGCGTCAAAGTTCAACTATCTAGCCGCCGCGATTGCTCTGCTGCTTGTAATTCTAGCTTGGGGCGGGTGGTGGTTGATTGGTTCCAACGGGACCGCACCAAAACCGCCACCTTCCATCGCTAAACCTGTTGTCCTCCAACCACCAGTTCCGCCAGTCAAAGGCACTCTGGAGATCAGCACTGAACCACCGGGAGCAACGATCTGGGTCGACAATATCCAACTTGGTCCCGCACCGAAAACCATCGAACGCGATGATGAAGCAATCGTATCGGTGGAAGCGATGCTGGAAGGTTACAAGCCAAACCAGAAATCATTCTCGCTTAAACCGGGACAACACCGTCCAGTGACACTCTGGTTGGAACGTAAGCGGAAATCGGGCGACGTGCTGGAACGCGACCGGCTGAAAGACGACAACAGCGATGGACCGGCAATGGTGTTCATTGATGCAGGTTGCTTTTCGATGGGCAGCCCGGCAACCGAAGCGGGTCGGGACACCGATGAGCGCCAACATCAGGTCTGTGTGAAAGAACCTTTTGGGATCGGCCGCCACGAAGTCACAGTGGGGGAATTCCGGCGGTATATAGAGGCAACTGGGTACAAAACGGATGCCGAGAAGAACGCGGAGGGTGACGACGGTTGTTTTATCACCTACCGGGAAGGGAGCGAATGGAAATACGATTACCGGGCAGGCTATGACTGGAAGAATCCCAATTTCCAGCAAGGAGACGATCACCCGGTGGTCTGCGTGAGTTGGAACGATGCGAACGCCTATGTGAAGTGGCTCTCTGACCAAACGGGTCAAACATACCGTCTTCCGACGGAAGCGGAATGGGAATATGCGGCGCGGGGGGGAACGGAGACGGCGCGGTACTGGAACGATGACCCGAATCAAGCCTGTCGATATGCTAATGTGGCTGACAGGACAGGGCAGCAGATATTTCCAAATTGGACGATACATAACTGTACGGATTTCAATGTCAACACAGCCCTGGTGGGTTCCTTTGAAGGCAATGCGTGGGGTCTGAAAGACATGGTGGGGAACGTGTGGGAATGGACCTGCTCAGCCTATACCAAAGACTACGACGGCGTGGAGCTAAAGTGCGCCGATAAAGATACAATTGGCCCCCTGGCGGTGCGGGGCGGCTCCTGGAACAGCACTCCCGCGAGGGTGCGTTCCGCCTTCCGCAACTGGAGCTCGCCGTCGTACCGCAGCTTCTTCCGGGGTTTTCGCCTCGCCAGATCCTTATAACTCTTTTATCTTTATCCTTTTACCCTTTATCCCCGCGCGAAGCGCGGGCGATTTTTTTGAAAAAGTTATCCACAATGACCGATGAAAATGCCCGTGATGCAGTGCCTCGGGCGGTGCAAGCCTGCCATGAATTGCTGGTCTGGCTGATTCCACAACTGGATTTGTTCCCCCGCGCCCGGCGTTTCACCTTGGGCGAGCGGTTGGAAAGCAGCCTGTTGCGGGTGCTGGAAGCGTTGGTCGAAGCCGCCTACAGCCGGGAAAAACGGGCGGCGCTGGCGATGGCCAATCGCACTTTGGAAGTCGAACGCCACCTGTGGCGGCTGGCCCACGAACTGCGGGTCATCCCGCTCAAGCGCTACGAACACGGCGCCCGGCTGATGGACGACCTCGGCCGGCAGATCGGCGGCTGGCTGCGCTCCCGGACCGCCGCACCATGAAACGCCTGCACGACCTCTGGCCGCAACTGATCGGTTTCGACAACCTGTGGCGAGCTTGGCGACAAGCCCGGCGCGGCAAATCCCGTAGTCCCGGCGCGGTCGCCTTCGAGCTGGCCCTGGAACCGGAACTGCTGGCGCTGCAACGGGAGCTGGCCGAGGGTTCCTACCAACCTGGCGCCTACCGGCTGTTCACCCTCTACGAACGCAAGCCCCGCCTCATCGCCGCCGCCCCGTTCCGCGACCGGGTGGTGCATCACGCCGTCATGAACATCATCGAACCGCCGCTGGACCGTACCTTCATCTTCGACTCCTACGCCTGTCGCCGGGGCAAGGGCACCCATGCCGCCGTGGACCGCTACCAACGCTGGGCGCAACGCTACCCCTACGTTCTCAAGCTCGACATCCGCCGCTACTTTCCCTCCATCGATCATGCCGTTCTCAAAGCCAAGCTGCGGCGGCGCATCACCGACCCTCAAGTGCTAGGTTCTGTTGACATTTCATCGAGTCCAAATGAGGAAGGCAACCAAGTGCAG
>ERZ795053.1157-NODE-1157-length-33645-cov-6.418577_pt1 | contig 33645 bp, 29 predicted proteins | sample MGYA00375137_ERZ795053 | MGnify/ENA primary metagenome ERZ795053 (study PRJEB30182, sample SAMN05720284) | activated sludge metagenome | isolation source: Anaerobic digester | place: Hong Kong | collected 2014-12-17 ...
CCAATTTCGCCTATCATAACGATCCCCTCAGTAGCAGGATCATTCATAAATAGCTCCACGGCATCTTTTGTTGTAGTCCCAATGATCGGGTCGCCTCCAATACCAATGGCAGTGGATTGTCCGAGTCCTAATTTGGTTAATTGGTCAACTGCTTCATAGGTGAGGGTCCCTGAGCGGCTTACAATTCCAATTTTACCAGGTTTGTGAATAAAGGCAGGCATAATTCCAACTTTAGCTTCACCAGGTGTTATTACTCCGGGGCAATTAGGTCCAACTAACCTGGAATTTCTTCCTCTTAAATAAGCTTTTACCTTAACCATATCCTGAACCGGGATACCTTCGGTAATACAAATGATTACAGGAATTCCTGCATCAGCAGCCTCCATAATGGCATCTGCTGAAAATGCGGGTGGCACAAAAATCAGCGAAACATTGGCACCAGCTTTATCAACGGCATCTTTTACGGTGTTAAAAACCGGTTTACCCAGGTGAACCTGTCCACCTTTTCCGGGGGTTACACCACCTACTACATTGGTTCCGTATTCAATCATTTGAGTGGCATGAAAAGTACCCTCGTTACCAGTAAAACCCTGTACTACTATCTTTGAATCTTTGTTAACTAAAATGCTCATTTTTTATTATCTATTTCGCGTTGGAGCTGCAAAGATAAAGGTTTTTAAATATGACCTTTTTAATTTCTTTTTATATTTGTTTTAGCTTACAAAAACAATGGTCACCATGAATATACATGCTTTAAAGCAAGATACCATTTGTGCATTAGCCACACCACCCGGAACGTCGGCAATAGCAGTAATACGCATCTCTGGTCCCGGGTCGTTTCCAATTTGCAATAAGGTATTTAAGCAGGGTAAAAATGCTTTTAACTGCAATATTGCTAACACGCACACCCTCAATTTGGGTGAAATATATGAAAATGAAATTATCCTGGATGAGGTTCTGGTCTCTGTATTTAAAAATCCAAAATCATACACCGGTGAGGATGCGATTGAAATATCCTGCCATGGCAGTCCATATATCGTTCAGCAAATCCTGGAACTACTTATAAAAAATGGGGGCAGATTGGCTGATCCGGGCGAATTTACACTACGGGCTTTTATGAATGGCAAATTTGACCTTTCGCAAGCAGAGGCCGTGGCTGATTTAATCGCAAGTCATTCAAAGTCGTCGCACGACCTGGCCCTGAACCAAATGCGCGGAACCTTTTCAAACCAAATTAAAGAGCTGAGAAAACGATTGGTAAATTTTGCTTCATTGATTGAACTTGAGCTTGATTTTAGTGAAGAAGATGTTGAATTTGCAGATCGAACCGAACTTAAAAGTTTACTCTCCACACTAAGAAAAGAAATTAGCAGGTTACTTGAGTCATTTTCATATGGGCAGGTGATCAAAAAAGGAATTCCGGTGGCTATTGTTGGGAAACCAAATGTTGGAAAATCAACCCTACTCAATGCCATATTAAATGAAGATCGGGCAATTGTAAGTGAAATCCCCGGGACAACGAGGGATACTGTTGAAGATGTTATATCACTCAAAGGACTTTCATTCAGATTTATAGATACCGCAGGACTCAGAGCTTCAACGGATAAAATCGAGAATATCGGGATTGAACGGACCTATGAAAAAATTGATCAGGCAAAAATTATTCTTTATGTGTTTGATGTAAATGAAATGAAATGCAATGAAGTGGAAACAGTTTTAGATGAATTTAAAGAACACATTCAATCGCTTCCAAATGGTTTATCAAAAGATAAAAAATTCATCCTCATTGCCAACAAAACAGATGAACTAATTGAATCGCCGGATGATTTCAGGCATTTAGTAGAAATGGATTGCATATTTATATCAGCAAAAAGGAAAGAAAATATCAACCTGATTTTAGATGTACTTTCTGACTACATTGAAAAGGAATCCATAAATGATAATGCGATTGTTTCAAATGCCCGGCATTATGAAGCTTTAAGCAAATCCCTGGAAGCTGTTCACAATATTGAAAAAGGATTTATCGATAACATACCATCTGATTTAATTGCCATCGATATCAGGCAGGCTTTGCACCATTTGGGTGAGATTACCGGCGAAATTACAAATGATGAAATATTGGGTAACATATTTTCTAAATTTTGTATCGGTAAATAAATCGGGATAGCAGTTTCAAAATTGGAAACCCTGACTTGAATTGGCCGTAAGACGCTTTTAGTTTTTATTAATTAAACCCTTTTTTATTTTTGCCGTTTATTAAAGTTAAATTCAAATTATCTATACATGTCTAAAGTAGCACTTATTACCGGTATTACAGGACAAGACGGGGCCTATCTGGCCGAATACCTGTTGAAAAAAGGATATATCGTACACGGATTGAAGCGCAGAGCTTCACTGTTCAATACCGACCGTATTGACCACCTGTACCAGGATCCACACGTTACAAATCAGAATTTTTACTTACACTATAGCGATCTCACCGACTCCACAAATCTGATCAGGATCATCAGTGATGTTCGCCCCGACGAAATTTATAACCTGGCTGCCATGTCGCATGTTCAGGTAAGTTTCGACACTCCTGAGTACACTGCCAATGCTGATGGTATTGGCACACTCCGCATGTTGGAAGCTATCCGGTTTTTAGGTTTGGCAAAAAAAACCAGATTTTACCAGGCTTCAACCAGTGAACTTTATGGTTTGGTTCAGGAAGTTCCACAGTCAGAAAGAACACCATTTTATCCAAGAAGTCCGTATGCTGTTGCAAAACTTTATGGTTACTGGATTACGGTAAACTATCGCGAGGCCTATAATATATTTGCAAGTAACGGAATTTTGTTTAATCATGAATCTCCAATCAGGGGTGAGACTTTTGTAACTCGTAAGATTACTATGGCAGTTGCTAAAATTGCGCTCGGACTGCAGGACACCTTATATTTAGGAAATATGTCGGCCAAACGTGACTGGGGGCATGCCAAAGACTATATCAAAGCAATGTATCTCATACTGCAACATGATAAAGCCGATGATTTTGTAATTGCTACCGGAGTAACTACCGAAGTTCGTGAATTTGTAAGAATGGCTTTTAGTGAACTCGGAATAACTGTTGAGTTTAAAGGCGAAGGTGTGAACGAAACAGGAGTGGTTAAATCATGTTCAAATCCAAAATTCCAGCTTCCTGAAGGAAAAGAGGTTGTGAAGGTAGATCCACGTTATTTCAGGCCCACAGAGGTAGATCTGTTAATTGGTGATCCTACAAAAGCAAAAACGGATCTTGGCTGGGAACCGAAGTACGACCTTCGCGGACTTGTAAATGACATGATCACTTCTGATGTTAAACTTGTTGAAAAAGATAAGTACCTTAAAGAGGGTGGATATCAAGTCATGAATTACTTTGAATAAAATCCTCTTCTTATAATATTTTAAATGGAAAAAAACAGTAAAATATATGTTGCCGGCCACAATGGTTTGGTCGGCAGCAGTATTGTTAAAATCCTTAAAGAAAAAGGATATAACAATTTAGTATTTGCAAATTTTAGTGAATTAAACCTGACGGATCAGGCAGCCACACTTGAATTTTTTCAAAGGGAAAAACCGGAATACGTTTTTCTGGCCGCAGCCAAAGTTGGTGGTATTCATGCCAATAATACCTACCGGGCTCAGTTTATTTATGAAAACATAATGATTCAAAACAATGTGATTCATTCGAGTTATGTTGTTGGCGTAAAGAAATTATTATTCCTTGGAAGCACATGTATTTACCCCAAAATGGCTAATCAGCCGATGAAGGAAAATGAGTTGCTGACGAATACCCTGGAATATACCAATGAACCCTATGCAATTGCAAAAATTGCGGGTATTAAAATGTGTGAATCATATAATTTGCAATACGGAACCAATTACATATCCGTAATGCCAACAAACCTTTACGGATATAACGACAATTTCAATTTGGAAAATTCGCACGTGTTACCTGCAATGATCCGTAAAAATCATTTGTGCAAATGTTTAGAGAACAATGATTTTGAAGCAATCCGAAAGGATTTCGCAAAATATCCATCTTCCTTAAAAGCTGATGCCAGTGATCAGGAAATCATTGAATATCTTGAAAAATTTGGCATTAAAAGAAATGGAGATCAAGTTGAATTGCATCTTTGGGGAAGCGGAACACCATTCAGAGAATTTTTGTGGGCCGAAGACATGGCTGATGCTTGTGTATTTTTAATGGAGAATTCCGATTTTAACGATATGATCAAGGTGAGTGACATTAAAAACAATGAAGTCAGGAATACACATCTAAACATTGGATCGGGTGTTGAGATATCAATAAAAGACCTTGCATTTTTAGTTAAAGAAACCGTAGGGTTTAATGGTGTGATCAAGTTTGATCCTTCAAAACCAGATGGAACACCAAGAAAGTTAACAGATCCCGGCAAACTTCATGCGCTGGGATGGAAGCACAGGATTGAGCTGAATGACGGTATCAGAATGGTTTATGAACATTATTCAAAATAGATACAACCTAAAGTCAAACAAAAACGCCGTTCAAATGAACGGCGTTTTTGTTTTTCATAAATAAGAAAGTAAAAAAAAATCCCGGTGTATCCGGGATCTTTTTAAACTGAATGTTAGCGCTTGATAAATTTCCCATACTTGGACACCTTACCATGATTTAAGATTACTATATACATACCTTCGCTTAGCCAACTTACATCAATCCTATCGGAAAACTCTCTACCATTCACGCTAAGAGACTGCTTTTGCATTAGCTCTCCATTCATGTTATGTATGGAAACTTCAATAGTGTTAACATCAGAATTTACATTAGAAAACTCCAGGTTAAATTGATCATTAACCGGATTCGGATACATACTATAATCGAAACTAGTGTTATTATCAACATTTGTTAAAGTATTTTCATTACCAGGTGCAGCTATATAAATATTCACATAAATATATACAGTACTTGTTGCAGAAAGATTTCCAGCACCATTGTCGGTTGCAGTAATTTGAACTGGATAATTGTTTACCTCAACTGGATTCAATTCATAAGGATTTATCAGGGATAGTTCTCCTGTAGCACTGTTAAGCATCCATATATTGCGATCGTTACCTGAGGTAATTTCGTACGTAATTGTTTGCCCAAAATCTGGATCCTCAACATCTAAAATCCCAACCCCAATCTTAATATTATTCATCTCATGCTGGATTAAATCTTGTTCCACGTCCACAGTTAATGACTGGGTGAAAATCACTGGCGGCTCATTTATATCTGTTACAGAGATGGTAACATCCGAGTTTGCACTTAAATTTCCCTGACCATTATCCTGAACCATCACAACCAGGTCAAAAGCCGGATTCTCCTCAAAATTCACTACTGAATAATCAGATATACTGATTTCTCCTGATGAAGGATCAATTTCAAAAGCACCTATTCCGTTTCCCGAAGAAAAACTATAAGTAAGCGTTTGACCTTGATCTGGATCAGTACCTGTTACAGTTCCTATGATTGTACCGTTTGAAGAATTTTCTTCAACAGTGAAAGAATAATCTCCAACTACTGGCACCTCATTCACATCCAAAACATCAATAGTCACAGTAGCCTGGTCAGATAAGTTTCCCTGGCCATTGTCCTCCACCTCCACCAAAAGTGAAAAAGAAGTAGTTGTTTCAAAATCGAGAGCAGTAGCATTAGCAACTGTAATAATACCTGATGTTAGTCCGATGCTAAATGCACCTGAGGAGTTTCCTGAAACAATGGAATATGAAAGCGTTTGACCATTATCCGGATCGGTTGCCAGGATTGTACCAACAGATTGTCCGCCTGGTGTATTCTCTTCTATCTCAAAATCCTGATCCTCCATAACCGGGTCCTCATTTACATCATTTACATTGATGGTGATGTTGGCCGAGCTTGACATTGGAGAAGCACCGTTATCAGTTACCATTACAACTAAACTGAAAGAGGTAGTTGTTTCGTAGTTAAGGGCACCGGCATTATTTACTGTAAGAACACCTGAATTGCTATTTAAACTGAAAGCGTTGCTTGCGTTTCCACTTTGAATTGCAAATGTAATAGTTTGATCAGGATCAGGATCCGATGCTACAATAGTACCTACAGATGATCCTGATGATGAGTTTTCATCAATATTAAAACTTTGATTGGAAATAACAGGGGGATTATTTGTTAAAGCCCCTTCTACAAATTCATAACCACCCACGTCTCTGCATCCACCTTGTGGAACAGGTGTATTATTCAAATCATACGTATAATCAGTATAATTATATCCACTGTTTACGCAGTTAGATCCTTCTGTCAGCATAAAGTTACCAGTTTCCCAACTAACAATTCCAATATCCTCATTCCAGGTTTCTTCACCACCTTCAATGGTAAGGTTATTTTCGTTAACCAAGTTTGTATTATTAAAGAAAATGGGATTCCCAGACCTTAATGCAGAAATATTATTTCTAACATATCCTGATTCGGTTCCACTAAACAAAATTCCCCAGTCAGTATCGCGATTAGCAACAAGGGTATTATTATATACATTGGCGTAGTCATTTTTCAATACGAAGTTACATCCGGATACAGAATCCATCAGGTTATAATAAAAGTCAATTGAATCAACTTCCATATGCGCTATTGAAACTGGTTTGCCACCATAAATATAGTCACGGCCAAGGATCTTGTTGTAGGCAACCTCAACATACCCTGATTCCGAGAAATACATTGCTGCTCCACCATATCCAGTAGCTGTATCTTTAGGGGGATACATGGTGTTTCCTATTACCCTGCCGCTAACTTCGGGAGTATAATGGGTATTTCCGTAGATAAAGCAGAATTTATTACCTGTATACCTTCTGTCAAGTATGTTATCTTTAATAAGGTAGTTATCACAATCACCCAAAATTTGAATACAATCACCGGGTGACTGAGCTTCAAGATGTCCCTCGAGGTGCCAGTCGAGGTTAATATGCCACATATGGCAATTTTCGATAGTTATATTTTCGGTATGCTTAATAAATACACCATCTTCGTTAATGTGATGAATATCACAATTGGTGATAGTAATGGTTTCCAGTGGAGTAGCTGCAGGGATGCCCCTTACCCCATTATAACAATTGGCAATTTCACAATTATTGATTGTAGTATTAAGCGTAGGTGCACCACCGGAAGACCAGTGTCCGCTTACAAATACCCCACCATCAGGACTATTGGCTAAATTACCAATTAGGGCAAGACCATCAACAACAGTATTGGATGCCCTGGCAACTCTTACCATAGCAGCATTCGTGGATGGATTGGAATGAATAATTGGCCTTGGTCCATCACCATACGCACCAATTGTAACATTATCCACGTTATCAATATCGAGTGTACTAACCAGAGTAAACTCAGTGCCAGCCGCTTGTAAATAGGTTGTATTATCTGTAAATGAGATATCTAACCACGAATTGTAGGGATGTTCAAGTGTTCCATCTTCATCAGGATCCCCTGAATTAGTAGGATCAATGTAAACAATATTCTGGGCTACCAGTAAAGTTGTATAGAAAATTACGAGTAACAGCGTTAATGCCCAGAACCTTAAACTAAATAGTAAGCTTTTTCGATTACCTGTGTATGCATTGTAGTTCATAATAAATAGTATTTAGATTTAACCTTGGATTTGCTTGAGAATTTATTTTTTGGTTGGCTTAAGAACGAAAATTCTCGATTAAATAGAACCTTGCTTTCCCTTTAATAAAAATCATGCCAACTGAAAAACAAGGACACAAGTAACTGATTTAATGTCTTTTACAAATACAATCTCTTGAATCCCCTATATCCGAAAGCGTAGACGCAATGTGAAAACCGTAAGGCGATACTTAAAACTTTGCAGACTTCAATGCAATCCTTTTAATAACATGCTTTTAAGTAAGTCTGATCCTGAGATTTTGGCAAAGTTGATCCACTTTCAATTTGACAGGAATTTTTGCAAATTGATAGAAAATTTGTGATCACTTTGAACAATTGCGAGGATTGAACTTAGTTGCAAGTGTTGAGAAATCTCTTTATAATACCCGAATTAGTTTACCGTTCAGAGCAAACGGCAATTAAATGTTTATCATGCGATGGTTGGTTTTATAACATTATGATCATGGTGAACAGCAAGATAGGTACCATTTTAATCATTGATTACATTGATTTGTTTCCGAAATGTTAAATGAAATACAAGCAAGAATCAAATTATTACATTTGCCGGCTTATTTATCAAACTATTGTGATTTGCTTCCGTAGAAAACTGCAATTACAAAAAAAGATTCTAACATTTACCGAACTTAAATTTATTGTATGCTCTTTAATTCTATTGAGTTTGTAATATTTCTGCCGATTGTTTTTGTACTCTACTGGTTCGTTATCAACCGTAACCTAAAAATGCAGAATTTTTTTGTACTCGTTGCCAGCTACGTTTTTTACGGTTGGTGGGATTGGCGTTTTCTATCATTAATTGTATTCAGTTCCATTATCGATTTTACGGTAGCACTGCAGATTAACGGATCAAATGATAAGGTTAAAAGAAAAATTCTGCTGTTTGTCAGTATTATAGTTAATATCGGCCTGCTTGGATTCTTTAAATATTATAACTTCTTTGTCGATTCGTTTGTTGAGGCATTTGCTCAATTTGGCATACAAATGAACGCGCGATCATTAAACGTGATATTGCCGGTTGGTATTAGTTTCTATACCTTCCAGACATTAAGTTATACCATTGATGTTTACAGAAAAAACCTGGAACCAACTCGCGATGTTATTGCGTTTTTCACCTTCGTAGCTTTTTTCCCGCAGTTGGTTGCCGGACCTATTGAAAGGGCGGTAAATCTTTTGCCGCAATTTTATACAAAAAGAACTTTTGATCTGGAAAAAGCCCGCGACGGAGTAAAACAAATACTTTGGGGATTATTTAAGAAAATCATTATCGCTGATAACTGCGCTTTTCTGGTAGATGATATTTTTGGGAGTTATGCCGATCAACCGGGATCTGTATTGTTGCTCGGAGCGCTATTTTTTGCTTTCCAGATTTATGGCGACTTTTCCGGGTATTCTGACATAGCCATCGGAACGGCAAGATTGTTTGGGTTTTCACTCATGCGAAATTTTGCTTTCCCCTATTTTTCCCGTGATATTGCTGAATTCTGGCGGCGATGGCATATATCACTCAGCACCTGGTTCAGGGATTACGTTTACATACCTCTCGGTGGAAGCAGGGGTACAAAATTTCAACAAATCCGAAACACTTTAATAATATTTGTGGTGAGCGGATTTTGGCATGGCGCCAACTGGACTTTTATTGTATGGGGTTTATTGAATGGTCTTTATTTCCTGCCTTTGATGCTTGGAAAAATGAACCGGCGCAACATGGGAGTTACCGCCGAAGGAAGGTTACTTCCCTCCTTCAGGGAAACCTTTCAAATGGGTATTACCTTTTTTCTTACACTCATCGCCTGGATATTCTTCAGGGCTGAAAATGTTTCGCAGGCATTTTCATATATTGGTGAAATGTTTAGTGCCTCAATAGTATCAGTACCGGGAATGGATTACCTGAAGATATTGCCTTTGGTTTTAATATTTATTATTATTGAATGGATCAGCCGTGATAAACAGCATGCCCTTGAAATATCTCATTGGCCATTGGTTTACAGATGGTCGACATACCTTATCCTGGGCTTTGTTGTTTTGTTGTCCTTTGATAAAAGTCCGCATGCATTTATCTATTTTCAGTTTTAAGATATGAAGACATTTATTAAAAAAATATTTATCTATGTCGGCCTGCTTTCAGTTTTGGTGCTGCTTTTTGTTTTATTAATTGCAGCTCGCCCTGAATTGGTTGACAATTTCTATCGCAGATTTACTACCCCCAGGGGAAAATCTCTGGTACTTGGCACTTCACGATCAGCGCAGGGAATAAAACCTGCTGTATTTAACGAAAGGCTTACTACCCAAAACAATGCGATGATCAACCATTCCTTTGCAATTGGACCCAGTAGTTTTGGCCCAAATTATTTGCGGGAAGTAAAACATAAAATAGATCAGGAAACCGAAAACGGACTCTTTATTATTTCTGTTGATCCCTGGAGCCTGGCTACAGATATTGATAACATTGAAGATGATACAGCAAAATTCTTCGAGGTAAGGCAAAAACTCTTTGTCGGAAATCTAAGTTCAAGTAGTACAAATCCTAATTTTGGTTATCTTAAAAATTATTGGTCAAACAGATTTTCATTATTTGGAAACCTTTTCAAACACTGGATCAACTATAAAAACCTGATTATCCTGCATGAAGATGGCTGGCTTGAGGTTAATGTAGAATTAAACATGCCGGTTATAAATCAAAGGATTAAACAAAGTACAGAAGAATATGCCCAGAAAAAAATGATGATTTCAAATACCCGGCTTAAGTATTTAAGCAAGATCATCGAATTTCTTCAGGAAAAGGGAACAGTCGTGCTAGTTCGAATGCCAGTATCAGTGCCCATGTATGAACTTGAACAAAACCGGTTCACCGATTTTAGCGAAAGAATTGCTGCTATCGCTAATTCGCACGAAATCCTGTTTTATGATTTTATTGATATGTCGGGTCGGTTTCAAACCGTCGACACACATCATTTATATAAAAAGGATGCCGAGGTTTTTAGCAATATTTTGTGTGATTCAATTTCAAATGCAGGCATTTTCGGTCAGGGGAAATAGTTTTCGTTTCCGTAGCTGATTTTTTCCCAGGCTGTTAATTCTGTAAATTTCCATGTTTCAAATAACCTGTTTGAAATGGCATCAAAGTTTATATTTATAAGAGTGATTGCAACTTGTATCCTTCTACTGAAATAAAGTGTTAAAACGATTTTCTAAGAAATTTTGCACTTTGGTAATATATTCTAGGAAGGTCTTTTCTTTCCAAAAAAACCTAAAAACTTCCACTTGAAATATCCGCCGATATAGGACAAATATTTGAGGGCAGGCACTTTGTAAGCCATTATGGAGGTAACGTGTTTATTATAAAACTCAAAGTCTTTCTTAATATTAAAATTAGACCTAATAGAAAATAATGATTTCCATAACCGTGAAAAACTTTCATCATGCTTTAATCCGGAGTGGCGGGTATCATTATAAATTTTAAGCTCAGGTACAGCTATTACTTCAAAACCAGCCAATTTAGCCCTTAAGGTGAAATCAGCATCCCCATGATATTGAGGGAATTTTTTCTCATCGAGCATCCCAATTTTCTCATATACAGAACGATGGGTTACAGTTCCCATTCCGGTTAACCAATCACATGGTTGAGGCACCTGAAACTTTGGTTCATCGGCTAAGCCTGTCCCAATCATACTCTTAAACCCGTTTTTCACATTGAACATCCCACCCATCGACCAGATGGTATTGAAATTTTCATCAAGGTAAATTTTTGATCCGATTACAGTTCCGGCTGAGTATTTATTAATAATTGCTGTCAAATTCCCGAAATAATCACTCGCAGGAATAATATCGTTATTCCACCAAACAAAATAATCCGTTCCCATTTCCTCCATACCGGCCTTTAAAGCCATGTTGATTCCTCCGCTCCACCACAAGTCGCCATTGCCATGCAACAATTTTACCTGTGGATAATTTTCCTTTATCCAATCTCCGGTACCATCTGAGGAGCCATCATCCACAATAATTACATCAAAATGAAATGAATTATTTTTTTGCTCACCAAATAGCGTGAATAGTGCCTTCAAACATTTTTTGGTGTATGCCAATCCATTAAATACAGGAAATATTACAGCTATCTTAGTCATAAACAGGAGTTATTTTTTCATTTTCGAGTTCGGTCTTTAATGCCAATTGATGAGCAGCATTTTGTTTCAATTTAAAATTTGACACATCGTAAATATACATTATAGCTGTTATTACTATAATTACATCAGCCCTCACAAACATGCCACCAAGCACCTCACTTAAAACCAGCAATAATGCCCAAAATCTAAAAAAGCCATATTTCGATTCAATCTGAACAGTAAAAAATTTATAAAAAGTAAGAACAATGGCGATTAATATGACCACCCCATATCTTACAAATTCACCAATGAGTCCAAGATCGGAGATATAAAAACCATAAGTGGCTTTAAAATAAAACTCCTTCATCCCATACGGCGACATCATATGCGACATTCCATTACCGAGGAAATAATTTATTTTGTTCGGATAAAATTCAGTAAGAAAAAACCGTGCGGCTCTCATTCTCACATCATCTTCATCCTGATTTGCCTGCTCTTCCGAAACCTGAACAAGCGACATAAAAATATCCTGAAATGCAATGAATACAAGGAGTCCGGCCAGGACCATCATCATGGTAACCAGAAGTTTTGACTTCACCTTCCTACTGAATAAAATAAATATGACCGTTCCGAATAAAAGGGTAGCAATGGAAGAACGTGTTCCCTGTAAAATGGGCACTGTAAGGTACATCAGATTGAATAGCAAATAAACTTTATTACCTCCTGACAGGGAACGCTGCAGGGTAAGAAAATATACAAAAACAGCGAATGAACCTCCCGGAATAAAAATACGGATCGTTCCCCTTGCTTCCTGTGCACGCACGCCAAAGAGCATGGTCGGATAAAGTACATATTGCATAAAAAAAAGCCCAATAAAAGCAACACCCATATAGATAATGAGTTTTTCCAAATCCTCAGGCTTTATGCGAATGGAGTGCAAAAAGTAATAAAAAAAATAAGAATACATGGGTGTAAGAACCCAAAGGCTGAGTACGTAAGATTGATTATGTCCGAACCTGGCACCAAAAATTGAGAAAATAACTGCAAGCAAAAACAATCCTACGACCACTCCAAATTTTTGAGGAAATCGTTTACCACGATAATAAACGAGATCAACAATAATTCCAACAAGCATTAAAATAATTGCACCAAATGAAGCAAGTAAGGCTACGTTTTTAGGAAGATAGGTGAACCTGAAAAATGTGGTGGAAGCTAAAAATATATAGATTACAATTAGATTTCTGATCATTTCAGGCGCTTGTAAGGAGGATTACATATAATTTGTGAATCAAAGTTAAGATTTTCTGCCAAGTTTTGCCTTGTACTTTTCCTTTAATCTGTTTCTTACTATCTGCAGAAGCATACTTGATCTGAAGATGGGCGTATAGAAATAAGCATATTCTTTTGAGAACTCAGTGATATTGGCCTCTCTATGAATTAAATCCTGGCTTTTGGCCAATCGGATTTCATCACCCGAGATATTCATAATTACATTCATTTCATGCGGTTTCATCGACCTTTCAAACCCCATTACTGTTTTCTTTACCGGCCGGGTAGTAAGTACATATGGCTTACTTATATAATCTTTCTTCCCGTATATATCTACATCATAATCATAATCCCTTAAGGCCGGGTTCATATCATTAATACATTCAGGTAAAATTTCGGAATAAGCATCGTAAATATTTTTTGCTTCATCAATTTTTTTAAACTTTACCTTACGATCAAATATTTCCAATGGTACCTGAACATACAAACTCCGCATAATCATATTTTCGCCGGGATCATTGAAATTGGTTGTATAACTATGTCGGGGAAAAACAAAATATTTATCATGAATGATAAGGTATCCAATATAGAATTTTTTCCACGAGCTTTCCGACCAGTTTTTGATTTTCTCAGGTAATCCATTTATCGCCTTTAAGTCAGGGCCGGTATTATACCAGTTCCTGAAACTTTCCCAATGTTTGGCAGTCCAGCACTGACCATAAGATGAGGCCATTTGCATGAAAAACACATCAGAATCATCTTCAATAGCTGTAAACGGAAGTTTATTCGCCTCCGCAAAGGGAAGTCCATAAATTGATATTCCTCCCAAACGGGGTTCATCACCGTAAAAATCAAGTGCCTTTAGGGTGTAATCATAAAAATATGGACTAACATACAAATCGTCCTCCAACATAATAATGGATCCATATTTCAACGATAAATCGCCACATTTTAAAATATGGTTTCTCAGGCCCTGTCTTTCGCTATAATATATTACTTCTTTTTCGCCAAATTTCCAGTTGAAAGCATTCGCAGCGTCAGCTACATGCTGATTAGCGCCATTATTATCAATACTGATGACCAATTTAACCTTTTCAGGATAATGCGCCTTTTCGAGGGATGACAAAATACGTTTTAAAGAATCGGAACGGTTATAAGCCGCTACAACGATTACAGGATGATAACCATTTTCCATAGTAGAAGTTAAAAGTCACAAAGTTATCGAAATTTGCCAATACGTGTTGTTATGATTATGACTTAAACCTTTGTCGAATAAGTTGATGGAGTTTCCCGAGTTCGTTGCGTTGAAAATAAATCAGATGAATTAAAAATGTTGTCACCAACGCAATTTGCAAAGCAAAGCTCAGATCCAATTGTTTATTTAAGTTTATTTCAACCTGGTTAATGTAGTCATAAAAATAAATTGAAATCAGCAATCCGGCACCTATCAATAACTTAGGTACCCAAAAACGAATAATATACGACCAATCAAACCCAAAGGTTTTAACAAACCCAATATATAAGTGATAAGGAACAATAATTAGCATATAAACCGAAGAGTATAAAACCACCACCATTTCCATCGAGAAAAAAGCACCGGTAATGATAGCTGCAACCATAAGAGCTGCTGAAATTACGCCAACGATCATGAAGGTGCGTTCACGTTCAAGTAAAATATAAATATGCCCTGTGGTGCTGATCATTGTTTGGAAGAATATTAATAGTCCAAAATAAGGTAACAGATCAGCCACCTGAATCCAGTTTTCACCCCACAGTAGTTGCACGAATGGTACAGGAATTAGAATAAGAACTGCACCAATGGGGAAGTTCAGGAAACTTATTATTCCTAAAATACTTGAATACTCAGATTTTACATCACCACCTTCATCTTTAAATTTTTTCAAACTTGGATACAATACCATTCCAAAAAGACCTGTAATCAAACTTAATGATAACTGAAGCATTTTATAAGCTCGGTTATAAATCCCCAGGTCATAGCTACTGTAATATTTACCAATTATCAGGTTGTCGGCATTCCTGGCCCAGTAGTTTATCAAATTAAATCCACTCAGGTTCGTAATCAAACTTTTTGTTTTTTTAAATGCTACTACCGTATAGCTCCAGGGATAAAACCGAAAGCCAAGACGCAGTTTATAATCAAACATTATATATTGAACCAGGTGAAGAAACAATTGCGGAAGGATCAATGACCAGTAGGATAATCCCATGAAAGCAAATAAAATCATCAGGCCAATGCTCACCATATTTGCCACCAATCTTACCTTACCCACGTAATTAAAATCGAGTTCTTTCGAAAACACAGCCATCGGAGCTATTTTAAATGCTCCGATTATAAATGTTAATGACATAACTAGCGTAGGCCCAACAAGCGTTAGATCACCATAAAAGTATGCGATCGGATAAGCCAGAACGCACATGATTAAAAACAGAAAAACGCCTATATAGAAGGAAAGATTGGTAATAGCTCTGTGAAATGTATGGCCATAGTCGCTTCTTATAATGGCAAAAGATAATCCTGCATCTGCAAACATCACCACAAAACCTGTAAATACAGTTATTAAAGCTACATAACCGTATTCTTCAGGAAGAAGCAACCTTGAAAGCACAATTGAAGCAAGGAAGTTTGCTATCTGCGAACTGTAGTTATACCCACCAAGGGTTAACAGATTTTTAAAAAGAGACTTCTTGAAACTCACACTCCCTCTCCTATTTCCTTTTTAATTTATTAAATCATTAGAAATTCCTGTAACGCTTTTTGCCTCTTATTTTATTTACAAAATAATTCATGTACAACGAATGAAGAATTTCGCCGAATGTTATTTTGTTATGCAGGTTTTTATTATGCCATTTTAAGGCATTAAAATCAAACCTTGTAATTTTTTTAAAATAGAGAACGGCGTAATTCATACGAAGATAATTGTATTCAGGTTCAAAATCGTTAATGATGTTTTTGTATTTCATCATTTGATTATCTCTGAAGCAAATTGCGGTATGTAATTTATTAGCCACCTGGTTGGTGATGCTGGTTTCATGGCGCCTTGTGTAACTTAGCACTTCAAATAGAAACCCAAAATCAGAATTTACCAAAACATTATAGGTTAAGTCAGTATCACCATGTAAAGTTTCAGAACTAAAGATTTGAGGAAAATGCTCCAATTCTTTCAAATTACTATATCTGAAAAGCACAGTATTTCCTGAACCAGTAACATCAATATACATGAGCAACTCATCCTGAATTATTTTTTGACCACTGAAAATATTGCCATAGTAAAAATCCAATCCATTTCCCCTAACCCTCAATCCATCAATCCTGTAAGATGAGCAAACGCCTATCTTTGGATAGTTTTCCATCAGATCCACAAATTTTTCCAGGTAGGTATTAAATATCCAATCATCAGCAGGCATGATCTTAAAATAGTCTGATTTATCGGAAACCTTACTAAATGCCATATTCCAGTTTTCCATAACAGGTAACAATCGGTCGTTTTTAAATAACTTAAACCGGTTGTCCTTTTTCACAAACTCACTTGCAATTGCATTTGTATTGTCAGTACTAAAATTATCTATGATAATACATTCCCAATTCTGATAGGTTTGGATAAGTATACTGTTCAGGCATTCCTCCAAATATTGTTCACCATTATAAACAGGAACACCTATGGAAACCAACGGCTGCATCTTGTTCACTGAAGTTGAATGATTATTAAAATTACCAGACATTATTAGGTTTCGTATTCGAAATTTATAGCAAAGATATTTATATTCTAAACAACAAAAAATACTACCATTTGTGGAGCATCTATATCATTTTTTGGGCAAATCTGTTGAGTGCTTCGTTCATTTTTTCGGGAGTTCCGGTATCGATACATGTGCCCGATCTGAAATACTTGCCTTTAACTTTATACCCTGAATTAATAAAATCCATTATAATATTACTCAGTTGGATTTCCGGTTCTCCTATTTTTAAATTGTTTGTACCCAACCAATGGTAAAGAAACTCGGTAAAAGCGGGTCTCCATGCAGCAATTATCCATACATAACCCGGATCCTTCCCCACCATATTTTTAATATGAATGGCACTTACCAAGTCCGTTTCATTTGTTTCAACTGCATCCCATTTCTTTGGATCCGTTACCAGGAAAAGGCCCAAAATCATATCAATATCTTTATTGGTGGAAACCGTAAGTTCATCCACTAATTGAGATACAGCATCCTCGGGCAAAAAAAAGATATCCGGAAATCCAAATATGATATTTTTCCCCTTGGCAAATGAATAAACCTGATTTATTGAAAATGGAACCGCCGATTCATTATCCGCTATGTGATAACTGATATCAATTTGCTGCTCCAAACCTCCGCCAAAATACTCCGGAATGTCCCATTTCCCCTTTCGGATGACAAAGTGGAATTTCTTGACTCCGGCATTTTTAATGCGTTCAATCAGTAACTCAGAAATTACTTTTTTGCCAATTTTACCATTAGGCTTCCTTGCTGATCCGAACGGTAAAAGCTCCTTACTGGAAAGTATACCCGGCATTCGGGTAGCCCTTCCCGCCATTGGAATAATCCCAACAAATTGAAGTGAGCTTAGCATGGTTGGTAAAACTTTAATAAATCAGAACGGAATGCTGAAAAGGGAAATTAAACAGGAAACATTGCATCCTGTTCCTTCCTGAGCTTATCACTAAGCCGGCCTTCCGGCACAATTATATCATCATACGTTATAACCTTGTCCTTAGGAACATCATTCTTCAGAACGCAGCCCTCAGCCAATCCAATTGGCAATAAGTTCTCTTTCCGCGACACATCATAATTTTCACATAAGCCATAAGTCATGTAATGACCCAATCCATCCAGTGTGGCTCCAGACTTTAAATCTGTTTTGGCAGCGGCAACCACATCCACCATCGGCCCATCAATCGGGGTTAATGCTGCATCGTTAAACAAAACGGCTCTTGCCACAGTCATCGGGACTTCAAAATGACAAAGGTGATATGGCGTGTAAAATAAGTACAACGGGCCTTCACCTAATTTATAAAGGTTGAGATAATGCTGCTGAATAGGATGATCGTGGGTACCCAAAACATAAACTCCGGGGCCGGGTTGTGCACCCACTACATAATCAACAATTCCTGGGCCTTCGAGCAATTTATCCAGCGGGTATAAGTCATTTACTACATCCTGCAATGGTTTGCCTGATTCAACAGTTGGACCGAACATACCTCTCTGACCTACAAGCATGCCTGTACCGTTTGCGACAATTGCCTGCTCAAATGAAATTTTAGTTCCATCAGCAAAAGAGGTAACCATGGCTGGATTCTGACCCCATTTTTTTGCAAACCCCTCCTGGGTAGTCGGGTTTCTGTATGGATCGTGCAATCCTTTTATATTACCACAAAGAACCGGTTTAACGCCCAGTGATTTAACAAATCGGTATAAATTCATTTCAACACCAGGTTGGTCACCATCAGCACTGGTTAGCACCACACCTGCCTTATCTGCATATTTTTTCAGGATAGGTCCAATGGTCCCATCTATTTCAGCATTCATCAAAATCACATGTTTTCCATGATCAAATGCTTTTAAAACAAGATGAGCCGTAAATTCAATGGCACCGGTAACTTCAATAATCGCATCTATCCCGTCGGCTTCGCAAATCAACATGGGGTCCTCCATAATACTGAATTTTCCACTTTTAATGTTTGCTTCAAGTGCCGATCTGCTATCAACGGTCTCCACTGATTCTACACCTGCCTCAGCATATACTTTACGGGCTTTTTCGGGTGTCCGGTTGGAGATAGCAACGAGCTCCATTCCGGGTACATAATTGCAAATTTGAACGGCTATCCCACGGCCCATAAATCCGGCACCGATCATTCCAACCCGAATGGGATTATTCTCTGACTGACGCTTTTTTAAAGCAGTATCTACTATTATCATTTGATTTAATTATTAAGGTAACATGGATTCATTAAAATCAGGATGTACTTTATCCTTATCGGAAATCACTGTAACTTCGGTCGGCCATTTAATGCCAAATTGCGGATCATCAAACCTCACTCCAGCCTCTGACTGGGGCGCATAAAACTGGGTAACCAAATAGGTTACTTCGCAATTGTCCTCCAGTGTTATAAAGCCATGTGCAAATTTTTCGGGCACATACAGCATTTTATAATTATCAGCTGTTAATTCAATTCCAAACCACTTTTTATAGGTGGGAGAATCAGGGCGTAAGTCAATGATCACATCATAAATAGCTCCTTTCGTACATCTGATCATTTTGGTTTCCTCATTGGGATGCTTTTGATAATGCATACCCCGCAAGGTTCCTTTGAATGCACTGAAGGATGTATTGGCCTGGACCACATTCCCGTTCAAGCCATGTTCTTCCATTTCATTTTTACACCATGAGCGGCCAAAAAAACCACGCTCATCTCCGAGCTTTTTAATTTCAATAATATAAGCTCCTTTTAAACTCGTTTCTGTAAATATCATATTGTAATATTACCAGGTCCAGGATAAATTATCATTTAAATGACCTCCTTGCTGAAGGCCTGCCAGCACTTTTAAGCGCATTAATTTTGATTCCCTGAAGTTTGGATCATTAAATTCCATCGCAGTGAGGGCATTATACAAGTTTTGAATGGTAGTTTTCAAATCATAAACCGGCTGATGATTTGGGGCCAGTTTTGAGTAAAGATCAAAGTTTACCTTGTAGGATCTTTTATCTGGCGGGGCATCTTCATTAATTGTAACACTACAGCCGGGAACGATCTCGCCCACTGCGTGTGCTAATTCTTTCACCTGGTAGTTCCAGGTATTGCTGCCGGTATTCACAGCTAAAAACTGGCCACCATTATCATTTTTACGGGCAATTGCCCAATCAATAGCCCTTGCCATATCCAACACATTGATGAGCGGCCTCCATGGAGTACCATTACTCAAAATATTAATCTGTTTTGAGGCAACAGCACCTGCCACGAAATCATTAAGAACAAGGTCTAACCGTAGCCTGTTGCTTATTCCACATGCAGTTGCAAACCGCAAACATGTAACTGTAAAATCAGCCGTGGCCAGCGGTTCAAGATCTCTTTCAGCAAAAACTTTAGATCGTGCATAAGCGGTAAGCGGATTTAATTTATCCGTTTCTGTTTTTGCGTCATCATCAGCTTCGCCGTACATACTACAACTGCTGGCAAACACAAAAGATTTAACACCTGATTCGCGCGCTTTTTCAGCAACACGAATACATGATTTATAATTTACATCCAGTGTAATATCTTCATATTTAGCACCCATTGGATCATTTGAGATTGCTGCCAGATAAACTACAGCATCAAAATCTTTCAGAATTTCATACGGAAATTCCCTTACGTCGCCCATGATCTGCTTACTGAGCTTAACCTCAGGAAGGAATGGAACATTCGTAAGATAATTTGCAAAATATCCAATGTCATATCCTACCAGAATCGCATCAGGATAGGTTGCTCTTAACTGGCTAATAACGCCCGGGCCAACATAGCCCATATTTCCAATAACTAATATTTTCATATTAAAGATTTTAATTTTTTACCAAAGTTTCCACGGTGCAGTTCCCGCATTCCATAATCCTTCCAGGGTTTGCTTATCGCGCAAGGTATCCATGGGTTGCCAAAATCCAGTATGTTTGAAAGCAGATAGGTTACCTGAATGCGCCATTTGTTCCATTGGCTCCCGTTCCCAAATGGTGCCGTCACCTTCAATGTAATCAAACACCTCAGGCTCGGCTACAAAAAATCCACCGTTGATCCATGCTGTGTCGTGCCCGTCGCCTTTGGGTTTTTCACGAAAACTATCCACCAGGTTTGAGTGAGCATCCAGGCTGAAAGCCCCAAAACGCCCCGGAGGCTGAATAGCAGTGAGTGTTAAATGTACATTTTCTTTTTTATGGAATTCAAGCAGTTCATTGAGGTTTACATCACTTAAACCATCTCCATATGTCAGGAAAAAGCGTTCATTACCCACATACTCCTGTACACGCTTGATACGGCCTCCTGTCATGGTTCCTTCACCGGTGTCGACGAGGGTTACTTTCCAGGGTTCCATGTTATTGTTTAATATGTCAATGCTATTTGATCTCATATCCACAGAAACATTGGACCGGTGCAGGTAATAATTCACAAAGTACTCTTTGATCATATATCCCTTATATCCGCAACAAATAACAAAATCATTAAATCCTTGAGCGGAATATGTCTTCATAATATGCCAAAGAATAGGCATTTCACCGATTTCAACCATAGGTTTGGGCCTAATCCCTGTTTCTTCTGAAATACGGGTACCATACCCTCCTGCAAGAATAACTGTTTTCACAATTTTAAATATTTAATTTATTAATAATCAGTTTGGTTGTAGTATAAAGTTCTTTAAACGAATTCGAAAGCGGTCAAAAATAAAGAAATCATATTTCTGACCAAATTATACGCTCAATTTTGTATTTTTTTTAACAACTCCTTTACTGCAATATCAACACCAGCCTTGTTCCAATGAGAATCAGTACCGTAATAAAGCAACGTATCTGCCACCAAAAAACGGTCATACAAGTCGATATAATTTATTCCTTTTTTATCAAGAGCCTTATATAGCCTTGGTAAAAAATCATTGTATTTATCACCGGGTGAAACTAAATCAAAATACATTGTATACTTGTTAGGTATTGGGAGCAATATCATCCTTAAACTGTACTTGTCATATAATTGTTCCTCTAAATCTGCAATGTGATCAGTATAAATATCTATTAGCTCATCATTGTGATCAAAATAAAAACTTTTAGGGGAGTCATTTGTGGTTATGTCATAAAATAAAAATGGCACATGATAGCGGTTTTGTAAGCTAAAAACCGGAGTTCGTGGAGCCATGTATCCAAACCAATCAAATTTTACTGTTGCAATTAAACTATAAAAATTGCTGGTTAAATAACTCTCGCTTAATAAAATGCTGTATAGTTCTTCGGATTTCACATCGAAAACATAGTGTCGGAGCTTACCAAATAAACTCAATTTACCCACATCAATGTAATCATTGCCTTCCCAATTCAAATCATGGGGTTCGATAAACCTGTCATGTAAGTTCCTTTCAACAACTTCGTAAATAATGATCTTTTCACTGTCATTTTGATAGTTGTTGCTGTGAAGGTAATCCAGCGGATACCAGGCCCTCACCGCATGCACCCCAACACCAAGTGAATCATGTAACCGTTCAGCTACGGTTTTTTGCCTTGAGAAGTCGAAAAAAGAATCTCCAAATGCTATGATATCGGCATCGGCCAGCTTTGGATTTCTTTCTGACAAACGGTATTTATCTTTTGGAGTGGGCAATATTTCTCGAAAATGGGAAATGTAGTTTGAATAGTACTGCTCGCCATATTTGGTAAACTCAAAATATTCCGGCGAACGATCTTCAACCAGCGCAGCATTAAAGAGCGGTAATATACGTACCGAAAGGAACGCGTATAAAGCAATCACACCGGCGAAGTACATCAAATATTTGAATAATCGTTCGTTCATGTTTAACTAAAACTGAAAGTATAAAAAGTCATTTTGGTCCCATTTACCAAGGATAAAAATGGAGAACAATATCACCAACATTAAAATCCATTTTACTAACCTTGATTGACGCTGTAAGGTTTCAATTAATTTATATTTTTCCCACAATACTTCTATTAGGATCAGTATACCGATTAAAATAAATGACAAATACAGATCAGATTGAAAATGGAAGAGTTGTATATTGCCACTCCAGGTCATTGGATTTAATATGTTTCCTATTACCGCAAATGCATCATTAACATTATTTGCCCTGAAAAATATCCATGCAAAGTATACCAACACAAAGGTCCAAACCAGATTAATGAAACTGTTTAAATGTGGAATTTTGTAAAGCCCTGATTTTACAGCAAGTTGATCTCTTGATTTTTGGGTCATAATCGCCAGCACCAAATAAGCTCCATGCAAAGCCCCCCAAATCACAAAAGTCCAGTTGGCGCCATGCCACAAACCACTTACCAGGAAGGTTATAAAAAGATTATAGTACCACCTCCATTTTACTACCCTGTTTCCTCCCAGAGGAATATATGTGTAATCACGAAACCAGGTGCTTAAAGAAATATGCCACCTGGCCCAAAATTCACGAATACTTCGGGAAAGATAAGGACGCTTAAAGTTGGTCATGAGCTCAAAACCAAGCACCATGGCCGAACCGATAGCAATATCTGAATACCCGGAAAAGTCACAATAAATCTGTGATCCAAAAAAGAAAGTAGCGATTAAGTCATGAAGTCCGCCATAATCACCCACATTATTGTAAACTTCATTCACATATTCAGCCAACCGATCAGCAATTACCACCTTCTTAAAAAATCCCCAGGCCATCAGGATTAACCCGTTCTTTATCCGAGTATAGTTGAACTCATATGTTTTATAAAACTGGGGTAACAGTCGGGTCGATCGCTCAATGGGGCCGGCAACCAATTGGGGGAAGAATGACACATAGAGGGCGAAAATACCCAGGTGCTTTTCGGGTTCCTTTTTACCCCAATACACATCAATGGTATAGCTCAGTGTTTGGAAAGTATAAAATGAAATTCCTACCGGCAGAAGAATATCGAAAACAGGCATGCTCTTCATAATATTGAACTGAGCAAAAACCGCATCCACATTTTCGCTAAAGAAGTTATAGTATTTGAAAAAAAACAGTAGCCCCAGGTTAGAAGTTAAGCTTGCGGCCAGTAATATTTTTTTTGTTGATTTTTTTTCGGCTTTGGCCATGTAGATGGCAGCGAAATAATCCACCAGCGTAGAAAACACGATTAAAATAATGTACTTGTAATTCCAGCACATGTAAAAGTAATAGCTGGCTATAAGAAGTAAAATCCATCTGAACTTTCCGGGCAGGGCAAAATATGCCGCCACAACAAGGGGAAAAAAAACTATAAATTCAATGGAGTTAAAAAGCATTACGGGTCAATAATATTTCACTTTCACTTTTAATCAACCACAAACCTTTCGATTTGTTTATACCAAAGCATATATCCTTTGCCATTTAAATGAATCCCATCCCAGGAATAGATTTCATTTAATTCATTATTTTTTAAAAAAGGACCATCTATGCTAATAAATTCAACATTTCGCAAATTACACAGCCTGTTGATCTCTTTGTTTGCTTCCACTATTTTACGGAAAGCAGTTTCTTCATTATCAAAAAAATAATTTGAAGCATGCCTGGTCAATGGCAATATACTCTGTATATAGATTTTGGTTTCAGGAGAAGTTTTTTGAATTTCCAGTATAATTAATTCAATGTTATGAACTGTATTTTTTAGCGGAACATCCCGAATGATATCATTAATGCCGGCCAGGATAAACAGTTTCTTTGGCTTTGATTCGATGATTTCACCTATCCGGTTTAACATATCCCTGGTTTGATCTCCCCATATTCCTCTGTTCTTTACATTTTCGGCCGGAAATAGCTCATCAACCTTAAAGCCTGCTGTGATGCTGTTGCCCAGAAAAATAATTTCATTGGTGTCATTGGGGCAATAGTTGAAAATATCTTTGGATAATTCTTCACGCGAATTGGAGGAAAGAACTTGTTTTGTTGACTTTTTCAAATACGATGTAGCGATCCATGCGATTAAAATGAAATTAATCAAAATGCTAATCAACAATAAAACCCATAATATTTTTTTATGCATCCTTAATATTTAATTATACTTACCTTTTTCTCAAAATCAATAATTGTGGGCCTTTTAATCATTTTGGGTTTTCAAACGAACTGTTTGCAAAAACTAGAAAAAAAAATTGATTGAAACGTTTTGGATCAGAACCACAATTATCATTTTAGTCCCTGCCATAATTGAATTTTTCTATTTTTTACGTTTGAAGAGTCTTTTGAAAAATCCTTTTTTTGAGGGTTCAGCGTAATAGTTGGATTGGTATGCATAACCATACGCATTCTTTTTCATTTTAACATCATTGATGATGATTGAAACATTACTGATTTTCTTTAATTCAATGTTTTTCAAATTGGATTTTACAGCATCTTTCAAACTTACATTATGACGTATGGTGAATAGGTTTATGTCGGCATGAGAGAATAACAAAAATGAATCGGTTACTGCGCCAATTGGCGAACTATCAATGATTACATAATCATATTTAGCTCTCAAATCTTCAAATAACTGGGTAGTTCTTTCAGAAGCAATTAACTCCACTGGGTTGGGAGGAATAGGCCCGGCTGATATCAGATCAAGATTTTTGATTTGTGTTTTTTGGATTATATCATCAAGTTTGGCGCTATTGATCAGGTAACTTGAAACACCTTTTTCATTGGTTAATCCAAAATCCTTAAACAAGGCCGGTCGTCTTAGGTCAAATCCAATCAAGCAGGTTTTTTTACCGAGAAGGGCATACACAGAGGCAATATTCACACTGCTGAATGATTTACCTTCACCGCTCATGGAAGAGGTAATCAATATTACCATCTTGTCGTTGCCCCTGGCAAAAAACCTTAAGTTGGTACGGATAGCCCTGAAAGAATCAGCCAGTGGCGACTTCGGGTAATCCCTGATTATGGCCGTTGACTTAAATTTATTATGAAGCACCTGCCCAACAATGGGTCGATTGGTGAGCGATTCTACATCCTTGATATCAGCAATTTTATTATTCAGGAAATCCCTGACAATGATAAAAACAAAAGGAAAAAACAACCCGAGGAATACAGCAATAATATAATTCAACTGCGTTTTTGGCGAAACCAGGCTGGCCTTAAAATATTGGGCCGTATCTATTATTTCATAGTCCGATGAATTTGACGCCTGTGCTATTTGGGCTTCTGCTCTTTTTTGCAACAGGTAAGTATATATAGCGTCGTTTAGTTTAAACTGACGTTCCATCCCGATCAGTTCCCTTTCAGTTCTTGGCAACCTCGAAATCTGGGTATTGAGTTTATCCACCCGGCTTTCTATATCCTTAAGCGCAATTTCAGTACTGTTGTAATTAAATTTTATAGTTTCAACAATTGAATTCTTCAGGTTATTAATATCAACTTCGATTTTATTCAGGAATAGGTTTTTTTCATTTCCTCGCTGCAAATAACTGGCTCGCTCATTATTTCTGGCGATCAAATTACTGATCATATCATTAAGTACCGGATCCTGAACCTCCATAGATGAAGGTGCAATCAGGTCATTGATATCTTTGTTCTTTTCAAAGTAGTCAAGTATGTAATCATAATACTTTTTGCGAACATTGATCATGGCCCGGTCATTTTCCAGTGAAGCCATTTTCTCATATAGTTTTTGCCCCTGGAAACTAATATTCATAACCTGGTTCGATGATCGGAAATTCTGCAATTTTGATTCAGCATACGTCAAAGAGTCGGCGATATCCGAAATCCGGCTATCAATGAACTTAACAGTTCTGAAAGCATTTTGGTTCTTTTTTTCGAGGTTTTGTTCCAGATAAACTTTAGTCAGGGCATTTAAAAAATCTGTGATCTTTTTGGGATGTGAACCGGATAAACTAACGATTACCACAGAACTTGTAGTGGAAGTAGTAGAAACACCCACCTGAGCCTGATAAATGGCCGTTAGATAATTCAGGTTATTGAATGTGAAAAATAAATCTTTATCATTGAACTTAACTTTTGAAAAGTTTTCCTTTAAATGCACACTAAAGCTGCAATAATCTGTTGTAATCAATTCTCCAAACCTGTAAGTACCATTAATATTTATTGAATCTTTGTATTCTACAATGTTGTTGGTGATATAATTATAAATAGATACTTCAGTTCCTGTGGCAGTTACCCTAAAACTACTATCATTGATGACATCAATATAAAAACTCATCCCAACCGGCTGGACATGCGTTTGGTCCATTATGGCAATTATTGGAGAGTTATCATAAAGTTCCTTAACGGATTTAAAGGGTAAAAAATCAAATGGGAAAAGAACCTCTTCAGTGTAATAGGATACTTCCATATTCAGGGCTTCCACGGCTTCATTAACCACTGAAAAGGATTTTAAAATTGAAAGTTCATTCTCAACATTCGATACTCCCCCAAAAAGATCAAATCCCTGCATCATGTCGCTACTACTCATGAATGATCCACGTTTTTCTTCCTTGATCAAAAGTGAAGTCCTGTTGTAATACTGGCGTTCACTGTATTTATTTAAAACAAAAGCCAAAACAAACGCAAACAACACAGTAACTACAAAATAGTACTTGTAACGGAATACTTTAAAAATGATTTCTTTAAAATCTGTCTTCTGTTGAAAAATTTCTTCTGATGGATCCACTCAAATATTTTTTGTTACTTGTTCGAAAAAAGTAAATATAAAGTTGCAGCCGTAGTGATAGTTGTTAAAAACAGAGGCCAATTTACAAGACTTAAATTCCTGAACTTTTGATTAATCGGTCTCACAATTATCACATCATTTGGAATGATATAATAATAGTCGGAAGCAACAATATTTTTATCCGTTAAATCCAGGTAATGATACTGAATTTTGTTTTCTGCCTCACGAATTAAAATAACCTCCTTCTTATCACCAAAATCGGTTACACCTCCACCATAACTTAAAGCTTGAAGTACAGTTATCTGATCTCTGTAAAAAGGGTATTCACCCGGTCGTTTCACTTCACCAAGCAAACTAACTGTATTATTAACAAACTTTACCGTGATGGAGATATTGTTAAGAAACTCTCCTACTTCCTTTTCAATATTTTGTTGCGCCTGCTTAAGCGTTAAATCCTTCACATAAATTTCTCCTACAAATGGAAAATCAATGTACCCCGACTGGCTAACGGTATAACTCAAAAGGTTAATATTGGCTTCGCCACCTGATCGGGCCTGGTCAGCAAATATGCTGTTAACTTTCTCATCAATACTGGAAACCTTAATGTAGATGTTATCAAAAGGCTGTATGGTTTTTTCAGGCCTGATGTTAACGTATTCATTTTTTTGCTCTTTTTCTTTTTGATCCTGTGTATAAATCAGCTTCTTTTTAGGAATGCATGAAGCAAAAATTACCAGGGTGAGCGAAATCAATAAGAGGGTTTTTCCTTTCAAAACTACTAGTTTTAAGTTATAAAAAAAGTACCTGTAAACTACAGGTACAAATGTAACTTAAAAATGTTAAAATTTAACATTTTGAGTTCGACCGGTCATTAGCTTCCGCTGCCTTTAATAACCGTTTTGATGGTTTTAAAGAAAAGCACCAGATCAAGTTTATTCGACCAGTTGTCAATATATTGTAAATCCATTTTCATCCAATCCTCGAAAGAAATATCATTACGGTTTGGTTTAATTTGCCAGGTACAAGTAATTCCGGGTTTCATCGACAAACGACGTAGCTGCCAACGTTCATATTGTTTTACTTCATCTGGCACAGGTGGACGCGGACCAACAAGACTCATATCACCTTTTAGAACATTGATAAACTGAGGCAGCTCATCCAGACCGGTCTTACGTAAGAATTTCCCAATTTTTGTAATACGTGGATCATCTTTGATTTTAAAAACAGGTCCATCAGCTTCATTGAATTGCATAAGACTTTCTTTTAAATCCTCTGCATTTGTTACCATTGTCCTGAATTTATACATAAGGAAAGTTCTACCTCGCAAACCAACACGTTTCTGTTTGAAAAAAACCGGGCCTTTTGAGGTTAATTTTATTCCAAGTGCTATGGCTAACATAACCGGCGACCATATGATCAAAATACCAAAAGCGGCAGCTACTGAAAAAGCGTTTTTCACGCGATAGGCAACATGGTCTGATGGTGTGTTGTCGAAGGTAAGGAACGGAGTATCATCAAAGTGATTCAGATTGGTTCGGGTTGCCGACTTGCTGAACAACATCGACTGCATCCTAAAAACTACGCCCACTTCCTGACAGTCGTTTACCAACTCTGATAATTTGTTCTGATTGATCTCATTTTTACAATAGATAACTTCGTCAATTACATCAATATCTATCAGGTTTCTCAGATTTACCCTTTCAGGATGAACGCTGATAACATCTTTGTATTTTTTGTAAATATAACTTGAGTTCGTAACTACATATTTAAGGATGTATCCCCATTCTTTGTTATTCAGAATACGCTCCAGGAACTCTTCAGAACTTTCGTCGGCAATAACTACTACATTTCGTGAATTAAATCCTTTAACCCGGAAGTATTTTAGCATACGGTATACCGAAACTCTTACCGAAAAAAGCATGACCAGGTTTATGGCCCCGAAAAACAATATCATTAAGCGGCTTATATTTACCAACTTAAACAGGAAGATAAACAGAAATATCACACCTAAACCAATGATCACAACGCGCAGATATGATGCGAGGATCATACTGTATGTTTTTGTTCTGTGCATCTCGGCCATATGGACTGATTTGATCAAAATGAACCATGTTGGAATAACCAAAACACCCACCACCAAATACTCATTAGTAGCGATTATCGGTGGCTCAAAAAACCAGTCTCTTATAAAATAAGCAATGGTGAAAGATAAAACCGAAATCAGAACATCGGCGACACCGATGATATTGTTAATTTGTTGTTCCCTTTCTTTAATCATATTAGCTGAGGTTTCGTTCTAACAAACAAAATATTTGTTGAAATGTTTGAGCCTTCTAAAGTCAAAAATCATACCCCTGTATATAAAAACACACTACTACTGATTATCAAACATTTACCCTGTAAACACATTCCCTTTTTGGGAAATTTTTATTGATTATGGAATTTTTTTTCCAAATTAAAATCAACGGAAATAATTCGGAAATTTGCAATTCAAAGATAACCTTTGTAAAACTACTTAGTATAAAACTTTATTAACAAAAAGCATTTTCTACGCTAACTAACTGAAATACTGAATGTCAAAATATGTTATAATAACTCCGGTAAGAAATGAAGAAGATCATGTCAAGACAACCCTTGACAGTGTTGTAAACCAAACTCTATTACCGGCAGAGTGGATTCTTGTGAATGACGGATCAACTGATAAGACAGAAGAAATCATTCAGCAATATGTCGATAAACATAGCTGGATAAAGCTGCATACCATCAAGGATCGTGGATTTTATTACCCGGGAACAGGGGTTGTTCAGGTAGTTCAGCAAGGATTCTCCAGATTAGGTGTTAAAGATTGGGATTTTGTTGTAAAACTTGATGCAGATATTTCAATTGACCCATCCTACTTTGAAGAAATACTGGGCCGTTTCGAGCAAAATCCCAGATTGGGAATTGCCAGTGGCGCCATCTACCTTGTTGACGGGAAAACAGAAGTAAAGGAAAATTCACAACCAGATCATCCCTGGGGAGCATCCAAAATTTACCAAAGGAATTGTTTCAATGAAATTGGCGGATGGAAACCCATTCCTGGCTGGGACCTGGCCGACCTGCTTGGTGCACAGATGAAAGGCTGGGAAACCCGCTGTTTTGATGAGTATAAAATTTATCATTACAGAGGTACAGGAATGCGTCGCACAGGTTTTAGTAAAGGACGGTTCCTCTGGGGTAGATTTCAATACCGTTATGGTTATAGCCTGTTGTATATTTTCCTGAAGTCGATTTACTGGCTTAAACAAAAACCTCTGATTATCGGTGGAATTAGTATTTTTGCAGGGTATATTTATGCTGCCATCCGTCGTGAAGAGAGATTATTTGATAAGGATATGCGGAAGTTTTTAAGAAAAAAGCATAGGGTATACCTAAAACAAAAATTATCAGGCTTGTTTAAATAGCCTGAAAACGAATTTAATTTCTGAAGTGGGTAACGATAATTCAACCAAGCAATTCAATAAACCGCAAAGGTTCTACTCAATTATAACCATTTGCCGGAATAATCTCAACGAGCTTAAACAAACTTTTTACAGCATCAAGGATCAATCCTTCCGTGATTTTGAATGGATAGTAATTGATGGCAATTCAAATGATGGAACAAAGGACTGGTTAAAAAACAACCGGCTTGCAAGATGGACATCAGAACCGGATAACGGAATTTTTGATGCCATGAATAAAGGATTGTCTAAAGCTTCGGGTAAGTACGTTATTTTTATGAACAGCGGCGATCAGTTTGCCAATAACGAAGTGCTCGATCAGGTTTACGATAAAGCTTCAGATACCAGTATGCCGGGCTTCATTTATGGCGACTCCCTTGATGTGGATGAAAACAAAGTTGAACATTACCGGAAAGCCAAAAATCATACAATGAACTGGCGGGGAATGATCACACAGCATCAAGCCATGTTTTTTAGTCGTAATGCTGTTGGCAAAATATCTTACCAGCTTCGGTTTCCGGTAACTGCCGATTATGCTTTCATCAGCGAGGTACTTGGCAAACTTGATGATGGCGAAATACTCCAGGTGGATTTTCCCATTTGCAAATTTGATATGGGTGGAACCAACGAACAACAGCGGATTAAAGCACTTAAAGAAGATAAGCAAATAAGGGTTGAAATAATCGGAATGTCAAAGATCAAAGCGAAAGTTTTATACCTTTTACATTATCTGCATACCGTTCTTAAAAAAACCAATCCTTCCATCCGTTTTGCCAAACATCAAAAACAAAACGATCAAACTCCCTCCTAACTCAATATTACTATCGTGAAGAAGAAGAATATTTACATTTATCCGCTATCTTCAAAAGATGATCGTCTTGGCTTATACAATCCATACATCGACGATCTCATCGAATCTCTCGAAAGCAATTTCAACTTCGTTAATAAAGACAAACCCTCCGGAAAAGGGATTTTGGATATCATTAAATATCTACCAAAACTTCATTTTATCCATTTTAACTGGATTGAAAAGGTCCATTCCAATCGGTTTGGAAAATTGCAATACAGGTTCATGTTTATTTTAATTCCATTGCTCAAAATCATGGGAGTTAAAATTATTTGGACCATGCACAACAAACTTTCACATGGTGAGGGTGATGATCCAAAAACGCTCGCTCTATTTAATTTAATGCTTCGCAAATCCCATTTGATCCTTACACATGCCTCAGCCGGGATTGATTTCGGTGAATCCTTACTTCCGGGAGTGAAACGCAGGATGATATACCTGCCGCATCCGGTTAAAGACAGGCGATTGAAATCTGAATTACAAAAAAAATATGATGTGTTGATTTGGGGTACCATCTCGCCATACAAAGGCATTGATCAGTTTTTACAGGAACTCAGCACAAATAATAAGCTTAAACAATTTAAGATGCTGATCAAAGGCAAAGCATCTGATAAAGCGTATTTCAATAAACTTGAAAAATTTAAAAACGAAAAGATAGAGATACGGAATGAGTTTATCAACGATGATGACCTGGCTCATATGATCGCCGAATCCAAAACCGTACTTTTCACCTACTCGAAGGACAGTATTTTAAGTTCCGGCGTATTGATGGATTCACTTGGTTTCGGGGCAAATATCATAGGCCCGCACGTTGGTGCATTCGCTGATTTAGCCGAAGATGGAATTATCCATACATTTAAAGACCTTTCCGAATCGATTTCACTTATTGAAGAAGAATGTAGCCAGCCTGTAAATGATGCCAGCGCCGCACTTGACAAATTCCTCGCGGCCAATTCCTGGTCTGCGTTTGGGAAAAACTTTGGAGAGATTCTGAAAAAACGAGTGAGGTAATTTCTCTATTACAGCTTTTCAACAATTTACGATCATTTTCCAATATTTAGTTTCTTTGCAAAAAATTTGAAACCGCATGTCGGAATTTGAAAGTAAAAAATTCTCATTTTTTAAGCAGGAAATTGATAAAGCCAAATCGCGGGATACCGGACTGGCCACTACATTGGTATTTTTACTAATTGGTCTTCATTATAAGGAAATAGTATACTTTAAAATAGCCACAGACACCCTGTTGGTTAGCATGATAATTCCGGTTTTTTTTAAATATCCCGCATACCTTTGGTATGGATTCGCCCACTTCATGGGAACCATTGCGTCAAAAATAATTTTAACGGTTACTTATGTTGTAATGGTAATTCCTGTGGGTTTGTTCCGCAAAGCTGCCGGAAAAGATAGTTTAAAACTCAGGCAGTGGAAAAAATCAAAGGACTCTGTTTTTGCTGTTCGAAATCATACCTATGTTTCAACCGATATTGACAAACCTTACTAATTAAACGAAATGGACTTTTTAAAGGACCTTTGGGGATTTTTAAAACAACGGAAAAAATTTTGGTTGCTGCCGCTGATCATCGTTCTGCTGGTTTTCGGAATATTGATTGTATTGACCAGTGGATCTGCCATTGCACCTTTTATATATACCCTTTTCTAAACCTATGGCAGAAGCAATTTTAGGCATATCCGCATATTACCACGACAGTGCTGCCGCGCTGATCCTCGACGGTGAAATAGTTGCCGCAGCACACGAAGAACGCTTTACCCGAATAAAGCAGGATTCTTCATTCCCTGTTAATGCTGCAAAATATGTCCTTGAGGAAGCCGGTCTGAAGTATGAGGACCTCACCGCAGTGGCATTTTATGATAAACCTTACATTAAGTTTGAGAGGTTGCTCGAA
>ERZ795053.1159-NODE-1159-length-33611-cov-9.540857_pt1 | contig 33611 bp, 27 predicted proteins | sample MGYA00375137_ERZ795053 | MGnify/ENA primary metagenome ERZ795053 (study PRJEB30182, sample SAMN05720284) | activated sludge metagenome | isolation source: Anaerobic digester | place: Hong Kong | collected 2014-12-17 ...
TGTCCTCGGCCGAGATGCCCTGATTGCCGAGCTCCTTGTAGAACGGCACGTTGGCATCGCCGTTGATGGTGGAAACCACGGCCGTCTTCTTGCCGGTGGAGCCGAAGGCGGCGATGTCGCTCACGATCGTCTGCCAGTCGGAATGCCCGAACGGCGTGTAGTTGATCATGATGTCCTCGGCCGCGACGCCCTTGGCCTTCAGATAGGCCTCGAGGATCTGGTTGGTGGTGCGCGGATAGACGTAGTCGGTGCCCGCGAGCACCCAGCGCTCGACGCCCTCCTCGTCCATCAGGTAGTCGACCGCCGGGATCGCCTGCTGGTTCGGGGCGGCGCCGGTGTAGAAGACGTTGCGCTGGCTCTCCTGGCCCTCGTACTGCACGGGATAGAAGAGGATCGAGTTCAGCTCCTCGAAGACCGGCAGCACCGACTTGCGGCTGACGGAGGTCCAGCAGCCAAAGACCACATCGACCTCCTGCCCGTCGATCAGCTCGCGCGCCAGTTCCGCGAAGCGGGGCCAGTCGGAGGCCGGGTCGACCACCACCGCCTCGAGCGGCCGGCCGAGCACGCCACCCTTGGCGTTCTGCTCCTCGATCAGCATGAGCATGACGTCCTTGAGCGTCGTCTCCGAGATCGCCATCGTGCCCGAGAGCGAATGCAGGATGCCGACCTTGATCGGCTCCTCCTGCGCGAAGGCGGGCAGGCCGGCGAGCGCGCCCGCGAGTGCCGTCCCGATCATGAGCTTCCTGGTGCTGCTGGTCATGTCATTCCCCGTTGTGATGACTGAATGCCGGGTCCGCACGGCGTATCCCGGGTCTCTCCACCCCCCGGCAGACGGAAACGCTGCGGGCCTCGCCGGGGAAGGTCAAGGCGAGTCAGCTAATTTTTCATCATTGATAAGTGTATGCCTATTACAGCGGCATAATTTTCCGGTACATGGCAATATTATGCTCAGAATCGCGAACCGGCGGCCCTGAATCGGGGGCTCCTCGCCGCAAGGCCGGCATCTGCGCCTTGCAATTCCCGCCGCGCGCCCGCCAAGCTGGCGCTCGCCATGGGCCAATGGGGGGATCCGGAATGAGCGTCCAGTGCCATCACGGCTCGTGCCACTGCGGCGCGGTCGCCTATGACGTCGATGTCGACATTACGAACCTCGTCTCCTGCAACTGCTCGCGCTGCCAGCGGCTCGGCTCGGTGCTCGCCTTCGCCCCGCGCGACAGCTTCCGGCTGCTTTCGGGCGAGGACAATCTCACCGAATACCTGTTCAACAGGAAGGTGATCCGCCACCTGTTTTGCCGGACATGCGGCATCGAGAGCTTCGCCTATGGCGCGATGCCGGAAGGCACGCCAATGGTGGCGGTCAACGTCAACTGCCTCGACGGCGTCGACCCGCGCGCCCTGCCGGCCAAGCATGTCGACGGCCGATCGATCTGACCGGCCCGACATGTCACACGCGCGGGGCGCGACCGGAACCGATTCCATTCCGGTCGGGCCGGCACAGGCGAAAGGGCGTGCAATACCTGCGGCCTTGGCCGTCGACTCTTATCCCGGGGCCAGGGAAGCCCAGCCCGATCGACCCGTGGCGATCGGGTTGCGCCGGCCCTGCCGGGGGCCGGCGCGCTTTGCGCACCGTCCAGGGCCGACGCGTCCCGATCCTCAACCGACGGTGAAGCTGCCCCCCCTCGCCCTGCGGCCCGCGCCTCCGGGCGACCGGACCGGGCAAGGCGCCACGGGCGCCTCGCCTTCGCGGTCCGGCGACCTGTTGAGAGGACCGCGCGGGGTGCGGCCGTTTCCCTGGCCCCAGAATAGGCCTCGGGCTGCAGCGTCGGTCAGACGGAAGGACCGCATGTACAATGCGAACAGGGTTGCAGACGCACCAGTAAGCGGCGCAGACGAAGGTGGCCCGCAAGTGCTTGAAAGGAAGTGGAGGCGACGGCCGGAATCGAACCGGCGTGCACGGATTTGCAATCCGCTGCGTAACCACTCCGCCACGTCGCCAACTGGCCGTAGGCATTAGGTTTCGCTCCGGCGGACGTCAAGGACGTATCGGGGCGGCATCGTGTTTCCGCTCCCGATCCGTTCCACGCGCCGGCGCTTCCCGCCGCCGCACGCGGGCCGCCGCCGTCAGCCGGGGCCGAAATAGGACAGGCCGCTCACGGCGAGATAGGTGGCATAGAGCGAGGTGGTCCCGGTGATGTAGAGCCGGTTTCGCTTCGGCCCGCCGAAGGCGACGTTGCTCACGGTCTCCGGTACCAGGATCTTGCCGATCAGCGCCCCGTCTGGCGCGAGGCAATGCACGCCGTCGGCCGCGCTCGCCCAGATGTTGCCGCGCACGTCGATGCGGAAGCCGTCGTAGAGGCCGCGGTCGCAGACCGAGAAGACCTCGCCCCCAGAGAGTCGCTTGCCGTCCACGGCGAAGCGGCGGATGTGGCGCGGGCCCTTGGGCTCGTGGCTGGCCCCGGTATCGGAGACGTAGAGCAGGCTTTCGTCCGCGGAGAAGGCGAGGCCGTTCGGCTTGACGAAATCGTCGGCGACGATCTCGACCGCGCCGTTCGCCGGGTCGATGCGGTAGACATGGCTGCCGCCGATCTCCGAGCGCGCGGCATCGCCCTCGTAGTCGCTGTCGATGCCGTAGGTCGGGTCGGTGAACCAGACGCCGCCGTCGGAGGCGACCACCACGTCGTTGGGCGAATTGAGCCGCTTGCCCTCGTAGCGGTCGGCCAGCACGCGGATGCGGCCGTCGTGCTCGGTGCGCGTCACCCGCCGTCCGCCGTGCTCGCAGGTGACCAGCCGGCCCTGGCGGTCCCGGGTCTGGCCGTTGGCATTGCGCGAGGGCTTGCGGAACTCGGCGGTCTGGCCGCTGGCCTCGTCGTAGCGCATTATGCGGTCGTTGGGGATGTCGGAGAAGAGCAGGTAGCGCCCGTCGCCGAAATAGACCGGGCCCTCGGTCCAGCGCGCGCCCTGCCAGAGACGCTCCAGATGCGCGTTCTTGAGGCAGAGCCGGGTGAAGGCGGGGTCGAGCGACTCGACATGCGCGCCGAACAGGAAGCCGAGCGGATCCGTCATGCGTTCCTCCCTTGCCGGATGCATCTCGATAGGCCAGTCGGGGATTCGGCGAAAGGCCCCCGTCCGCATCGCGTTGCCAGCCATGGCGAAATGTGGCATCACGACGCCGGTTCGGATCTCGCTAGGGTTTCTGTCGCATGACCGATTTCGCCGCCGCCCGTGAAGCCATGGTGGACCGTCAGGTCCGGCCCTCCGATGTGACGCGCTACCCGATCATCGAGGCGCTCCTGCGCGTGCCCCGGGAGGATTTCGTGCCGCCGGCGCTGCGGCCGGTGGCCTATCTGGGCGAGCATGTGCCGCTGGCGGAGGGCCGGGTGCTGCTCGATCCGCGAGTCTTCGCCAAGATGCTCGATGCGCTCGACATCGGCCCTTCCGACCTGGTGCTCGATGTCGGCTGCGGGCTGGGCTATTCCACCGCAGTCATCGCCCGGCTCGCGGAGGCGGTGATCGCCCTCGAGGAGGATGCGGCCATGGCCCAGGAGGCCGAGGCCCGGCTGGCCGCGAGCGGCGCCGACAACGCCGTGGTCGAGCATGGGCCGCTCGCGGCCGGGATCGCCCGGCACGGCCCCTTCGACGTCGTCATCATCGAGGGCGCCACCGAGGCGCTGCCGCAGGCCTTCGAGGCGCAGCTCAAGCCCGGCGGGCGGATCGCGGCGATCTTCGCGAACGGGGCGGGGGGCCAGGCGCGGCTCGGGCTCATGACCCCCCAGGGCATCGCCTGGCGGCGCATCTTCGACGCCACGGCGCCGGTCCTGCCGGGGTTCGCCGTGGCGAAAGCGTTTGAGTTTTGACTTCATCCCGCCGATAGTGCCAGCATGAGCCCGGCCAACGGGCCGAAAGGCATGAGCAGAGTCCGGAGTTCGTCATGGCGTCGCGCCGTTTCAGTCCCTTTCTGATCTCGACGGCGCTCGCCGCGGGACTGGCGCTCGGGTCCGGGCCGCTGGCGGCGGAGACGCTCACCGACGCGCTCATCACCGCCTATCAGACCAGCCCGCTCCTCGAAGCGAACCGCGCCGCCCTGCGCAACCTCGACGAGAACGTGCCCCAGGCCCGCGCCAACCGCCGGCCGCAGGTGGGCGCCAGCATCTCGGGCCAGACCGGGACGACGGTGGAGGAGCTGGATTTCGGCGTCGCCGGCATCGAGGCCTCGCTGACCGCGACCCTGCTCCTCTTCGACAACGGCCAGACGGCGGCGGCGGTCGAGGCGGCGCGCAACCAGGTGGCCTCGGGCCGCGCCGATCTCAAGGACGTGGAGCAGCTGGTGCTCTTCAACGCGGTGCAGGCCTATGTGGACGTGCGCCGCGACGAGGAATTCGTGCGGCTCGCCGTCAACGACGTCGACCGCCTCGACGAGACGCTGAGCGCGACCCAGAACCGCTTCGACGTGGGCGAGGTGACCCGCACCGACGTCAGCCAGAGCGAGGCGCGCCTCGCGGAATCGCGCTCGCAGCTGGCGGCGGCGCGGGGCCAGCTCGAGATATCCCGCGAGGCCTATCGCGCGGCGGTGGGCGTGGCGCCCGGCAATCTCGAACGGCTGCCGAAGCTGCCCGACCTGCCGGCCACGCTCGAGGAGGCCACGGCGATCGGCGTCCAGCGCAATCCGCAGGTGGTCGCCGCGCAGTTCAACGAAAGGGCCGCGGTCTACAATTTCGACCGGGCGCTCGCCGCCAAGGGGCCGACGATCAGCGTCGGCGGATCGGTCGGGGTCGAGCGGCTGCGCCAGAACCCGCAGCTCGACTACGACGGCAGCACTTTCGGCCAGGCCAGCATCTCGGCCAACCTGCCGCTCTATACCGGCGGGCGGAACGACAGCCTGGTGCGCCAGGCGCAGGCCGTGCTCGACCAGCGCCGCTTCCTGGTCCAGGACGTGGCGCGGCAGGTGACGCAGCAGGTGGCTGCCGCCTGGGCCCAGCTGCAGGTGGCGCAGGCCTCGATCGTCGCCCGGCGCCAGCAGGCCGAGGCGAGCCGCATCGCCGCGGAAGGCGTGGCGGAGGAGGCCCGGCTCGGCGCGCGCTCCACGCTGGAAGTGCTCGACGCCGTGCAGGAGAACCTCCAGGCGGAGGCGCAGATCGTGCAGGCCCTGCGCGACGAATACGTGGCCTCCTATGCGCTCATGCGGGCCATGGGGCTCCTGACCGTCGAGCATCTGCGCCTCGGGATCGAGAGCTACAACCCGGACGTCTATTTCAGCAAGGTCCAGTCCGGACCGCGCGGCGGATACGACACCTCCGCGGTCGACCGCATCCGCCAGAGGTGGGAGCGGTGAGCGGAACCGGCGAAAGCGGCGCGCCCATGCGCGACGGCGGCCCGGAAGGCGAGGGGGCGGAATCCCTCGCCGAGGTCCTGGCCTCGATCCGCGCGCTGGTCTCGGCGGAATCCCAGGCGCGGATCGTGGGCGAGGACGATACCGGCAAGGTCCTGATGCTGACGCCGCGCATGCGGGTCGACATGCCGGCGCGGGCGCATTCCGGCGAGATCCTCTCCGAGGGGCTCGACACGCGGGCGCTGCGCCTGCAGGGCGCGCCGATCCTCGACGAGGAGGCGCTGCGCGACGTGGTCAATTCCATCGTGCGCGAGGAACTGCAGGGCGAGCTCGGCGACCGGATCAGCCGCAACCTGCGCAAGCTGATCCGCCGGGAGCTCAGCCAGATGCTCGAGGAACGCCGCGAGCCATAGGCCCGCGTCGCCGCGCCTGCCAGTGTTCTTCCCTTCTGCGGCTGTGGGGATGCACGGGCGGCGCGCGCCCGTGGTGGGCGCGAAGCGCCCGCCTGGGGGGCGGGCGGGCGCTGCCCGTGCTGGCGCATGGGCCGGGAATGCGGTGGCGACAGGCGCGACCGGAACGGTCGGCTTGGGAGACCCGCCCGATCCGGACCCGACCCTTTCCCTCGGCGGCGGGCGGGGTTAAGAGACGGCCTCCGAACCAGCCGGACCGACAGCCATGCCGATGGAAAAGACCTTCGACGCCAGCGCGGCGGAGCCCCAGATCGCGGCCGCCTGGGAGGCCGCGGAGGCCTTCCGCGCCGGCGCCAACGCCAGGCCGGGCGCCGAGCCCTTCTGCATCCTGCTGCCGCCCCCGAACGTCACCGGCAGCCTGCACATGGGCCATGCCTTCAACCACACGCTCATGGACATCCTCACCCGCTGGCACCGGATGCGGGGCTTCGACGTGCTCTGGCAGCCCGGCCTCGACCATGCCGGCATCGCGACGCAGATGGTGGTGGAGCGCGAGCTGGCGAAGGCCGGCAACATCGGCCGCCGCGACATGGGCCGCGAGGCCTTCGTCGCGAAGGTCTGGGAATGGAAGGAGCGCTCGGGCGGCACCATCCTCGAGCAATGCCGGCGGCTCGGGGACAGCTTCGACCTCGAGCGCAACCGCTTCACCATGGACCCCGGCTTCCACGACGCAGTGCTGAAGACCTTCGTGGAATTCTACGACAGGGGCCTGATCTTCCGCGGCAAGCGGCTGGTGAACTGGGACCCGCATTTCGAGACGGCGATCTCGGATCTGGAAGTGGAGCAGGTCGAGACCCGCGGCAATCTCTGGCGGCTGCGCTACACGCTCGAGGACGGCGCCAGCTACGAGCATCCCGTCGCCTGGGACGACGAGGGAAGGCCGACCGCCTTCGAGACCCGCGACTATCTCGTCGTCGCCACGACGCGGCCCGAGACCATGCTCGGCGACACCGGCGTCGCGGTGCATCCCGAGGATCCGCGCTACCGGCACCTCGTCGGCAAGACCGTGCGCCTGCCGCTGGTCGGCCGCTCGATCCCGATCGTCGCGGACGAATACGCCGACCCGGAGAAGGGCACCGGCGCGGTCAAGATCACGCCCGCGCATGACTTCAACGACTGGGAGGTCGGCAAGCGCTGCGGCCTCGCGGCCATCAACGTCATGGACACCCGCGCCTGCATCGCGCTCAAGGACAATGCCGCCTTCCACGAGGGCATCGCGCCCGCGGACGAGCTGGCGGATTTCCACGGCCTCGACCGCTACGAGGCGCGCGACCTGATCGTGACGCTCGCCGAGGAACAGGGCTGGCTCGACGGCATCGACGCCGAGACCCACATGGTGCCCCACGGCGACCGCTCCAAGGTCGCCATCGAGCCCTTCCTCACCGACCAATGGTACGTCGACGCCGCGAAGCTCGCCGGCCCGGCGCTCGAAGCTGTGCGCGACGGCCGCACCCGCATCCTGCCCGAACGCGACGAGAAGACCTATTTCCACTGGCTGGAGAACATCGAGCCCTGGTGCATCTCGCGCCAGCTCTGGTGGGGGCACCAGATCCCGGTGTGGTACGGGCCCAAATGGGAAGCGTCTGCTGGTGCGTACGTTGCCGGAGAGGTCCAAGAGTTCTGCGCCGCGAGCGAGGCTGACGCAGTCTCGCTTGCTAGTGAGTACTACGGCGAAAGCGCTGACGTCGTCGTCGATTCAGCTTTGGCCGACGACTTTTCGGAATTGCGATTCCGCAACGCGCCCGAATGGTGGGATCAGCACTACTCTCCCGATTTTCAAGCCCGTGGCGAGAAGCTTCGATTTTCGTTGTATCGCGACCCCGACGTGCTCGACACTTGGTTCTCCTCCGGCATCTGGCCGATCGGCACCATGGGCTGGCCCGAGGCGACGCCGGAGATGGCGCGCTACTACCCCTCGAGCGTGCTCGTCACCGGCTTCGACATCATCTTCTTCTGGGTCGCCCGGATGATGATGATGCAGCTCGAGCTGACCGGCGAGGTGCCCTTCCGCGAGGTCTACATCCACGCCCTCGTCCGCGACGAGAAGGGCAAGAAGATGTCCAAGTCCTTGGGCAACGTGCTCGACCCGATCGAGCTCATCGACGAATACGGTGCGGATGCCGTGCGCTTCACCCTGACCGCCATGGCGGCGATGGGCCGCGACCTGAAGCTCTCCAAGGACCGCATCGCCGGCTACCGCAATTTCGGCACCAAGCTCTGGAACGCCGCGCGCTTCGCCGAGATGAACGGCTGCCGCCCCGCCCCTGGCTTCGACCCGCGCGCGGTCACCCGGACCGCCAACAAGTGGATCGTCGGCGAGACCGGGCGGCTGCGCGAGACGCTGGACGCGGCCCTTTCCGCCTATCGCTTCAACGACGCGGCGGCCGCACTCTATGCCCATGTCTGGGGCAAGGTCTGCGACTGGTACGTCGAGCTCGCCAAGCCGCTCTTCCAGGACGAGTCCTCGGCGGCGGAGACCCGCGCCACCATGGCCTGGGTGCTCGACCAGTGCCTGATCCTGATGCATCCCGTCATGCCTTTCATCACCGAGGCGCTCTGGGGCCAGGGTGCCGCGCGCGCGGGGCTCTTGGTCCATGCGGACTGGCCGGACTACGGCGCCGATCTGGTCGATGCCGCGGCCGATGCCGAGATGGGCTGGGTGATCGGGCTGATCGAGGAGATCCGCTCGGTGCGGGCGGAGATGCGCGTCCCGGCCGGGGCGAAGATCCCGCTGATCGAGCTCGAGCTAGCACCCGCCCAGGCGGCGGCGCTCGAGACCAACCGCGCGATGGTCGCGCGGCTGGCGCGGATCGAGCGCTTCGAGACCGCCGACGCCGCGCCGAAGGGCGCGGTGACCATCGCCCGCGAGGGCGGCACCTTCTGCCTGCCGCTGGCGGATGTCATCGACCTCGAGGCCGAGCGCGCGCGCCTCGCCAAGGCGCTGGAGAAGCTCCGCAAGGAGGCGAAGGGCCTGCGCGGCAAGCTCGCCAACGCCGCCTTCCTCGCCAATGCCCCCGAGGCCGTCGTCGACGAGAACCGCGTCCGGCTCGAGGCCGCCGAGGAGGAGGCCGCGATCCTCGCCGCCGCCGCCGCGCGGCTGGCGGGCCTGTGATGGCCGCGCCATGCGCCTGACCCCGCTCGCCGCGAGCCTGCCCGCCACGGTGCCCTTCGTCGGCCCGGAGGCGCAGGAGCGCCGCCTCGGGCGGCCCTTCATCGCGCGCATCGGCGCCAACGAGAGCGTCTTCGGCCCCTCGCCGCGGGCGATCGCCGCCATGGCCGAGGCGGCGGCGATGGCCTGGCGCTACGGCGACCCCGAGAACCACGACCTGAAGGCGGCGCTGGCGGCGCATCACGGGGTTCCCGCCGCCTGCATCGTGGTCGGCGAGGGCATCGACGCGCTGCTCGGCAATCTCGTGCGGCTGCTGGTCGGCCCCGGCACGCCGGTCGTCACCTCCGCGGGCGGCTATCCGACCTTCAACTACCATGTGACGGGCTTCGGCGGGCAGATCCTCACCGTGCCCTACCGGGGCGATTCTGAGGACCCGGAAGCGCTGCTGCTGACCGCCCGAAAGGCCGGCGCGCCGTTGGTCTATCTCGCCAATCCCGACAATCCCATGGGCAGCTGGCACGACGCCGGGCGCATCGGCGAGATGATCGCCCGGCTGCCCGGCCAGGCGGTGCTCTGCCTCGACGAGGCCTATGCCGATTTCGCGCCCCCGGGCGCCGTCCCGCCGCTCGACCCTTCCGAGCCGCGGGTGATCCGCATGCGCACCTTCTCCAAGGCCCATGGCATGGCCGGGGCGCGCATCGGCTACGCCATCGGCCATCCCGAGTTGATCGCCGCCTTCGACCGGGTGCGCAACCACTTCGGGGTCAACCGCATCGCCCAGGCCGGCGCGCTGGCCTCCCTCGGCGACCCGGGCTGGCTGGCCTCGGTGGTGGGGAAGGTCGCCCGCTCCCGCGCAAGGCTCGCGGAGATCGCCGCGGCGAACGGCCTCGCGGCGCTGCCCTCGGCGACGAATTTCCTGGCCATCGACTGCGGGCGCGACGGCGCCTTCGCGCGGGCGGTGCTGGCGGAGCTGACCGCGGCGGGGATCTTCGTGCGCATGCCGGGCGTGGCCCCCCTCGACCGCTGCATCCGGGTGACGGCAGGCGAAGACGCCGATCTCGAGGCCTTCGCCGCCGCGCTGCCCCAGGCCCTGTCCCGCGCCGCGGAACGGGGCTGAGCGCCACTCGGGACGCCATCCGGGCGGATCAACGAGCCCGGCGCCCTGTACCAACGGCCCTACCATCTGACCGACCCTGCGCTCCGAGGCCCAATATCGGGAGGGGGAGAAGGCCGCGCCCCGCGCGGTCCGCGGAGCATTCCCCCGGGCCGAAAAGGCGAGGCGCCGGTGGCGCCTTGCCCGGTCCGGTCGCCCGGAGGCGTCAGCCGCAGGGCGAGGGGGGTGCAACTTCACGGTCGGTTGAGGATCGGGGCGCGTCGGCCCCGAACGGTGCGCAAGGCGCGCCGGCCCCCCGCAGGGCCGGCGCGGCCCGATCGCCACGGGTCGATCGGGCTGGGAATCCCGGCCCCGGGATGAGGGCCGACGGCCAGGGCCGCCCGCACTACCGTCATCGGTCCGGCGGAATGTGGTACAGGCCGCGCAAGACGCGGCCATTCCCTGTCCTGAGCAGCGGCCCCGGCCGAGCCGAAGGCCCGTCGGGATCAGGACGCCGGTGCTTCCGCCGCCTCGGTCTTCATGTGCCCTTCGAGCGCCTCGCGCAGCCGCTCCTCGCGGGTGTGGTCGAGCGAGGTCTGCAGGATGCGCCCGCCGACGCCCTCGAGCTGGGGCAGGACCTTGTCGCCGGTGACCTTCTTGACCAGCACGAAGAGCACCGCCTCGCCGGGCTGGATGTCGTCGGCCGCGAGGCCCTTCATGAACTTGTCGTTGATGCCGACATCCGTGAGCGCGCCGGCCAGCGCACCCGCGCCCGCGCCGGCGGCGACGCCGAGCAGCGGATTGAGGAAGAGCACGCCGATCAGAAGGCCCCAGAAGCTGCCGCCCGCGGCGCCCGCGGCGGTGGTGTTCATCAGCTGGTTAAGCTTGACCTTGCCCGACTCGGTCTTGGTCGCGATCACCGCATCGCCGATGTCGATGATGTAATCCTTGGTCATGCCGAGGATCTTCTGCCGAACTTCCTCGGCCTTCTCTTCCGATGGGAATACCACCGCGATCAGATCTGCCATGTCTCGCCCCCCTGGAAATGCAAATGCCGCCGGGAAACGCCCGGCGGCACAGAGGTAGTCGCGGCGGCCCGCCTCGTCAACGCCGCCGGGCCGGGCCGGGCCGGGGCAGGGCCTACTGGCAGGCCGCGGTCTGGGTCCCGGCCGCCGCGCCGAGCCCGGCGCCGGCCGCGGTGGCGAGCTGCTTGCCGGTGCCGCCGCCGATCTGGTTGCCGATGAGGCCGCCGACCGCGGCGCCGCCCAGCACGCCGCCGGCGCATTGAAGTTCCTTGTTGGTCTGCGGATTGCTCGTGCAGCCGGCGACCAGCGCGGTGGCGAGCACGGCGAAGATAAGGCCCTGTTTCATCTCGGTCTCCAATAGCCGGCGCAAATCCGCCGTCCGACGCTAGGCCTAGCGGTAATAATGCAGGATTTCCACATCATTTATCCACCATCGGGCGATTTCGGCAGGCTGTCGCCGGCCCGCGCGATCACCCGCGCCGCCGCCTCAAGCGCGCCCGCGTCCCGGGGAGCCCCCAGGGCCTCGAGCCCGGCCTCGATGGTCGCCAGCGCCCCGAGCATCGTGGGCGGGTTCAGATGCCCCATGTGGCCGATGCGAAAGAGGCTGTCGCGATCCTGGTCGGGGCCGCAGAGGCCGACGCCGAGGGTGAGCCCGGCGGCCTCTGCGCACCAGGCGCGCAGCCGCGTCGCGAGCCCCGGCGCGGTGCGGATCGTGGTGACGGCATGGCTGCGCAGCCGCGGATCGGCGATGTTGAGCTCGAGCGCCCCGCCCCAGGTCTCCACCGCCGCCCAGATCGCGCGGGCAAAGACCCCGTGGCGCCGCCAGGCGTTCCCGAGTCCCTCCTCCTCGAGCAGCATGTCGAGGGCCTCGCGCAGGCCGAAGAGGTGATGCGTCGGCGCGGTGCCGCAGAACTGCTGGTAATATTCCTCCGGCGCGGTGCGCGGCCCCCAGTCCCAATAGGGGCTCTGGCAGGGGATGCGCGCCGCCTCGGCCCGCGCACCGTGGAAGGTGAAGGCGATGCCGGGCGGCGTCATCAGCCCCTTCTGGCAGGCGGCCAGCATCACGTCGACGCCGAGCGCGTCCATCTCGAAGGGCTCGCAGCCGAGGCTGGCGATGCAATCGACGGCGAAGAGCGCGGGATGCCCGGCCGCGTCGATCGCTGCGCGCAAGGCGGCCACGTCGTTGCGCACCCCCGAGGCCGTGTCGGTCTGGACGGTCAGCACCGCCTTGAGCGGCACGCCCTCCCGGTCCGCGCGCAGCCGCGCCTCCAGCCGTGCGGGATCGGCCGCGGCGCGGAAGCCGAAATCCATCACCTCCACCGCGATCCCCATGCGCCGCGCGGTCTCCGCCCAGCTCAGCCCGAAGCGCCCGGTCGAGAGCACGAGCACCCGGTCGCCGGGCGTGAAGAGATTCGCGACCGAGGCTTCCCAGACCGCATGGCCGTTGCCGATATAGACCGCGACCGCGCCGGCGGTCCCCGCGAGCCGCTTCAGGTCGGCCATCACCGTCGCCGTCATCCCGATCAGCGGCTCGCCGTAGATGTCGGGCGCGGCCCGGTGCATGGCCCGCAGGACCCGGTCGGGGATCATCGAGGGACCGGGCATGGCGGTCAGGTCGCGGCCGTGATTGAGGGACATGGCGGGGGCTCCGGATCGGTGGCGGCGACACTACCGGGGCGCCCGGGCGGAGAAAATGCCGATTCCGCTTTGTCCGCCGGCGGTGCCCATGCTAGGCCCGCCACCGGCCGGGACGCTGCCCGGCGCTGCCCGACCGGACCGCCCATGCCCGACGCGCCCCAGCCCGATCCCGTGCCGGTGCGGCCCTATCTGCGGCTGTGGCGCGACTGGCTGGCGCCGCATTGGATGCTGATGACGCTGGCCATCGCCATGACCGTCGTCGTGGCAGCGGCGAACGGCGCCTATGCCAAGCTGATCCAGGTGGTCATGACCGCCTTCGAGGCCAAGGAGCAGGGCGCCGTCTGGTGGGCGCCGGCGGCGGTGCTTGCGCTCACGGCGGTCAACTCGACCGCCCAGTACCTGCGCGAGACGACGGCCACGCGCGCGGTCACGCGGGTCGAGACCGAGCTGCGCAAGAAGATGTTCGCGCGGCTGGTCGGCACCGATCTCGCCCGGCTCCAGACCGAGGCCCCGGCCGGGCTCGCGGCGCGGTTTTCCTCCGACATCAGCCTGGTGGGCGGCGCGGTCAAGGCGATCATGGGCGGCGTGACCGGGATCCTCACCATCGTCTTCACCTTCTTCGTCATGCTCAGCATCGACTGGCAGCTGACCCTCGCGATCTTCGGCATCTTCTCGCTGGCGCTGGTGCCGGTGAACATCATCGGCAGCCGGCTGCGGCGGATCTCGCGGCGCACCCAGGCCGAGGTCGCCGCCATGTCCACGCAGGTGACCGAGGGCCTCGCGGGCATCCGCATGGCGCGGACCTACCGGCTCGAGGAACCGCTGTCGCGCAATGCCGACGGCATCTTCGAGAAGCTCTTCGGCCTGCGGATCCGCCAGAACCGCTGGCAGGCGCGCGTGGCCCCGGTGATGGAATTCCTGCTCGGAATCGCGATCGCGCTGCTGCTCTATCTCGTGGGCCGGCGCATCGCGGCCGGCACCATGAGCATCGCCGATTTCACCGGCCTCCTGACCGGCCTCGGCATCGTCGCGGGCCCCGCCCGCCGCCTCGGCGGCACCTTCGCCACAGCGGTGCAGGGACGGGCCGCGCTCGACCGGGTCTTCATGCTCTTCGATGTGGAGAACACCATCGTCGACGGCGCGCGCACGATCCCGCGGGCCATCGGCCAGGTGCGCTTCGAGTCCGTCTCCTTCGCCTATCCCGACGGCCACCGGGCGCTCGAGCAGGTGGATTTCACCGTCGAGCCGGGCATGAAGACCGCCCTGGTCGGCCGCTCCGGGGCGGGCAAGTCGACGGTCTTCAACCTGCTGCCCCGGCTCTACGACCCGACCGAAGGCCGCATCCTGATCGACGGCATCGACATCCGCGACCTGACGCTCGCGAGCCTGCGCGACCAGATCGCGGTGGTCAGCCAGGAATCGATCCTGCTCTCGGGCACGGTGGCCGAGAACATCGGCTTCGGCCGGCGCGGGGCCGAGCGGGCCGAGATCGAGGCGGCGGCGCAGGCAGCCGCGGCGGACGAGTTCATCGCCGCCCTGCCGCGGGGCTACGACACGCGCATCGTCCCGAGCGAGCAGAGCTTCTCCGGCGGCGAGCGCCAGCGGCTCTCGATCGCCCGCGCCATCCTGCGCGACGCGCCGATCCTGCTGCTCGACGAGCCGACCTCCGCCCTCGACGCCGAATCCGAGGCGCAGATCCGCCTCGGCCTCGACCGCCTGGCGCGCGGCCGCACCACGCTGGTGATCGCGCACCGGCTCGCCACGGTGCTCGATTCGGACCTGATCCTGGTCATGGACCGCGGCCGGATCGTCGAGCGGGGCAGCCATGCCGAACTCATGGCGCTCGAAGGGCTCTATTCGGAGCTCTACGCGCTGCAATTCGCCGGAGCCGCCGGGTGAACCGTTGCGGCGCGGGCGCTCCGGCCTATCTTCGCCGGGAGGAGGCCCCATGACCACACGCGCGTTTCATGCCGGCGACCGCGCCGTGCTGCGCATCTCCGGGCGCGACGCCAGACCCTTCCTGCAGGGCCTGGTGACCAACGACGTGGCGCGGCTCGACCAGGGCGCGCTCTACGCCGCCCTGCTCACGCCGCAGGGCAAGTATCTCTTCGACTTCTTCCTCGTCCCCGAGGCCGACGACGTGCTGGTCGACGTGGCGGCCGATCGCGCCGCCGCCCTGGCGCAGCGCCTCGGCCTCTACCGGCTGCGCGCCGCGGTCGCGATCGAGGCGACGGCGCTCGGGGTCGTGCTCGGGGAAGGGGCCGCGCCGGAGGGCGCCTTCGCCGATCCGCGCGACGCGCGGCTCGGCTGGCGCGCGATCCTGGCCGATCCGGAGGCCCTGCTCGCCGGGCTCGACCGGCTCGACCCGGCGGATTACGCGCGGCGGCGCATCGAGCTCGCCGTGCCCGAGACCGGCACCGAGCTGGTCGCGGAGGACAGCTACATCCTCGAGATGGGCTTCGAGCGCCTCAACGGCGTGGATTTCCGCAAGGGCTGCTACGTCGGGCAGGAGGTGACCGCCCGCATGAAGCACAAGACCGAGCTGAAGAAGGGCCTCGTCGCGGTGGGCGTCACCGGCGAGGCGCCGCCGCCGGGCACCGAAGTGCTCGCCGGCGAAAGGCCCGCCGGGCGGCTCCTGTCGGTCGCCGGCGACCGCGGGCTGGCGCATCTGCGCTTCGACCGCGCCTCCGGCCGCCTCACCGCCGGCGCGGCGGAGATCACACGGATCGAAGCGTCCGGGTGAGCGTCTCGAAGACATTGGCATTGGCGGCCACGACGCTGCCGGTCTCGAAGATGTCCGCGCCCTCGTCGAGCGGCCCGACGAAGCCGCCGGCCTCGCGCACGAGCAGGCAGCCCGCGGCCATGTCCCAGGGATGGATGCCGCGCTCCCAGAAGCCGTCGAACCGCCCCGCGGCCACATAGGCGAGGTCGAGCGCCGCCGCGCCCCAGCGCCGGATGCCGGAGGTCTGGGGGTTGAGCGCCGCGATCTCGCGCAGGGATTGCGGCAGGTTCGGGCTCCCGGCAAAGGGCACGCCGGTCGCAAAGAGCATGGCGATCATCTCCCGCCGGCCCGAGACCCGGAGCCGGCGGTCGTTCAGCCAGGCGCCGGCGCCCTTCTCGGCCACGAACATCTCGTCCTTGACCGGGTCGTAGACCACGCCCGCCACGATCTCGCCCTTGTGCTCCAGCGCGATCGAGACCGCCCAATGCGGCAGGCCGTGCAGGAAGTTGGTGGTGCCGTCGAGCGGGTCGACGATCCAGCGCCGGGTGGGATCGGCCCCCTTCGCCTCCCGGCTCTCCTCGCCGAGCCAGCCGTAGTTCGGCCGCGCCTCCATCAGCTCGGCCCGGATCGTCTCCTCGGATTTCAGGTCCGCGCGGCTGACGAAATCGCCCGGTCCCTTGGCGGAGACCTGGAGGTTCTCCACCTCGCCGAAGTCGCGCAGGAGCCCGCGGGCCGCCTTGCGCGCCGCCTTGATCATGATGTTGATATTGGCCGAGGCTTGGGTCATCGCGCCTGTCCTTCCGGGGAGCCGGGCGCTTATGTCCGCTTTTGCCCGGCGCGGCAAGCCGGCCGGCGCCAGGTCATGGGCCGGCCCCAATCTGGCGCGCACGGTCTGCGGGCGATCGTTTCGCACCGCTGCCCGTCCACGGAAGCAGCGCCGCCTTCCCTTCGCGGATATGGCACATGAACAATCCGCGCGCGCCTGCCTGCCGTCACGCCGAAGGCGTGCCTCCGGCACGACGGCAGGCGCGACAAGCGCGCCCGGCCAGTCAGGCGCGCGCGGATTACCAACTGACGGTGAAACCCCGCCCCCCTCGACCTCCGCGCTCACGCGCTCCGGTCGACGAACCGGCGCGAGGCAGTGCCTCGCCTTTGCCGGTTGGCGCTATCCCTCGGACGATCGTGTCACCAGCAAACCGCATCGCCGAGCCCGGCGCCGGCTCAGCGTTCGACGTACATCACCTGGTAGATGCTCTGCACGCAGGGATATTCCTTGCGCTCGATCAGCATGTCGCCGTTGTAGTCGCATTTGAGGATATGGACCGGGCTCATCCGGCGAAAGCGCTGCTGCACCTGCGCCACGGTCAGCGCCGAGGGATCGCTGCCCGCCGCCTGGGCGGAGAGCGGCGCGGGGGATTGCGCGCCGAGAAGAATCGCCGCCGCCACGACCGCAAGGCGAAGGTGCCCGGTCAATCCGGGGACCGGTAGAGAAGCTGATAGATATTCTCGAGACAGGGCCAGTGGGCCTGGTCGATGACGCCCTGCTTGTTCGCGCATTTCCGGAACGTGACCTTCATCAGCTGCGGATAGACGATGCGCGCCTCCTCGAAGACGACGACGCCGTCGCCGTTCTGGTCGGCCTTGGCGAAGGCGATCGCGCCGGCGGCACCGGCCGCGCAGAGCCCGCCCGCGAGGGCCGCCGCGAAGAGCGGCCCGGCGAGACGCCGCCGCTGCGCCGCCCGACCCCGGCCTGTCGCGTCATGCATCGATTGCTCCTTCCAGGCTGACCCGGGCCTTGATCGGCAGGTGATCGGAGGCCTTCCGCGCCAGCGGGCTGTCATGGACCTCGACGGGCCCGAGGATGGTATGGGGCCGCGCGATGATCCGGTCGAGCGCGAGCAGCGGAAAATAGGAGGGAAAGCTCGCCACCCCGCGGCCCATCGGCCCGAAATGCGACCCGAAGGGCCGGAGCGCCGAGCGGCGCTGGTGGCGCCATTCGTTCATGTCCCCCATCAGCACGATGGGGCGGTCGTCCCCGCCGGAATGCGCGAGCAGCGCCTCGACCTGCATGATCCGCGACTGGCGCAGCAGTCCCAGATGCGCGGCCATGACCCGGACCGGCCCGCGCGTCAGGTCGAGATCCACCACCAGCGCGCCGCGCGGCTCGAGCCCGGGCAGGGAGATCTGGCGCAGCTCGCGCACCAGCCCCTCTCGCACGAGCACGAGATTGCCGTGCCAGCCGTGCCCGGCATGCCCGTTGGCCACCGGCACCGGCACGAGCCCGGCGATCCGGGCGATCCGGTCGAGATCGAGCAGGGCGGCGCGGTCGCCGAAACGCCGGTCGGCCTCCTGGAGCGCGATGACATCCGCGCCGATCTCGGCGATGACCTCGACCGTGCGCTCCGGCAGGCAGCGGCCGTCGGTGCCGACGCATTTGTGGACATTGTAGGAGGCGAAGATCGCTTCGCCGCCGGGTTGCTTTGCCATGCATTCCTCCGACGCGGCCGGAATCTAGTCCTTTCCGGGCGGCACTGGAACCCCTGTCGGCCTGCCCGGGCCGCGACCGCATTCGGAGCTCATTCCTTCCCGGTACGACGGTTCCACCAAAAGACGAGGGCAGCGCCCGCTCCGGGCGGAAGCGAAGCGCCCGCGTCGTGCCGGTGGCACGCCTTCGGCGTGACGGGGCAGAACGGGCGCTGCCCGGCGGTGCCCGCCGGGCGAAGCAGTTCCAGGGCCATTCTTGTTCCGTTAACGAATATATCAATGTTTTTCAATTGCTTGCCTTCTGTCCCCATGGGGACACCCGCCCCGGGACCAGTCCGCGCCCTTCCGGGCCGACTTCGGCCGCGTTGACCGGCACCGGGCCGCGGGCATAGCCTCGACGGGGAGCATCGGAGAGCGCGATGATCGTCCAGGACCAGTCCGACGTCTGCGCCTTCCTCGCGCGGGCGGTCGGCGCCGAGACGCGCGAGACGCATATCTCGCGGCTTTTCCTCGGGCCTGGCCGGGTCTGCAAGCTCAAGCGCGCGGTGCGCCTTCCCTATCTCGATTTCTCCACGCCCGCGCTACGGCACGCCGCCTGCCTGCGCGAAGTCGAGCGCAACGCATCGGCCGCGCCCGACCTCTACCTCGGCGTGCGGCGGATCACCGCCTCCGAGTCGGGCGGCCTGGCCTGGGAGGGGAGCGGCGCGCTCGTCGATGCGGTCGTGGAGATGCGGCGCTTCGACGAGGCCATGCTGCTCGACCGGCTCGCGGCGCGCGGGGCGCTCCCGCCGGCGCTGATGGAGCCGCTCGCCGCCGCGATCGCGGACCTGCACGCCGCCGCCCCGCGCGCGCAGGAACCCGGTGCGGCCAATATCGCTGCGGTGCTCGCGATCAACGAGGCAGCGCTGGCCGAGGCGGAGGCTTTCCCCGCCGCCGACATCGCGCGCTTCAACCGCGGCTTCCGGGACGGACTCGCGGGGCTCGCACCGCTTCTCGACGCCCGCGCCCGCGACGGCCGGGTCAGGCTCTGCCACGGCGACCTGCATCTGGGGAACATCTTCCTCGAGAACGGCCGGCCGGTGCTCTTCGACTGCATCGAGTTCAACGACCGCATCGCGACGATCGACGTGCTCTACGACCTCGCCTATCTGCTGATGGACCTCCGTCACCGGGATCTCGACCAGCACGCGAACACCGTCGCGAACCGCTACCTCGACATCACCGGCGACGAGGCCGGCATGCCCACGCTGCCCTATTTCATGGCGCTGCGGGCGGGGGTGCGGGCGCATGTGACCGGCACGCGGATCGCCGAAGGCGACCGGGATGCCGCGACCCGCGATCTCGCGGACGAATATTTCCGGCTGGCGCTTCGCCTGCTTGAACCCGCACCGCCGGTCGTCGTCGCCATCGGCGGCCTCAGCGGCGCCGGCAAATCGACCGTCGCGGCGGCGCTCGCGCCTAGGCTCGGCGGCGGAGCAGGGGCGCGGCACCTCGCCAGCGACCGCATCCGCAAGGCGCAACACGGCGTGGCGCCCGAAACCCGCCTGCCGGAAAGCGCCTATGCGGCGACCGAATCGCGCCGGGTCTACGACGAGTTGACCCGCCGCGCCGCCCTGCTCGCCTCGGGCGGCACGGCCGTGGTCGCCGATGCCGTCTTCGCGCGCGAGGACGAGCGCGCCCAAATCGCGGCAGCCGCCCGCGCCGCCGGTGTCCCGTTCCTCGGCGTCTGGCTCGATCTGCCCGCCGGCCGGCTGGCCGAGCGGCTCGCGGCCCGGCGCGGCGGCCCGTCGGACGCCACGCCTTCGGTGCTCGAACGGCAGCTCGGCTACGAGCTCGGGGTCATGGACTGGCAGCGCGTCGACGCGGGCCCGCCGCCCGACGAGGTCGCGGAGGCGATCCTCCGGCTCATTCGAAGCCGGGCAGATATTCCGTATGGCTGACGAGGCCCCCCTCGGGGCTCCAGACATGCAACTGCCAACCGGGGTTCTGCGGAACCAGCCGCGGACGGCCCGCGGGCGAGAGGTCGAGCGGCACCTCCCAGGCCACGCCCGGGCAGATCATGCCGATGGTGCCGGCCCAGGCGCGCTGCACCGCCCGATGTACATGGCCGCAGAGCACGCCCGCGATGCGCGGATGGCCGGCGACGATCTCGCCCAGCCGGTCGCCGTTCACGCAGACATTGGCATCCACGAAGGGAATGCCGGTGGCGAAGGGCTGGTGATGCAGGAAAAGCAGCACCGGCCGGTCGCTTTCGGAAAACCGGGCGGCGAGCCAGTCGAGCCGCTCGGCGCAGAGCACCCCGCGCGATTTGCCGTCGCCGCCGAGCGAATCGAGCCCGATCAGCCGCAGCGGCCACTCCTCGACGCACAGGTGGAACCAGGGCGCCGAGCCGATCGCGATCGGCGTCGGGGCGAGCGCGGCGGCGAAGGCCGCGCGGCGGTCGTGGTTGCCGGGAATCGCGACCATGGGCAGGTCGAAGCCCTCGATCAACCGGTTGAAATTGGCATATTCCTCCGGCGTGCCGTTCTCGGTCAGATCGCCGGTCAGAAGCACGATATCGGGCCGCGGATCGAAGCCCGCGACCCGCGCCAGCACCGCAGAGAAGGCGGCATCCGCATCATAGCCGCCGAAGAGCCGCGCCCCCGGCGGGCCAAGATGCGGATCGCTGATCTGCGCGATGATCATCGGAGCCTCCCGGCCAATTTCCGCGAGGTTCCGCTATAGCTGCCCGGATTCCCCGGCGACAGGCCTTCGCTACCCGAGATAGACCGAATCGAGCGGCGGGAAGCCGTTGAAGCCCACCGAGGAATAGCTCGTCGTATAGGCCCCGGTGCAGAGCACCCGGATGCGGTCGCCCGACCGCAGCGCCAGGGGCAGCTGGACCGGACGCTTCTCGTAGAGCACATCGGCGGAATCGCAGGAGGGGCCCGCGAGGATGCAGGGGCCGGTCTCGGCATCGCCGTGGCGCGTCTCGAACTGGTAGCGGATCGCCTCGTCCATGGTCTCGGCCAAGCCGGAGAACTTGCCGATGTCGAGGAACACCCAGCGATGCAGGTCGTCGTCGTCCTTCCGCGACACGAGCAGCACTTCGGCCACGATCACGCCGGCCTCGGCAACGAGGCCGCGGCCGGGCTCGGCCATGACCGACACCTCGGTGCCGAAGCGCGCGCGCACCATGCGCATCACCTCGGCCGCATAGGCGCGGGTCTCGGGCAGCGGATCGCCGTAGAAGGCCGGGAAGCCGCCGCCGATGTTGAGGATCCGCAGGGCATGGCCGGCTTCGCGGGCCTCTTCCCAGAGGGCGAGCGCGCCATCGAGCGCGCCGGCCCACATCGCCGGCTCGCGCATCTGGCTGCCGGCGTGGAAGGAGATGCCGGCGACGTCGAGCCCGACCGCCCGGCCGAGGGCCATCAGCCGCAGCGCTTCGCGGTGCGAGCAGCCGAACTTGCGGGTGAGCGGCCAGTCCGCCTCGCTCGCGGTGACCAGCATGCGCAGGATGACGCGCGCGCCGGGCGCGCTTTCGGCGATCTTGTAGATCTCCTCCTCGGCATCCGCCGCGAACTGCCGCACGCCCACGGAATGGGCATGGGCGATGTCCGCCGCGCGCTTGATCGTGTTGCCGAAGGCGATGTGCTCCGGCGCCACGCCGAGCGAGAGGCAGAGGTCGATTTCGCCGCGCGAGGCCGCGTCGAAATGCGCGCCTTCCGCCAGGAGGGCGCCGATCACCTCGGGAGCGGGGTTGGCCTTGACCGCGTAATGGATCGAGGCATCGCCCAGGCCGTCGGCCAGCGCGCGGTATTTCCCGCGCAGCATGTCGAGGTCGAAGATCATCGTCGGGCGATCGAAGTCGCGCGAGCGGATGAAGGCATCCTGGCGGGCCGAAACGGCCGAATCCTGGGGGTGGGCGTCGAACAGGGCAATGCTGCCCGTGAGGGCGGACACATGTCGCATGCGCATCTCCATCAGTCCCGGGGGATAAGTCCCGGAGTTCCCAAAAGAGACGTTACCGTCGCTGCGTGAGCCGCCCGTGACAGGGACTTACAGAGGCGCGTGCGTTGGCGTCAGATGATGGCATATGAAGTCACTTTCCGTCACAATCAAGATAAATCTCGATGATGCCGGAATTTTTTTTGTTGCAGTGCGGCAAGGGCGTGGCAAACAGATGACGAACGGTTATCAAAGAGTTAACGCGCGCCCTTGACGGACGGCCCCTTCCCGCGCGGCGAATCCATCCGCCGCGCGGTCCACGCGGACTCGCGTCAGCCGCCGCTGGCGGCCCCGTGTCCATGCCCGTGGCCGCCGTCCTGGCCGCGCATCAGGTCGACCGGGATTGTCACGGGAATCTCACCGGCGGTTTCGAAGACCAGCACCATGTCGACGGCGGATCCCTCGGCCATTTCGCCCGTCAGGCCGAGAAACATGACATGCAGGCCGCCGCGCTCGAGCAGCACGGTCTCGCCCGCCGGGATCGGGATCCCGCCCTCGACCTGCCGCATCTGGGCGACTCCGTCCTTCATCTGATGCGTGTGCAGTTCCACGCGCTCGGCAATGTCGCTGCGCGCTTCGATCAGCCGGTCGTCGCTGTCGTTCGTGTTGGTGATCGCCATGAAGGCGGCCCCGGTCCGGGCGCTGGCGCCGGCGGCCCTGGCATAGCCCTCCTCGATGACGATGCCGTTCGCCTCGGCGAGCACCTCGGCGGAGCCTGCGGTCGGGGCGCTGAGCGCGGCGGCGGCCAGTGCCGCGAGAATCATGTGTCGCATGTCGAATTCCGTCTGCTGATGTCCATTCCGTTCTGAATCGGGCGATCAGGCGGTGACGGGCGGTCCCCGGATCCCACCGGAGCGACGGGGAGGGGACATGGCCGGGCGCGTGTCCCGGGGCGCCGTCGGCAGCAGGAAGGCGAGAGCACGGGCGGGCCGATCCGCGCGCGGCGGCTCGGCGGCTAGAACCGGGGCGAGACAATCCGGGCAGGGGTGCCGCGGTGTCGCGGGCGGCGCATCGGGAGCGGAATGGGCGCAGATCGCGTCGCGGATGCCGTCGGCGCGCGGGATCGCATGCAGCTCGAGCGCGAAGCCGGTCAGGGCCAGCATCTCGACGAGGATGCAGATCAGGAAGTCGCGGGCGAGGCCTCTCATCCGGCCCCGATATCGCTCATGCCGGCCCGGCGCAACGGCCGCGCCCCGGGACGGGTTGCGGAGGGCCGGCTCAGTCCGCCGACTGCGCCTTGGCGATCTCGCGCTTCATCTTGAGGGCCTTGGGCGACAGGTCGGCATCCGCCGCCTTGGCGAGAAAGCCGTCGAGCCCGCCGCGGTGGTCGACGGTGCGCAGCGCTGCTGCCGAGATGCGGAAGCTCTCCGCGCGGCCCAGGGTCTCGCTGGCCAGGGTCACCTCGTTGAGGTTCGGCAGGAAGCGGCGCCGGGTCTTGTTGTTGGCGTGGCTCACGTTGTTGCCGGTCATCGGCGCCTTGCCGGTCAGTTCGCAGCGGCGGGACATTGGTCTCGGTCCTCGTTTCGGTCGCAGGAGGGACGGGCGGCCGGGCCGGGCGTCCTGAATATCGAAGCGGCCTGATAGCCAAGCCCCCCCTGCCCGTCAAGGGCGAAGCGGCGCGAAGGCGTCGAGCAATTGCTCGGCCGCGAGATCGGGCGTCAGTCGCCCGGCCGCGACCGCGGCGGCGAGTTCGCGGCGCAGGCGCCCTATCGCGGGGTCGGCGTCGAGGCGGGAGGTCAGGCCCGCTTCGACCGCCCGCTCGAACCAGGCCTCCATCTGGATGCGCCGCCGCTCGGCCCAGGCGCCGCTCGCCTGTCGTGCCAGGGCCAGGCTCTCGATGGCCTGCCAGGCCTCGCGAAGGCCGTCGCCGGTGCGGGCCGAGATGCAGAGCGCCATGGGATAGCCTTCCGGATCGCCGGCGGGCGGGCGCATGAGGCGCAGCGCGCCCGCATATTCCGCCCGCGTGCGCATGGCATCCTCGACGAGCGAGCCGTCGGCCTTGTTGACGAGAAGGAGGTCGGCCATCTCCATGATGCCGCGCTTGACCCCCTGCAACTCGTCGCCGCCCGCCGGCGCGAGCATCAGGACGAAGATGTCGGTCAATTCGGCGACCATGGTCTCGGACTGGCCGACCCCGACCGTCTCCACGAGCACCAGATCCGCGCCCCAGGCCTCGACCAGGCGGATGGTCTCGCGGGTGCGGCGGCCGACGCCGCCGAGCGCGGCCTGGCTCGGCGAGGGGCGAATGAAGACGTTTGGCGACCGCGCCAGCTTTTCCATCCGGGTCTTGTCGCCGAGGATCGAGCCGCCCGAGCGCGACGACGAGGGATCGACGGCGAGGACCGCGATGCGGCGCCCCTCGTCGGCCAGCATGAGCCCGAGCCGCTCTATCAGGCTCGATTTTCCGACCCCCGGCGTTCCGGTCATGCCGAGGCGGAGCGCGGGCGGGTCGCGCGACTCGAGCCCGGCGAGAAGCTCCCGGGCCGCGCGGCGGTGGTCGGGCCGCGTCGATTCGACGAGCGTGATCGCGCGGGCGAGTGCCCGGCGATCGCCCGAAGCGAGCTGCTCCGCCAGTCCGGCCGGCCGATCCATCCGGTCTCCTTCACGCAAGCTTCACCGGCGCCCGAAGGTTTCACCCTTGGCCTTGGCCAGCCTCTTTGGCATATCCGGCCGGGCCTGTCTCCCGACAACCGACTTCCGGAGTTCCCGAATGTTCTGCCCGAGATTGTCCCGCGCGTTGTCCGGCACGGCTCTGGCGGCCGCCGTGGCACTGGCGCCGCTCGGCGCCGCTGCGGAGGAAGCCACCTTCGACTTCTACATCTCCGGCATCCGGGCCGGCGAGATGACGCTCGACATCGAGACCCGCGACGGCGACTACGCGGCCGCGAGCCGCATCGACGCGGCCGGCGTGGTGGGGCTGCTGGTCAGCTTCTACTACGACGGAATGGCCGAGGGGCGGCTCGGCGGCGACGGCAAGGTGGTGCCGCGGCGCTTCGTGGCGAATTCGAAATCGCCGCGCGCCGAGCGCCATACCGAGATCGACTGGAAGGACGGCACGCCGAGCCGGGTTTCCGTGGAGCCGCCGCGCAAATCCGCGCCCGATCCCGCTTATCAGGGCGGCACGCTCGATCCGATCTCGGCCGGGGTGGCGATCCTGCGCGACGCGGCGCCCGAGGCGGTCTGCGACACCTCCGTCGACGTCTTCGACGGCTCGCGGCGCTCCCGCCTGACCCTCGCCAAGCCGGTTGCCGAGGGCGACGCGCTGGTCTGCGCCGGCACCTATTCCCGGCTCGAAGGCGAGGCGCATACCCTCTCCAGCCAGCGCGAATACGGCTTCGAGATCGTCTTCAGGCGCAATGCATCGGGCGTGGCGCAGCTAGAACGCATCGAGACGAAGACGAATTTCGGCCTGGCGGTGGTCGAGCGCCGGGGCTGACGCCGGCCCATGCCGGACCTGCCCATCGAGCCCATCCTGCCGCAGCTGGTCGCGGCGCTCGGGCGCGAGGGCAAGGCGGTGCTCCAGGCGCCGCCCGGAGCCGGCAAGACCACCCGGGTGCCGCTCGCCCTGCTCGCGGCGGGGATCGTTCCCGGCCGGATCGTCATGCTGGAGCCGCGCCGCATCGCCGCGCGCGCGGCCGCCGAGCGCCTCGCCGCGGGGCTCGGGGAAGCGGTCGGCGGGCGTGTGGGCTACCGGATCCGCGGCGAGTCCCGCCCCGGCACCGCCATCGAGGTCGTGACCGAAGGCATTCTCACCCGGATGCTCCAGGCCGGACCGGACCTGCCGGGGATCGGCTGCCTGATCTTCGACGAGTTTCACGAGCGCGGCCTCCACGCCGACCTCGGGCTGGCGCTGGCGCTGGAGGCGAGGGCGGCGCTCCGCCCGGATCTCTTCCTGCTCGTCATGTCCGCGACCCTCGACGCGGCCCCCGTCGCGGCGCTCATGGAGGACGCGCCGGTCCTGACCGCCGAGGGCCGCGCCTATCCCGTCGAGACGCGATGGCTCGACCGGCCATGGCGCGGGGCCGGGGGCGATGTCCGCTTCGAGGCGGCGGCCGCGGATCTGACGCTCGCGGCGCTGGCCGAGAGCGAGGGTGGCGTGCTGGTGTTCCTGCCCGGACAGGCCGAGATCGCGCGGACCGCGGCGCGTCTCGCGCCGAGGCTCGCGCCGGGGGTGGTGCTGCAGTCGCTCCATGGCGGCCTGGGCTTCGCCGAGCAGCGCGCCGCGCTCGAGCCGCTCGCCAGGGGCCGCAAGCTGGTTCTGGCCACCGCGATCGCGGAAACCTCGCTCACGATCCCGGACATCCGCGTGGTGGTCGATGGCGGGCGCGCCCGGCGGGCGAGATTCGGTCCCGGCTCCGGCATGAGCCGGCTGGTGACCGAGCGCGTGACCCGGGCCGAAGCCGAGCAGCGCCGCGGCCGTGCCGGGCGCGTGGCGCCGGGATGGTGCTTCCGCCTCTGGACCCGCGGCGAGGAGGGGGCGCTCGAAGGGCAGCCGCCGCCGGAGATCGCCAGCACCGACCTCGCCGGCCTCGCGCTGGAGCTTGCGGTCTGGGGGGTGGCCGAGCCCGGGGAAATGGCCCTCCTGACGCCGCCGCCGGCGCCCGCCTTGGCCGAGGCGCGCGCGCTCCTGCGCGAACTCGGTGCGCTCGACGCCTCCGACCGGATCACCGGGCACGGCCGCGAGCTCGCCGGCCTGCCGGTGCATCCGCGCCTGGGGCACATGCTGGTGAAGTCGGCGGAGCGCGGCGCCGGTGCCATGGCCGCCGATCTCGCCGCCCTGCTCGAAGCGCGCGATCCGTTCCGCCGTGCCGGCGGCCGCCCGCCAGTCGATCTGGCGCCGCGCCTGAGCGCCCTGCGTGATCCGCGCCGGGTCGAGGCCGAGAAGGGTCTCATTGCCGACAAGGGCGCGCTCGCCGGGATCCGGGCCGAGGCCCGACGCCTCGCGGCGCTGGTTCCGCGTACGCGCGGCGAGGGGCTGACCGCGGGCGCCGCGCTCTCGCTCGCCTATCCCGACCGCATCGGCCAGCGCCGTTCCGGCGCCGCGCCGCGCTACCGTCTCGCCGGAGGCAAGGGCGCGGTCCTGCCCGAAGACGACCCGCTGGCGTCGGCGCCGTTCATGGTCATGGCCGATCTGGACGGGGACCGGCGCGAGGCGCGCGTCCGGCGCGCGCTGCCGGTGGCCGAATCCGACCTGCGGGCACTGCATTCCGAAAGCCTCAGGCAGGTTTCGTTCTGCGAATGGTCGGTGCGGGAGCGGGCGGTGATCGCGCGGGAGCGGCTGATGCTGGGGGCGCTCGTTCTCGAAGACCTGCCCTGGACTTCGGCGCCGCCCGAGGAAGTGGTCGCAGCGATGATCGCCGGCATTCGCGCGCTGGGCCTCGACGCCCTGCCCTGGACGGATGCGGCACGGCGGTTCGTCGCGAGGGTCTCCTGGGCGCGTGATCGCGGCGCCGCGGACCTGCCGGATTTTTCATCCCAGGCGCTTGCCGACACGCTGGAGCAATGGCTCGCGGAGGATCTCGCGGGGATCACCCGCGCCGAGGGGCTCGCCGGGCTCGATCTCGTCGCGGCACTGCGGCGGCGGCTCGACCATGCGGATCGCCAGCGCCTCGACCGGCTCGCCCCGGCCAGCTGGTCGGCCCCGACCGGAACCGCGCTCGCCATCGACTATTCCGGCGCCGCGCCGTCGGTTTCCGTGCGCTTGCAGGAGCTATTCGGCCTCGGCAGCCATCCCGCGATCGGCCCCGACCGCGTGCCGCTGCTGGTCGAGCTCCTTTCCCCGGCCGGGCGTCCGGTCCAGATGACCACGGATATTCCGGGCTTCTGGACGAACACCTATGCGGAAGTGCGGCGGGATCTTCGCGGCCGCTATCCGCGCCATCCCTGGCCGGAGAACCCGGCCGAGGCGGCGCCGACGCGCCGGGCGAAGCCCAGGGGCAGGGCGGGCTGAAGGCCGGGCGAAACGGAGATCCTTGCGTGGGTCGGCTCGCGGGTGTTTTACTCGCGCTGCGCGGCCGCAGGAGCCGTCAGAACCGGGGGAATATCATGAACGCACCGCTGCGTGAGCCGACCTTCCGCGAATCCGTTGATATCATGTTCAACCGGGCGGTGAAGTTCATGGACCTGTCGCCTGGTCTGGAGGAGAAGATCCGGGTCTGCAACTCCACCTATACCGTGCGTTTCGGTGTCCGTCTGCGGGGGGAGATCAAGACCTTCACCGGCTATCGAAGCGTTCATTCGGAGCATATGGAGCCGGTCAAGGGCGGTATCCGCTTCGCCGCCAACGTGCATCAGGACGAGGTGGAGGCCTTGGCCGCGCTGATGACCTTCAAATGCGCGCTCGTCGAGGTCCCCTTCGGAGGCTCGAAAGGCGGCCTGAGGATCGATCCGCGCGAGTGGGAAGAGCATGAGATGGAGCTCATCACCCGCCGTTTCGCCTATGAGCTGGCCAAGCGCGACCTGATCAACCCCTCGCAGAACGTTCCCGCGCCGGACATGGGCACCGGCGAGCGCGAGATGGCCTGGATCGTCGACCAGTACCGCCGCATGAACACGACCGACATCAATGCCGCCGCCTGCGTCACCGGAAAGCCCCTCAACGCCGGAGGGATCGCGGGCCGGGTCGAGGCGACGGGCCGGGGCGTGCAATATTCGCTTCGCGAGTTCTTCCGCCATCCCGACGACATGAAGGCCGCCGGCCTCGACGGCACGCTCGAAGGCAAGCGGGTGATCGTCCAGGGCCTGGGCAACGTGGGCTATCACGCGGCCAAGTTCCTCTCCGAGGAGGACGGCTGCCGCATTGTCGGGGTGATCGAGCGGGACGGCGCGATCATCAACGACAAGGGGATTCCGATCGAATTCCTCAAGACGCACATCGGCGCCACGGGCGGGGTCAAGGGCTTCCCGCGGGGAACCTATGTGGAGGACGGACACAAGGTTCTCGAAGAGGATTGCGACATCCTGATTCCCGCGGCACTCGAATCGGTGATCAATCTGGGCAATGCGGAGCGCATCAAGGCCCCGCTGATCGTGGAGGCCGCCAACGGCCCGGTCACGGCCGGCGCCGACGAGATCCTGCGCGCGCGCGGCAAGGTCATCATGCCGGACCTCTACGTGAACGCCGGCGGCGTGACCGTCAGCTATTTCGAGTGGGTGAAGAACCTGAGCCACATCCGTTTCGGGCGGATGCAACGCCGGCAGGAAGAGGCCCAGAACGCGTTGATCGTGAACGAGATCGAACGGATCCTGCGGGACTCGGGCGCGACCATGGGCATCTCCGATGCCTTTAAGTCGGAGTACGTCCGGGGTGCGGGCGAGTTGGAACTCGTCCGCTCGGGGCTCGACGACACGATGCGCACCGCCTACCAGTCGATGCGCGAGGTCTGGCACGGCCGCAAGGACGTCGAGGACCTTCGGATCGCGGCCTATATCGTGTCGATCGGTCGCGTGGCGGCGAGCTATCGCTCGAAAGGTCTCTAGCAGACCGCTTCTCCTCTTGCTCCAGCCCGGCGAAACGGCGGGCCGGAGCGATTGCCGACATCCATCCGCCATGCGGCCCCTGATCGGCGGAAGATCGCCAGTGCCGAACGGAGGGCTTCCTTCCAAATATGGGGTCGTCTTGGCGCGTTGCGATCGAGCGCGGCGCATTATTCGGAGTTCTTGAGCGCCTCTGGGTATCCTTCCGGCGGCGGAAGAGAATACGTCGCCGGGTGTTCCTCTGTTTGGCCTCGCACAACGTGCGATCAGTTGCATTGCACAGAAGAGTTTGAGTCCCCGTCTTTTTGCATAACTGAAATTAATTTTCTTGAATGTATGTGTCTCTCGCATCTCTGGACCGAGTATTTCGGTGCAAGGAGAATACAACCGAACCCGGAAGCGAATGACCCTGACACCATGAGCCCCCGTGGCTTGGCGCATACTTGACGGCCATGCCGATACCGCCTGTGTTTTTCGGATCTGATAACTACTTGTGATTGTGTAGTAGAAAATCATACTATTGGTGCGTCATATTTGCCGCAGCTTGCCTTCGCCTTGCTGGAAATCTATGAGTCGCCGATGCCTCATGGCAATCACCGCCTGCCAATTCGGGCTGCGCGGTAGAACTACTTGCAACAGACTGAGTTGGTTTGGTATCCGCCCTTGGTCGAGGGCGGGTTCCGCATCTGCGGGGTGGATCGGGGATGGGACTTTCCGGAATGGTCGAAACGCTGTCCGAGCAGGGCGCGAGAACGCATGGCGAGACACATCTGCTCGACCAGGGGGTGTGCCCCTGCCCAAGTTGCACGCACAAGCGCATGGTCGATACGGACTTTCAACGGGACCCTTCGATCGGGAGCGCGAATGCCCGTCACCACGAAGCGGACTCTCGGCTTCGCCCGATTGATCCTGTCTTCAACGGCAACGGAAAGGACGCCGATCTCATAGGCAAGACGGCGTCCAAGGCCGTCAATGGCGTGCTCTCAGGCTACCAATGGGCCGGCACGTCCATCAGCTACAGCAACCCGGACAAGCCGTCGGACTATCCCTCGTATTACGACAACGACGGGGACGGCGACGGCAAGAGCGTCCAGCACGACGGGTTCTCCAAGCTAGATCCCAAACAGAAGATCGCGATGCATTTCGCCCTGGACACGCAGGACTTCGGTCAGGGGCGTGCCGCGGCGGGTTTTTCCGTCGAGGGCATGACCAATCTCGGGATCACCTATGCGGGCGATGGAAAGGGCAATGGCACGATCCGTCTCGCCAACATGAATGACTACGACGGGGCCTATGCCTTCTACCCCGACCGGAGCGTGTATGGCGGCGATGCCTGGTTCGGGCCCAAAGCGAGTGGTTCGACGCCGGGTGGCTGGAACTGGTACGTGTTCTTGCACGAACTGGGCCATTCGCTGGGGCTGAAGCACGGCCACGAGGCAGAAGATTTCGGCAAACTGCCGGCGAACTTCGACTCGGCGGAATTCTCGGTGATGACCTATCGCAGCTATATCGGCGACAAGCCGGGATCTGCAGATTTCGAGAAATGGGGCGCGCCCCAGACCTACATGCAGCTGGACATTGCCGGGCTCCAGCACATGTACGGCGCGGATTTCAGCACGAATTCGGACGACACGGTCTATTCGTGGAACCCGCTCGACGGGAAGACCCTGGTCAACGGCGAGGTCGCGATTTCGCCGGGTGCGAACCGGATCTTCCTGACGATCTGGGACGGCGGCGGCAACGACACGTACGATCTCTCGGCCTATGCGACCGATCTCGAGATCGACCTCGCCCCGGGCGCTCATTCGGTGTTTTCCAGAGAGCAGCTGGCGGGGCTCGGCGGCGGACCGAACGGCGGCAAGGCGCGGGGCAACGTGTTCAACGCGCTGCAGTACAAGGGCGACGCCCGGTCGCTCATCGAAGATGCGACCGGCGGAGCGGGCAATGACAAGATCGCCGGGAACGCGGCGCCGAACTGCCTGGTGGGAAACGGCGGCAGGGATACGCTGCTGGGGCTCGACGGCGACGATCGGCTCGAGGGGGGAGTCGCCCGCGATCTGCTTTACGGAGGCAAGGGCGATGACCTGCTCGTGGGCGGGGCGCATTCAGACCTTCTGGTCGGTGGCGAAGGCTACGACACGTTTGTCTTCACGAGCGCACGGGAATCCCGGCCCGGCAAGACCCGGCACGACAAGATCAAGGCCGGCGACGGCGCCATGGCCTTCGAGGCGCCGGGTGCGGAAAAGGGCGACCTGATCGACGTGAGCGGGATCGACGTGAACCCCTTCAAGATCGGCGATCAGGGCTTCATCTGGGGTGGCACGACCAAGACCTGGTGGGGATGCCTCTACGCCAAGGACATCGGCAGCGCGACCTTCATCTTCGGCAATACCGACAGGGATGCGGCCCCGGAGTTCGAGCTCGCCATCGCCGACAACGGCGTGCGCGCAGCCGACTATAGCGCGGCGGATTTCGTCCTCTGAGCCGCACGAGACCGCGAGCCGCCTGAAACCGCGTCGAGAAGGTCTCCGAATGCCATCATGAATGGACAGGCGACGGCGCCGCCCGGAAGGCGGGGCCGTCGCCTGTCCCGGCCGGGTGACGCCCGTCACATCGTTTCGGCCGCGAATCGTCCAGGTTTGTCTCAAGCGACCGAGGGATGCGGGGCGTCCTGCCCACCCGGTTGTCGCCGAGACAGACTGGAAGGACCGGAACAATGGCAAATTTCTACGGCACCAACTACTCCGACACCATCACCCCGACCTATGTCTCGCCGGGCGTCATCAAGAGTTTCTTCTTCCCGAAGCCTGGAAACGGCGCCGACAGGCTCTACGGCTACGGTGGCAACGACTATCTCAACGGCGGCGGAGGCAACGACTACATCTCCGGCGGGACCGGCAATGATTCGCTCTACGGCGGGAGCGGCAACGATTCGCTCTACGGTGGCGACGGGAACGACTATCTCGACGGCGGCTACGGATACGATATCCTCAGCGGCGGAAGCGGCATCGATACGGTCAGCTACACCTTCTACAACGGCGCCGTGAACGCCAGCCTGACGACAGGCATCGTCTCCTTCCCGGGCAACGGTACCGGCGTCGACCGGCTCTATTCGGTCGAGAACATCTACACCGGCAACGGCAACGACCAGGTGACCGGCAGCAGCGTCGGCAATGTGATCAGCACGCGAGGCGGCAACGACTATGTCAATGCCGGCGCCGGCAACGACACCATCTACGGTGGAGAGGGCAACGATTCGCTCTATGGCGGCGACGGTTCCGATCGCATCTATGGCGGCGGCGGCAACGACTACATCCAGGGCGGCTACGGGCTCGACTACATCGACGGCGGCTCCGGCGTGGACACGCTGAGCTACACCTACAACAACAGCTCGAACATCAATGCCGACCTCGCCCTGGGCCAGATGAACTTCGACGGCTCCTCCACCCAGGTCGAGACGATCCGCTCGATCGAGAACCTCTACACCGGCGGCGGCAACGACAAGGTCACCGGGAGCAGCTACGCCAACGTGATCTCCACCGGTGACGGCCATGACGTCATCTACGGCGGTTACGGCAACGACAGCCTCTACGGCGGCAATGGCAACGACTTCATCGATGGCGGCTACGGCACCGACTACATCAACGGTGGCGCCGGCACCGACACCACGAGCTATCTCTTCTACAACGGCGCCGTGAACGCCAATCTCGCCACCGGCAAGGTCGGGTTCGTCGGCAGCGCGGCCCCTGCCGACACGCTCTACTCCATCGAGAACATCTATACCGGCGGCGGCAACGACTGGATCACCGGCAGCGATGCGGACAATGTCATCAAGTCCGGCCATGGCAACGACGTGGTCAGCGGCGGCGCCGGCAACGACCGGATCGAGGGCCGCTCGGGCAACGACCGTCTCTATGGCGGCGACGGCAACGACCGGCTCTACGGCGGCGCGGACAATGACCTGCTCTATGGCGGCGACGGCAACGACACGCTCAAGGGCGGCTCGGGCAACGACTGGCTGAAGGGCGACCAGGGCGCGGACCGGCTGTTCGGTGGCTCCGGGAACGACTACTTCGTCTTCGGCGACGCGAGCGAATCCTCGCCGTTCACCAGGGACACGATCTACGGCTTCGAGGGTGCGGGGCAGCCGGGTGGCGACGTGATCCACCTGCGCGGCATCGATGCCGATACTACTACCTTCGGCGACCAGGCGTTCCACTTCAGCAACGGCCCGGGCGGTGCGGGCACGCTCTGGGCGGTCGATGCGGGGGCCGACACGGT
>ERZ795053.1161-NODE-1161-length-33599-cov-9.366265_pt1 | contig 33599 bp, 32 predicted proteins | sample MGYA00375137_ERZ795053 | MGnify/ENA primary metagenome ERZ795053 (study PRJEB30182, sample SAMN05720284) | activated sludge metagenome | isolation source: Anaerobic digester | place: Hong Kong | collected 2014-12-17 ...
GTGCCGTCGAACACGACCTGCCCCTTGACCAGGATCATCGCGCGGTCGCAGATGCTGGTGACCGCGCCGTGGTTCTTGTCCACGATCACGGTGGCGATGCCGGTCCTGCGGATCTCCTTGACGATGCGCCAGATCTCCATCGCGATCAGCGGCGCGAGACCTTCCGTGGCCTCGTCCAGGATCAGCAGGTCGGGGTTGGTCATCAGCGCGCGGCCGATGGTGAGCATCTGCTGCTCGCCGCCCGAGAGCTGCCAGCCGCCGTTGTTGATGCGTTCGCCCAGGCGCGGGAAGGTCTCCATGACCCGGTCGAAGGTCCACTCGCGGCGACCATCGACGCCGGCGCGCGCCGACATCAGCAGGTTCTCGCGCACCGTCAGGCTCTTGAAGATGCCACGCCCTTCCGGCACGTAGGCGATGCCCTGCTGCGCGGTCTGGAAGGTACGTGCCCTGGTGTAGTCGTCGCCGCGCACGAGCACGCGCCCGTGCCGCGGACGGACGATGCCGAGCATGCTCTTGATCAGCGTCGACTTGCCCATGCCGTTGCGGCCCATGAGGGCGATGCCCTCGCCTTCGCGGATGTTGAAGTCGATGCCGTGCAGGATGTGGCTCGCACCGTAGTAGGTATGAATTTCCTTGCCTTCGAGCAGCATGTTAGACATGGAAGCTGTCCTCCGTACCCAGGTAGGCCTGCTGGACGGCCACGCTGGCCTTGATCTGCGCGGGCGGCCCGCACTCCAGCAACTGCCCGTTGACCATCACCGTGATCATGTCGGCGACCGCGAACACCGCATCCATGTCGTGCTCCACGAGCAGGATGCCGCGCGTCTGGCGCAGGCGCTTGAGCACCTCGACCATGCTCGCGGACTCCTCCGAGCCCATGCCGGCGAGCGGCTCGTCGAGCAGCAGCACCTGTGCGTCGGTGGCGAGCACCATGGCGATCTCGAGCTGGCGCTGTTCGCCGTGGCTGAGCACGCCCGACACCCAGTCGACGCGCTTGCCCAGGCCGGCCTCGTCGATGCAGGCGCGTGCCTTCTCCAGCGCCCACTTCTGCTCCATGGCCTTGGTGAACAGGCTCCACGGCTGCTGGCGGCGCGACTGCGCGGCCAGGCGCACGTTCTCCAGCACGGTGAACTGCGGGAAGATGTTGGTGCGCTGGTAGCTGCGCCCGATGCCTACCTGCGATCGCTGCGCCGCGGTGAGCGCGGTGATGTCCTTGCCGAGGTAGTGGATCCTGCCCTCGGACGGCGGCAGGTCGCCCGACAGCATGTTGATGCAGGTCGACTTGCCGGCGCCGTTGGGGCCGAGCAGCACGTGGATCATCTGGCGCTCGAGGGTCACGCTGATGTCCTGGTTCGCCACCAGGCCGCCGAAGCGGCGGGTGAGCTTGTCGGCCTGCAGCAGGACTTCGTTCTTCGTCGTGCTCATTTGGCTTCTCCCCCCTGCAGGGCGCGCTTGATGCGGCCCGGAACGCCGGCCAGCCCGCCCGGCAGGAACAGCACGACCGCGACGATCACGCCGCCCATCAGCAGCTGCCAGTACTTGGTGATGTCGGCGAAGATCTCGCGCATCGCCTCGAAGGCGAAGGCCCCGGCGATCGCGCCGGCGAGGTTGCCCATGCCACCCAGGATCACCATCAGCAGCACGTTGCCCGACTCGTGCCAGGACAGCAGCTCGGGGGTCACGAAGCCGAACAGCACGGCGTAGAGGAAGCCCGCCAGCCCGCCGAGCGCGCCGGCCAGCGTGAAGGCGCCGAGCTTGTAGCGGAAGGTGAGGTAGCCGAGCGACTGCATGCGGTGCTCGTTGCTCTTGATGCCCACCAGCACGCGGCCGAAGGGCGACTGCAGCACACGGGCGAGGAACAGGTACACCAGCACCAGCACGGCGAGCACGAAGTAGAACATGTGCACTTCGTTGGTGAGGTCGAACGGTTCCCAGCCGAAGATCGAGGCCGACGGCTTGTTGTTGAGGTACTTGCCGTCCGAGCCGCCGCCGAGCGGGGTATCGTGAAAGATGAAGTAGGCCATCTGCGCGAAGGCCAGCGTCACCATGATGAAGTAGATGCCCTTGGTGCGCAGCACGAACAGGCCGATGACGAAGGCGGCGAGCGCGGACAGGCCGACCGACGCCGGCAGCACGTACCACAGGCTGGCCGCCTCGTACTCGGGGCTCAGGATCGCCACCGCGTAGGCGGCGATGCCGAAGTAGGCCGCGTGGCCGAAGCTGACCAGGCCGGTGAAGCCCACCAGCAGGTCCAGGCTCATGGCGAAGATCGCCATCACCAGCACCTTGCCGACGATCTCGATGTAGAAGGACTCGCCCGACAGCGGCACGCAGGCCACGATCGCGAGCGCGACCAGCTTGGGAATCAGGGAAGCGTTTGCGTTCATGGTCTCAGCCCTTCTTCAGGATGCCTTCGGGGCGCCACAGCAGGACCACCGCCATGACCACATACACCACGATGCCGGAGAGCTCGGGGACCAGCACCTTGCCGAAGGTGTCGGCGAAGCCGACGATCAGCGCGGCGACGAGCGCACCCCACACCGAGCCGATGCCGCCGATGACCACGATCACGAACGAGATGATCAGCACGTGGCTGCCCATGTTCGGGAACACCGACGAGATCGGCGCGGCGAGCATGCCGGCGAGCGCGGCGAGCGCGACACCGAGCGCGAACACGACGCGGTAGATCATGTTGATGTTGATGCCGAGCGCCTCGACCATGCCGCGGTCGTCGTTGCCGGCACGGATCATCATGCCCAGGCGGGTGCGCTGGATGACGTAGTAGAGCGCGACCGCGAGCACGATGCAGATCACCGAGATGGCCAGCCGGTACACCGGATAGCTCATGACCTCGGTGAGCTGGATCGAGGCGTCGAGGAAGGCCGGGATCGCCACCCCGTGAACGTCGTCACCGACGAGCAGGCTGCGCAGCTGCTCGAAGATGAGGATGAGGCCGTAGGTCAGCAGCACCTGCTCGAGGTGGTCGCGCTTGTACAGGTGGGAGAACAGCGCCCACTCCAGGAAGGCGCCGAAGGCCAGCGCCAGCGGGATGCCGAGCACGATGGCCAGCACCAGGCTGCCGGTCGCGCTGGTGAGCACGAAGGCGAGGTAGGCGCCGATCATGTAGAAACTGCCGTGCGCCAGGTTGATGATGCCCATGATGCCGAACACCAGCGTCAGTCCGCTTGCCACGAGAAACAGCAGCAATCCGTACTGCAGCGAGTTCAGCGTCTGGATCAGAAAGCTTGCGAAATCCATGACACTCCCCCTCCCGGCAGGCGTGCGCCTGTCAGGATCGATCAGGGTTCAAGAAGAAACGGGACTTGGGGGCGACCCGCCGGGCCGCCCCTGCGAGGCCGGGGGCTTACATCTTGCAGCCGCGGGCGGGATCCTCGAGGCCCTTGGAGACGACCTCGAGCATCACGTTCTGGTCACCCTTGACCTGGCGCATGTAGATGTCCTGCACCGGGTTGTGCGCCTTGGACAGGGTGAAGGCGCCGCGCGGGCTGTCGATCTTGGCGGACTCCATGCCCTTGATGACGTCGTCCTTCTTCTCCGGATCGCCGCCGGCGGCCTTCAGGCCGGCCTCGTACATCTGCGCGGCGTCGTAGCCCTGTACCGCATACACGTCGGGCTGCAGCTTGTAGGTCTGCGCGTACTTGGTGCGGAAGGCCGCGTCCTTGGCGTTGGTGAGTCCGTCGGCGTAATGCAGCGTGGTGAGCAGGCCCTCGCCCGCGCCGCCCATGGCGCCGAGGTTGCCGTCGGTGAGGAAGCCCGGGCCGTACAGCGGGATGCTGTTCTTGAGGCCGGCCGCGGCGTAGTCGGAGACGAACTTGGCCGCACCGGCGCCGGCGAAGAACACGAACACCGCGTCGGGCTTGGCCGAGGCGATCTCGGTGAGGAAGGGCTGGAACTCGACGTTGGGGAAAGGCAGCGTCATTTCCTTGACGAGCTTGCCGCCGCCCTTCTCGAAGGCCTCCTTGAAGCCGGCGACCGACTCCTCGCCGAAGGAGTACTTCCAGGTCACCGTGGCGACGCTCTTGACGCCCTTCTTCGCCAGCGCCTCGCCCATGGCGTAGGACGGCTGCCAGGCCGAGAAGGAGGAGCGGAACACATAGGGCGAGCACAGCGGACCGGTGAGATCGTTGGCGCCGGCGTTGGGGACGATCATCAGGGTCTTGGTGTCGCGGGCCACCTTGGCCATGGCGAGCGCGACCCCGGAGTGCACCGTACCGACCAGCACGTCGACCTTGTCGCGCGACACCAGCTTCTTGGCGTTCTCGGTCGCCTTGGCCGGGTTGGATTCGTCGTCGACGGTGAAGTATTCGACCTCGCGGCCGCCGAGCTTGCCGCCGTTCTCATCGACGAACTGCTTGAAGCCGTTGGTGATCGCGGTACCGAGCGCCGCATAGGTGCCGGTGTAGGGCAGCATCAGGCCGACCTTGACCTTGTCGGCCGCGTTGGCAGCGCCGATGCCGGCGGCGGCCAGCGCGAGGGTCAGGGCGAGGTTGCCAGCGAGTTTGAACGTGTTCTTCATCATGTCTCTTCCTTGAAGGTGGATTGGGTTCGTGCGTCTTCTGGACGACGCATCGTCTTGCTGCCTGGGCGCCCGTCGGCTGCACGCGACGCGCCTCGACGGGACACGAAACGCGGCCGCCCGTGGGCGACCGCGAAGGAACGAGGCCGCGGCCTCAGATGAAACGGGTGCTGACGCTGCCGAGCGACTGGATGCGCAGGTTCACGCTGTCGCCGGCCTGCACCGCGACCGCCTCGGTGACGCCGCCCGACAGGATCATGGTGCCCGCCGGGATCTCCTCGCCGCGCGCGCCGAGGTGGTTGGCCAGGGCCGCGATCGCCGCCGCCGGGTGGCCGAGCACCGCGGCGCCGGCACCGACCGCCACCGGCTCGCCGTTCTTCTCGAGCACCACGCCCAGGGTGCGCAGATCCAGGCCGGCCACCGGCGCGGCCTGGCCGCCGAGCACGAAGCGGGTCGACGAGCAGTTGTCGGCAATCACGCTCTTGAGGTCGAACTTGAAGTCCTTGTAGCGCGAATCGATGATCTCGATGCCGGGCATGACGAAGTCGGTCGCCGCGAGCACCGCGCCGATGTGGCAGCCGGGGCCCTTGAGCGCGCGCTTGGTCACGAACACGATCTCGGGCTCGACCTTCGGGTGGATCAGCTCGCTGGTCTTGATCTCGCCGCCATCCGGCACGCTGAAGTAGTCGACGAGCCAGCCGAACACCGGGGTGTCGACGCCCATCTGCTTCATCTTGCCGCGCGAGGTCAGGCCGGCCTTGAGGCCGACCACGCGGTTACCGCGCGCCAGCTTGCGGCGCAGGATCTCGGCCTGGATCGCGTAGGCGTCGTCCCAGTCCATGTCGGGATGCGCCTCGGTGATCTTCACCACTTCGAAGGCCTGCAGCTCGGCGTTCTCGAGGTGTTCGGCGAGTTGTTCGATGGTTTGCTGATTCAGTTTCATTGGAAGTTTCCTGTTGGATTGGGGGGCGGGGATCGGGCGGATCAGACGAAGCGCACCGAGCAGCCGCCGATGCCGCCGATCGTCATGCGCAGGTTGTCGCCACGCGCCACCGGGACCATGGCGCCCATCGCGCCGGAGAGCACGATGTCGCCAGCCTTGAGGGCGATGCCGAGCGAGCCGAGCATGTTGGCCAGCCACACCATGGCGTTGACCGGGTGGGCCATGGTGGCCGCACCGGCGCCGGTGACGACGATCTCGCCGTTCTTCTCCAGCACCATGCCGGCGAGCGCGAGGTCGAGGTCGGCGATGTCGACCAGCTGGTCGCCGAGCACGAACACGCCGCACGAGGCGTTGTCGGCCACGGTGTCCTGGATCTTGATCTTCCAGTCCTGGATGCGCGAATCGACGATCTCGAAGCAGGCCATCACGCCTTCGGTGGCGGCGAGCACGTCGGCCGCGGTCACGCCCGGGCCCTGCAGGTCCTTCTTGAGCAGGAAGGCGATCTCGCCCTCGGCCTTGGGCTGAATGAGCGTGTCCATGTCGACCGACTCGCCCTCGTTGAAGACCATGCTGTCGAGCAGATAGCCGAAGTCGGGCTGATGCACGCCCAGCATGTTCATCACCGCCTTGCTGGTGACGCCGATCTTCTTGCCGATCACGCGGTCGCCCTTCTCGAGGCGGCGCGCGATCATGCGCTGCTGCACGTGGTAGGCGTCCTCGATCGTCATGTCGGGATGCGCTGCGCTCAGCGGCGCGATCGGCGTGCGCGCGACGAGCGCGTCGTAGAGCGAATCGCCCAGGGCTTCGATGGTTTTCTGGTCCATGTACGGTCTTCCTATTACAGCTTGATGCAGACGTTCTTCAGGTCGGTGTAGAACTCGAGCGAGTGCACACCGCCCTCGCGGCCGATGCCCGACTGCTTGGAGCCACCGAAGGGGGTGCGCAGGTCGCGCAGGAACCAGCTGTTCACCCAGGAGATGCCCACTTCCATCTTCTGCGCGACGCGGTGCGCGCGCGAGACGTCCTGCGTCCAGATCGCGCAGGCCAGGCCGTACTTGTTGTCGTTGGCCTTCTCCAGCACTTCGTCCTCGGTGTCGAAGGGGGCGATGTGGCAGCACGGCCCGAAGATCTCTTCCTTGATCACGCGGGCGGTTTCCGGCAGGCCGGTCCAGATGGTCGGCTGGACCCAGCAGCCATCGGCAAGCTCGCCCGCCATGTCGGGCACGCCACCGCCGGTGACCACGGTCGCGCCCTCTTCCACGGCGACCTTGTAGTAGGACAGCACCTTCTCCTGGTGCTTCTTGCTCACCAGCGGGCCGAAGTTGGCGGCAGGATCATCCGGCACGCCGATCTTCATGCCTTCGGCGCCGGCCTTGAGGGCGGCGACGAACTTGTCGAAGATCGGACGCTCGACGTAGACGCGCTCGGTGCCCAGGCAGACCTGGCCGCAGTTCAGGAACACGGAGCGCAGGGTGCCTTCGATGGCCTTGTCGAAGTCGCAGTCGGCGAACACGATGGAGGCGTTCTTGCCGCCCATCTCCAGCGACACGGGGCGCGAGCCGTTGGCCGCCGCCTTCATGATGACCTCGCCGGTGCGGGTCTCGCCGGTGAAGGTGAGCGCGTCGACGTCCGGGTGGGCGGTCAGGAAGGCACCGGCGGAGTTGGCGCCGAAGCCGTTGACCACGTTGTAGACACCCTTGGGGATGCCGACCTTGTTCATCACCTCGCCGAGCAGCGCGGCGGTGCGCGGGGTGTCTTCCGAGGGCTTGACGACCACGGTGTTGCCGCAGGCCAGCGCCGGGCCGACCTTCCAGGTCATCAGCAGCAGGGGCAGGTTCCACGGGCAGATCACGCCGACGACGCCGACCGGGCGACGATAGCCGTAGTTGATCGCCTTGCCACCGTCGGGCGTGCTCATCTCGAAGAACTCGGTCGGGACGTTCTTGACCATGTCCGCGAAGACCTTGAAGTTGGCCGCACCGCGCGGGATGTCCACGTGCGAGGCCATGCTCTTGGGCTTGCCGGTGTCGGCGCACTCGGCCTCGAGGAAGTCGTCGAAGCGGTTGTTGATCTCGACCACCAGCGCCTCGAGCAGCTCGATGCGCTTCTGCAGCGACATCGAACCCCAGGGGCCCTTCAGCGCGGCCTTGGCGGCCTTGACGGCGGCGTCGACTTCCTTCTCGCCCGCCTCGGCGACCATGCCGATCACCTTGTTGTTGATCGGATTGCGGTTTTCGTACCACTTGTCGGTGGCGACGTATTCGCCGTCGATGAAGTTGAGGATCTTGTCAGTGATCATGATTTCTCCCGTTGCGTTTCGGAACGTGTGTCGATTGTAGTGCCGCTTGTCGTCGTGGCCTCGTCGGGCGGGCGGCGTCGGGGATGGGGTCGGGGGGCGTCCGGACGCATGCCCGGCGCAATGTGCCGGGCATGCGAAGCGGATCAGGTCACGACGGTCAGGAAGCGCTCGTTGAGCTTGCGGTCGTGGTAGAAGATGCCGGCCCCGACCTCGTCGAAGGTCCAGGTGATCGGCGCGTGGTCGGGATAGGTCTCGTAGCCGCCGCAGAAGGTCTCGAAGCGGTTGCCCGAGGGGTCGAAGGCGTAGATCGTCGAACCGCGGGTGATGCCGTGGCGGGTCGGGCCGATGTCGATCGACACGCGGTTCATCGACATGATGTCGGCGGCGCGCAGCACCTTTTCCCAGCTGTCGAGCAGGAAGGACAGGTGATGCAGCTTGCCCGGCTCGGGGTGGGCCACGAAGGCGAGGTCGTGCGCCTTGTGCGAGCACGAGATGAAGGTGGCGAGCAGGGACTTGCCGTCCTCCAGCAGCACGCGCTCGACGAGGTGGAAGCCGAGCACCTCGGTGAACAGCTTGAGGTTCTCCTCGAGGTTCGGGCCGTAGAGCAGGCAGTGGTCGAAGCGGTGCGGGGCGATGCCATGCTCGGAGGCGGCGATCCACGGATCCGGGTTGGTGTAGGGCTGACCGTTGCCGACGTCGGTCTTCTCGGCATACAGCTCCATGACGTGGCCGGTGGGGATGGTGAAGCGCACGCGCTCACCGGTCTCGAGCAGTTCGCCGGCCGGGATGCGCTCGGTGGCGACGCCATAGGCCTGCAGGTCCTTGTCGAGCTGCTCTAGCGTGGCCTTGTCCTTGACCTTGAAGCCGATCAGGTCCACGCCGGCACGGTCGGCCTGGCGCAGGATCACGCTATTGTGGTCGCGCTCGTCCCAGGCCTTGAAATATACGCGGCCGGCTGCATCGCGGCCGGTCTCGACGAGACCGACCACGTCCTTGTAGAACGCCACGCTTTCATCCAGGTCCAGCACGCGCAGCTGGATATGGCCGGGACGCATCACTCCGGTAGTTGCCATCTTGCATCTCCTCTCAGGGGTCACGGACGGGGTTGCGGGCGCCTTGTGCGACCCGCGCTCCCCGGGTTCTCATGCGGCGGGTCGCGCCCGCCTGTTTCTACGACTGCCTTGCGTCCGCGGCCGCCGCTGACGGCGTCGCGCACACGTTCTTCTTCATCTTGCCGAGCACCGCCAGGCGGATGTCCGACAGCGGCTTAACGCGGCAGGCGAGGACGATGCCGGCGGCCTCCTCCTCGGCGCTGACGTAGGCCCGGCTCATCACGCGCTTGCTGTACTCGCCAGCCTCGACCTGCACCTTGCACACGCCGCAGCCACCGCCGCGGCAGCCCACCGGGATGCCGCGCTTGCCGAGCCGCTCCATGCCTGCGAGCAGGGTCTCGTCCTCGCGGCAGCGGTACACCTCGCCGGTCTCGACGATGGTGACCTGATGGAACACCTTGGGCGCGGGGGTGTTCATGTCAGGCCACCTGCCGTTCCTGCTGCGCCTCGTTGAACGCCTTCAGCCGCGCGGCCTGCAGTTCGCGCGCCGCCGCGAGGTTCTTCTCCTTGACGTGGCCGAAGCCGCGGATCTCGTCGGGCACGCTCGCCAGCGCCACCGCCGCAGCGTGGTTCACAGGGTTGAGCCGGGCGAGGATCTGGTCGAGCAGCTGGATGTACTCCTCAATCAGCTGGCGCTCGGTCCGACGCTCCTCGGTCTTGGCGAACACATCGAGCGAACTGCCGCGGAAGCGCTTCAGGCCGGCCAGGCGCTTGAAGGCCTTGAACATCCACTCGCCGTACTGCTTCTTCTGCGGATGACCGGTGACCGGGTCGGTCTTGGCCAGCAGCGGCGGCGCGAGGTTGTACTTGACCGAGTAGCCGTGCGGGAACTGCGCTTCGAGTTCGGCGAGGAAGGCCGGGTCGGTGTGCAGGCGCGCGACCTCGAACTCGTCCTTGTAGGCCATCAGCTTGTACAGGTAGCGGGCGGCCGCCTCGGCAAGCCTGGACGAGGACACCGCCTTCTGCTCGCCCGCGACCACGCGCTTGACGACCTCGGCGTAGCGCTTGGCGTAGGCCTCGTCCTGGAAGGCGATGAGCTCGGGGACACGGATCTCGACCAGGCGCTTGACCTCGCCGTCGGCGCCGATCGAATCGACGATCGCACGCGCGGCCGGCGTCAGCTGCGGCGCCATGTTGAGCACCACCACCTGGCCGCCCGACTTCTGGCGCGCCACCTCGGCCTCGACGAAGGCACGGTCGACCACCGCCATGCGGCCCCAGCGAAAGGCCGCCAGGCTCATGTCCACCGCCACGCCGGACAGGCGGATGGCCTCCTCGATCGACTCCGCCTTGAGCGGGATGGTGCCGGCCTGGAAGGCCACGCCGACCATGAAGTTGTTGGTCGCCATGGCGTCGCCGAACAGGCCCGCGGCCAGCGCCTCGCCGTCAAGGAACACGTTGTGCTCCTTGCGGGTGACGCGGTCGATGCCGCCGGTGAGGCCGCTGGTGGCCGGGAACAGCGCCTTGCGGTTGGTCACCATCTGGCCGGTCGGGGTCTGGGTGGTGGACACGACCGCGATGGTGCGCTCCGGGTTGCACTTGTCGAGGTTCTTCGGGTCGGTGGCGTTGAGGATGTCGAAGCCCAGATACAGGTCGGCACGGCCGTCCGAGATCTTGTTCGAACCCTTGAACGGGGCGTGGGTGATCTTGATGTCGGAGATCACCGCGCCACCCTTCTGCGCCAGGCCGGTCTGGTCGAGGCCGATCACGTGCTTGCCTTCGAGGCGCGCAGCACGCGCCAGCGTCGCCACCACGGTCACCGAGCCGGTGCCGCCGATGCCCATGACGTGGATGCCGAAGCCCAGGCTGTCGTCGACCTTGTTGACCGGCGCCGGCAGCTCGCGCTCGAGCGCCGGGATGCGGCCCTTTTTCTTCTTGGGCGCGCCATCGGCGGCCGGGGCCGGATGCGGAGTAATGGTCAGGAAGGACGGGCAGAAGCCCTTCACGCAGCTGAAGTCCTTGTTGCACGAGGACTGGTGGATGCGGGTCTTGCGGCCGAACTCGGTCTGCACCGGCTCGACCGACATGCAGTTCGACTTCTCGCCGCAGTCGCCGCAGCCTTCGCACACGCGCTCGTTGATGACGGTGACCTCGACCGGCTCGTCGGCCTTGCCGCGGCTGCGCGCACGGCGCAGCTCGGCGGCACACTCCTGGTCATGCAGCAGCACGGTACAGCCCGGGGTGGCGGCGAGCACCTTCTGGGCCTCGTCGAGGCGGTCGCGATGCCAGACCTCGGTGCCGCCGGGCAGCTGCACGCCGTTGAAGCGCGAGGGGTCGTCGGTGGTGACGATGATCTTCTTGACGCCATTGGCGAGCAGGTCGGAGACCATGTTGGTCACCGGGACCTCGCCCTGGATGGCCTGGCCACCGGTCATCGAGGTATGGGCGTTGCGCAGCAGCTTGAAGGTGATGTTCACCCCGGTCGAGGCCGCGTAGCGGATCGCCAGGCTGCCCGAGTGGGCGTAGGTGCCGTCGCCCATGTTCTGGAAGATGTGCTGCGCCTCGGTGAAGGGCGCCATGCCGATCCACTGCGTGCCTTCGGCGCCCATGTGGGTGCCCATGACCACGTTGCGGCCCATCCACATCGCCATGGTGTGGCAGCCGATGCCGGCCGACACGATGCTGCCGTCGGGGGCCTGGGTCGAGGAGTTGTGCGGACAGCCCGAGCAGAACCAGGCCGTACGCACCGCCGTCGGCAGCTTGTTGCGCGAGTGGATCTCGTCCAGGCGCTTGAGCCAGTTCTCGGCCGATTCGATGCGGGTCTTGCGCGACAGGCGCTTCAGCAGCGCGCGCACGATGACGTCGGACTCGAACTCGCCGTAGTGCGGCAGCAGCTCCTTCTCCTCCTCGTCGAACTTGCCGACGATGCGCGGCGCGTTGGCCATGCCGTAGAGCACCTGCTTGGCGAACATCTCCAGGAAGGGGCGCTTCTCCTCGATGACGAAGATCTCTTCCAGACCCTGCGCGAACTCGCGCACGATGGTCGGCTCCATCGGGAACAGCATGCCCATCTTGAGGATGCGGATGCCGTAGCGGCGCAGCGCGGCGTCGTCCAGGCCCATCTCGAGGAAGGCCTGGTTGAGGTCGTTGTACGTCTTGCCTGCGGTGATGATGCCGATCCAGGCGTCCGGGTTGGGAAAGACGACGTTGTTGAGGTTGTTGGCGCGGGCGTAGCGCTTGGCCACCTCGAGGCGGCGGGTGTACAGCGACTGCTCCATCTCCAGCGCCTCGACGCGCACGTTCATGCCCAGGTTCATGTTGGGCGTGAACAGCTTGCCGTCGAACTCGAGGTCGGGGGTGACGAAGTTCAGGCGCTCCGGCGACACGCTGGCGGTGCCGGTGCCGTCGGCGACGTTGGTGACGATCTTCATGCCCACCCACAGCCCGCCCAGGCGCGACATCTGGTAGCCGTGCAGGCCGTAGTCGAGGATCTCCTGGACGTTGCCCGGGTACAGCGAGGGGATGCCGACATGGAACAGCATCGGCTCGGACTGCGAGCACAGCGAGGAGCTCTTGCAGCTCGGGTCGTCGCCCGCGATCGCGAGCACGCCGCCGTTCTTGGCGATGCCGGTGTAGTTGGCGTGCTTGAGCGCATCGCCCGAGCGGTCCACGCCCGGCGCCTTGCCGTACCACATGCCGGTGACGCCGTCGAACTTCTGCTTGCCGACGGTGTGCAGCATCTGCGTACCCCACACCGCGGTGGCGGCGAGGTCCTCGTTGATGCCGTCCACGAAGTGGATGTGGTTCTGCACCAGCAGCTTCTGCTGCTTGATCAGCGCGGCGTCGAGCATGCCGACGGGCGAACCGCGGTAGCCGGAGACGAACATCCCGGTCTTGAGCCCGCGACGGGCGTCGGTGCGCACCTGGTCGAGGGTCAGGCGGACGATCGCGTCGATGCCGCCGAGGTGGATGTCTCCTTCTTCCTGGGTGAACGTGTTGGAGATTTGCTTGCCGGATGACATGAGTGTCCTTCCCCTTTTATCAGCCCGTCGCCGGGCGTTTTGTCCGTCTCGCCCCACTTGCGCCGGACGGCATGATGGAACGATCTGGGGCGCAGATTAGGGGGAGCGGCCACACGGCAATATCCACTTCGTGCACAACCGCTATCCGCTTTGTGCAGCAGGGACCGGCCTGCAGAGAGTGGATACTGATGTTGCAAGAACTGGATATTTCACGCCAATCGACCTCCCTACGATGCGAACTCCGCGCATCAGACAACACAGGAGACTCTGGCGATGATCACCACGGAATATCTGGACTCACTGATTGAAAAGGACAAGGAAAAGGGCCTGTTCCGCTGCAAGCGTGAGATGTTCACGAGCAGTGAGCTCTTCGACCTCGAGATGAAACACATCTTCGAGGGCAACTGGATCTATCTCGCCCACGAGAGCCAGCTGCCGAAGATCAACGACTACTACACGACCAAGATCGGTCGCCAGCCGGTGTTCATCACCCGCAACAAGGACAACCAGCTCAACTGTTTCATCAACGCCTGCGCCCACCGTGGCGCCACGCTGGCGCGCTTCAAGCACGGCAACAAGGCCACCTATACCTGCCCCTTCCACGGCTGGACCTTCAACAACTCGGGCAAGCTGCTCAAGATCAAGGATCCCACCGAGACCGGCTACCCCGAGGGCTTCAACTGCGAGGGCTCGCACGACCTCAAGAAGATCGCGCGCTTCGAGTCCTACCGCGGCTTCCTCTTCGGCAGCCTGAACCCGGACGTGCAGTCGCTCGAGGACTATCTGGGCGAATCGAAGAAGATCATCGACATGATCGTCGACCAGTCGCCCGAGGGCCTGGAAGTGCTGCGCGGCTCCTCGACCTACGTCTATGAAGGCAACTGGAAGCTGCAGGCCGAGAACGGCGCCGACGGCTACCACGTCACCGCAGTCCACTGGAACTACGCCGCCACCCAGGCGCAGCGCAAGAGCCGCGACGCCGGCGACGACATCAAGGCCATGAGCGCCGGCGGCTGGGCCAAGAAGGGCGGCGGCTCGTACTCGTTCGAGAACGGCCACCTGCTGCTGTGGACGCGCTGGGACAACCCCGAAGACCGTCCGCTGATGGAACAGCGCGACCGCCTGGTGGGCGAGTTCGGCGAAGCCAAGGCCGACTGGATGATCGGCAACTCGCGCAACCTGTGCCTGTACCCGAACGTGTACCTGATGGACCAGTTCAGCTCGCAGATCCGCGTGTTCCGCCCGCTGTCGGTCGACCGTACCGAAGTCACCATCTACTGCATCGCGCCCAAGGGCGAGTCGGCCGAGGCGCGCGCCCGCCGCATCCGCCAGTACGAAGACTTCTTCAACGCCTCGGGCATGGCCACGCCGGACGACCTCGAGGAATTCCGCGCCTGCCAGGAAGGCTTCATGGGGCGTGCGCTGGAATGGAACGACATGTCGCGCGGCGCCACGCACTGGGTCGAAGGCCCGGACGACGAGGCCGACAAGATCGGCCTCAAGCCCATCCTGTCCGGCGTCAAGACCGAGGACGAGGGCCTGTACGTCGCCCAGCACACCTACTGGCTCGAGCAGATCCGCAAGGCCGCCGAAGCCGAAGCCAAGAACGCATAATCGGAGACTTACGAGATGAGCATTTCCTACGAGAACCTGTGCGCCTTCCTGTATCGTGAGGCCCGTCACCTCGACGACCGCGAGTGGGACGAGTGGCTGGCAATGTACGACGAGAACTGCACCTTCTGGATGCCGGCATGGGATGACGATGGCGAGCTGACCGAAGACCCGCAGTCCGAGATCTCGCTGATCTGGTACGGCCGCCGTTCCGGCCTGGAAGACCGCGTGTTCCGCATCCGCACCGAGCGCTCGAGCGCGACCATCCCCGACACCCGCACCAACCACCACATCAGCAACGTCGAGGTGGTCGAGCAGAGCGGCACGACGGTCAAGCTGCGCTTCAACTGGCACACGATGAGCGTGCGCTACAACCATACCGACCACTTCTGCGGCACCAGCTTCTACACCCTGGACGTGTCCGGCGCGAGCCCGCTGATCAAGGAAAAGAAGGTCGTCCTGAAGACCGACTACATCCGCCACGTCATCGACGTTTACCACGTCTGACAACGAGGGCGGGGCACCGCGCGCCGGCAACGGCGCGGGGCGACCCCGCCCCAACCGGGAGAGACAACCATGACATTCAAGATCGCGCTGAACTTCGAGGACGGCGTCACCCGCTTCATCGAGTGCAACGCCACCGAGACCGTGGCCGACGCCGCCTACCGCCAGGGTGTGAACGTCCCCATCGACTGCCGCGATGGTGCCTGCGGCGCCTGCAAGTGCAAGGCCGAATCGGGCAAGTACGAGCTCGGCTTCTACATCGACGACGCCATGAGCGAGGAAGAGGCCAAGCTCGGCTACGTCCTCACCTGCCAGATGCACCCCAAGAGCGACTGCGTGGTGAACGTGCCCGCCTCGTCCGAGGTTTGCAAGATCAAGCACGCCACCCTCACTGCCACCGTCGCCGAGGTGCGCCAGCTGTCGCCGAGCACGCTCTCCCTGGTGCTGCAGGGCGAGGGCGTCGGCAAGCTCGCCTTCCTGCCCGGCCAGTACGCCAACCTCACCGTACCCGGCACCGAGCAGACGCGCGCCTACTCGTTCAGCTCCATGCCCGCAGACAGCAAGGTGAGCTTCCTCATCCGCAATGTGCCCAACGGCCTGATGAGCGGCTACCTCACCGGTGCCGCCAAGCCCGGCGACACCATCAAGCTCGCCGGCCCGATCGGCAGCTTCTACCTGCGCGACGTCGCCCGCCCGGTGCTGATGCTCGCCGGCGGCACCGGCCTCGCGCCCTTCCTCGCCATGCTCGACAAGCTCGTCGCGGCTGGCGGCAGCGCGCACCCGATCCACCTGATCTACGGCGTCAACACCGACGCCGACGTGGTCGAGCTCGAGCGCCTGGACGCCTTCCAGGCCGCGCTGCCGAACTTCAGCTACGACGTCTGCGTGGTCGCCGACGACAGCAGCTGGCCGAAGAAGGGCTACGTCACCGCCCACATCGAGCCCGCCCACCTCAACGAAGGCAAGGTGGACATCTACCTGTGCGGCCCCCCGCCCATGGTCGAGGCGGTCGCCCACGACCTGCGCGAGCGCAAGGTCGAGCCCAACAGCTTCCACTACGAGAAGTTCGCCGCCAGCGTCTGAGCGCTGCCCATCCTGTCAGGAGCGACAATGGCAAACCGTTTCAAGAAGAAAGTGGCCGTGATCACCGGCGCCGCGCAGGGCATCGGCAAGCGCGTCGCCGAGAAGATGGCCAAGGAGAAGGGCACCCTGGTGCTGGTCGACCGCTCCGAGCTCGTCCATGAGGTGGCCAAGGAGCTGTCCGCAAAGGTCGAGGTCCTCAGCCTCACCGCCGACCTGGAGAAGTTCGCCGACTGCAAGCGCGTCATGGAAGCCGCGGTGGAGAAGTTCGGCCGCATCGACATCCTGATCAACAACGTCGGCGGCACGATCTGGACCAAGCCCTTCGAGCACTACGGCGAGGACGAGATCGAGGCCGAGGTGCGGCGCTCGCTCTTCCCCACGCTGTGGTGCTGCCGCGCCGCCCTGCCCTACATGCAGGAACAGGGCAAGGGCGCGATCGTGAACGTGTCCTCGATCGCCACCCGCGGGGTGAATCGCGTGCCCTACGGCGCGGCCAAGGGCGGCGTGAACGCGCTCACCGCCTGCCTGGCGCTGGAGAATGGCGAGCGCGGCATCCGCGTCAATGCCACCGCGCCCGGCGCCACCGAGGCGCCGCCGCGCCTGATCCCGCGCAACACCAAGGAGCAGAGCGAGCAGGAGAAGCTCTGGTACAAGCAGATCTACACCCAGTCGATCGACAGCAGCCTGATGAAGCGCTACGGCACGCTCGACGAGCAGGCCGATCCGATCCTGTTCCTCGCCTCCGACGACTCCGCCTACATCACCGGCACCATCGTGCCGGTGGGCGGTGGCGACCTGGGCTGATTTCCCGCGTCCTCTCCCTCCCCTCGGACGCCTCGGCCGCGCTGCAGCGATGCAGCGCGGCTTTTTTTCGTTCGCACGATCCGTGCCGGCAATGAATCAAAAAACTTTATGGATAGAAGCATAGACAGGGCTTTTCCATCCAAATAAAATCGAGATTCTTAAGTATCTCGAAGAACGGCCCATCAAGAAGCCGACTTCGTCCCACAGAGAGCGAGACAGCCTGCACGCCAGGCGGAGAGGAGAAGCGCATGAGCAAGGAACGCCGGTTTCAGATGCACGTGAGCCAACTCGAATGGAGGACCGCGTGATGTCCATCCGCTTCCTCAACGGCCAGAGCAACGTCTTCGCCGCCGCCAACCCCTTCGAGGTCTCCGAATACGTGCGCGCCAACGTGGGCTCGCACAGCCTGCGCCTGCCGCGCGCCAGCGACGCCAGCGCCTCGCTCAGCCACCGCCGCGCCGGCACCCTCGACCTGTGCCGCCTGAGCTACGGCGCGCAGGCGCGCGTGCTCTCCGAGAGCCTCGGCGACATCTACCACGCCCAGTTCATCCTGCAGGGCTACTGCAGCTACACGCTGGCCAACCGCACGCTGGACCTGCCCGCCGGCCACGTGCTGGTGCTCAACCCCGACGAGCCGGTGGACCTCACCTACTCGGACAACTGCGAGAAGTTCATCGTCCGCATCCCCTCGTCGATGCTCGACGACGCGTGCACCGAGCACCGCTGGTTCAAGCCCAACGAGCGCATCAAGTTCAGCCCCGAGCCACAGCGCTTCGAGGACATCGACAGCCTGCTGCTGCTGCTGCGCCTGCTGTGCGAGGAGGCCGAATCCGAGCTGGCGACGCCGCAGATGCTGCAGCACTACTGCCGCGTGGTCACCACCAAGCTGATGGTGATGCTCAAGCACAACGTCAGCATGGTCGCGCCCTCCCGCCACGCGCCCAGCTTCGAGCGCCTGGTCAACTACATCGAGCGCAACATCAAGCTCGAGCTCGGCGCCGACGAGCTCGCCCAGTACGCCGGGCTGAGCCTGCGCTCGCTCTACCTGCTGTTCGAGAAGAACGTGAAGACGACGCCGAAGAACTTCGTGCGCCAGAAGAAGCTCGAGAAGGTGCATTCGATCCTGAACGACCCCGCCCAGGCCTGTCCGAACGTCACCGCGGTGGCGCTCGAGTACGGCTTCTCGCATCTGGGCCGCTTCTCGGAGCTCTACAAGTCCACCTACGGCGTACTGCCCTCGCAGTCGATCCGCTGCCGCCAGCCCCAGGCCGGGCGCTGAGCGCCGCGCGGCGTCCACCGCCGGGCGCCGCACGCCCCCATCCCGCCCCGTACCTGCCCTGCTCCGGGCACGCGCGGTCACGACCTCACCAGGAGAAATCCGCCATGGAACGCACCGCGATCAATCCCCCCGAGCTCTTCAGCGGCAAGGCCTTCAGCCAGACCTTCTCGATCAGCACGCCGCAGCGGCTGATCTTCGTGTCCGGCCAGGTCGACTGCGACCGCGAGGGCAAGGTGCGCAACCCCGACGACCTCGAGGCGCAGCTCAAGGGCACGCTCGACAACCTCGAGATCGCGCTGCGCGCGCAGGGCGCGAGCATGCGCGACCTGGTGCAGGTGACGATCTACGTCGTCGGCCTGCGCCCCGAGGACACCACCCGCATCCGCGAGATCCGCTCCGCCTACTTCGACACCGAGCGTCCGCCGGCGGTCACCCTGCTCGGCATCGAGCGCCTCGCCTTCCCCGGGCTGCGGGTCGAGATCGACATCATCGCTGCGCAGTGACGCAGCAGCCCGGTACGCCGCTGCGAGGCGGCATGCCGGGCACGACTCTCCGTCTCGTGACGGCACGGCTGGCGCGCGCCGCGTGCCGCCTTCACGCGCGCCCGCTCAGCCCTTGCGCGGCGGATTCAGGAAGCCGCGCAGCACGCGGGTGAGCCGCGGCATGACCACCCAGGTCATCGTCACCACGATCAGCGCGGTGAGCACCGCGGTGCGCGGCAGGAAGGGCAGCGGCTGGATCCAGGGCAGCACGAACCACAGGAAGAAGGACACCGTGGGGAAGATGCCCAGCCAGGTCACCAGCGCCATGCGCGCGCGCGGCGGGTGCATCGTCGCCGGCACCACCGCGGGCTCGAACCAGGCCTCGAGCCCGCTCAGCTTGCGGAACTCCGGCTCGCCTTCGGCGACCGCCTTCATGCGCTCGAGCAGCGCGCCGCGGGCGTCGCTCATGTCCCAGGCCTGCAGCTCGGCCTCCGAGGCGAAGCGGACCACGAGCTGATACTCCTCGCCCGGCGCCTCGGGCGGGATCAGGTCGCCCCCCAGAAAACCCTTGTGCTCGCGCATCTTGGCGAGCATCTCACGCAACATCCCTTCGTACTCGGCCTCGTGCCCGGGACGGGCACGACGGCGGGCGATGCGGGTGACGCGGGCGGGAGCGGCGGCAGGTGCGGCGGCGGGGGCATTCATCGAGGACTCTCCTGTTCTGACGGGGCGGTGAAACCGAACGGGAAGCTCACCGCAGGTAGAGCGCTACTCTAACGCATAATTCTCGAGATTTTGATAAATAATCGTGATTAACATTTACCATGATCACGATCGACTATGCAGGGCACGCAGCAGACGAAAAGACCCCGGCCACCAGGGCGGTGTGCCGGGGTCTTGATCACGATCGGAGGCGGCGACCTACAGCGGCATGATCAGCTTGACGACGAACTTGTCGCCCTCGAAGCGGTTCTCCACCTTGGTCTCGTGGTTCCACTGCGCGGTGAGGTGCACGCCGCCCTTGGTCGTGTAGCTGACCGTGGGGCCGATGGCGAAGACCTGCCCGCGACGGCCTTCCGACCAGAAGGCGTTCGCCGCAACCTTCTGTCCATTGATCTCGTCGTCGGTGGTCTGCTTGAGATAGTAGCCCGACAGGCCTACGCCCCAGGGCCCGATGCGCTTGCCGACAAGATAGTCCATGTGGAACTCGTCGCCCGAAGCGTAGCTGCCAACACCGGCCGGACCGTCGTAGTCCTTGTTCTTGGTCTTGATGTTGTACATCAGCTTGGCCGAGACCTCCCAGCCGGTGTCGCCCATATAGGTGAAGGCGAACAGCGGCTCGTAGCTCCAGTAGTTGGCCCCGATGCTCTGGCGCGCATCGCCTTCCTTGTAGCGCCCGGTCGGCAGATTGATGTCCAGGCCGATCGCCCAGTGCCAGTTCTTCGAATGCCACGACACGATGAACGGATCGATCGTGATATCGCCCACGCCGTTGACCGACTTGGAGCCGAACAGATCGACCTTCTGGTGCACCAGTGGCACGATCACGTGCCAACCCCAGTTGCCACCCAGGATCTTGTGCTCGCTGGTGTGCACGAAGCGGAAGGCGTTGAACCAGGCGTCGACCTCGCCCGAGGGTGCCTTGTTGCCGTCCCCGTCGCGCAGCTCTCCGCCGTAGTAGCCGAAGTAGTTGATGAAATAGTTGCCCGGCGGCGGCACCGCGCCGCCCAGCCAGGTCTCGGCCCCGTTGGGGTACTGGTCGCCGCCATCCTTGGCGTGGGCACCGCCGATCGCGAGCGCGCCGAGCGCGACCGCAGCCGCAATCTTGCTGATCTTCATCCCTTCATCTCCTCCTTGATTGGTCTTGCGACGAGTGTGCTGCTCCTGGACCGGCGCCCTCTGCGGGGCGCTCGGTGAATCCTGCCTGCGACTGCGCAGCCCTCAGCGTCCGAGGTCTTTTGCCGACACCCCGCCGATGCCCCAGTTGGTCTTGGGCACCTCGCGGATGACGACGCGGACGGTCTGGATCGGCGCGCCCACTGCCTCGACGAGCGCCTGGGTGACTTTCTCGATCACGGCGCGCTTCTGGTCTTCGGTGCGGCCTTCGATCATGGTGATTTCTGCCAACGGCATGCTCTGCCCCTCCTTGTCATCGAAACGATGGCGCCCTGCCCGGTGGCACGACGCCGCTGCGTTGCACTCGGCCCCGATGTGGCGCGCCCCCGCGGCATCGGCCAGCGGGGGCGCAGCTCACATTCAGGCGGCCAGCCCCTTCGCCCGGGCGAGGTTCAAGGCCGTATCCTCGATCATGTCTTCCTGCCCGCCGACCATGCCGCGACGGCCCATCTCGACGAGGATCTCGCGCGCCGGCACGCCGTACTTCTTCTCGGCGCGCTTGGCGAACAGCAGGAAGGAGCCATACACGCCGGCGTAGCCCAGCGTCAGCGCGTCGCGGTCGATGCGGATCGGGAAGTCCATGATCGGCACGACGAGGTCTTCGGCCACGTCCTGGATCTTGAACACGTCCACGCCGGTCTCGATGCCCATCAGGTCGCACACCGCGATGAAGACCTCCAGCGGGGTGTTGCCGGCACCGGCGCCCAGGCCGGCGGCGGCCGCGTCGATGCGGGTGGCGCCCACTTCGAGCGCGGCGAGGCTGTTGGCCACGCCCATCGCCAGGTTGTGGTGGCCGTGGAAGCCGAGCTCGGTCTCGGGTTTCAGCGCATCGCGCACCGCGGCCAGCCGGGCCTTGACGGTATCGGGCAGCAGGTGGCCGGCGGAGTCGGTAACGTAGATGCAGTTGGCGCCGTAGCCCTCCATCAGCTTGGCCTGCTTGACCAGCCCTTCGGGGCTGTTCATGTGCGCCATCATCAGGAAGCCGACGGTGTCCATGCCGAGCTTGCGTGCCATGCCGATGTGCTGCTCGGAGACGTCGGCCTCGGTGCAGTGGGTGGCGACGCGGATCGTCGATACGCCGAGCTCGTGCGCCATCTTGAGGTGGTCGACGGTGCCGATGCCCGGCAGCAGCAGCGCCGAGACCTTGGCCTGCTTCATCAGCGGGATCACCGCGCCGAGGTATTCCTCGTCGCTGTGCGCCGGGAAGCCGTAGTTGACCGAGGCGCCGCCAAGGCCGTCACCGTGGGTGACCTCGATCAGCGGCACGCCCGCCTCGTCGAGCCCGGTGGCGATGGTCTTCATCTGCTCGAGCGTCATCAGGTGGCGCTTGGGGTGCATGCCGTCCCGCAGGGTCATGTCGTGGACGGTGATCTTCTTGCCGCGAAGTTCCATGTTCATCTCCTTTTGGCCGGGGCGCTCAGGCCACCATGGTGGCGCGGTTGGATTCGAGCTTCAGACGCCCTTTGATGATCTCCTCGGCGAACATCTCGGCGGTGCGCGCACCGGCCGCAGTCATGATGTCGAGGTTGCCGGCGTACTTGGGCAGGTAGTCGCCCAGGCCTTCCACTTCGAGGAAGACGGAGACGCGGTTGCCGTCGAACACCGGGCCGTTGACCAGGCGGTAGCCGGGCACGTACTTCTGCACTTCCTGGATCATGGCGTGGATCGAGGCGGTGATCTTCTCGCGGTCGGGCTCGGTCTCGGTCAGGCAATGCACCGTGTCGCGCATGATCAGCGGGGGCTCGGCCGGATTGAGGATGATGATCGCCTTGCCCTTCTTCGCGCCGCCCACCTTCTCGACCGCGCCCGCGGTGGTGCGGGTGAATTCGTCGATGTTCTTGCGCGTGCCGGGGCCGGCGCTCTTGGAGGACACGGTGGCGACGATCTCGCCGTAGGCCACCGGCTGCACGCGCGACACCGCCGCGACCATCGGGATCGTGGCCTGGCCGCCGCAGGTGACCATGTTCACGTTCATCTCGCCCTTGCCGACATGCTCGGCAAGGTTCACCGGCGGCACGCAGAACGGGCCGATCGCGGCCGGGGTGAGGTCGATCATCAGCACGCCCAGCTCGTTCAACTTGCGGCTGTTCTCGGCATGGACGTAGGCCGAGGTAGCGTCGAAGGCGATCTGCACGCCGTCGGCCTTGACGTGCGGCAGCAGCCCGTCGACACCGTCGGCGGTGGTCTTGAGGCCGAGCTCGCGGGCGCGCACGAGGCCTTCCGAGCCGGCGTCGATGCCGACCATCCACACCGGCTCGAGCACCGGGCTGCGCTTGAGCTTGTACAGCAGGTCGGTGCCGATGTTGCCCGGTCCGATCAGCGCACACTTGATCTTGTTCATGCCTGTCTTCCTTTGGGGTTGGATCGTTTCCAGGGATGCAGGCCGCGCGGCGATCCGGGGAGAGGGAGAGGAACGGACCGCCGCACGACTGCAACCGGGAGTTGCCCGCAGCGCGGACGAGAAAAGCAGAATCAGCCGGTCAGGACTCGACGTCGTCGGCGCCGATCGCGAGCAGGCCTGCGCGCGCGCAGACGCCGTCCTGCTCCTCGGACGCGCCCGAGACACCGATGCCGCCCACCAGTTCGCCACCGACGCGGATCGGCAGGCCGCCGCCGAACACCACCAGCCGCGGCTGCGCCGAGAAGCCCAGCTTCATGCCCTCGTTGCCCGCGCACACGTCCATCCACTTCCCGGTCGGGAAGCCGAAGCCGCCGGCGGTGTAGGCCTTGTCGATGGCGATCGCGATCGACTGCGGGAAGGCGCCGGGCATGCGCAGGAAGGCGACGAGGTTGCCGGAGGCGTCGGCAACCGCGACGTTGATCCGCACCCCGAGCGCCTCGGCCTTCTCGACCGCGGCGGCGACGGCGGCATGCGCCGCCTCCCAGCTGATGGTGGCCTGAGGAACAGCGACTTTCATCGGGTGAGCTCCTGTGGTTCAGGTTTGATTTGTAATGTTTTTGAAGATAGGCCAGGCCAATGTCGACGTCAAGGTTTTTTCTCGAGATTTATAGAAGAAGCTAATTCCATCACCCTGGGATAGAATCCCGAATCGGGGTGTATCCAACATTGTCGCGATCATGAACGAAGCCGTCCCGCCAAGAACACCGGAGGCCGTCGAGCCCAAGACCCTCGTCGAGGGCGCCTACCAGCGCCTGCGCCGGGACATCATCGAGGGCGTCCACCCGCCCGGCGAGAAGCTTCGCGTCGAACATCTCAAGGACCGCTACGAAGTCGGCGCCGGCACCCTGCGCGAGGCCCTCCTCCTGCTCGTCACCGACGCCCTCGTGGTCGCCCAGGGCCAGCGCGGCTTCCGCGTGTCGCCGATCTCGATCGAGGACTTCGAGGACATCACGCGCACCCGCCTGCTGCTCGAGACCGAGGCCCTGCGGCAGTCACTGCAGCTCGGTGGCGAGGACTGGGAAGCCGCCATCGTCGCCGCCTTCCACCGCCTGTCGCGCGCCGAACAGAAGCTCGGCGACAACGACTCGCTGGCCGCCGAGGAGTGGGAGCGCCGCAACCGCGCCTTCCACGAGGCGCTGATCGCCGCCTCGCCCTCGCGCTGGATCCGTCACTTCCAGCACATCCTCTACCAGCAGTCCGAACGCTACCGGCGCCTGAGCCTGTTCAGCCATCCGATTCCGCGCGACATCCACGCCGAGCACCAGGCCTTGTTCAACGCCTGCCTGGCCCGCGACACCACGCGCGCGACCTCCATCCTCACCGAGCACGTGCTGCGCACGCTCGACGCGGTCAAGCTGTTGCCGGCGGAGTTCTTCGCCGGCAAGCGGAAGTCCTGAGCCGGCAATTCCAGACCCTGCAGCACCCGCGTCCGCAAGTCCCGATCTTGCCGGCACTGCGCGCCGCAGCGCACGCCCGCCGACGACCCTGCCCCCTCGGCAGGGACCGCCGGCGCGGCGGCGCGGTCAGGACACCACGCTCAGGAAGCGCTCGTTGAGCTTGCGGTCGTGGTAGAAGATGCCGGCGCCCACCTCGTCCCAGGTCCAGGTGATGGTCTTGTAGTCGGGGTAGGTGTCGTAGCCGCCGCAGAAGGTCTCGAAGCGGTTACCCGAGGGGTCGAAGGCATAGATCGTGGTCCCGCGGGTGATGCCATGGCGGGTCGGGCCGATGTCGATCGAGATGCGGTTCATCGACATGATGTCGGCGGCGCGCAGCACCTTCTCCCAGCTGTCGAGCTTGAACGAGATGTGGTGCAGCTTGCCCGGCTCGGGGTGGCGCACGAAGGCGATGTCGTGCGCCTTGGTCGAGCACGACAGCCAGATCGCCAGGTCGGTCTTGCCGTCTTCCATCACCACGTGCTCGACGAGGTAGAAGCCCAGCACCTTCTCGAAGATCTCCTGCACCTTCTCGATATCGGGGCCGTACAGCAGGCAGTGGTCCATGCGCGAGGGCGCGATGCCGTGCTCGGCATCGGGGATCCACGGGTCCGGGTTCACGTAGGACTGGCCGTTGCCGATGTCGGTCTTCTCGGCGTAGAGCTCGATCAGGTGGCCCGAGGGAACCTCGAAGCGCACGCGCTCGCCGGTCTCCAGCATCTCGCCGGCGGGGATGCGCTCGGTCTTGACGCCGAAGGCCTGCAGGTCCGCATCGAGCTTGTCGAGCGTCGCCCTGTCGGCGACCTTGAAGGCGAAGAAGTCCACGCCGGCGCTCTCGGCCTCGCGGATCAGCACGCTATTGTGCTCGCGCTCGTCCCAGGCCTTGAAATACACGCGGCCCTGGCTGTCGCGGCCGGTCTCGACCAGGCCGAGGGTGTTCTTGTAGAAGTTGATGCCTTCCTCGAGATCGAGGACACGCAGGGAGATGTGTCCCGGACGAAGTACGCCTGTCATTGCCATTTTGTCTGCTCCTCTCTTGATGTGCCCGGAACGGAACCCCCGCCCGGGTCGGTTTGCTCAATCTTCATCCGTCGCGAGACGGATCCTGCCGTGGCCCGCGCCGACCTGCAGGCGCGCACCACGAATCCTCTTCGCTCCGCCTTCAGCCTTCGCCCTCTTCGCAGAGGAAGTCGCCCACCAGCCGCACGAAGCGCGCGGAGTGCTCGATCTGCGTCCAGTGGCCGCAGCGGCCGAACACGTGCAGCTGCGAGCGCTCGATCCAGCGTAGTAGGGTCTCCGAGGTCTGCAGCGGAATCACGCGGTCGTCGCGGCCGTGGATGATCAGGGCCTCGTGCGGCAGCGCGCGGATGTCCTGCTCACGGCTGGCGAGCGCATCCACCCAACGCTGTCGCGGTGCGGGGAACATGCTCGCGAAGGACTCCTGGAAACCGGGGCGGACGCTGGCGCGATAGCGCAGCTCGGCCAGCTCGTCGTTCACCAGGCTGCGGTCCCACGCGAAGTAGTCCATGATCCGCCGCATGTTCTCGAACGAGGGCGTATAGCCCCACACCGCGTCCAGCCCCGCGGTGATCGGAAAGGGCACCCCAACGCTGCCCATCAGCACCAGCCGGCGCACGCGCTGCGGGTGGCGGATGGCCAGCGCCAACGCGAGCGCCCCGCCGAAGGAGTTGCCCACCACGTCGGCCTGCTCGATGCCGAGCGCATCCATCAGCCCGAGCGCCTGCGCCACCCAGGTGTCCATGTCGTAGCGGATGTCGGCGCGCCGCTCGGTGAAGCCGAAGCCCGCCATGTCGGGCGCAATCACCCGCATGCGCTGCGACAGCGGCGCCAGCACCAGACGCCAGTTCGCCCAGGCGGAGACCCCGGGCCCGGAGCCGTGGATGAACAGCGCGGGGAAGCCCTCGCCCAGGTCGTGGTAGTTGGTCAGGATGCCGGCCGCGCGGATGCTGCGGCCGATCTCCGGATCGCCTGCGGCGGACGCAGGCGCGCTCGGTTGCGCTGTGGCCGTGGTGCCCATTCGCCCTTCCTCGCGCGCCTCAGATCTTCTTGAACAGCGGGCTGCGCACCTGCTGCACGTCCGCGGCGGAGAAGAACTTCTCCATGAAGATGTCGCGCTCGAACAGCCGCCCCTGCATCAGCGCCGTGATGCAGGCGTCGATCATCAGCGGCGGGCCGCACAGGTAGGCCTTGTGGCCGCGGAAGTCGTTGTCGAAGTGCGCCGTCGCCGCCTCGTGCACGTAGCCACGGAAGCCATCCCAGCCGGAATCCGCAGGCTCGTCGGACAACGCCGGCACGTAGGTGAAGTTGGGGTGCTTCGCGGCGAGCGCGAGGAATTCGTCGTGATAGTAGAGCTCGGCGCGGTTGCGCTGGCCGTACACCAGGGTCATGGGCCGCGTGTCGCCGGCCTCGAGCAGGTCGAGGATCATCGAGCGCGGGCTCGACAGGCCGGAGCCGCCGGCCATGAACAGCAACGCCTCGGGCGCCGACTTGCGCACGAAGAAGCGGCCGTAGGGCCCCGACAGGCGCACGCGCTCGCCGACCCGCAGCTGCTCGTGGATCCAGGTGGTGCCGCGGCCGCCGGGCACGATGCGGATGTTGAGCTCGACCTCGCGGCCGGTGGACGGCGGGTTGGCGAGCGAGAAGGCGCGGCTGTATTCCCCGCCCTCGAGGAAGAAGTTGACGTACTGGCCGGCCTGGAAATGCATCGGCTCGTCGGTCTCGATGAAGACCGCCTTGATCGTCGGCGTCAGCGCCTCGATCCGCGTCACCGTGCCGGGGAAGTCGCGCACCGGGATGGACTCCGCGTCGGGATCCTCCTCGATCTCGGCCTCGATGGTCACGTCGGACTCGAGACGGGCGCAACAGGCCAGGGTCTTGCCCTCGTCGCGCTCGAAGTCCATCAGCGCGAAGCTGGAGGCCTCGCCGTGATCGATCTCGCCGTCGAGCACCTGCACCTTGCAGGTGGCGCACAGGCCGTGGCAACAGGCGTGGGGCAGCCAGATCCCCGCGCGCAGGGCGGCGTCGAGGATGGTCTGGCCCTCCTCCACCTCGATCGTCTGGCCGATCGGTTCAATCGTCAGTTCGTAGCTCATGGTGCGCTTCCGTTCTTGTGCGTTCTCTGGCGGGGTGCGCGGGGTGCGGCGCGCGCCGCACCCCGTTGCGGGCGATCAGCTGCAGGAGCCCTTGATGCCGGCGAGGCCGGGCGTGCGGAAGCGGATCACGTCCTTGTGCTTCAAGCCGTTCTCGGCCAACGACTTGTCGAAGTCGAGCGTGACCGGCTTGCCCGACTTGAACCACTCGGCCTTCGCCCAGTCGATCTGCGCGAAATCGGGGTGGTAGCCGAAGGCGGCCTGCATCGGCCCGGCAACGACGTCGCCGAAGCGCATGGTCGGCGGGAAGGGGAAGGCAAAGGGCGCGCAGAACAGCAGGTGGTCTTCCCAGCCGATGTACAGCAGCTGGGCGCCGTGGAACTTGTCCTGCGTGTCGGTAGGGGCGAATTCGTACTTCGAAATTGCGGCAACAGCCATGTCTTGTCTCCTAACGATCGCTTGAGCGCTGCGAGCACCGGGGCGCCCGCAGCGTGCGTGGGTCAGATGTTCTTCGTCGCCTGGCCGCGCCACTCGGCGAAGTTCTTCTTGTCCTCGGAAATGTCGAAGTCGAGGTTGTCGCGGCCGTGCTCCAGGTTGTAGTACTTCAGCACTGCGGCGAGCGGGTCGAACCCTTCCACCGTCGGGTCGGTGCCCTCGGGGAAGCAGTTGCCCTGGTAGATCTGGTGCACCGGCAGCCAGGCCTGGACGTACTTCTCCGGCTCGTGCTCGAAGATCTCCTTGCAGTGGTCGGAGCAGAAGTGATACTTGTCGCCCTTGTAGTCGACCTCGCGGTAGCAGATCTTGGTCGCGTCGCCCGGCTCGGTGAAGATCATCGGGATCTGGCAGGTCTGGCACAGCATGGGCAGCGTCTTGTTGTAGAAGCGGTTGCCCTTGGCGGCCTGCTCGCGCCAGAACTCGTAGCGCGGGCGATAGAGCTTGTCGAAGCTCTCCGGATACTTGCTCGACAGCCACGCCATCTCGTCCTCGTCGGGCATCCAGGTGTGGAAATTGGCGGCGGCGGCGTAGTTGTAGAAGGTGCTCCAGGCCTGGTGCGACAGGTGGTCCTTCTCGAGCGCGATCTGCTCGGCGCACTTGGGCATGGTGATGCCGTAGCGCGCGAGGTCCTTGAACAGCGCACCGCCGTTTTCCTCGAAGTACACCTCCCAGGCTTCCTTCCAGCTCATCGTGCGCTTGGGCAGCATGTAGTCCATCATCATCGCCACCAGGGTCAGCACGCGATAGCCGCGCCAGGTCCACTTGTCGATCCAGCGCTGCACGATCGGCACGTTGGCGGGATCCTGCTCGAGGATGAACTTGATCACCTCCAGGCCCAGCGTCATGTGGCGCGCCTCGTCGGACTGCGCCGAGAAGCCGAAGGTCATCGTGCCCATGTCGCCGTTGTAGGCCGCGCCGGAGACGAAGGGCACGAACAGCAGGTTGGTCAGCACGTACTCGAACGAGAAGCCGATCGAGACCATGAACTCGAACGGGCCCGCGGTGATGGCGTCGTCGAAGAAGGACTTCGGCACCGACAGGAACCACACGCGGTCGTGCATGTGGTGGAAGTCATGCATGCCGTTGTAGTACTTGTTGTAGTTCGAGATCGAGTGCACCTGGGTCTGCGCATGACGGATCTCGTCGAGCGACTGCATCAGGCAGGCGACGCGCGGGCCGGGGCCGGGGAAGGCACGACCGGCGTGGGCGAAGCCGCGGTGGGCGACGTACTCGAGCGGGCTGATGCCGCTGATGAAGAGCTTGACGGTGTTGACGTAGCGCGCGTCGGTGACGTTGAGGTGGCCGTTGTTCTGGTTGAAGGCGTCGATGATCGCGTACAGCTTGCGCTCCTTCTCGGCCTGGTACTTCCAGTAGGCGTCCATGGTCAGGCGGAAGGGGTCCTCCCACTTGTCCCAGTCGTGGATCTTGATCCCCTCGTAGGCGATGTAGGGGTAGATGTCTTCCATCTTCTGGTACGACGGGGTCCAGTCCAGGCCCCGGGTCATCACGGCATAGCGCTCTTTCAGGCCGAGCTTCTTCTTGGCGACTTGCATGTCCATTTTCGTGTCTCCTCGGGGTCTCAGGATTTCCAGAACAGGGTGATCTCGTCGTCGGTCTGATCGAGGTTGCCCGACATGGTGATCATATTGACCTGCAGCTCCTGCAGGTCGTAGTCGCGACCGATGAGTTCCTCGATGGTCTCGCGACGCACGACGAGGCGACCATCGGCGTTGATCTTCACCATCGCCGGCTGCTCATCCACAACGGCGGAAGGGTTGTCCTGCAGGATCGCCTCGATGATCGGGCGCGTGTCTTCGTTGGTCTGCAATGCGAGAAATACGGTCGACATTGGGTGCTCCGCTCAGAGGGCGACGCCGGCCTTGGCCATGCGTGCGTTGAATTGCTGGACGACTTCGCCGACGACCTCGTCCGAGCGGTCGCCGAGGGCGATGCGCGCGACCGGCAGCAGGGCTGCGGCCGAGCGATCGCGCCACTGGCTGAGCCAGCGCGCCATCACTTCCTTGTTCTCGGGCGACTCGGCCGCGGCGATCTTCACCGTGGCGTCGACCCACTTCCGGGTCTCGGTGAACCAGTCGGTCATGAACTGGGTGAGCATCGCCACCGGCGTGCCGCCCTGGGAAGACAGCACGTCGTCGATGATGGTTTCGTACACCAGGGGGTAGAGCAGGCCGTCGAGCGCGACGTTCTGCGCCACGAAGAGCTCCACCGGATCCTTGATCACGAAGGAGTCCTCGACATAGCGGCGCAGGCCCTGCCAGGCGTCATCGTCCATCCAGGCGCGCTTGGCCTCGTCCAGCGACTCGACGTCGCCGAGCAGCAGGCCGACGCGGGTGAGGTACTGGGCGATGCCGAGCTGGTCCATCGCCTGGTAGATGTGCGGCTGCGAGAAGCCCGTGCCGTAGCTGTAGGCACAGACGCTCGCGTTGTTCATGTTCGAGCCCCAGGCCACATGGCGCAGCGGCAGCAGCAGCTCGAGCACGGTCTTGCGCACCGACTCGGGCAGGGTTGCCGCCAGGCCACGGTTCTCGACGAAATCGAAGTTGGCCTCGGCGGTGTCCTGCTGCTTGGCGCGCGCAAGGGTGTAGGCGCCGTAGTAGAACTGGCGCGGATCCTTGAAGGCGTACCAGTCGGCCATCTTGATCGCAGTGCGCGAGGCATCGTAGATGTCGTGCGCGGGATCCCAGGTCGGGCGGTAATGGAAGTTCGCGGTCTGCTGCATGTCCAGCGTGCCTTCCTGGTAGCGCGACGCCGGCTTGTCCGCGCCGATGCGGCGGGCGATGTTGTCGAACGTCTGCCGCAGCGGCTTGATGGTGACGGTGCGCAAATCGATCTGCATGGAATCTCCTCCTGTGTACTCGTCTGTCGGCGCTCAGCGGAAGCGCTGATGGGTGGCTTGATGCAGGGTCCAGTTCCAGTCCCCGGCCTCGTCCTCGTCCTTCGCCGCCTCCTCGCGCGGATCGAGAAAGACGACGTGGTTCGACTGGCAAAAGGATTCGTAGGCGTCCGACGGCAACAACATCTCCGCGAACAGCTCGGGGTCGCCGATGGCGAACTCGAACTCCACGAAGCCGTCCGGGCGGCGCTCGATCAGGCGGACGAACTTTCGATTCAGGTCCACCGCCGGTTCGGTGTTCTTCATCCCCACACTCCTTCGGATTGATCAACACGGGCTGGCCGCAGGGGAGTACCTAACAAGTTCCGTGCCAATCTCAAAAAACCTTTGCTTATGGCCCGATTCGGCATCTTTCTCGATATTTCACCCTTGCAGCGCCGATTTTCGGCTTCACCAAATGATCAAACCCGGCGCCCCGTTGATTATTTGATTTAGTCTATTTATTGCCCTGCAGCAACCCGCCTTGCCGGCGAATCGCCCCAACCCGCTTGACGGCCGGCACCACTTCAGGCGCGCGCAGGAGAAGGACAGGCTCGGCGAGATGGTGAAAAGTCCGGTTCTTTCACCTACCCCGTATCTTTTTCTCGAGATTTTCCACATAATCGATGGAATTTCGCGCCGCCCGAAGCCAATCGCCTGAGGTAATCTGAACACTTCGCCCGGCCACGACGACGACCCCGGAAACCAACCGCCGCAGAGCGGAAGCGAAACCCGCCTGGAGGAGACCCCTTGGCCAGCATCCAATACCCGGAGAACGCCGACCTGCGCAGCCTGCTGCGCTTTGCCGCGGAGGACGGCCTCATCTGGCTCGGCGAGCACCGCATGCTGCTTCTGCACGCCGGCGCGATGGCCGAGCTGCGCAAGGAGCTGATCGAATCGGTCGGCCGCGAGCAGGCGCGCCGCATCCTCACCCGCATGGGCTTCGCCTCGGGCATGCGCGACGCCGAGCTGGCGCGCAAGACACGCAGCGGCAGCGACCTGGCCGACGCCTTCGTGATGGGGCCGCAGCTGCACATGCTCGAGGGCTGTGCCCGCGTCGAGCCGGTGCGGCTCGAGTTCGGCGGCCCCGACAACGGCTTCTACGCTGAATTCCTGTGGGAGAACGCCTGGGAGGCGGAAGCGCACGTGCAGGCCTTCGGCGAGTCCACCGAGCCGGTGTGCTGGATGATGATCGGCTACGCCTCGGGCTACACCAGCGCCTTCACCGGACGCTTCATCCTCTTCCGCGAGACCGAGTGCGCGGCGACCGGACACGAGCGCTGCCGCATCGTCGGCCGCCCGGCAGAGGACTGGCCGGACGTGGACAGCCTGCTGCCCTACTTCCAGGCCGACTCGATCGTCGGCCGCCTGCTCGAGCTGCGCGAGGAGATCGAGGCCATGCGCCGGACGATCGCCGGTCCGCACCGCACCCCCGACCTCATCGGCAGCTCCACCGCCTTCCTGCACGCCTACGATCTGATCGGTCGCGCGGCGGCGACCAATGTCTCGGTGCTGCTGCTCGGCGAGACCGGCGTCGGCAAGGAGCGCTTCGCACGCACGCTGCATGAGATGAGCGCGCGCAAGGACGAGGCCTTCGTCGCGGTGAACTGCGCCGCGCTGCCCGACGAGCTCATCGAATCCGAGCTCTTCGGCGTCGAACGCGGCGCGTTCACCGGTGCCCACGCCTCGCGCGCGGGGAAGTTCGAACGTGCACATGGCGGCACCCTCTTCCTCGACGAGGTCGGCGAACTGCCGCTGCCCGCGCAGGCCAAGCTGCTGCGCGCGCTGCAGGAAGGCGAGATCGAACGCCTCGGCGACGAGCGCACCCGCAAGGTGAACGTCCGCCTCGTCGCCGCGACCAACGTCGACCTGCAGAAGGCGGTCAATGCCGGCACGTTCCGGCGCGACCTGTACTACCGCCTCAACGTCTACCCCGTGACGATTCCGCCGCTGCGCGAGCGCACGGGCGACATCCCCGCGCTCGTCGAGGCCATGGTGCGCCGCTTCGAGACCCTGCACGGCAAGCACATCGCCGGCCTGAGCGACAAGGCGATGCGTGCGCTCAAGCTGCACACCTGGCCGGGAAACGTGCGCGAACTCGAGAACGTGCTCGAGCGTGGGGTGATCCTGGCGCCGCCGAACGGCCAGATCGAGGTCGAACACCTCTTCATCGCCACGTTCGACGAACACGCCCGCGAGCACTCGCTCAGCGCCCAGGGCGGTCTCGAGGCGGCACAGCGGGAGCAGCAGGATCTCGCCACGGCGGTGCTCGACTCGGGGATCTCGCTCGACGCCTTCGAGCAGCGCCTGCTGCAACACGCGGTCGAGCGCGCCAACGGCAACCTCTCGGCAGCGGCACGGCTGCTCGGCATGACGCGGCCGCAGCTGAACTACCGCATCAAGAAGCAGGGCGCGGGCGGGTGAGGCGCGAGGAGGTGGCGCTTGTGCGCCCCTTCCTCACGGACCGACGCGGGATGGCCAGTTCTGGGCGCAGACAGAAAAAAGCCACCGTACGGAGACCATACGGTGGCTTTTTTGGTGGCGGAGTGGACGGGACTCGAACCCGCGACCCCCGGCGTGACAGGCCGGTATTCTAACCGACTGAACTACCACTCCGCGCTGACCTGCTCCGGCTTCCGCCGGTCGCGACCCGAACATTGTCGAGCCGCCTTTGTTGGCGTCCCCACGGGGATTCGAACCCCGGTTATCGCCGTGAAAGGGCGGTGTCCTAGGCCTCTAGACGATGGGGACTGCA